>VFQT010000118.1_pt1 | contig 122514 bp, 125 predicted proteins | sample 3512381 | NCBI WGS metagenome assembly VFQT01 (sample SAMN10412376, study PRJNA504923) | tailings metagenome | isolation source: Relicate 2 Philex TSF3 active mining site | place: Philippines: Tuba, Benguet | collected 2017-08-29
GTGCTGTTCGAGGGTACCGGGCACTGTGAGCCCTGTTCGCGAATGGAAGAGAATCTCGGCGCCGGCGGCTACAACGCGATGCGCGGGCATGGCGGCATTACGGCACGGGCGCTCAGTGGTGGTGTGATCGCCGTGGGCGATGCGGTGACGCACGATCCGGTGCAGCAGGCGCTGCCGCTGGCCTGAAGCCGTCTTAAGCGGGGCTTAAGGCATTACCCTGAATATTCGTCCATTGCGGTTTCGTGGGGATTGGCATGCGCCTGTTGCTGGTGGAAGATGACTTGATGATCGGCGAGAGTGTGCGCAAGGGCATGCAGCTGGAGGGTTTTGCCCTTGACTGGGTGCGTGACGGCGTGGCCGCGGAGGCGGCCTGGCGCGCCAATCCCTATGATCTGCTGTTGCTGGACCTCGGGCTGCCGCGCAAGGATGGCCTTGAAGTGCTGCGCGGATTGCGCCGCGCCGGGCGCGACTTGCCGGTGCTGATCCTGACCGCGCGCGATGCCGTGCGTGACCGCGTCGCCGGTCTGGATGCCGGCGCCGATGATTACCTCGTCAAACCGTTTGACCTGGATGAATTGGCGGCGCGGGTGCGCGCGTTGCTGCGGCGGCGCGGCGGGCGCGGCGATCCGCTGCTGCGCCATGGTGACCTCACCTTCGACCCGGCCACAAAAGCCGTGCTGCTGGCGGGGCAGCCGGTGACGCTGTCGGCGCGCGAGCTGGCGGTGCTCGAAGCCCTGCTGGACCGTCCGGGTGCGGTGCTGTCGCGCGCGCAACTGGAGGAGCGCATCTACGGCTGGAACGATGCGGTGGAAAGCAACGCGGTGGAGGTGCACATCCACGCGCTGCGCCGCAAGCTCGGTGCGGATTTCATTGTCAATGTGCGCGGCGTCGGCTACCGGCTGAAGGGGCTGGGGTGAATTCGATCCGCCGCAAGCTGATTGTCTGGCTGCTCGCCGCCGTGCTGGTGGCGGGACTCACGGCGGCCTGGGGCGTCTACCGCCAGGCGCGCGCCGAACTCGACGAGGTTTTCGATTACCACCTGCGGCAGATGGCGCTGTCATTGCGCGACGGCAGTTTCGGTGCGGCGGCGGTGGACCCCGGGGAGATCGCCAGCGAATTCGATTTCGCGATCCAGATCTGGAGCCGTGAGGGCGTGCGGATTTATTTTTCACGACCGGATGCGGTGTTGCCCAACCGCGCCTACATCGGTTACGCCAATGTCGGGACGCGTGACGGCCTGTGGCGGGTTTTCGGCATCCAGGCGCGGGATGTGGTGATCCAGGTGGCGCAGCCGATGCAGCTGCGCGACCGGCTGGCTGCAGGGTCGGCCTTGCGCACGCTGCTGCCATTCCTGTTGCTGCTGCCGGTGCTGGGGCTGGCGGTGTGGATCACGGTGGGGCGCGAACTGCGTCCGCTGGAGTCGGTGGCGCGCGCGGTGCGCAGCCGCGATGCCGGTGCGCTCGAACCGCTGCCGTCCGCGGATTTGCCGGAGGAAGTGAGTCCGCTGGTCAATGAGCTGAACGATCTGCTGGCACGGCTGGGACGTGCGCTGACGGCGCAGCGCGATTTTGTCGCCGATGCGGCGCATGAACTGCGCACGCCGCTGGCGGCGCTGCGCCTGCAGATGCAGCTGGCGGAGCGTGCGGCGTCGGAGGCTGAGCGGGGCGAGGCGTTTGCCGCGTTGAGCGGCGGGCTTGAACGCGCGACACGCGTGGTCGGGCAGCTGCTGACGCTGGCGCGGCAGGAACCCGACGGCGCGCCGCAGAAACTGGAGGCAGTGGACCTCGCCGCGCTGGCGCGTTCGGTGGTGGCCGACCGTTCGCTGCTGGCGGAGGCGAAGGCGGTTGATCTCGGCGTGGCTGATGCCGAAGCGCAGCGCGTGCAGGGTGATCCCGATGCACTGCGCATTGCATTGTCGAACCTCGTCGACAACGCGCTGCGTCATACGCCGCGCGGCGGCCGGGTCGATGTCGGGGTACGCCGCGAAGGGGAGGTTGCGGTGCTGGAAGTGATCGATGACGGTCCGGGCATTCCGGCGGCGGAGCGCGAACGCGTGTTCGACCGCTTTTACCGGCGCGCGGATGCCGCCGAAGCCGGCGGTGGCGGCGGGCTGGGCCTGGCCATCGTCCGCGGCATCGCGCAGCGTCACGGTGCGACTGTCGCGCTGGAAGACGGTCCGGCCGGGCGCGGCCTCGCTGCGCGCCTGAGAATTCCTGCAAGTATTTGAATATAAATATATTTTTTCTTAAGTCTGGTTTAAGTCTGTCGGATCACGATGGTCGCCATGGGAAGACGCCTTCGTCTTCCCGGAACTCATAAAGGAGACCATCATGCTGTCGAAATCCATGCTCAAGAAATCCGCAGTCGCGATGGCACTGGCTGCCGCACTGGGTGCCGGTGCGTTCAAGGCGCTGCAACCGGTACATGCCGAACTGCAGCCGCGTGCGGGCACTGTGGCGCAAGCTGCGGCAACACCGCTGGTGGCACTGCCCGATTTTGCGGCGCTGGTGGATCGTTACGGGCCTGCAGTCGTCAACATCAGCGTGACCCAGAAGCAGCAGAAGACCGCGTTCAATGGACAGGGCCTTGACCCCAACGATCCGTTTTTTGAATTCTTCCGTCATTTCGGTTTGCCTGCGCCGGAGAATGCGCCCCCCTCGCGCGGAATGGGCTCGGGTTTCATCATCAGCCCCGACGGTGTGATTCTGACCAACGCGCATGTGGTGGCGCATGCGGCCGAGGTGACGGTGAAGCTGACTGATCGCCGCGAGTTCAACGCGAAGGTTCTGGGCACCGATCCGCAGACCGACATTGCTGTGCTGAAAATCGATGCCCGCGACCTGCCTGCGGTGCGGCTGGGCAGTTCCGACAAGGTGCGTGTCGGCGAGTGGGCGGTCGCGATCGGCTCGCCTTTCGGCTTCGAGAACACCGTGACATCGGGCATCATCAGCGCGAAATCCCGCGCACTGCCCGACGGTACTTATGTGCCGTTCATCCAGACCGATGTTGCGGTGAATCCCGGCAATTCGGGTGGTCCGCTGTTCAACCTGAACGGCGAAGTGATCGGCATCAATTCGCAGATCTACAGCAGCACCGGCGGTTACCAGGGGCTGTCGTTCGCGATTCCGATCGACATGGTGGTGAAGGTCAAGGACCAGCTGCTGGCGCAGGGCAGGGTCAGCCGCGGCCGCATGGGCGTGACCATCCAGGAGGTCAACCAGTCTCTGGCCCAGTCATTCGGCCTGAAGCAGGCCGGCGGTGCGCTGGTGAGCGCAGTGGAGCCGGACAGCCCGGCGGCAAAGGCCGGACTCAAGGTCGGCGACGTGATCCTGACCCTCAATGGACAGGAGATCTCGCGCTCCATCGACCTGTCGGGGCGCGTGGCCGAACTGCGCCCCGGTAGCATTGCGACAATCGGCGTTTGGCGCAAAGGCGCGCAGCAGGAGATCAAGGTGGCGCTCGGCGAGGCCAAGGCGGTGGTTGCCGATGCTGCCGGCAAGGCGCAGGAAAAAGGCGGCAAGCTGGGCCTCGCCGTGCGGCCACTGAACCCGGACGAGCAGCGGCAGGCGCAGGTGCAGGACGGATTGCTGGTGGAGGATGTCAGCGGTCCGGCGGCGAAAGCCGGCATCCAGCCCGGAGATGTCGTGCTCGCGGTCAATGGCACGGCGGTGAAAACGGTCGGCGATTTGCGTGCGCTGACTGCAAAATCCGGCAAAAACGTCGCCTTGCTGGTGCAGCGCGACGAGGTGCGGCTGTTTGTGCCGCTGGATCTGGGTTGACCCATGACCTTGCGATAAAACATCCCCGCCTGCGCGGGGATTTTTTTGCATCCCGGCGGCATGCAGGGTTGTCGCCGGTTGCGGGTAGAATTTCCCCATGAACGATTCTTCACTGATAACGGCGTCCCCCGGCATGCTGCCGCTCACGGCACATGGCATCCGTGCCGGATTGCGTCGCCCGCCGCCACGGCCCGAAGAAAACGACCTGCACATGATCTCGCTGAAGGAAGGCACCAAGGTCACGGAGGCTGCGGTGCTGGTGCCTTTGGTGAATCGCGTTGGCGGAGTGCAGGTGTTGCTGACGCAGCGCACCGCGCATCTGCGCGACCACGCGGGGCAGATCAGTTTTCCTGGCGGGCGCGTCGAGCCGGACGATCCCGACCGGGAATACACCGCGTTGCGCGAAACCGAGGAGGAGATCGGCCTCACGCGCGAGCGCATTGCGCTGCTCGGGCGGCTGCCCGGTTACGAGATTCCCTCGGGCTTCCGCATCATGCCGGTGGTGGGCTGGGTGGAGCCGCCGTTCGATCTGAAGCCGGATGACTTCGAGGTGGCGGATATTTTCGAGGCGCCGCTGACGCATTTCCTCGACCCGGCGAACTACCAGCGCCGCGAATACCATTTCCGCGGCCGCCATCGGCATTACCTGGCGATTCCCTGGGAGGGCCGCTACATCTGGGGCGCCACCGCGGGCATGTTGTACAGCCTGTGCCGGCTGATGACGGGAAAATGAGCGGGGGAAGTTGAAACAATGAGTGCGCCGAAGATGCCGTCGACGCCGGCGGTGCTGGCGTTGCGCGCGGCGAAGATTGAATTCACGCCGCATTTTTACAACTATGAAGACCGTGGCGGCACCGCGGTGTCGTCGCGTGAGCTCGGTGTTGATGAACATGCGGTGGTCAAGACGCTGATCATGCAGGATGAGGCGGCGAAACCCTGCATCGTGCTGATGCACGGTGATCGCCAGGTGTCAGCGAAGGCGCTGGCACGGCATCTCGGCGTAAAGCGCATCGAACCCTGCAAGCCGGATGTGGCGGAGCGCCACAGCGGTTACCGTGTTGGCGGCACTTCGCCCTTCGGCACGCGCCGCCGCATGCCGGTGTATGTAGAGCGCAGCATCCTCGACCTGCCGCGGCTCTACATCAACGGCGGCAGCCGCGGTTTCCTGGTCAGCCTGCTGCCGCAGGCGCTGGTGGACCTGCTGCAGCCGGTGCCGGTGGATGTGGCGATCGAAGGCTGAGCACAGGCCGCTGCGATTCAGGCACACTGGCGCAAGGGATCCACCGCCATGTCCAGCGCATCCACTTCCGCGAATCCCGCCGTCGGCCTGATCATGACCGGCGGCGGCGCGCGCGCGGCCTACCAGGTCGGGGTGGTGCGCGCGCTCTACGACATTCTGCCGCGGGACGCCGGCAATCCGTTCCCGATCATCTGCGGCACTTCCGCGGGCGCGATCAATGCCGCGGTGCTGGCCACCGACGCAGGCAATTTCCGCCGCGGCGTGCGCCGGTTGATGACGGTGTGGAAAAATTTCCATGTCGACCAGGTCTATCGCGCCGATGCCTGGGGCGCCCTGCACAACAGCGCGCGCTGGTTCCTCGCCGCGCTGACGGCGGGGCGCTTGCCGGGCGGGGCGATTTCGCTGCTCGACAACACGCCGCTGGCGCAGCTGCTCGAACGCCATATTGACCTGCCGGCGATCGGCCGCCACATCGAGGCCGGCCACCTGCAGGCCTTCGCGGTGACCTGTTCGGGCTATACCAGCGGCCAGTCGGTGACCTTTTATCAGGGGCATGCCAGCCTCAGCGACTGGGCGCGCGCGCGGCGTGTCGGCGTGGCGATGCCGATCGGGCTGCCGCACCTGATGGCGTCGAGCGCGCTGCCCTTCATTTTTCCGCCGGTGAAAATCAACCGCGAGTATTTCGGCGACGGTTCGATGCGCCAGATCGCGCCGGTGAGCCCGGCGCTGCACCTCGGCGCCGAGCGCCTGCTGGTGATCGGCGTCGGGCGCCAGGCCTCGCAGTCGGCGGTGCGCCAGCCTTCGGAAGGCTACCCGCCGCTGGCGCAGATCGCCGGCCACGCGCTCGACAGCATCTTCCTCGATTCGCTGGAGGCCGACCTTGAACGGCTGCAGCGCATCAACCGCACGCTGGCGATCATTCCGCCGCAGACGCTGGCGGACAACGGCTATCCGCTGCGCACGGTCGAATTCCGCGTGATCACGCCCAGCATCCCGCTGAGCCGCATCGCGCTCGATCATGCGCATGAACTGCCGCGGGTGATCCGCGGCCTGCTGCAGACCGTCGGCGCGATGAAACGCACCGGCTCCAACCTGCTGTCGTACCTGCTGTTCGAAAAATCCTTTTGCCGCGCGCTGATCCGCCTTGGATACAGCGATACCATGGCGCAGAAGGATGACCTCGCCGCCTTTCTCGGGCACGGGCCGCGCTGATGGACCTGCGGCGGATGTCCGAGGCCTGTGCACGCAACCGCGGCCCGATCCTCGAGGTGCTGCGCGGCGCGTTCTCGGCATCGACCCGGGTGCTGGAGATCGGCGCCGGCACCGGCGAGCACGCGGCGTTTTTTGCCGGCAAGCTTCCACACCTGGTATGGCAGCCCACCGATGTCGCCGCGAATCTGCCGGGTATCGCCGCCTGGCGCGATGCCGTGGCCCTGCCCAACCTGTGCGCGCCGCTGGAACTTGATGCCGATGCCGCCGAGTGGCCGGTCAGCGGGGTGGATGCCGTGTTCACCGCGAACACGCTGCACATCATGGCGTGGGCCACGGTACGGCAGTTTTTTGAGGGCGTGGGACGGGTGCTCGGACCCGCAGGCGTGCTCGCGGTGTACGGGCCGTTCAGCGACGATGGCCGCCATGCTGCCGAATCCAATGCGCGCTTCGACGCGTACCTGCGCGCCCGCGATCCGCTGAGCGGGGTGCGCGACTGGCAGGCGGTGGATGCGCTGGCGCGGGCGCAGGGCCTGTCGCTGGCGGCAGACCACGCCATGCCGGCCAACAATCGTACGCTGGTCTGGCGGCGGATTCTTTGACCGCAGGCGGTTGCCAGTCGCGGAAACAGCCGGTATAAACGGACTGAGAACAGGCTGAAGCACGCAGTGCGTGCAGGGTATCTGGACATCGATACCGGTATCCGCAGGGATCCGACCGGCGCCAGCAGTCCGGTCGCCCTTGTTCAGCCGCCACCAACCGCAACCCAACACGCTCCGCACGAGCGACGAGAGTGATCATGAGCCGCGCATTCGTAAAAGAAAGTGATGACGACATTGTTTCCGGCGAGCTTCCGGAGCGTCCGGTCCCGGCGCACGCCAATTACGTGACGCCGCACGGCATGGAGCTGCTGCGCGCCCGCGTGCGCGAGCTGGCCGAAGTGCATGAGCAGCTGAAGGCGGTGGCCGCGGATGATTCCGAAGCCAAGCGCAGGCTGCGCGAAGTCGAGCGCGACCAGCGTTATTTCAACGCGCAGCTCGAGCGCGCGGAAGTCGTCGACCCTGCGGGACATCCCCCGGGCGAGGTGCGCTTCGGCGCCACCGTCAAAGTCGAGGAACCGGGCGGCCGCGTCGAAACCTTCCACATCGTCGGCGACGATGAAGCCGACGTGACCGCGGGCAAGATCAGCTGGGGCTCGCCGCTGGCACGTTCGCTGATCGGCGCGAAAGTGGGTGACACCGTGAAATGGCAGCGTCCCGCCGGCGACACTGAAGTCGAAGTGGTGGCGGTCGAATACCGGAAGTCTTGATAAGTATTTGTTTTTATTGATGTTTTTATATTTCTTCCGGCGCAGATGAAATTCCTCGCACTGGCGATCGCGCTGGCGCTGGAACAGGCGTGGCCACTGCGGCGGAACAACCCGCTGTACGCCGCGTTCGAGCGTTATGCCGATTACCTCGAGCGCCAGTTCAACGGGCTGCAGGCCAGCCATGGCGCGATCGCCTGGCTGGTTGCGGTGCTGCCCTTCGCGCTGCTGACCATCGTGGTCTATGCGCTGCTGCGCCACACCAGCGTGCTGCTGGCGATGGCATGGAGCGTCGGTGTGCTCTATGTCGCGATGGGTTTCCGCCGCTTCAGCCACTGCTTCACCGACATCGCGCAGGCGCTGCGCGAGCAGGACATCAGCACCGCGCGCGATGTGTTGGGCCGCTGGCGCGGCGTGCCCGCCGACGAGCTGAATGCCGCGGATGTGGCGCGGGTCTCGATCGAACTCGGGCTGTGGCAGGCCCACCGTTATGTGCTCGGCCCGATTTTCTGGTTTGTCGTGCTCGGCCCTGTCGGCCCGGTGGTGTATCGCGCCGCCGACCTGCTGGCGGAGCGCTGGGGCCAGCAGGTCGAGCCCGAAAAGCGGGTGTTCGCACTGTTCGCCGAGCGCGCGTTTTTCTGGATCGACTGGCTGCCGGCGCGGGTGACCGCGGCAAGTTTTGCCATCGCCGGCAATTTCGAGGATGCGGCCTACTGCTGGCGCATCCAGGCCGCGGCATGGCACCGCAGTGCCGAAGGCGTGGTGCTGGCCAGCGGCGCCGGCGCGCTGGGCGTCAGGCTGGGCGGCGTGCTGCGCGAGGACGGCATGCTCAACCAGCGGCCGGAACTGGGCATCGGCCCCGAGGCCGAGGTCGAGGACCTGCGCGGCGCGGTCGGCCTGATCTGGCGCGCGCTGGTGTTGTGGCTGGTGCTGCTGTTCATCGTCTCGGTGGCCGGGGCCGTGGGCTGACGGCCCGGACCGTTCCCGGATTCATCCGCCACCTCCGGTTTCTTCCGGCGAAGATTTATATACCCGGTTCTTATGGCCGGACTTTATTCCCAATCCGGGCGCTGCAGGCGCTGATGCTCTTCGGCCAGCCGGCGGTACGAGGCGAGCCGGCGGGGTGAAATCCTGCCTGCAGCCTGCGCATCGATGATGGCGCAGCCGGGCTCGGCCATGTGCCGGCAGTCGCGAAAGCGGCATTGCCCGAGCAGCGGCCGGAATTCGACGAAGGCCGCCGCGAGGTCGGCCACGCCGAGGTGATGCACGCCGAAGGCCTGCACGCCGGGCGTGTCGATCAGCGTGCTCTGCGCATCGAGATGGTACAGCCGCGCATGGGTGGTGGTGTGCTTGCCGGTGCCCAGCGAGGCCGATACTTCGCGCGTCTGCGCCGCCGCTTCCGGCAGCAGCCGGTTGAGGATGGTCGACTTGCCCATGCCGGATTCTCCGACCAGCACGCTGTGTTCGCCGTGGAGCAGGGGCCGCAGCGGATCGACGCTGTCGCGCGCCACCAGCTTCAGCAGCCGGTAGCCCAGCGCGGCATAGGGTTCAAGCACGATTTCCGATTTCGCAGCCTCCGGCAGTTCGGCCTTGTTGAGCACGATCAGCGGCCGGATGCCGGCGTGTTCGGCGGCGGCAATGCAGCAGTCGAGCACGTTGAGGTCGAACGAGGGCACCGCCGCGACGACGATCACCGCCTGGGTGACGTTGGCGGCGATCAGTTTCTGCTTCCACTGGTCGGAGCGGTAGAGCAGGCTCCGTCGCGGCGCGCAGCCGTTGATCACGCCCTGACTGTCGTTCTGCACTTCGATCGCGACGTCGTCACCGCAGGCATAGTCGTTGCGCTTGCCGCGGGTCACGCAGTCGCGGGTCACGCCGTCACTGCATTCGACCAGGAAACTGCGGCCATGGGCGGCCGCGACCAGGCCGCGGATGGAAACCTTAGAGTTCAAGCAGGGCGTCGATCTTGGCGGCGCAGATGAAGTCGTTCTCGGACAGGCCGTTGATCGCGTGGGTGATGTAGTCGACCCGGCAGCGGTTGTAGCCGACGGCAAGATCTGGGTGGTGGTCCTCGCGGTGCGAGATCCATGCCGTCGCGTTCACGAAGGCCATGGTCTCGTGGTAGTCGCGGAACTCATAGGTCTTGCTGAGCCTGCCGTCGGCCAGCGACCAGCCTTTCAGCCCCTTGAGCAGGCTGTCAGCTTCGGCCGCGGTCAGCGGCGATACGCCGCCTTCGCAGGGCTTGCATTTCTTCTGTGACAGGCCGGACATCGGCGGTTCAGTGCGCGCCGGCGGCGGCCTGCTGCAGCCGCGCGATGCGCAGCATGGCCGGCGGGTGGGAGTCGTAGAACGCCGAATGCAGCGGGTCCGGCGTCAGTGTCGAGGCGTTGTCCTTGTAGAGCTTGACCAGGGCGGCGATCAGGTCGGATGCCGGCGTGTATTGCGCGGCGAAGGCATCGGCCTCGAACTCGTGCTTGCGCGAATACATCGCGCTGAAGGGCTGGAGCAGGAAGGTGAACACCGGGATCACGATCGAGAACAGCAGCAGCGCCATCGCAGTGGACGGGGTCTCCACGCCGAGTCCGGCATAGAACCACGGGGCATGCAGTACAACGCCGAGCAGCCACAGGAAGCACAGGCTGGCGGTGAAGATCCAGGCAATGCGCTTCACCACATGCTTCAGCTTGAAGTGACCGAGTTCATGCGCCAGCACAGCCTCGACCTCCTGCGGCTCAAGGCGCGACAGCAGGGTGTCGAAAAACACGATGCGCTTGGTCTTGCCGAAACCGGTGAAGTAGGCATTGCCGTGGCTGGAGCGGCGCGAGCCGTCCATCACCATCAGCCCCTTGACCTTGAAGCCGCAGCGGTCGAGCAGGCGTTCGACGCGATCCTTCATCGCTGCGTCGGTCAGTGGCGAGAATTTGTTGAACAGCGGCGCGATCCACGTCGGATACACCGCGAGCATGACGATGTTGAAGGCCATCCACGCCAGCCATGCGTAGAGCCACCACAGCTCGCCCATGCGGTCCATCAGCCACAGCACGGTCGCGGCCAGCGGCAGGCCGAGGGCGGCGCCGAGCAGCAGGCCCTTCAGCAGGTCGACCCAGAACAGTTTCGGCGTCACCTTGTTGAAGCCGAATTTTTCCTCGATGACAAAGGTGCGGTAGAGGCTGAACGGGATGTCGATGATCGTGGTCACCAGCGCGAACGCGGCGAGCAGCGCCAGTCCGCGCAGCAGGCCGGGTTCGAGCCAGCCGGCGGTCAGGTCGTGCAGCAGCTGCAGGCCGCCGCCGAAGGTGAAGGCCAGGGCGATGGCGGCCTCGAACACGGCGCCGATCATCGCAAAGCGGGTTTTGGCGCAGGTGTAGTCGGCTGCGCGCTGGTGGGCGTCGAGCGCGATGACCGTTGCGAACTGCGCCGGCACCTCGCCGCGGTGGGCCGCGACATGGGCGGCGTGGCGGGCGGCCAGCCACAGGCGCAGGACCACGGTCAGCAGCAGGGCGGCAAGGAAAATCAGGCCAAAGGTATGCATATTTTGCGTATCTGGGGGTCCGGGCTTGTGACACAATGCGCGTCAGAAAATTCCCGACAATCGGTTCCCGATAATCAGCGGCTGAAAGCGCCCGAAAACATTATGGCACAGGATCCCAACGCCCTCATCTGGATCGACATGGAGATGAGCGGACTGAACCCCGAAACCGAGCGCGTGCTCGAGGTCGCCATCGTGGTCACCGACGCGCAGCTCAACGTCGTGGCCGAGGCGCCGGTGCTGGTGGTGCACCAGCCCGATGCTGTCCTGGACGCGATGGACAACTGGAACAAGTCAACGCACGGCAAGTCGGGACTGATAGAGCGGGTGAAGGCCTCGGCGCTGACCGATGCCGATGTCGAAAACCGCATGGTCGAATGGCTGGCGCAGTACGTGCCTTCGGGTGTGTCGCCGATCTGCGGCAACTCGGTGCACCAGGACCGGCGCTTCCTGGTGAAATACATGCCGAAGCTCGATGCCTATTTTCATTACCGCCTGATCGACGTCAGCACGCTGAAGGAACTGGCGCGGCGCTGGAAGCCGGAGGTGCTGGGGGGCATGGTCAAGCACGGCAAGCACGAGGCGCTGGCCGACATCCATGAGTCCATCGAGGAACTGCGCTACTACCGGGCGCAGATCATGAAGATCTGACTCCGGCTTCCCGGGCGGCCTAGTCGAGTTTCAGTTCGCCATCGAAAGTCACGCTGACGTCCAGCCCGCCGACCTTCAGCGTCATCGCCACCGGCAGTGTTTCGCTGCCTTTGAGCTTGCCGTCCTCGATGGCCTTGCGCACGGCTTTCTCGATCGCCAGCTGTGAGTTGACCCCCACTGTTTTCAGGAACTTGCGGATGCTCATGTTCAGGGCTTCGTCGTTCATTGCGGTCTCCGGTTGTGCGCGATTGAATGCTGGATCAGTCCGTCGGTGGAGGCATCCGCCGACGCGGCCTTGCGGATGCCGGACAGTCCGGGCAGCAGCGCGCCGGCGAGGCGTTTGCCGTGTTCGACGCCGTACTGGTCGAAAGCGTTGATGTCCCACAGCGCGGCCTGGGCGAAGGTGCGGTGCTCGTAGAGCGCCAGCAGCGCCCCCAGGCTGCGCGGTGTCAGCGCGGGCAGCAGCAGGGTATTGCTCGGCCGGTTGCCCGGCAGCGTCTGGTGCGGAGCCAGCCGTTTGGCGTCGGTTGCGGCAACATTCGCAGCCAGCGATGCCTGCAGTGCCTCGTCGGCGGTGACCCCGCGCATCAGCAGTGCCGACTGGGCGAAACAGTTGGCCAGCGTGAGCGCGTGGGTGTCATGGTCGCCGTGCCTCGGTGAGCAGGCCGCGATGAAATCGACCGGCACCAGCTGAGTGCCCTGGTGCAGGGCCTGCATGTAGGCATGCTGGGCGTCGACGCCGAGTCCGCCCCACACGATGGCGCTGCTGCCGGTGCGCAGCGGCTTGCCCTTGCGGGTGACGCGCTTGCCCAGACTTTCCATTTCCAGCTGCTGCAGGTAGGGCGGCAGCAGCTTCAGGGCGGGCTCGTAGGAAATCACCGCGCGGGAGGCTGCCCCGAAACCGTTGCCGTGCCAGATGCCGAGCAGCGCCATCAGCATCGGCATGTTGCGCTCCGGCGGGGCTTCGGCGAAATGTGCGTCCATCGCGGCCGCGCCGGCGAGGAATTCATCGAACGCGGCCGCACCCATCGCGATCATCGCCGGCAGGCCCACGGCGGACCACACCGAATAGCGGCCGCCGACCCAGTCCCACAGGGGGAACACCCGGTCCGCCGCCACGCCGAAGGCGGTTGCGGTATCCGTGCCGGCTGTGACCGCGGCCAGGTGGGGCGTGCAATCGTCAATGCCGCATGCCTTGAGCCAGGCGCGCGCGGCTTCGGCATTGCGCATGGTCTCCATGGTCGAGAAGCTCTTGGACTGCACGATGAGCAGCGTGGCAGCGGGGTCCAGCGCGGCAAGCTGCCGCGTCAGCGGCTCGCCCGGCGTGGTCACGAAGTGCACGCGCGGAGCTGCGGCATCGGGCGCGCAGGCATTGGCCACCAGTGCCGGCCCCAGCGCCGAGCCGCCGATGCCGAGGCTGACGACGTCGGTGATCGTTCTCCCGCCTGCGCCGCTGACGCGGCCCGTGCGCAGTTCATCGCTGAACCGGCGCATCGCGGCGAGGCTGTGCTTGACCTCGCGCGGGGCGGCGTTTCCTGCGCGCAGGGCGCTGTGCCATGCCGCACGCCGTTCGGTGCTGTTGACGCGTTTGCCGGCAAGCAGCGCGGCGACGTGGTCCGGCAGCCCGCGTTCCCGCGCCAGCTGGACCAGCAGTGCCCGCGTCTCGTCGACGATCAGGTTTTTCGAATAATCGAGGAACAGGCCGCCGGCTTCCAGCGAAAAACGGGCGAAGCGGCCGGGGTCGGTGGCGAAGAGGTCGCGCAGGTGGAGGGTGTTCCACGCCCGGCGGTGTGCGGTCAGCGCGCGCCAGGCGGGCGAGCGGGTCAGCGAGGCCGTGGTTTTTGGAGTTGTTGCGGGCATGGCGCGCCATTGTAACGTGCAGAAGCGCGGTTCCGGCATGTTTACAATACCGTCATATTGACCGGAGACAATGCATGCTGGGCGCGCTTACCGTATTGCTGGTGTACCAGTTGGCCGGGGAAATCATCGTGCAGTTTGCCGGATGGCCGGTGCCGGGGCCGGTGATCGGCCTGCTGCTGCTGTTCCTGAGCCTGTGGCTGCGCGGCGGGCTCGCGGCGCCTCTGCGCGACACTGCCAACGGCATCCTGCAGCACCTCTCGCTGCTGTTCGTGCCCGCGGGCGTCGGCGTGATGGTCCACTTCGCGCGGTTGTCCGGCGAATGGCTGCCGATACTGGCCGCCGTGCTCGTCAGCACCGCCACCGCCATTGCCGTCACCGCGCTGGTGATGCGGGCGCTGATGCGGGGCCGCAGCGACGCCGTCGCGCCGGAGGATGCGGCATGACGCCGCGCATCGCCGACGTCTGGGTCTACCTGTCGGCGAGCCCGCTGCTCGGGCTCACGCTGACGCTGGTGGCCTATCAGGCGGCGTACTGGGTGTACCGCCGTGCCGGATTCAACCCGCTGCTGAATCCGGTATTGCTCGCCGTCGCCATGCTGGTGGCGGCGCTGCACTTCACCGGCACGCCCTACCAGACCTATTTCGACGGTGCGCAGTTCGTGCATTTCCTGCTCGGGCCGGCCACGGTGGCGCTGGCGGTGCCGCTCTACCTGCAGTTCGACCGCCTGCGCCGTCTCGCGTTGCCGCTGGTGCTGGCGCTGCTGGCGGGGTCGCTGTCGGCCATCGTGTCTGCGGTGGGCGTGGCCTGGCTGCTCGGCGCGGGCGAGGCGACGCTGCTGTCGATCGCGCCGAAATCGGTGACCGCACCCATCGCGATGGGCATCGCTGAAAAGATCGGCGGCATTCCTTCGCTGACCGCGGTCATGGTGATCATGACCGGTGTCAGCGGCGCGATGATGGCCAAGTATGTGCTTGATGCGCTGCGCATCGGCGACCACGGGGTGCGCGGTTTTGCCGCCGGCATTTCCGCGCACGGCATCGGCACGGCAAGGGCGTTCCAGGTCAGTGAGCAGGCCGGCGCCTTCGCGGGGCTCGGCATGGGGCTCAACGGCCTGGCGACCGCGATCCTGATGCCGCTGCTGATCGCGGCGTGGCGGTGGCTGTCCTGATGGGCGGGGTGTTCCGGTCGCTGCTGCGCGCAGGCGGCAACCTGGCCGAGCCGCGCATCCTCGCCGTTCTGCTGCTGCCGGTGCCCGGCAGTGCCCTGCTGTGGTCGATCCTGGCCTGGCTGTTCTGGGCAGAATGGACGGGCCTTGTTGCAGGCACGCTGCGCACGACGGTGGTGGCGGGCTGGCTGCAGGACTGGAACGCGCTGTGGATCATCGACTACACGGCCATGGTCGCGGTGCTGGCGGCGATCCTGCCGGCGATGCTGGCCACGGCGCTGGTCATCACCGAGATCGTCGCCATGCCGGTCATTGTCAGCTTCATCGCCGCACGGTATTACCCCGGCCTGGCGCGCACCGCGCGCGGATCCGTCGCGGGCAGCATCGCCAACGCCGCAGCCGCCATCGCGGTGTTTGCGCTGCTGTGGCTGCTGACGCTGCCGCTGTGGCTCACCGGGATCGGGGCGGTGCTGGCGCCGGTGCTGACCTCGGCGTACCTGAACCAGCGCGTGTTCCGCTACGATGCGCTGGCCGAGCATGCGGACCGCGGGGAATTCGGGCGCATCGTGCGCGAGTCGCGCGGGGAGCTCTATGCGTTGGGCGTGCTGCTGTCGTTGCTGCTGTATGTGCCAATCGTCAATTTGACGGTGCCGGTGCTTGCCGGCCTGGCCTTTACCCATTTCTGTCTCGGGCGGCTGGAGGCGCTGCGCGGCACCGGGAAGGGGCGCTTGATTTAAGTCAAGCTCCCGCCTGCCTGTTGGTATCATGCTTTGAAGGGAACCGGCATGGAATCAGCCGGTCTGAAATGATCCATTCAACATGAAAGGAACTGCATCATGAACAGCCCGAACACAACCGCGGCAACCGAAGTCACCAAGGAACAGCTGGTCCGTGATTTCAAGGTGCTGGTGGCCGATGCCGAAGCCCTGCTGAAAGCCACGGCCGGACAGAGCGGCGAAGCCGTGGCGGCGATGCGCGCCAGGGTGGGCGAGTCGCTGGCGGTGGCAAAGGTGAAGCTGACCGAAGCCGAACAGCTGGCGCTGGCGAAGGCCAAGGCGGCTGCAGCGGCCACCGATGAATACGTGCATGAAAAACCCTGGCAGGCTGTCGGCATTGCCGCCGGCATCGGTCTGGTGATCGGCCTGCTGATCGGACGGCGCTGAGCCGATGGCTGAACAATACGGTGCCGACAGCGGCGGTTTGTTCGGTTCGCTGAAGGCGCTGTCGGCCAGCCTGCTCGGCACACTGCAGACGCGGCTGGAGTTGCTGGCAGTCGATGTCGCGGAAGAACGTGCGAGGCTCACCACGCTGCTGGTGCTGGTGCTGGTGTCGCTGTTCAGCATCGGCGTCGGCGTGGTGCTGCTGGCACTGCTGATCGTGGTTGCCCTGTGGGAATCGCACCGGCTGGTCGCGCTTGCCGCGCTGATTTCGTTTTTCCTGGTCACCGGTGTTGCGGTGGGCTGGCTGGCGATTTACCGGCTTCGCAATAGCCCGCGCCTGTTCGATGCCAGCATTGCCGAACTGGCCAAGGACCGCCAGGATCTTGCACCCTGACCATGCGCGCGCAGGCTGACGACATTGCCGCGAAACGCGCGCGCCTGGTGGCTCTCGCCGCGGAACAGCGCGCCGCACTGGGGCGGCAGGTCCAGCCCCTCAAGATGTCTCTGCGGGTTGCAGACCAGGGCGTGGCGGTCGCGCGCACACTCGGCCGGCACCCGTTGCTGGTGGCCGGTGCCGCGGTCTTGCTGGTGGCGTGGCGACCGCGCCGCGCGTTGAGATGGCTGCAATACGGCTGGATGGGCTGGCAGATCGTGCTCAAGCTGCGGGGGCTGAGACCTGGAAGTCCCCGGCTGGAAAACTAAACCGCACCCCAGGGCGCGGTTTTTGTTAATTAAATCAAATGCTTGCGGATTCATTCAGGCGGCCATCGACGGATAGTCGGTATAGCCTTTGGGCCCCGGCGTGTAGAACGTTGCCGCATCCGGCGCATTGAGCGGCGCCTTGGCCTTGAAGCGTGCCGGCAGATCCGGGTTGGCCAGGAAAGGTGTGCCGAAAGCCACGGCATCGACCCTGCCTTCGGCGATGGCCTGTTCCGCCTCCTCCATGCTGTAACCCATGTTGGCGATCAGCGTGCCTTTGAAATTTGCGCGTGCCGGCGTCAGAACATCGCCATTCTGCTGCTTGAAAAAATCGCCGCGCATCACATGCAGATAGGCGAGGTTGAAGCGGTTGAGCATTGCCGCGACCGTGGAAATCAGGGCAACCGGGGCACTGTCGATCATGCTGTTGTAGCTGTTCAGCGGTGACAGGCGGACGCCGACGCGATCGCTGCCCCAGACATCGCACACTGCCTCGACCACTTCGCAGAGCAGGCGCGCGCGGTTTTCGATGGAGCCGCCGTAGGGGCCGCCGCGCTTGTTCGCGCCGTCGCGCAGGAATTCATCGAGCAGGTAACCGTTGGCGCCGTGCACTTCAACGCCGTCGAAACCGGCGGCCTTGGCGTTTTCCGCGGCCTTTCGGAATCCCGCGACGATGCCCGGCAGTTCGTCATCGCGCAGTGCGCGCGGCTCGACATAGGGTTTTTTGCCTTGCGGCGTATGTACCTCATCGCCGGTGATCGGAATCGCGCTCGGGGCCACCGGCTGCGCGCCGTCGTTGAGCAGCGGGTGGCAGGCGCGGCCGCCGTGCCAGAGCTGCAGGAAAATGCGGCCGCCTTTGGCATGCACGGCATCGGTGACTTTTTTCCAGCCGGCGACCTGCGCCGCGGAATAGATTCCCGGTTCCATCCAGAACGAGGAGTTGCCTTCCATCGCCATCGTCGCCTCTGCGATCAGCAGTCCGCCACTGGCGCGCTGGGCATAGTGTTCAACCATGATGCCGGTCGGCACGTGGTCGGCGTCGGCGCGGCACCGGGTCAGCGGTGCCATGAAAATGCGATTGGGCGCGCTGATCGCGCCGAACTGGATCGGGCTGTGCAACGTGGGCATGGCGGGGACGCTCCGGGGAATTGGATGAAATCAAACCCCCAGATTGGGGCGGTTCCCCCGACCTCAAGTGCCGGCGACAGGCAAGATCAATAACTCTCGAAAAATTCCACCGGGCGTACTTCCACCGCCCAGCCCGCCTCTTCGCCCAGCAGCGCTGCGGGATGTTTGGCGGCGATACGCAGCGCCTCGTCCATGCCGGCGGCATCGATGATGAAAAAACCGCCGACCTGTTCCTTGGTTTCGACAAAGGGTCCGTCGGTGATGGATGGTTTGCCGCGGTCCGGCCGCAGCGTGCGGGTGGCGGCGGGATCGCCGAGGGAGGCCTGCAGGCGCAGCGCGCCGCTGGCGCGCAGGGTCGCATCATGCGCCGGGCACTTGCTGACCAGGGCCTGCAGCGCTTCCGGTGGCAGTGCGGCAAATTTTTCAGCGTCGTAGTAGGCGAGGCAGAGGAATTTCATCGGGTTCTTTCGGAGTGGTTCAGCCGCCGGAGAGCGCTTGGGCGATGATGACGTCGTCTCTGGCGGTGAGTGCGCGGCTGAGGTCATGCTCCTGCGTGCCGTTGATGAATATGCGGATGTGGCGGCGGATGCGGCCCTGTTCGTCGACCATGCGGAAACGGATGCCCGGATACTGGCGTTCCAGGTCGTCAAGCAGGGCCGCCAGCGTTGCGCCCCGCGCTTCGGCGCGGCCCGACTGCGTATAGGAACGCAGCGCGCTGGGAATCAATACCTTCACGGATTTACGCGAACACGCCGGTTTCGACCGCGTAGATTTCCGGCAGGTGCTGCGCGATGCATTGCCAGCGTTTGCCTTCATCACGGCTCAGCCACAGCTCGCCGCTGGTGGTGCCGAAATAAAGCCCGACCGTGTCCCGCGTGTCGCTGCACATCGCCTGGCGCTTGACCGTCCACCACGCCTGCTGCTTCGGCAGGCCGGAATCGAACCGCTGCCAGGTTTTGCCGCCGTTGCGCGTGCCGTAGACCGCGGGCTTGCCGCCGGGGCTGGTGCGCGGCCACACCTGCGTGCCGTCCATCGGAAACACCCAGGCGGCATTGTCGTCGCGCGGATGCACGACCAGCGGAAAGCCGATGTCGCCCACGGTCTTCGGCATCGATTTGCCGATGCGCACCCAGGTGTCGGAGGGACGGTCGAGGCGGTAGATGCCGCAGTGGTTCTGCTGGTAGATGCGGTCGGGATTCGACGGGCACATGCGCAGGCAGTGCGGATCGTGAAAAGTCGGCTGCAGCGGATCGAAACCGAACCCTTCGACGACATCGAGGCCCTTGATCCGCGTGGTCCAGGTCTGGCCGCCATCTGTTGATTCATGCACGCCGCCGCCCGACATGCCGATGTAGAGATGCCTGCTGTCGCGCGGATCGATGAGGATCGAATGCAGCTTGGGGCCGTCGGGTGTGCCGTCCTGCGCGGTGCCCATCCACTCGCGGAATTGCGGATCGTCGTTGATCGCCGAAAACGGCGACCAGGTCACGCCGCCGTCGGCCGAGCGGAACAGTCCTTGCGGACTGGTGCCGGCGTACCAGACACCGGGTTCGGAGGCCGGGCCCGGCGTCAGCCAGAAGGTGTGGTCGACCGAGCGTCCCTTGCCGTCGGCGGCCTTGGCGAAGGCCGGTGGCTGCCTGGCTTCCTGCCAGCTGCGGCCGCGGTTGGTCGAGCGGAATACCGTCGGCCCGAGATGGCCGGTCTTGGCCGCGGCAAGCAGGGTTTTGCCGTCGCGTGGATCGAGCACCATGTGGCTGATCACATGACCGAGGAAGTGCGGACCGTCGGCTTTCCAGGTTTTGCGGGCGGCATCACCATGGAGGAGCCAGGCGCCTTTGCGCGTGGCGACGAGCACGGTGACATTGCGCGGTTTGCGCGCAGCGGTTTTTTTTCGGGAAGCGGGCATGGGGGGCTCCTTGAAATATGGGCGATCAGGCGCGAACCAGCACCTTGAATCCGCCCCAGAACATGCGTTTGGCATCGAAGGGCATGTTGCCGGGGTCGCACATCTTTTCCATCCGCGGGTCCTTGAATACCCTGGCGTTGACACGGTCGCGATGGGCGCGGGACTTGTAGACGATCCAGGCGAAGACCACGGTTTCGCCCTTTTTCAGCTTCACGCTTTGCGGAAAGGACGTGAGTTTTCCGGGTTTGACGTCGTCGGCGACGCACTCGACATAGTCCAGGGCGCCGTGTTCGCGCCAGATCCTGCCGGCCTTGCGCGCGATCTTTCGATAGTCTTCCACCTTCCTTTTCGGCACCGGCACCACGAATCCGTCGACATAGGGCATTGCGGTTCTCCTCGATTGGTGTTGGGAGCGATCAGGTTCCGGCCTTGTGCTGGCGTCCGGCGGCCACGGCTTCGCGGATCGGCCGGATTGGGCGCACCTCGATGCTGCCGACGCGTGCCGGCGGAATGCCGGCGGCGATGCGGACTGCCTCGTCGAGATCGGCCGCTTCGATCATGTAAAAGCCGGCGAGCTGTTCCTTGGTTTCGGCAAAGGGGCCGTCGGTGACGGCTACCTTGCCGTTGCGCACGCGCACCGTGGTCGCGGTCTGCACCGACTCCAGCGCTTCGGACGCGATGCAGTGGCCGCTGTTGCGGATCGAGGTGTCGAATTCGACGCAGTCCTCGTCCGCCAGTTCCGGCAGGCGTTTTTCGTCGAGGTAGACCAGGCAGAGATACTTCATGGTGTTTTCCGTTCAGGGGTGTTTGTCGAAACCGAGCGCGGTGACGGTCTGTTCGTCTTCGGCAACCGGGCGGATTTCGACGCAGCCGCGTGCCGCGCAGGGAATTCGCGCGGCGATGCGGATGGCTTCGTTGAGGTCGCGCGCCTCGATCAGATAATAACCGCCGAGCTGTTCCTTGGTTTCGACCCAGGGGCCGTCGGTCATCGACAGCTTGCCGTTGCGCACGCGGATGGTGGTGGCTTCGGAGGGCGGCAACAGCCTGTTGCAGCCGAGGTAATGGCCGCTGGCACGGATTTCGTCGGTGAATTTGGTGTATTCGGCGAAATGCGCGGTGGCATCGGCTTCGCTCATCTGTTCCATGACTTGTTCGGCGCTGAGCAGGCAGAGGAATTTCATCGCGGGCTCCGGTTCAGGTGCAGGCTTTTTTGAAGTTGGCCTCGATTTCGGCCGGCGTCAGGTCCTGCTGGTGCGTGGCGATGGACCAGCTGTGGCCCCAGGGATCTTCCAGCACGCCATAACGGTCGCCCCAGAACATGTCTGCCGGAGGCATCACCGCTTTGGCGCCGGCGGCCACCGCGCGATTGTAGAAGACGTCGGTGTCGGGCACGTAGAGGTGGATGGTGACAGGTGTGCCTTTCAGTGTCTGCGGGCTGATCGCGCCGCACTGGGGCATTTCGTCGGTGAACATCACCGGTGAACCGGCGATGATCAGCATGGCGTGGATCAGCTTGCCGTCTGGCGCTGCGAGACGGATGGTTTCCTCCGCGCCAAAGGCTTTTTTGTAGAAGTCGAGCGCGTCGGTGGCGCCGGCGCAGACGAGGTGGGGTGTCACGGTGTGCATGCCTGCAGGCAGATAGTGCGGGGTGCTCATTTGTTGTCTCCTATGCCGATGGCGCGGAATTTTTCGATGGTCGGGCCGGGTCCGAAATCCTCGAGCTCGTAAAATTCGCGCACTTCGATTTCGGCATCCATGCCCCTGCCCGCGGGGTTGGGGAAGCGTTTGGTCCATTCGATCGCTTCCTGCAGCGATTGGACCTTGATGATGGTGTAGCCGGCGATCAGTTCCTTGGTCTCGGCGAAGGGGCCATCCACATAAGTGCGTTTGTCCCTGCCTTTGTCACCGGAATAGCGGATGCGCCAGCCTTTGGCGCTGGGCTTGAGGCCCGAGCCGTCCACCAGCACGCCAGCCTCGGCGAGTTCGGCGTGGTACTGCTGCATGTCCTGAAGCAGTTCTTCGGTGGGCATTACCCCGGCTTCCGTATCTGCGGTGGCTTTGACGATGATCATATAGCGCATATTCGTAACCAATTGTTTTAATTGAATAAAATAGTATTTCTTGAGTGTGCGTATTGCAGATGTTCATCCACTGGTCGAACGGCAACAAGCCATTTCGACAGGTCCTGCAGATTATTTTTCCGGATCAGTTGGCCAGCGCGGCCAGCCGGCGTTCGAGGAAGCGGCGCTCCGGTTCGAGGCGGGTCAGCGCCAGCGCGCGCTGGTAGGCGTCGCGAGCCTCTGTCCGGCGCCCGAGGCGGCGGCAGAAATCGGCGCGAGCGGCATGCGCGAGCCGGTACCCGGCCAGTTCGCCGCTTGCGAGCAGTGCATCGACCAGCGCGAGTCCGGCTTCCGGGCCGTCGCGCATGGCCACGGCCACCGCTCGGTTTAATTCGACCACCGGCGAGGGTTCGATGCGTAAGAGCAGGTCGTAAAGTCCGGTGATCTCCCCCCAGTCAGTGGCGGCTGCGCTCGCGGCTTCGGCATGCACCGCCGAGATCGCCGCCTGCAGGGCATAAGGTCCGACGCGGCGCGTGCCGAGGGCCCGCTCGACAAGGGCGATGCCTTCGGCGATCAGCGCGCGGTCCCACAGGCCGCGGTCCTGGTCTTCGAGCAGGATCAGGTCGCCATCGGCCGTGGTGCGCGCCGCGCGCCGGGATTCATGCAGCAGCATCAGTGCCAGCAACCCCATCGCTTCAGGCTCCGGCAGCAGTTCGACCAGCAAGCGCGCCAGACGTATCGCTTCTGCGGAGAGGTCGTGCCGCGTCAGCGAGTGTCCGGATGATGCGGCGTAACCTTCGTTGAACACCAGATAAACCACGCGCAGCACGCTGTGGAGCCGTTCCGGCAGTTCCTCCGGCGCCGGCACCTGGTACGGAATCTTCGCGTCGCGGATCTTGTTCTTGGCGCGCACGATGCGCTGTGCCAGCGTCGGCGTGCTGCTGAGGAAGGCGCGGGCGATTTCCTCCGTGGTCAGCCCGCAGACTTCACGCAGGGTCAGCGCGACCTGCGCGTCCGGGTGCAGTGCCGGATGGCAGCAGGTGAAGATCAGGCGCAGCCGGTCGTCCTCGATGTCTTCGGAATCCGGCGCCTCGGGCGACGGGATGTTCGCGGCGGCTTCATCATCCAGCGCGTCGATGCGGGCATCGCGGCGGATCGCGTCGATTGCCTTGAAGCGGCCGGCCGACACCAGCCATGCGCGGGGATTGCCCGGAATGCCGTCGCGCGGCCACTGCTCGAGCGCGGCGCGAAAGGCTTCGTGCAGGGCCTCCTCCGCGGCATCGAAATCGCCGAGCAGCCTGACCAGCGTCGCGAATACTCGCCGGGATTCGGCTCGGTAAACCGCATCCACGGCCTCTCGCGCCTGTGTGATGGATTCCTGGTTCATGGTATGCGCTGCCAGTCTAATCGGGAATGCGCGGCATTGCCTTGACCTGTGAGCGGCCGGGGTCAGAGCTGTTTCCCGATCAGCGCCTGCAGTCGTGCCATATCGAGTATCTCGATGTTCTTGCTGCGCACGGCGATCAGGCCGGAGTCGTGAAACTGTGAAAACACGCGGCTCACCGTTTCCAGCTTGAGTCCCAGGTAATTGCCTATTTCATGGCGCGACATCGGCAGGTGGAAACGGGTCCCGGGGCGGCCGCGCGCGGCAAACCGGCGCGAGAGATGCAGCAGGAACAGGGTGACGCGTTCTTCGGCGCGCATGGCGCCGAGCAGCAGCATCATGCCGTGGTCGCGTGCGATTTCAGCGCCCATCGTGCGGTGAAAGTGCTGCTGCAGGGCAGGCATGCCGGCACTCAGTTGCTCGAGGTCGGCAAAACGCATTCCGCAGATGCTGCTGGGCTCGATGGCGATGGTATTGCACTGGTGGCGGCCGGTGGCGATGGCCTCCATGCCGACGAGGTCTCCCGGCATCGCGAATCCGGTGATCTGCTCGCGTCCGTTGCCGTCGGTGACACTGGTCCTGAGGAATCCGCTGTGGATGACGTACAGCGAGGTGAGCGCGGTACCTGCGCGATGCACGAACTCACGCGGCAGTCGCGGCCGCCGGTGCTCGATGCGGTTCGCAAACCGCATGGTTTCGCCGGCGCTGAGGCTTGCGTGCCGCGCCCAGCCGAGAAATCCGCAATCCGGGCAGTCTTCGAGCAGGCGGTCAACGGCGGAAACCATGCCGGGCCGGTTCATGGGCATCCTCCCAGTTCATGCACCGGCCTGCGGCCGGTGTCCGGGTCAGCCTGCCGGCGTCGCTGCGGTGAACGCGGCGCCGGCGTGTCGGTGCTTGTTCAGTCGGGCTTGATACCGGCGTCGGCCACGACCTTTTTCCAGCGTGCGAGTTCGCTGCGGATCATCTCGCCCATCTGCTGCGGGGTGGTCCAGGTCGGGACCATGCCGATGCTCTCAAGGTGCTTGACCACGCCGGGATCTTCGACTGCGCGTTTCATTTCCGCGTTGATCCTGCGGACCGCATGGGCGGGTGTGCCCGCGGGTCCGAGGAAGCCGTACCAGGTGGTGTTGTTGAATCCCGGATAGGTTTCGGCAATGGCCGGTACATCGGGCAGGGTCTTCAGGCGTTCGTGGTGTCCGATCGCGATGGCGCGCGCCTTGCCGCTGTTCATGTGCGGTTGCCAGGGCGCTGCGCCGCCGAAGATGGCCTGCACCCGCCCTGCGAGCAGATCGACCGTGGCCGGACCGCCGCCCTTGTAGGGAACATGGGTGAACTTTGCGCCGGTGAGCGAGGTGAGCAGTTCGATGCCAAGGTGGTTGGGCGTGCCGGTGCCGGGCGAGGCGAAATTGATCTTGCCGGGTTGCGTCTTTGCGAGATCGACCAGTTCCCTGACGTTTTTTGCGGGCACCGAGGGGTGCACCACAATCAGGAAGGGCACATAGACGCCGACCCCGATGGGTGTGAAATCCTTGACCGGGTCGTAGGAGAGTTTGCTGCCGAAGGCTGCGCTGACCACGAGGCCGCCGGAAGTGCCCAGCAGCAGCGTGTATCCGTCGGGCGTGGCTTTTGCGCCGATGCCATGGCCGAGCGTCGAGCCCGCGCCGGGCCGGTTGTCGACCACGAAGGTGGTGCCCATTTTTTCGGCGAACCAGCCGGTGAATGCCCGCGCCGTCGGGTCGGTGGTGCCGCCGGGCGGATAGGGCACGATGATGCGCACCGGCTTGGTCGGGTAGGCCGGCTCGGCGGCCTGTGCCACGGCCATCATGCAGGACACTGCCGCTGCAAACGAAAGGGTGATCCAGGCTGAACGGACTTGCATGACACTCTCCTCCGCGGCTGTGGTGTTATGGATGCCGCTGCAGGGATTGTAGTTTCAATCCCCGTGGTCCGCCAGAGAGGACAGGTCTGCCGCGCTACTGCTCGCGGAGCGAACGGGCGTGCCTTGCCGCGGGTCGATCCCAGCACTTGTGCAGCCAGGCGTCAAAGGCCGGCCACTTGCTGACATCAATCGACAGCGCGCGGTACAGCGCGCCGGCGACGTTGAGATCACACACCGAGAACGCCGGGCCTGCGAGCCAGGCGGACTTCGCCAGCGCGCTTTCCAGAACGTCGAACGCCGGCGCCACCTGCAGCCATGCGGCTTCGGCGATCGAGGCCTTGCGCTCGGCCTCGGGCAGCGCTACCGAGTGGCGCACGTAGTCGACGATCTGGCGGTCGAGGCGGTCGGTTTCCCACAGGCTCCACTGCCAGCACAGCGCTTCGTGTTTCGGGTCGGCGGGGTAGAGCGGGCTCTTGTGCTTTTTGGCGAGATACAGGTTGATCGCCATCGATTCGCTGAGGATGAAACCGTCATCGTCGATGCTCGGCACTCGCGCGTTCGGATTCACCGCAAGGTAGTCGGCGGACCGGGTTTCCGGCGACCGGGGCAGCCAGTCCTTGTGGTTGTATTGGAGGCCGAGCTCGGCGGCCATCCAGATGACGCGGAGGGCGCGGGAGTTGGCGGAGCCGTAGATCGTCAGCATAGGTTCCTCACTTTATGGACGGAATCGGGTGGATATCCGGTTGGCAAAAGCTGATTCTAACGTGGTCGCCGGCCCAGGGCGTGGTCTGCACCCTGAAGCAGTTGTTGCACCACAGGGTGAGCGACCTTGCGTTCGGTGCCGATGGCATAAAACTGCTCCTCGATGCCGTCGCAGATTCCAACCCGCATGACCTGGTATCGCGACACCAATTTTCCGTGCACCAGATTTGCAGCCGGGAAAACGCCAAATCCGGCGGCGCCAAAGGTGGCGAGCAGGGCGCTGTCCTCAAATTCACCGGCGATGCGCGGGGTAATGCCGTGTTGACCGAACCAGTGATCCAGTTTCGGACGCACCGAGGCATGGGCTGTCGGCAGCAGGACCGGTACTTTCGACAGGCTGTCCGGAAATCCCCGTTTAGCGGCCTGGTGCAGCGCTGCCGGCGCATACCAGGCGACTGTCGATGTCCCGAGCTGATGGCTGTAGAGCCTCAGGTTGGGGTTGGCCGGCGCGGGGCGGTCAGCCAGTACGATGTCGAGCTTGTGCAGCGCGAGATCGCCGAGCAGGTCGTCGATTTCGTCTTCGTGGCAGAGCAGGCGCAGCGTATCCGCATCAAGCACCGGTTCCAGCAACTGCCGCACGGCTAGCTTGGGCAGTCCGTCGGAAATCCCCACCGCCAGCCGGATAACGGAGGGCCCTGCGGCATCCCGCACCACTGCGGGCAGTTGCTCGCCAAGCTGGAAGATCTGTTCGGCGAGCCGCATGGCCGCATTCCCGGCTTCAGTCAGCGCCAGCCCGCGCCCCGCCGGTTTGAGCAGGGCATGCCCGAGGCAGCGTTCAAGTTCGCGCACCTGGGCGCTGACGGTCTGGACCGCCATGCCGAGGCGCAGGGCTGCCCGGGACACGCCGCCTTCGCGGGCCACAACCCAGAAGTAATACAAGTGCCTGTAGCTGAATTGCTGGCTCATGTCCCGCCTCATATTCAGGAAAAAAAGGAATTAAATTACTTTATTTTCTGCTTTTTTGGAAATTAAGGCCGGCTTAACCTTCGCCGCGTCAACACCGACAACACCGAAAGGAGAAGCGCCATGCAAGTGCAGATTGAAACCCGTGATTCCCGCAACAGCGGCATCCGCGACCACGCCGAAAGCCGTGTCCGCTTCGTGTTGCGCAGGCTGGACTGGATGGTGGCGCGCGCCCAGGTCCGGCTTTCGGATGCGAACGGCCCCCGTGGCGGCATCGACAAGCAATGCCAGGTGATGCTGAAGACGGGGCGGGGCGGCGTCCTGGTCATCCATTCCGCCGCAAATGACTGGCGCAGCGCGCTGGATTCCGCGCTCGAGCGTGCTGCACGCCTGCTGGTGCGTGTGTGGCGCCGCCGTCGCGGTTTCCGGCAAAACCCCCGCTACGCCGCATCCGGAAATTGAATCGGCATCCACGCCGGCCTGAAAGGGACGCGATGCAAGGTATGACCGCGGCGGGCAGGACAGGGCCGTCGATTACGCCGCCAGAATGGCGATCCACGGGGGCACCGCCGTTTCACAGGGATGACCCGGACCGCGGTTTGCGCAGCGGTCCGGGGGGCGGCCGGTGTGCCCCGGATGCTGTGCCGGCATCAAATGAAAATCGCGCGTGCAAGGGGCGCGCAAGGGAGATCGAAACATGGAAATGCTGACCGGATTTCTGCAGGCCCCGTTCCTGGGTCATGCGGCATGGCTGTGGCTGACCTTCATCGGAATCGTTGTCACGCTGCTGGCTTTCGACCTTGGCGTGCTTCATCGTGGCGACCATGAAATTGGCGTTCGCGAAAGCCTGCTGCTGTCTGCGGGCTATATCGGTATTGCGTTGCTGTTCGGCGCCTGGGTATGGTGGTACCTGGGCGCGGACCGAGGAACCGAGTATTACACCGGTTTTCTGATCGAGAAATCCCTGTCGATGGACAACGTGTTTGTCATCGCGCTGATCTTTTCCTACTTCGCCATACCCCGCCAGTACCAGCACCGCGTTCTGTTCTGGGGCATTCTCGGAGTGATCGTTCTGCGAGCCATCATGATTGCGCTCGGGGCCGCGCTGGTCAGCGAATTCAGCTGGATACTCTATGTATTCGGGCTGTTCCTGGTGGTGACCGGGGTGAAGATGTGGATGCTTGCCGACCGCATGCCTGACATTGCGAACAACCCTTTGCTGAAATTCCTGCGACGCAGGCTGAGGGTCACTGACGGCCTTGAGGGCAACGCCTTCATTGTGCGGCGTCCGGCAACCGCCGGCGGACCCCCGGTCGTCTGGGTGACACCGCTGTTTCTTGCGCTGTGCCTGGTGGAGTTCGTCGACCTGGTGTTCGCGGTCGATTCGGTGCCGGCAATTTTTGCAATCACCACGGATCCGTTCATTGTCTATACCAGCAACATATTTGCCATTCTCGGACTGCGTGCGCTGTATTTTGCGCTCGCCGCGATGATCCACCGGTTCAAATACCTGAAGTACGCGCTCGCCCTGGTGCTGGTGTTCATTGGCGTGAAGATTTTCCTGGTTGGCATCATCGGCAAGATGCCTCCGGAGATTTCGCTGGGTGTGACTTTTGGACTGGTGGCCGGCGGGGTTCTGGTGTCGCTGTGGAAGACGCGTGATGCAAAGCTGCCGCCGGGGGCGACGTCGTGACAACAGGGCGGAGGGTGTGGGTGCCCCAGGCTCAGGCCGTGAATTTGACGATGCGGTTGCGCCCCCGTTCCTTGGCGAGGTACATGGCGCGGTCGGCGCGGGCCTGGATGGCGTCGATGCTGCGCCCGTCTTCGGGGTAGCAGGCAATGCCGATGCTGACGCTGGTCTGGATGTGCCTGCCCTCGAATTCCAGGGGCGCAGAAGCCACGGCCTGGAGTATGCGCTGCGCGACCTCGTCCGCGCGGTCAGCAGCAGTTTCCGGCAGCAGAACCACGAACTCGTCACCGCCGTAGCGGGCGAGCACGTCAGTGTGGCGCAATTCGTTCTCGATGCGCATCGCCACCTGCTTGAGCAGCCGGTTTCCGGCCTCGTGCCCGTGCCGGTCGTTGACGTCCTTGAGGTTGTCGGAGTCGATCATCAGCATGCTGGCAACCCGGTTGTAGCGCGCCACCTGGGCGAACAGGCGGTCGGCGATGATGCTGAAGCCGCGCATGTTGTAGAGCCCGGTCAGTTCATCGGTTTCCGACAGCAGGCGGGCCTGGTTCAGTCCGTAGCGGATGTCAGCCGAGAACATCGTGGTGATGTAGGCGACCAGCAGCATCGGCGCGAGTTGCGCGGCGAGGCCGCCAATGTAGGCCAGGTTCAGCACCTCGCCGATGCTCGAGTGTTCCCCGAGCAGTGCAAAGCAGGCGGCGATCAGCGCCATTTCCAGCATCGTGGTGAGCTTGCCCAGCGCCAGCGCGCTGGTGATGATGACCAGCAGGTAGGTGTTGACCAGCGGGCTGGCGAGTTTTCCCGTGAACCAGAGCACCCAGGTGATGAACACCACCATCACCAGGGTTTCGATGGCGATTTTCCAGCGTGATTCCGTCTTGTAGAAGTTGGTGTAGCGGAAGCTCAGCACGAACGCGGCGTAGAAAAAGAGCCCCATGGAGATGGCCGTGCGGTCATCCGGCGAGGGTCCTTCGAACACCTGGTAGAGCAGCACCAGGATCAGCAGCAGCCACTCGATTTCGGCGACTGTCCGCGAAATCCCGCGCAGCTCCTCCTGTTCGATGCTCAGCGTTTTGGCTGGTTTCGGGTGCACACGCTTCCGTTTCTTGTCTTCGTGCTGCCGCGGACAGGGCCGGCATGTCTGCGGGCACGTTGCCTGGGCGGAACTGGTTCGGCAAGGTTCATTTCAGCAAAGTCGGGCGGATGCCGTCAATCGCCGGTACGGAAAAACGCCGGCGTCTGCCGGCGTTTGTGTTGGATTTGTTCTGGCGTTCCGGGGCCCGGTTCAGATCACCGGCTTGGCCGGAACCGAACCCTTCGGTTTGCGGCCGGGGGCCACGGGCGGGATGTAGCCGGAAATGCGGCACAGCATGCCCTCGCTGGGTTTACCGTCCTTGAACCGGATCGAGCGGCAGATCATCACGTCGCCGCGCGACTGCATCTGCGTCACGTGCTGGCGCACGCTGGCCAGTGAGAGTCCGGTGGCGGTCGCGATTTCGGAGTCCAGTTGTTCGCCGGTCTTTTTCAGGTGATCCAGAATTGCCTGCATGTCTTGCCTTCTCTCTGCGATGGGGTTGACGGGCAGCGCCGGCCGGGGCCGGGCGCATGGGCGGGAACCCGGGATCATACCCCAAAATGGGGTTTCCCCGCCAATTTTGCCCCCGGCGAAAGGCTAAAATCGCGCAAAACCCGGTTAAATCGCCTTGATCTGCCTGCAAAAGCCGTTTTCCGGTGCCGGCGGGAGGCTGTCAGGCGGATTCCGGTTCATCCGGCAGGAGCAGCACGATTGCGGCTTTGATTGCGGCGATGCCGGCCATGAGCCACAGCGCGTGGGAGAAGCCGATGTTCTTGACCAGGGGGCCGAGCATCCATACCGCCAGCGAACTGAAACCGAAGGCGACCGTGAGCCGCATGCCGGCGACCCGCGAGCGCAGCCGGTCATCGACGTAGCGCACAATCATCGCGTCGGTGAACGGGATCGAGCCGAACACGAACACCATCACCGCGAGCAGGGCGATGAACAGGCCCCAGTCCTGGGTATGCGCCGCCCAGATCAGCAACGGCACCTGGATCACCGACATCCACAGCTGCAGCGGCTTGAAGGGCATGCGGTCGATCAGGCGGCCGACGACGACCTGCGCCAGCGAAGCGATCGCATAGATGATCGCGAGCAGCGTCCCGATCATCGCGGGGTCGTCGATGATTCCGGCGAAGCCGGCGGTAAGCAACTGCGCGTTGCCGTTGGTGGTGAAGTTGAACAGTATGGTGCTCACTGCCGCAGCGGCGGTCATCACCGCGAAGGCGCGCACCAGCAGTTCCGGGGTCAGCGTGACCCTGGCCTTGCCGCCCTTGCGTTTGGCGGGCGCCTCGGTTTCCTTCGGGCACACCATCGCAAACCAGATGCCGCAGGCGATCGAGACCAGCCCGGGGATGATGAAGGCTTCGCGCCAGCCCAGCCACTTCACGAGGAAGCCGGTCACCAGCGCGGCAACGGCGATGCCGAGGTTGCCGGCAAGCCCGTTGAGGCCGATCACCGCGCCGGGATTGGACACTCCCTGCACCAGCATCGGGATGCCGACCGGATGGTAGATCGCCGCGAAGGCGCCCATCAGTGTCAGCGCCCCGGCGAGCTGCCAGGCATTCTGGGTGGAAGCCACCAGCATCGCCGAAACGCCCATGCCGATGAAGAAGATGATCATCATTACCCGGCGTCCCCAGAGGTCGCCGAGCCGGCCCGCCGGCATGGCGCCGAGGCCGAACAGCGCGAAGGCACCGACCCCGTACGGCATCAGTTCCGTCCAGCTGTCGTGGCCGAATTCGGCGGCGATGGTTGCGACCGCAGTCGCAAAAATCAGCAGGAACATGTGGTCGACGGCGTGGCCGACGTTGAGCAGCAGCTTGACCGCGGTGGAGTGGCCGTCAGTGGGGGCGGAGGTGTGGGCGGTGGTCATGCTTGCATTGTGCCCGGGTTACAATCGTCTGACTTTCGGTGTTTTATGGCTAACTTTGCAGAAATGGACAAAACATCCGGGGCGCAACGGTTGCGCCGGCGCCATGTTTATGACGACGCCCCGGAAAGCCCCGTGCAGGGCGACCTGACCCGCGCCGTGGTGATGCGCCGTACTTCGTATCCGCCAGGCCATCACATCCGCCCGCACTGGCATTCGCGCGCCCAGTTCGTTTATGCCGTCGCCGGCACGATGCGCGTGCGCAGTGCCCGCCGTGCCTGGATTGTGCCGCCCTCGCGCGCATTGTGGATGCCGGCGCGGATCGTGCATGAAATCGAGATGTACGGGGTGGTGGCGATGCACAGCCTCTACGCCGATGCTGCCGCAGGCGCCGGCATGCCCTCCGACTGCGCGGTTCTGGAGGTGACGCCGCTGGCGCGGGAGCTGATCGTGCGCGCTGCGGCGCTGCCCGCGCGTTACGACGAGTCCGGCGATGACGGCATGCTGATGCGGCTGCTGATGGCCGAGATCCGTCGCCTGCCACGCAGCGCGCTGGATCTGCCGCTGCCGGAAAGCGCGGATCTGCTGCAGCTGTGCGAGCGCATCCTCGCCGATCTGTCCACGCGCAGGCCGAGCGTGCACGACGCCGGAGAGATGAATACCAGCGCGCGGACGCTGTACCGGCGCTTCCTCGGCGAAACCGGCATCACCTTTGCGCGCTGGAAGCAGCAGGCGCGCCTGCTGGAATCGATCCGCAGGCTGGCCGAAGGCGTGCCGGTCACGATCGTTGCGGTTGACCTCGGCTACGAAAGCCCTGGCGCGTTCTCGACCATGTTCCGTCGCGCGCTGGGCATGCCACCCCGGGTGTTTGCGGCATCCGCCGCAGCGCCGTCTTATTCCAGAAATCGCCTGTAGAACACGGCAATCGCCTGCGCCGTGTCCCGGGCGGTCTTGTCGAGCACTGCTTCATCGCGCAGGTCGATGCCGTATTCCAGCTGCATCGCGTCGATGCCGTCGGAACGGTGGCTGCCGTACAGGTCGACGGTGTGCCCGCCGCCGTAGTTCGGCGCTTCGACGGGGTCGGTCGGTGCGGTGTCGTTCGCCGGCACGATGGCATAACCCATCGCGGCGAAGCGCCCGAACACGCTCTCGGGACCGTTCAGTGCAGGGGTTCCTGCCCGGGCGAGCAGGGCTTGCACCGTGGTTCCGCGGCGGGTGCCGCGCAGTATGGCTTCGCGGTAGGCGGCCTGGCCGTGGATGTCGAACAGCATTGCATGCGGGAAGCGCGCGCGGATTTCATCCACGTGGCCGCGGATCGACGCATGGTAGGCTTCGTAGGCTGCGGCGCAGCCGGGTGCGGCATAGGCCTCCCCGGGGATGCGGTTGGCGTCAATGTATCTGCGGTGGAAATTGGCGATTACCAGATAAGGTGCCTTGCCGGTGACCCGTTTCAGTTCCCCGGCGATGCCGCGGGCGAGGCGGTCGGTGCGGATGTCGGGCCGGTTCACAAAACGCCTGCCGGTGTTGCCGCGTTCCGTGCAGTCCTCGACCGCCTGCATCCCGCCATGCGGCGCGACGAGGATCACCGGCAGTTCACCGGCTGTGGTGTGCACCGGCTCAGGGGGCTGCGGGAATGCGGCGGTTGCCGCGAGCAGCAGGCCCGGCAACGCCGAAAAAAAACGCCGCGCAGAACGCGGCGTTGTCATGACCGGCATGCGCGGTTACTTCTGTTGCTTGGCGCCGGATATTTTCACCAGCTCGCTGATGCGCTTGTTCTCGTCACGGCGCCAGGCATCAAGTCCTGCGCGGTCGCCGCCGACGACTTCGATGCCCAGGCCCTTGAGCTTTTCGCCGAAGGCGGGCTCGCGCACGGCAGTGACGATCTCCTTGCTGACCTTGGCCATGATCGGCGCCGGGGCGCGGGTGGGCGCGACGATGCTGTACCACGCATTCATCGCGTAACCCGGCACCACTTCGCCGATGGCCGGTACATCCTGGATCAGCGCGGCACGTTTGGCCGTGGTGACGCCGAGCGGGCGCAGCCGTCCGGCCTTGATGTGCGGCAGCGCCGCGGGCAGCACTGCATAGGTGGTCTGCACTTCGTTGGCCAGCGCGTCGGTAATCGACTGCGCGACGCCCTTGTAGGGCACGTGCAGCATGTTGATGCCGGTGAGGTGGTTGAGCAGCACGCCGGAGAGGTGTTCAGAGGCGCCGGTGCCGGCAGAGCCGTAACGCAGCTTGCCCGGCTGTTTCTTCGCGAGGTCGATCAGGTCCTTCAGCGATTTCACCGGCAGCTGGTTGTTTGAAAGCAGCACGAAGGGCGTGACGCCGATCAGCGCCACCGACTGGAAGTCGCGGGCGAGGTCGAACTTGATGTCGGCCAGCACCTGGGAGGCGACGAACAGTTGCGAGGTCAGCATCATCCAGGTGTATCCGTCGGGCGCGGCGGCCAGCGTCAGGTCGGCGCTGATCGCGCCGGCAGCGCCGGGCCGGGTATCCACGACCACGCGCTGTTTCCAGCTTTCATACAGGCGGTCGGCCATCAGGCGGCTGATGATGTCGGGGCCGGAACCGGCGGCGCTGCCGATGATCAGGCGGATGGGCTTTTCGGGAAACTGGCCCTGTGCGTTGGCGGCGGGTGCGGCGAGCAAAGCCGGCACGACGAGCGCGGCAAGCAGTTTCGGGATGCGCATGGGACTCCTCCTCAGGATTTTGGATTTGTGTTGCAGCCCCGAATGATGGTGAATTTTCGGCGCGAGGGCAACCCGGATCTGCCGCCGGCAGGGGCTCAGCGACCGTCGTTCTGGAACAGGGGGTAGTAATCCCGGTCGGCGGTCATCAGGTGGCGCGATACGACATCGTTGGCGAGGAAGTCGACCAGCGCGCCGAAAGTGGTCGAACCGCCGGCTTTGGCCATCACATGCAGTTCACCTGCGCGGCGCAGCAGGCTGGCGTGGGCGTTGCGGTGTTCGTCGAGCCTGGCGTAGCCGCGTTCGGCGAGGATGGCCTCTTCGTGGCGGAAGTGGCCTTCGAGGTGCCGCAGCAGGGCGACCAGCGCGGCTTCCGTCCGTGCGCTGTCCTGGTTTGAGCCTGGCAACGCGAGATTGATCAGTTCGTTGGCGAGGTCGAACATTTCCCGGTGTTCGGCGTCGATGTGCGGTTCGCCCGAGGCGTAGCTGTCGCGCCAGACCAGGCGCAGCGTGGCGAGGCCGCCTTCGGCAACCCACCGGTCGGAGTCCCCGCTGCGGTCGGTGACCACCCGGTTGCGTCCGCCGTTCTTGGCGGTGAACAGGGCGGCATCGAGGCGCTGGAACCACTGGTCGGCGGTTTCGTCGCCGCTGCGCTCCGCCACGCCGATGCTGACGGTCAGGCGTCCGTTTGCGGAAAATTCATGGTGTTCAACCCGCGCGCGCAGGTGCTCGGCCAGCACCTCGGCATCGCGATAGCCGGTCGAGACCGCAAGCACGACGAATTCCTCGCCACCCCAGCGGAACAGCAGGTCAGCGGAGCGGATCTTGCGTTGCACGATGTCGACGAGTTCGCGCAATACCGCATCACCGGCCTGGTGGCCATGGGTGTCGTTGACGTCCTTGAAGTGGTCGATGTCGATCAGCAGCGCCGAAAGCGGCTGGCGGAAGCGCACGCTGCGCGCCATTTCCGAAGCCACCACGCGCACCAGGTGGGCGCGGTTCCAGGCGCCGGTGAGGTAGTCGGTGGCGCTGAACTTTTCGAGCTCCGCGATGCGCCTGCGCAACTGATCCAGTTCCGGGTCATGCATGACCTGCGCCGATTCGCCGAGCACAAGGATCCGGCCCTGCGGCACGGCCATGGCCTGCGCGTAGAGGTCGGCCTGGCGGCCGTCCAGCGCGGGGACGCTGACCGGCTGCCAGCCCTGTCCCGGCGCGCCGAGTATGTCGCGCAGTGCGGCGGTGTCGATGCAGCCCTGGTCAAAAAAACGGCTGAAGCGGGTGTTGAACTGCCGCAGCCCGGTTTCATGGACCAGGGCCAGCGGCAGCGGGAATTGCATGAAGATTTCCCGGGCTTCCGGGCCAAGCAGGCGCTGGATTGTGGCTTCAGGCATTGCGCAGGTTGTTCGTATTGTTGCGCTATTTTACCGTTCCTGCAGTGGCCGGTGGCAACCGGTATGCCGCCACGATGACCGGCCCCGTCCGGGCGACAGGCGATGACGGGCAAAAAAAGACGCCGCGCATGGGCGGCGTCGGGAAGTGCGGCGGGCTGTTGTCAGGCGCGTTTAAATGCGCTCGAACACCGCGGCAATGCCCTGGCCGCCGCCGATGCACATGGTCACCAGCGCGTACTTGCCGCCGCTGCGCTGCAGTTCATGCAGCGCCTTGACGGTGAGGATCGCGCCGGTGGCGCCGATCGGATGGCCGAGGCCCACCGCGCCGCCGTTGGGGTTGGTTTTCTTGGGATCGAACTTGAGGTCGCAGGACACCGCCAGCGCCTGCACGGCGAAGGCTTCATTCGATTCGATGACGTCCATGTCCTCGACTTTCAGTCCGGCGCGCTTGAGCGCGTTCTGCACCGCCGGCACCGGGCCGATGCCCATGATTTTCGGATCCACGCCGGCGAGGCCGTACGAGACCAGCCGGGCCATCGGTTTCAGGCCGGCCTTTTTCGCGGCCTCCTTTTCCATCAGCACCACCGCGGCGGCGCCGTCGTTGATGCCTGATGCGTTGCCGGCGGTGACCGAGCCCCCTTCCTTCTTGAACACCGCGCGCAGCTTGGCGAGGCTTTCCATGCTGACGTCGGCACGCGGATGCTCATCGCGCTCGAACAGCGTGCTGCCTTTGCGGGTTTTCAGCTCGACCGGCAGGATCTGGTCCTTGAAATAGCCCTTTTCGATGGCGTTGATCGCGCGGCGGTGGCTTTCCACGGCGAACTCATCCTGCTGTTCGCGCGAAATTTTCCATTGCGCGGCGATGTTCTCCGCGGTGATGCCCATGTGCACGGTGTCGAAGGGGTCGGTCAGCGCGCCGACCATCATGTCGATGAAGCCGCCGTCATTCATGCGCTGGCCCCAGCGCAGGCTCGGCATCAGGTAGCCGCCGCGGCTCATCGATTCGGCGCCGCCACCGACGGCGGCATCGCAGTCGCCGAGCAGGATGCCCTGCGCCGCGGAGACGATGGCCTGCATGCCGCTGCCACAAAGGCGATTCACGGTGAGTGCCGTGGTGTCCTGCGGCAGGCCGCCCTTGATGCAGGCGACGCGGGAGAAATACATGTCCTTGGCTTCGCCGTGGATCACGTTGCCGAACACCAGCTGGCCCACCTGTTTCGGATCGATCCGGGCACGGCTGACGGCTTCCTTGACCACCTGTCCGGCAAGTTCGGTCGGTGCGATGTCTTTCAGCGCGCCGCCGTAATCACCGATCGCGGTGCGCACGCCGCTCAACACGACCACTTCTCGTCCGTTATTCATGGGGATCTCCATAACTAATTGATTTTAAAGGTTTATTTTATAATTCCCGGGCGCGGCCGGGCAACAGTACAAAGTTTACGCCCGCTGATGCTATGCAGCAAACCGAAGAACCACTGGCGCTCGTATCGCGCAGCCGCGGCCGGAGCGGGCATGCATCGCAGGCCACTGATTCTGCGGGCCCGTATATTGCCCCGTCCTGCCGATGATGACGTCCCCGGTTCTGTCCGGTTGAACTTCAGTGGCGCGTGGCTGCAGGCGCGCCTGTCACCGTTGAGGCGAAAATTTCCTCGCAGTCCACGGCGTCGAATGCATAGCGGCGGTTGCAGAACTCGCAGCGCACTTCGACTTCCCCGCGTTCGGCAACCACGCTGCGCACCTCGTCGCGGCCCAGCATGCGCAGCATGCCGACCACGCGGTCGCGCGTGCACGAACAGCGGAAATACAACGGTCTGGGTTCGAACACGCGCAGGTCTTCCTCATGGAACAGCCGGTGCAGCAGGCTGCGTGGCTCGAGGCCGAGCAGTTCCTCCGCGGTCACCGTCGCGGCCAGTTGTCCGGCGCGCGGCCAGGCATCGCTGTCCGCCGCATCGCGGTCGGGCAGTTTCTGCAGCAGCAGCCCGGCTGCGCGGCGGTCATCGCAGGCGAGCCACAGCCGGGTTTCGATCTGTTCGGATGTCGCCATATAGTGTTCAAGCGCGGCGGCGATGCTGTCGGCTTCGAGGTCGACGACGCCCTGGTAACTTTGCTGGCCGGATTCGGGCACCAGGCTGATGGCGAAGCGTCCGTTGCCGAGCAGTGCGCGAAGCCCGCCTTCCGGGATGTCGTCTTCCCACTTGGCTGTCGCGCGCATTGCTTGGTCAGAGCTGCATTCGACGACGATCAGCTTCACCGGCCCGCTGCCATGCAGTTGCAGGATCAGCGTGCCGCTGAATTTCAGGGTCGCGGCGAGCAGGGCGCCGGCGGCCATCAGCTCGCCGAGGGCGCGGCGGAGCGGCGGCGGGTAGTCATGGCGGCCGGTGACGGCCTGCCAGGTGGCTGCAAGCTGGGTTACTTCGCCGCGGATCGGCGCGTTTTCGAAAAGGAAACGCTGCAGGGTATCGGGCATGTGCGTGAGGATGGGTTCGGGTCTGTCGCCGCCGGTGATGGAATGGATCAGGGGCGGCCGCGGCGGTACAGCCGGAAGCGTTCGTCCTTGTCGCCGGGGCGGTGGCCTTCCCAGATTTTGTTCCATTCCGCCGGCATCACGGTTTCGTCCAGCGGACGCCCCTGCACCAGCAGCAGGTCGCAGGCGCCGGCCCCGGGACCGGTTTCCGTGCGCAGGGTCCTGATGCCGGCGAAGTAGTGCAGCATCGCGCGCTGCGCCTCGCCGAGGTCGCGGCTGGCCATGCAGCGGTACTGCGCGGGCAGGGCGCGCTGCATGCCGTCGATCATCGACCGGTAGCTTTTCTGGGTATCGACCCAGCCGATGAACAGCGTGGCCAGCAGGGCCCAAACCGTGGTGATGCCCGCGGCCCAAACGATCAGCGGGCGCTCGGTGCTTTTCCGGAGCGTGCCAAGCAGGGCGAACCAGCCCGCGGTGTAGGCAAGGCCGAGCGCAAATGGCAGCCAGCGAAAACCAAAATCGTAACCCGGACGGATGGTGTGCAGGTGTGAATGCAGTTTTGCCGGAATCCCGAGTTCCAGTGCGCTCCAGTAAACCCAGGCAAAGGCGATGAAAAAGGTGAACCCCATGATACTGAACCAGAACCAGCCGTTGGCCGCGCCCCGGCGCAGGGGATCGACGCCCGGCACCGCGAGCAGCGCCATCGGCAGCAGCATGGGCAGTGCGTAGAGTTCCCGCGATTCGGTCGCGAATCCGAGCAGCAGCAGCGTTGCCCCGAGACCGACGGCAGGCAGTACGACAGGCGGCGAGGCAAGTTGCCGCTGGCGATGTGCCCGCCACAGTGCCCACAGCGCAATGGGCCAGGCCGGGAAGGTGTACCAGGGGAGGATGCGCAGGTAGTAGCCGAGGCCGGCAAGCGGATTGTGCGTCCCGAAAAAACGCGACAGGTTTTCGGCGTTGAGCCAGACTTCGAACAGGGCCGGGTCGCGCTGGAGCAGCAGCAGCGGCCAGATCAGAAGCCATGGCAGGGCTGCGACGGCGGCGACCATCAGCGAGGCGGCATACCGCGGCGTGCGCCAGTGAGGTCCGGCCAGTGGCAGCAGGACGGCAATCGCGGCAACAATGGCGGCTTCGGGGATGCCCTGGGTCATGAACACGATGCCGCAGGCGGTGCCGATCCAGAATCCGCCGGGGGCCCCGCGCCGCATCGACAGCGCCGCGCCGTAGTAGGCCATTGCGAAGCCTCCAAGGGCCGCGACGTCGGTGATCAGCTGGTGGCCGCGGACCACCAGGCCGAGAGAGCCGATCAGCAGCAGCGCCGCCACCAGACCGTGGCGCGGGCCGTGGAGTTCACGTGACGCCAGCGAGCTGAACAGCAGGGCGAGCCCGATCCAGAAGCCGACCACCAGCCGCGCCCCGTCATGCAGGGGCAGCACGGCGGAAAACAGCCAGGCGCTGATGGCGGCACCGAGGTGAAACAGCGGCGGCTTGTCGATGAACGCCTCGCCGGCGATCTGCGGGATGACCCGGCTGCCGCCCTGCAGGATTTCATAGACCACGCCGAAGGTGTAGGCCTCGTCGGGTTTCCATGGATCATGCCCGATCAGCCCGGGCAGGAGCCAGGCGAGGCCGAGGACGGCGATCAGCAGTGGGCGCAGCGCGAAGGTCAAGGGGCTGTACGGGCTGTTGTAGTGATGGCCGCCGATTATCGCACCCGCGGCGGGCGGCGGGCAGCGCCTACTCGACGATTTTCAGCGCTGCCCCGGCAACCGGTTCTCCGGCGGGATACATCCCGTTGAGCACGCGCAGGTGGCCTTCGGCAAAGCGTCCCAGCGGCGAGGTTTTCGCGAGTTCGGCGAAAGTCTGTCCGGCGCGGACGGTGATCACCCGCAGCCGAAGCGGTTTCGCCAGTTCCAGTTCATGTGGCGTGATCGCGTGGAAACTTTGCAGCGCGGCTTCCATGGCCTCGCGGTGCTGGCGGAAAGCGGTGTCGCTGGCGCCCTGCAGGCCGATGGCGAACGCGCTCTTGCCCAGGAACACCACGGCCACGCGCGACGGCTTGCCGGAGATTTTCAGTTCGGTGGCCGCGGCCGGAAGTCCGCTGACGGTCAACGGGGTGACGCTGCTGCGGCTGCCGAGCTTGAGCAGCCTGCGCAGCACGTCCGCCGGCGAGCCCTGTGCCGCACCGGCGCTGCGCAGGTCGACCAGCGCATTGCGGTCGGGGCTGATGGCCGACACATTCCGGGTGATGTTGCGGATTTTCCAGCCTGCCGGGAACTGCAGGGCAAGGCCGAGGCCGGAATGGTAGAAGGTGTTGTCGCGCACGATGCCCTGCTCGGGGCTGTCGGCGAAGACCATGCGTTCCACGCGGCGCAGGAATTCCTCGCGGTTGATGCGGTTTTCGGGGCTGCTGAATTTTGCGGCTTCGCGCACCACTTCCTGCAGCCGGGTGTCGTTGTCGGGGTGGGAGGCGAAGAGGCCGTGGTAGGCACGCGGCTCGCGGCCTTCAGCACGGGCCACTTCGGCATCGAACAACTCCTGGTTCTTTAGAACGCCGACCACCTTGATCATGGCCTGCGGGTCGTAGCCGGTTCTCGCGAGATATTCGGCGCCGAGGCGGTCGGCTTCCAGCTCGTGTTCGCGGCCGTAACCGGAGAGCAGCGCGCCGCCCAGCGTGTTGATCAGCGCGTCGCCCGCGACGTTGCGCACCTGGGGAACGAAAATCTGGAGCACCGAGGCGCCGACATTCGCCGCTGTCGCTGCGGACATTTGCTGCACCGAGTGGCGCGCGGTGACATGGCCGATTTCGTGGCCGAGCACCGCGGCGAGTTCGGCTTCCGAGTTCAGGTAGGCGAGGATGCCGCGGGTGATGTAGATGTAGCCGCCGGGCAGCGCAAAGGCGTTGATCTCGGGGGAGTCGACCACCAGGAACTGGTACTGCAGCCCCGGGCGGTGGCTGGATTTGGCCAGGCGCTGGCCGATGCCGCTGACGTAGTCCTGCAGCGCCGGATCATTGTAGATGCCGTATTGCTCGCGGACCTTGCGGTCCTCGCTGCGGCCGGTGTGGATCTCCTGCGCTTCCGACATGGTCACGAAATTCGGATTGCCGGATACCGGATTGACCGCGCAGTTGGCGAGCGACAGCGTGAGCAGAACGGTGGCCAGTTTTGTAATCGGGGTTGGTGCGGGCATCTGCTGATTTTAACGTGCACCGGAATCTGCCCGGATTGACGCTCAATGACGGTGCCGTGTGCACGCATGCGGGGCAGGGGCGCACCGTTGTGTGGCATGTGGCCTGTTTGCTGCGTCATGACGGTGCGGGAAGGTGCTGCGCCGTCTGTATCAATTCCTTTTAAAACATCAGGTTGTATCAAATTCCCGGTCTGTGCCCGGCACTGGCACGCTTGCTGCAATGGATGCGGCGCGAAAACAAATTGTCAAAGGAGAAGTCGATGTCAGCGTTCAAGGACCCATTTGATGCCAGCACTTCACTGACCCGGGGCTGTTCCTGCGGCCGCCATCACAGCGAGTCCGAGCATCAGGCCGATCTCGCGGCGCAGACCAGCGACAGCGAGGCCCTCGGCAATCGCGTGGTCGAGGCGGCGGTGATGCGTGCATTGTTCCCGCATGATGCGACGCGCCGGCGTTTCCTGAATGCGGTCGGCGCCAGCACCGCGATGGCTGCGATTTCGACGTTTTTCCCGCTGGGCATGGCTAAAGAGGCATTTGCCCAGAGCGGGCCGCTGGAGAAGACGTCCCTGAAGGTCGGATTCATCCCGATCACCTGCGCGACCCCGATCATCATGTCGCAGCCGATGGGTTTTTATGCGCGCCAGGGTCTCAATGTCGATGTGGTCAAGACCGCCGGCTGGGCGGTGATCCGCGACAAGACGCTGAACAAGGAATACGACGCGGCGCACATGCTGTCGCCGATGCCGATCGCCATTTCGCTGGGTGTCGGCGCCAGCGCGATTCCCTATACCGTGCCGGCGATCGAAAACATCAACGGCCAGGCCATCACGCTGTCGATCAAGCACAAGGACAAGCGCGATCCGAAATCGTGGAAGGGATTCAAGTTCGCCGTGCCCTTCGATTACTCGATGCACAATTACCTGCTGCGCTATTACCTCGCCGAACACGGCCTCGATCCCGATCGGGATGTGCAGATCCGCTCGGTGCCGCCGCCCGAGATGGTGGCCAACCTGCGCGCCGACAATATTGACGGCTTCCTCGCGCCGGATCCTGTCAACCAGCGCGCGGTCTATGACGGCGTCGGTTTCATCCACACGCTGACCAAGGAGCTGTGGGAGGGGCATCCCTGCTGCGCCTTCGCCGCGAGCCGGGAATTTGTCACCAAAAATCCGAATACCTACCGTGCGCTGCTGAAGGCGATCATGGAAGCCACCGCCTTTGCCGCCAAGCCGGAAAACCGCAAGCAGATCGCCGAAGCCATCGCGCCGGCCAACTATCTCAACCAGCCGGTGACGGTGGTCGAGCAGGTGCTCAGCGGAACCTACGCCGATGGTCTGGGCAACGTGAAAAAGGATCCGAAGCGCATTGATTTCGATCCCTTCCCCTGGCATTCCTTCGCGATCTGGATCATGAGCCAGATGAAGCGCTGGGGGCAGCTCAAGGGCAATGTCGACTATGCCAAGGTGGCCCGCGAGGTATTCCTTGCAACCGATGCGATGAAACTGATGAAGGAGGTCGGCATGAAGCCGCCAGCCACCACCAGCAAGAAGTTCTCGGTAATGGGCAAGGAGTTCGACCCGGCCAAGCCGGACGCCTACATCGCCAGTTTCGCGATCAAGCGGACCTGACGCGCCGGCGACCATGAAGAAGAGGACTTTGCGATGAAAAAGCTGCTCAGCTGGCGTGCCCCGGCACTGTCGTTGATCGTGTTCCTGCTTCTGATCGGCGTGTGGCATGCGCTGACGCTGCCGAAGGCGGCGCCAGTGACAGCCGACTCGGAGTATGCCGCGCTGGTCGGCGCGGCGGCGGCCAGCGGTCAGAAGTCGGCGTTCCCGTCGCCGGCCGATGTCGGCGCCAAGATCTGGGAGCACCTCAGGGAGCCGTTCTACGACCGCGGTCCGAACGACAAGGGCATCGGCATCCAGCTTGGCTATTCGATCGCAAGGGTGCTGCTGGGCTACCTGCTGGCGGCGCTGGTGGCGATACCGGCCGGATTCCTGATCGGCATGTCGCCGACGGTCTACCGGGCGCTGGATCCCTACATCCAGGTGCTGAAGCCGATTTCGCCGTTGGCCTGGATGCCGCTGGCGCTGTTCACGCTGAAAGACAGTTCGATTTCGGCGATTTTCGTGATTTTCATCTGTTCGCTGTGGCCGATGTTGATCAACACCGCCTTCGGCGTCGCCAGCGTCCGCCGCGAGTGGCTCAATGTCGCGCGCACGCTGGAAGTGGGCAATCTGCGTACGGCTTTCCGCGTAATCCTGCCGGCGGCAGCGCCGACGATCATGACCGGCATGCGCATCTCGATCAGCATCGCCTGGCTGGTGATCGTCGCCGCCGAAATGCTGGTCGGCGGCACGGGCATCGGCTACTTCGTATGGAACGAATGGAACAACCTGTCGATCACCAACATCCTGACCGCAATCCTGGCAATCGGCCTGGTCGGCATGCTGCTGGACCTGATGATGGCGAAGCTCACCAGGCTCGTCACTTTCCCCGAATAACGGGAGGATGAACAAATGAATGAACCTCTGATCCGCATCGAGGGCATTTCCAAGAAGTTCACCGGCCGGGATGGTGTGATTACCACCGTCTTCGAGGATCTGCATTTCGGCATCGAGCCGGGCGAGTTCGTGTGCCTGATCGGGCATTCCGGCTGCGGCAAGACCACGATCCTCAATGTCCTGTCCGGACTTGAGCAGTCTTCGGATGGTTACGTGTTCGTGGGCGGGCGCGAAGTCAGCGGCCCGAGCCTTGACCGTGCCGTGATCTTCCAGAGCCATGCGCTGATGCCCTGGCTGACGGTAATGGGCAACATCGCCTTCGCCGTGTCCTCACGCTGGCCCGAATGGAGCGACGAGAAGGTCCGCGAGCACAGCCAGAAGTACATTGATCTGGTCAACCTGACCGGCTCGGAAAAGAAGCGCCCGGCCGAGCTGTCCGGCGGCATGAAGCAGCGTGTCGGCATTGCCCGTGCGCTGTCGATCCAGCCCAAGATGCTGCTGATGGACGAGCCGTTCTCCGCGCTCGACGCGCTGACCCGCGGCGTGCTGCAGGAAGAGGTGCTGCGCATCTGCGCGGAGACGAAGCAGACGGTGTTCATGATCACCCACGATGTCGACGAGGCGATCCTGCTCGCCGACAAGATCATCCTGATGACCAACGGCCCGCGCGCCAAGATCGCCGAGATCGTCGTCAATACCATGCCGCGCAGCCGCACCCGCCACGACCTGCACAAGCACCCGCATTACTACCGCATCCGCAACCACCTGATCGATTTCCTGGTCGATCGCTCGAGGGCGTTCGCCTCGTCGTCGGCCGGATACGATCCGCGGCACCCGCCGCTGGTGACGCCGGGCCTGGATCCGAGCGAGGCGCCGGCGGTGGACCCGGTGAAGCCGCAGGTGGTCGGCGGCCCGCCGCTGGCCGTCGTGCGCTGAACCAATCCCGAACCCGACCCAACCCAACCGCAACCACAGAAGGAGAAGACCGTGAAGAAGAACGATGCACCAGAGGCGCTGCTGGCGGCTGCCAGCGTCACCAAGCCGATGAAGCGGACCGACGTCACCGAGATGGTGGTCGAGTCAAAGCTGAAAAAAGGCCTGTCGTGGGCGAAGATCGCCAAAACCATCGGCACGAGCAAGGAGTGGGCGACCGCGGCGCTGCTCGGCCAGATGCAGATGACCAAGGCGCAGGCCGAGGCCGCAGGCAAGCTGCTCGGCCTGCCGCCCTATGCCGTGCTGCTGCTGCAGCAGGTGCCGTACAAGGGCTCGCTGCCGACCGCGGTGCCGACCGATCCGCTGATCTACCGCTTCTACGAGCTGGTCAGCGTCTATGGCACGACCTTCAAGGAACTGATCCACGAGGAATTCGGTGACGGCATCATGAGCGCGATCGATTTCAAGATGGACCTCAAGCGCGAGCCGGATCCCAATGGCGACCGCGTGAAGATCGTGATGAGCGGCAAGTACCTGTCGTACAAGACCTATTGAGCATCAGGGAAGTTGCCCACCCGATCCGGCGGGATGAGCGGACGAATCCTTCGCCGTTCATCCCGCGACCTTTTTTCCAAACAGGAGCATCCGCATGACATCCGACCGCAGAAAGTTCCTCAAAGGCGGCACCGTTGCCGCAACCGGTGCCGCGATCGCCGGTTTTCCGATGATCGCGCGCGCGCAGCAGACCTATACCTGGAAGATGACCAGCGCGTACCCCAAGGGTTCGCCGTTCTACATGGACGGTCCCGGCAGCGCGACCGATCTGGCCAAGCGCATCGAGGCCATGTCCGGCGGACGCCTGAAGATCCAGGTCTTCGGCGCAGGCGAGCTGATTCCGGCCTTCGAGGGTTTTGACGCGGTGCGGGCCGGCACGGTGGAAATGAACCATGCCAACAGCTATTTCTGGACCGGCAAGACCTTCGCCGCCCAGTATTTCACGGCAGTGCCCTTCGGCCTGAATTTCCAGGGGATGAACGGCTGGCTCTATGACGGCGGCGGCATCAAGCTGTGGAACGAGGTCTATGCGCCCTTCGGCATGGTGGCGATGCCCTGCGGCAACACCGGCGTGCAGATGACCGGCTGGTTCAAGAAGGAAATCAAGTCGGTGGCCGACTTCAAAGGGCTGAAGATGCGCATTCCGGGGCTCGCCGGCAAGGTGTATGCGGCACTGGGCGTCGACGTAAAACTGCTGCCCGGCGGCGAGATATTCCCGGCGCTGGAACGCGGGGTGATCGATGCCGCAGAGTTTGTCGGCCCGTACCAGGACCGCCGACTGGGCCTGCACAAGGCGGCGAAGTACTACTACACCACCGGCTGGCATGAGACCGCCACGGTGTCTGAGCTGCTGATCAACAAGGCGGCCTGGGAAAAACTGCCCAAGGATCTGCAGGCAGTGGTCGAGAACGCTGCGGCAGCCTGCAACGTGATCAGCGAAGGCTGGTGCCAGCGTACCAATGCCGAGGCCATGGAAGACCTGGTGAAAAACCAGAAGGTCATCGCCAGGCCTCTGCCCGACCCCGTGGTCAAGGCGCTGCGTGATACCACGAAGAAAGTGCTCGACGAGGCAGTCGCCAAGGATCCGCTGGTGAAAAAGGTGCATGACTCGTACATGGCCTACAAGGCCAAGTACGATGCATGGGCTGGTTACAGCGAAACCGTGTACCACAACAAGATCCGTGGTTAAGCCCTCTGCCACTGCCGGCGTGCGCGCCGGGATCGAGCGCTTCACCGACCTCACCGGCCGGGCCACGTCGTGGCTCGCGCTGGTGATCGTGGTGCTGATGGCGGCCAATGTGCTGCTGAGGTACCTGTTCAGCTACGGCACGGTGTGGGCGCAGGAACTCGAGTGGCATCTGCTGGCGCCGCTGATCCTGTTCGGCATGAGTTACGCGCTGCTGCATGGCGAACACGTGCGCGTGGACGTGTTGTATGCGCATTTTTCGCCGCGCAAGCAACTGTATGTCGAATTGCTGTCGTCGGCTCTGTCGGTCGCCATCTCGCTGATCATCATCTGGCTGTCGCTGAAATACGTGCATCAGGCCTGGGTGATTGGTGAGCAGTCATCCGACCCCGGTGGTCTGCCTTACCGGTGGTTGCTTAAAGCATTGATTCCAATAGGATTTTTGTTTTTCATCCTGCAATCCGTCGCGATGGCGCTGGGTACTTTGGACAAACTGAAAGCGCTGAAAAAATGAGCGGAACGGAAATCCTGGTGATCCTGATGCTGGTGGCGTTTTTTGCGCTGCTGATGCTGGGCGTGCCGGTCGCGCTGACGCTGGCGACGACCGGTTTCGTGTTCGGCTTTCTCGGTTTTGGTACTGATCTGTTCAACCTGCTGCCGGCGCGCATCTATGGTGTGGTGGCCAATTACCAGTGGCTGGCGATCCCGCTGTTTGTGTTCATGGGCGTGATGCTGGAGAAGTCGCGGCTGGCGGACGACCTGCTGGATGTGGTCGGTCATCTCGCCGGCGGACTGCGCGGCGGCATGGCGATCGGCATCATTGTCGTCGGCGTTCTGATGGGGGCGACGACGGGCATCGTTGGCGCAACGGTGATCACGCTGGGCCTGCTGACCCTGCCGACGTTGCTCAAGCGCGGCTACGACCCGGGCATTGCCTGCGGCGCAATCTGCGCATCCGGCACGCTGGGACAAATCATTCCGCCGAGCCTGATTCTGATCCTGCTCGCCGACATTCTGCAACTGTCGGTGGGCACATTGTTCGCCGCCGCGGTGGTGCCGGGCATGCTGCTGGCGGCGATTTACTGCGTCTACATCGTCATCATCGGCATGGTGAAACCGGATCTGGTGCCGCCGATTCCGGTGGCCGAACGAGATGCCGTGTCGCGCCGCCAGCTCTGGACGCGTTTCGTCAAGGTCGTGATACCGCCGGTGTTGCTGGTGCTTTCGGTGCTGGGCTCGATCATCGGCGGTGTCGCTGCACCAACCGAGGCGGCGTCGATGGGGGCGCTGGGCTCGATCTTGGTCACGGCCTTCGCCGGGCGATTCTCGTTCCAGGTGCTGCGCGACACCTGCCAGACTACGACAAAGATCACCGCGATGATGATGTTCATCCTGATCTGCGCCCAGGTCTTCGCGCTGGCGTTCCGGGGGCTGCACGGAGAGGACCTGATCAACGACCTGTTCGAGTTCCTGCCTGGCGGCGTCAATGCCGACATCTGGTTCCTGATCATGCTGATCTTCTTTCTTGGTTTTTTCATCGAGTGGATCGAGATCAGTTACATCGCGGTGCCGCTGTTCCTGCCGGTATTCGCTGCGCAGAACGTTGATCTGGTGTGGCTGGGCATGCTGATCTGTGTGACGTTGCAAACGTCGTTCCTGACACCGCCATTCGGCTGGGCGCTGTTTTTCCTGCGCGGCGTGGCGCCGCCGGAAGTCACCACGCGTCACATGTACATGGGGGTCATCCCGTTTGTGGCGATGCAGATGCTGGCCGTGCTGCTGGTATTCCTGTTCCCGCAACTGGCGCTGTGGCTGCCCAAGGCCATCGGCTGGTAGGCGGCAGGTGCTGCTGCTCCGGGAAACCCCGCGAAAGCGGGGTTTTTCATTTCTGTTCCCTGAGCATCCGTTCGATTGCTGCAGCGCCGTCGTCACGTTCAGCGCCACGCGATGTCGGGTGATCTGCGGCCGGAGAGGTTGCAGGTGCCGCCTGTTCGAGCCGGATTTCGACTGTTGCGGGATCGATCGCATCGGGTCTGGTGATGAGGCCGGTGACGAGTCCGGGCCAGAAGATCAGGATCGCCACCAGCAACAGCTGCAGGCATACCCAGGGCACGGCCCCCCAGTAGATGTCGGAGCTTTTCACCTCTTTGGGCGCCACGCCGCGCAGGTAGAACAGGGCGAAGCCGAAGGGCGGATGCATGAAGGAGGTCTGCATGTTCGCGCCGAGCAGCACGCCGAACCACACCAGGTCGATGCCGAGCTTTGCGGCGACCGGCGCCAGCAGCGGTATCACAATGAAGGCGATCTCGAAGAAGTCGAGGAAAAACGCCAGCACGAACACGAACAGGTTGACAGCCAGCAGGAAGCCGGTGACGCCGCCCGGCAGCGACAGCAGGTGTTCTTCGATCCACAGGTCGCCGTCGACGCCGCGGAACACCAGGCCGAATACCGTGGAACCGATGAGGATGAAGATCACCATCGCGGTGATATGCATGGTGGAGTTCATGCTCTGCCACAACAGGCCCCAGTTCAGGCGCCGGTGCAGCGCAGCGAGGGCGATTGCCCCCATCGCGCCCATTGCGCCGCCCTCCGTGGGCGTGGCGACGCCGAGCAGGATGGTGCCGAGTACCAGGAACATCAGCGCCAGTGAGGGCACCATGCCGCGCAGCACGCGGAACACCAGCGGCCAGCCGTCCAGCGTGCGCGCCTCCCTTGGCAGCGGCGGCATGGCGTCGGGCCGGGCAAGCGACACCACGAACACGAACAGCACGAACAGCAGCACCTGCAGGATGGAGGGCCCGATTGCGCCGGCATACATTTCGCCGACCGGTTTGCCGAGCTGGTCGGCGAGCACGATCAGCACCAGCGACGGCGGAATCAGCTGCGTGATGGTTCCGGAGGCGGCGATGACGCCGGTGGCCATGCGCATGTTGTAACCGTAACGCATCATGATCGGCAGGGAAATCAGTCCCATCGCGATCACCGAGGCCGCGACGGTGCCGGTGATCGCGCCGAGCAGCGCGCCGACAAAAATCACCGCATAAGCCAGGCCGCCGCGCACCGGGCCGAACAGCTGGCCGGTGGCTTCAAGGAGATCTTCCGCGAGCCCGCAGCGCTCCAGCACGGCACCCATGAAGGTGAAGAAGGGGATTGCCAGCAGCAGGTCGTTGGAGAGGATGCCGAATACGCGTTCAGGCAGAGCCTGCAGGAAACCGGGGTCGAACAGTCCCATTTCGATGCCGATCATGCCGAAGAACAGGCCCACTGCTGCCAGCGAGAAGGCGACCGGATAGCCGATCAGCATGAAGGCGATCAGGCCGCCGAACATCAGCGGTGCCATCAGCTCCCGGGAAATCACTGCAGCGGCCTTTCGTAAACGGCTTCGATCCGCCCCTGGCCGCTCAGCGCGGCTGCCCGCTTGATGATTTCCGACAGGCCCTGCAGGGTCAGCAGCAGGAATCCGAGGGGCACCAGCAGCTTGACCGGCCAGCGCAGCAGCCCGCCGGCATTGCCCGAGGTCTCGCCAATGCTGAAGGAGTTGACGAACATCGGCCATGACAGCCAGCCGATGATGACCGCCATTGGCAGCAGGAAAAGCAGTCCGCCCAGCAGGTCGACCCACAGCCTGGTCCGTTCGCCGTAGCGGCCGTAGAGCACGTCGACGCGCACGTGCTGGTTGATGCGCAGGGTATACGCGGTGCCGAGCATCACGATGCCGCCGAACAGGTACCACTGCACTTCCAGCCATGCGTTGGAGCTGATGTTGAAGCCGTAGCGCATCATCGCGTTGCCGGCGCTGATGGCGCAGGCCAGCAGCACCAGTACGCTGGCGACGCGGCCGATGCACTCATTCAGTGCATCAATCATCGCTGCGATGCGGAGCAACGCTTTCATGGCGGTGTCGCGGGTGTTCCGTGAGGGGGCTGTGTCCGGCGCCAGTCTATCAAGGTTCAGGGCCGCGGTGACGGACTGCGGTAGACTGCCGGCATGTGCTTTGCATGATTTTGCCTTGCATGATTCTGTGCGGCTGTACGGCAAACCCCACAGTCAGGAGATATCCGGTGATCAACACGGTTCGCGGCACGCGCGGCATGGCGGTGGCGCCGCATGCGCTGGCTTCACAGTCCGCGCTCGCTGTGCTGCGCGAAGGCGGCAATGCCATCGAGGCGATGATTGCTGCCGCGGCCACGATTGCTGTCGTATATCCGCACATGAACTCGATCGGCGGCGACAGTTTCTGGCTGTTGCATGTTCCGGGCGAGGCGCCTGGCGCCATCGATGCCTGCGGCGCGGCCGCCTCCCGTGCTTCACGCGACTGGTATGCCGAACGCGGCCACCGGCAGGCGATACCGCATCGCGGCGGTGTCGCGGCGAATACGGTGGCCGGCACGATTTCGGGCTGGGGTGCAGCCCATGAACTTTCGCGCAAGGCGCTGGGCGGACGGATGCCGCTGCGCCGGCTGCTGGAGGATGCCGTCCATTACGCGCGGCACGGCATTCCGGTCACGCTCAGCCAGTCATCCCTGACGGCGGCCAAACTGGACGAACTGCAGTCACAGCCGGGTTTTGCGGAAACTTTTCTTGTTGAGGGTGTTGCACCAGAAGCCGGCACCCGGTTTTACCAGCGCCGGCTTGCGGATACCCTGGAACGGATAGCAACAGCGGGCACCGCCGACTTTTATCGTGGCGAACTGGCACAGTCATTGGCTGAAGACCTGGCGCGCATCGGCAGTCCGCTGACGGCCCGCGATCTCGCGACGCACAGGGCGCAGTTGGTCGACCCGCTGACACTGCAGCACTCCGCAGGCACCGTGCACAACATGACGCCGCCGACCCAGGGTGTGATCTCGCTGCTGATCGTCGGCATACTGGATGCCCTGGACATCGCGTCCGTGCCGCAGGGCAGCGCGGATTATGTGCACCTGTGCGTCGAGGCGACCAAGCAGGCCTTTCGCGTGCGTGACCGCCATGTGACCGATCCGCGCTACATGAAGGTTCCGGCACGGGATCTGCTCAGCGCGGCGCATGTGCGCGGGCTGGCGCTGCGTATTGATCGCCATCGCGCCGAACCCTGGGGCGGAAACACGCAGGCGGGAGACACGATCTGGATGGGCGTGATCGATGGCGCCGGCCGGGCGGTGTCGTTCATCCAGAGCATCTATCACGAATTTGGGTCCGGTGTCGTGCTGTCCGGGACGGGGGTGAACTGGCAGAACAGGGGGTGCAGCTTTGCGCTGGATCCCGCGGCGCTGAATGCGCTGGAGCCCGGACGCAAACCTTTCCATACGCTCAATCCGGCGATGGCCCGGTTGTCCGACGGTCGCACCGTGGTTTACGGCACGATGGGCGGTGACGGCCAGCCGCAGACACAATGCGCGATATTCACGCGCGCCATTGCCTACGGTCTTTCACCGCAGGCAGCAATCAGTGCGCCGCGCTGGCTGCTGGGCCGTACCTGGGGCAAGCCCAGTGAATCGCTGAAGCTGGAGTCACGTTTTGACGGAAATGTCGTTCGCGAACTGAGCGAGCGCGGACATGACGTTGAAATCATCGGCGCGTACGACGAAACCGTCGGCCACGCCGGCATGATCATCCGGCATTCCGACGGGGTGCTTGAGGGGGGCGCGGACCCGCGCAGCGACGGCGCGGTGGTCGCCTACTGAAGCGCGTTCGCAGGCTAGATCGCCTCGGCGACTGCCTTGCCGAGATCGGCGGTCGAGGCCTTGCCGCCGAGGTCCGGCGTTTTCGGGCCTTCCAGCAGCGCGGTTTCAATCGCCTTGACCACGGCCGCGCCGGCATCCTCGCAGCCCAGGTGGTCCAGCATCATCGCGCCGGCCCAGATCATGCCGACCGGATTGGCGATTTTTTTGCCGTAGATGTCGGGTGCCGAGCCGTGCACCGGCTCGAACAGCGACGGGAACTTCTTTTCCGGGTTCATGTTGGCCGAGGGTGCGATGCCGATCGTGCCGGTGGCCGCGGGGCCGAGGTCGGAGAGGATGTCGCCGAACAGGTTGGACGCGACGACCACGTCGAACCAGTCCGGATGCATCACGAAATGCGCGGTCAGGATGTCGATGTGGTACTGGTCGGTTTTGATCTGCGGGTACTTCGCCGCCATTTCCTTGACGCGCTCATCCCAGTACGGCATCGAGATCGAAATGCCGTTGGACTTGGTTGCCGAGGTCAGATGTTTTTTCGGACGCTTGTTCGCCAGTTCGTAGGCGAATTTCAGAATCCGGTCGACGCCCTGGCGCGAGAAGATCGCCTGCTGGGTCACGAATTCGCGCTCGGTACCGCCGAACATGCGGCCGCCCACCGACGAGTATTCGCCTTCGCTGTTTTCACGTACGACCCAGAAATCGATGTCGCCGGGTTCGCGGTCGGCGAGCGGGCATTTCATGCCGGGCATCAGGCGCACCGGACGCAGGTTGACATACTGGTCGTAGCCGCGGCGGAAGGGGATCAGCAGACCCCACAGCGACACATGGTCGGGCAGCATCGCCGGCCAGCCGACCGCGCCGAAATACACCGCGTCGTGCTTTTCCAGCTGTTTCAGTCCGTCCTCCGGCATCATCCGCCCGTGTTTGGCGTAGTAGTCGCAGCTCCAGTCGAGTTCGTCGAACTTGAACTGGATACCGAACTTGCGGCCGGCGGCTTCCAGAACGCGCAGCCCCTCCGGCATGACTTCCTTGCCGATGCCGTCACCGGGAATCACGGCGATGCGGAACGATTTCATTGTCAGGTCTCCTTGAAGAATGCGTGGGCGCCGGCGAATACCTGCGGAAAACTGCCGGGATGGATGATGGCCAGAACCAAAACAAAGGGCAGCCATATGGGCTGCCCTGGTGTTCAGTGCGGGACAGGCATCAGGCCGCGGCTGCTTTGGCCTTGGCCGGGGTGCGTTTGCCGTATTTCTGGTTGAATTTCTCGACGCGGCCGGCGGTGTCGAGGATTTTCTGCTTGCCGGTGTAGAACGGGTGGCAGGACGAGCAGACTTCGACATGCAGGTCTTTGGCCATGGTCGAGCGGGTCTGCCACTTGTTGCCGCAGCTGCAAACCACTGATATTTCTATATATTCCGGATGTACATCGGCTTTCATGGCGATTTCCTGGGCTGGGTGCCCGCAACAAGGCGGGAAACCTGTAATTATGGCCAAATCCGGCCATGACGGCAAGAGCCGGATAACCGGCGGCTGGGGGGGGCGGACTCCCCCGGTTTGCCGCTTACAGGCTGACCAGGGCGGTAATCTGCCCGCCCAACACCAGTTTCCGGCCGTAATCGGCGTTCACGAGGTCGAAACTCGAGCTGACAAAGCTGCGGTAGCCGAGGGCCCGGTGCTGGACGAAATACAGCTTGCCCGGCTCGGTGACGAGGCTGATGGACCCGCTGTCTCCGGCCATGCCTCGAAGCAGGTGCTTTCCGGGTGCCACTTCGATACGGAAGTACGTGCCGCGGTAGGTGGATCCGATCATCTGGTCGTCGATGACGACGGGTGCGACGTAGCTCGGCTCCAGAGCGTGGCGTGCAAGGTAAATCACCGCCTTGCCTGGCACGCTTTCGAAGCGTTTCGCCGCAGCATCTTCGGGTGGTGGCGGCAATTGGGCGCAACCCGTGAAAACCGCCAGAATCGTTGTAATCAGGAAGGGTCTGGTCATGGCGTTCTCCTCAAAACATCCCGGACAATCCGGCGCGGGGCGCCGGGACTGCTGCCTGTTGATTTCAGGGTAGCAATACAGCGTAATCAGCGCTGGATGACCGGTCATTCCGTCACGAAAAATCGACGGAGGCGAATGGCGCGGCAGGGGTCTTGCGGAAGGGTGCGGGGCATGACGCCGGAACCGGGACCGGCGATGCCCGGGTATGGCTAGCCGCGGCGCATCGAGTCGAAAAAGTCGGCGTTGTTCTTGGTCGCCCTGACCTTGTCGAGCAGGAATTCGGTCGCTTCAAGCTCGTCCATCGGGTAGAGCAGCTTGCGCAGCACCCAGATCTTCTGCAGCACATCCTTCGGCACCAGCAGTTCTTCGCGACGGGTGCCGGAGCGGTTGACGTTGATCGCCGGGAAAATCCGCTTCTCGTACATGCGGCGGTCGAGGTGGATTTCCATGTTGCCCGTGCCCTTGAATTCCTCGTAGATCACGTCATCCATGCGCGACCCGGTGTCGATCAGCGCCGTGGCGAGTATGGTCAGGCTGCCGCCTTCCTCGACATTGCGCGCCGCGCCGAAAAAACGCTTCGGTCGCTGCAGCGCATTGGCGTCCACGCCACCTGTCAGCACCTTGCCGGAGGCCGGTACAACGGTGTTGTAGGCGCGCGCGAGGCGGGTGATCGAATCGAGCAGAATGACGACATCCTTCTTGTGCTCAACCAGGCGCTTGGCTTTCTCGATCACCATTTCGGCGACCTGCACATGGCGCGCAGCGGGCTCGTCAAAGGTCGAGGACAGCACTTCGCCCTTAACGGAGCGCTGCATTTCCGTCACCTCTTCCGGCCGTTCGTCGATCAGCAGCACGATCAGCACGACTTCGGGATGGTTGGAGGTGATGGCGTGGGCGATGTGCTGCATCAGCACGGTCTTGCCAGCCTTCGGTGGCGACACGATCAGGCCGCGCTGGCCCTTGCCGATGGGGGCGATGATGTCGATGATGCGGCCGGTGAAGTTCTCTTCGGCCTTGATGTCGCGTTCGAGCTTGAGGTGTTCCGTCGGGTGGTACGGCGTCAGGTTCTCGAACAGGATCTTGTGCTTCGAATTCTCCGGCGAGTCGTCATTGACCTTGTCGACTTTCACCAGCGCGAAATAACGTTCGCCTTCTTTCGGCGTGCGGATTTCGCCCTCGATGGTGTCGCCGGTGTGCAGGTTGAAGCGGCGGATCTGCGAAGGCGAAACATAGATGTCGTCGGTGCCGGCCAGATACGAGGTATCCGGGGAGCGCAAAAAGCCGAACCCGTCGGGCAGCACTTCGAGGGTGCCGCCACCGTAGATCGATTCCCCCTTTTTTGCCTGGTTCTTGAGCAGGGCGAAGATGAGTTCCTGCTTGCGCAGGCGGTTGGCGCCGTCGATTTCGTTCTTGACGGCCATGTCGACGAGCTCGCCGACGTGGAGATTTTTTAGGTCGGATAAATGCATGGACTTCGGGCGCTGATCGCGGGAAAAACGGGGAAATTAAGGGGGGAAGGGCAGTGCTGCGTGTTACGGTGCCAACGCCTGGATTATCTCTTTTGGTATTCGGCCTGCCGGATTGCGGCGACCGTGAAGTCAGGCGTTGGCGAAGGGTATAGCGTTCAGATATGACTGTCAATAAAGGCGGTCAGCTGCGATTTCGAAAGTGCGCCGACCTTGGTGGCCTCGACTGAACCGTTCTTGAACAGCATCAGGGTCGGGATGCCGCGGATGCCGTATTTCGGCGGCGTGGCCTGGTTGTCGTCGATGTTCAGTTTTGCGACCTTCAGCCGGCCGGAATATTCGCGGGCGACTTCGTCGAGGATCGGGGCAATCATCTTGCAGGGGCCGCACCACTCGGCCCAGTAATCCACCAGCACCGGCGTCGCGGATTGCAGTACTTCGGGGTCGAAAGAATCATCGGTCACGTGATGAATGTGCTCACTCATGTCGGGTCCAGCCTTGTTTGGATAAGGGAAGATTACTGCCGCGGGGCCGCAGCGAGGAATTGAGAGGTCATGCTATCCAAAAACCCCGCTTTTGGGAAGCTGCGCCCCGTTTTGGGGCGCGGCATTTGCCGCTTTGCAGTATCTGCTAAAATGATGGCACCCGTTGACCATTTCAAGCCCGGTTTCAAGTCCGGTTTCCCAGGAATTTCCATGACTTACGTTGTTACCGAAGCCTGCGTCAAGTGCAAGTATTCCGACTGCGTCGATGTCTGCCCCGTGGATTGCTTCCGCGAAGGCCCGAACATGCTGGTCATCGATCCCGATGAATGCATCGACTGCACGCTGTGTGTGGCCGAATGTCCCGTGGAGGCGATCTTCGCCGAGGACGATGTGCCCGACGACCAGCGCGAATTCACGGCCCTGAATGCGGAACTCGCCAAGGTCTGGAAACCGATCATCGAAAAGAAGGATGCTCCGGCCGATGCCGACGAGTGGGCGAAGGTCAAAGAGAAAAAGCACCTGATCGAGAAGTAACGGCGCAACCAGCGCCGTTGCGGCGGCGGGATTATCATCCCTGTCCATGCCCACTGCCGCAGCGTTCCCCGGAATATCCCGTGACGAGCTTTTTGTCCGGCTGACGCAGTCGCCGGCGGATGCCTTATGCATCGTCACGCCCAACCAGCGCCTGTCGCAGGAACTGCAGCGGGAATTCGCCGAACGCCAGATGGCGCTGGGCCGGGAACTGTGGGAGTCGGCAGACATCCTGTCCTGGTCGGGGTTCCTCGACCGCGCTGTCGAGGATGCACGCCATGCCGACGTCGAGCCGCTGCCCCTCGTGCTGTCGCAGGCGCAATCCCATGCACTGTGGGAGCTGCTGCTGCGCGCTTCGCCGGCAGGAGAATCGCTGCTGGCGGTTGCCGAGGCGGCGCGGCTGGCACATGAGGCCTGGCAGCTCATCCGTATCTGGCAACTGGAACCGAAGCTGCGCGGCGTCGAGCACAGCGAGGACTGCCTGGCGTTCCGGGACTGGGCGCCGCGTTACGAGCGGAACCTGAGGCGCAACGGCCTGATGGATGCCGCCGAAGTGGCGGACCGCGTGCTGCCGCTGATGGCCTCCGGGCGCATCCGCCGGCCACAGGTAATGGTGGCGTACGGATTCGACAGTTTTACGCCGCAGCAGTCGTCCTTTCTGGAGGGATTGCAGGTGGCCGGCAGTGAAGTCCTGAATGCCGGCCCTCCGGCGCGGGCGTCACGCGTGGTGCGCCGGCCCTGCGCCGATGCCGAACAGGAAATCCGCCAGGCCGCAGCCTGGTCACGTGCCCGCCTGGAAGCCGGGCAGGCGCGCATCGGCATTGTGGTGCCCGACCTTGCCGCACGCCGCGCAGCCATTGTCCGCCTGTTCAGCGCGGCGATGGCGCCGGATTACGCATTGCCTGGAGCGCCACCGCGCGCAATGCCGTTCAACCTCTCGCTGGGATTGCCGCTGGCGGAGCATCCGCTGGTCAATGCCGCCCTGCTGCTGCTGGAACTGACCGGGCGCGAAATCGAATTCGAGCGTGCCAGCCGCGTGCTGCGTTCGCCGTTCATCGCCGGGGCGGAGACCGAGCGTTCGGCCCGTGCTCGGCTCGATGTGGCGTTGCGCACCCGTGCAGAACCCGCAGTGTCGCTGGAGCGGCTGCAGCAACTGATGTCAGGGCATGGCGACGGAATTCCGCAGCTCGCGCATCTGCTGTCGGCGCTTTCCGGTTTTCGCAGGAACCGCCTGTTCGTCCCGCAGGCGCCTTCCTTGTGGGCGCGCGCTTTTTCAGAGGCGCTGGCCGCGGCCGGTTTCCCCGGTGAACGCCCGCTGGATTCGGCGGAATACCAGACGCTGAAGCGCTGGCACGAGGTGGTGGCCGGATTCGCCGCCCTTGATCGCGTGGTGCCGCGCATGAGCCATGCTGAAGCACTGTCGCGCCTGCGGCGGATGGCCGGCGACGCCCCGTTCCAGCCCGAATCGCCCGATGTGCCGATCCAGATCCTCGGCGTGCTTGAAACCTCGGGGCTGTCATTCGACAGCCTGTGGGTGATGGGCCTCGATGATGAACACTGGCCGCCACAGCAGCGCCCCAATCCCTTTCTGCCGCTGGCGGTGCAGCGTGCCGCCGGACTGCCGCAGAGTTCACCGGCGGAGGCGCTGGCCGTGGCTCGCGGCATCACCGGCCGCTGGTGCGCTTCCGCCGATGATGTGGTGCTGAGCCACGCGCTGCGGGAGGATGACCGCGAGCTGCGGCCCAGCGCGCTGATTGCCGGGATCACTACCGAATCAGCGCATGAATGGTCGCATGGCGAATATCGCGGCCTGATCCATGCACAACGCGACATCGAACGGGTGATGGACGCGATGGCGCCGCCGGCACGGGATCATGCCGAGGGCGGTACCGCGCTGCTCAAGGATCAGGCCGCGTGTCCGTTCCGTGCCGTGGCGAGATATCGCCTGCTGGCGGACACGCCGGAGGTGCCGCATGCCGGCCTCGATGCACTGGAACGCGGCACGCTGGTGCACAACGTGCTGGCGCGGGTATGGGCGCAGCTGCGCGGCAGCGACGGGTTGCAGTCGGCCGCCGCCGGCGAACTCGACGCGCTGCTCGATGCGGCGACCGATGCGGCGATGGAGCGCATCCGCCGCGAGCGGCCGACGGCGCTGTCAGGCCGTTTTGCCGACATCGAAAAACGCCGCCTGATGAATCTTGCGCGGGCCTGGCTGGACGAAGACCGCAGGCGCGGCGACTTCACCGTGATCGCGGTCGAAGACAAGCGCGGCATGGCCATCGGCGGCCTGAGGCTCAAGGCGCGGCTCGACCGTGTGGATGAAACCGCCGACGGCCGCCGCATCATCATCGACTACAAAACCGGGAGGGCCAATGCCGCCGACATGCTTGGCGAGCGTCCCGAAGAGCCGCAACTGCCCCTGTACCTGCTGACCGCCGAGCCGGATGCCGCCGCGGTGGCCTTTGCGCAAGTGCGCGCCGGCAACATGGCCTATGCCGGCCTCGCCCGCGATGGCGACCTTCTGCCCGGCGTCAAGGCGCATGCGGAATCCAGGGTCGTTGAACAGTTTCCGGCGTGGACGGACCTGGTTGCAGCCTGGCGCAGGGATCTTGAACGCATCGCCGGGCAGTTTGCCGAAGGCGTTGCGGCAGTGGACCCCAAACGCCATCCGCAGACCTGCCAGTACTGCGGCCAGCAGCCGTTTTGCCGCATCCGCGAACGGCTTGGCGAGCCCGTGGTTGACGGCGAGGGTGCCGAATGACTGCGGCCGTTCCCGACCTCGCGCAGCGCCGTGAAGCGCTGGACCCGCGCCGCTCGTTCATCGTGCAGGCGCCCGCCGGTTCGGGCAAGACCGAACTGCTGATCCAGCGTTACCTGGTGCTGCTGGCGTGTGTCAGCCACGCCGAGGAGATCATTGCGGTGACCTTCACCAGGAAGGCCGCTGGGGAGATGCGCGAGCGCGTGCTGCTCGCGCTCGCGGATGCAGAGGCCGGAAAACCGCCGGAATCCGAACATGAAAAACTGACCCTGCAACTGGCGGCGGCGGCGCTGAAACGCGACCGAGAAGCAGGCTGGAACCTGCTCGGCAATCCGGCGCAGCTGCGCATCCAGACCATCGATGCGCTGTGTGCAGGACTGACCCGGCAGATGCCGGTGCTGTCGCGTTTCGGCGCTCAGCCCGAAAGCACCGAAGACGCCGAAGCACTGTACCGCGAAGCCGCACTGGCGACGATTGCGCTGGTCAATGAGAATGCCGCCCTTGCCGCCGATGTCGAAACCGTGCTGGCCCACCTCGACAACGATGTCGCGCGGACCGGGGAACTGCTTGCCGGCATGCTGGCGCGACGCGACCAGTGGCTGCGCCATGTGCACGGCCGGGAGCGCGATGAACTGGAGTCGGCGTTGCGGCATGCCCGCGAGCTGGCTTTGCGGCGTCTGCACGCAGCGCTTCCGCGCCAGGTCGAAGCCGAGTGGTCCGCGCTCGCTGAATTTGCATTCGGCAATCTCGGCCTCGGCCGGTTCGGCAACGATGTCGAAGGCTGGGCGACCCTGGCCGGGGTGTTCCTGACAGCCGACGGATCGTGGCGAAAGCGCCTGACCAGGAATGAAGGCTTTCCCGCAGGCGAGGCGGCGCAGCCGTGGAAAAAACGCGCGCTGGCGCTGTTCGCAGCCCTGGAGGATGCTGCGGAAATGCGCGAGGCGCTGAACGACATGCGCCTGCTGCCGCCGGCGCAGTACAGCGACAGCCAGTGGCAGGTGCTCGGCGCCATCCTGCGCCTGCTGCCGCAGGCGGTCGCGCAGCTGAAGCTGGTGTTCCAGTCGCGGCGGCAGGTGGATTTCACCGAAGTCGCGCAAAGCGCGCTGCTGGCGCTGGGCAGCGAGGATGCTCCCACCGACCTGACCCTGGCGCTGGATTACCGCATCCGCCATCTGCTGATCGACGAGTTCCAGGACACATCGATCAGCCAGTACGAGCTGGTGGCGCGCCTCACCGCGGGCTGGCTGCCGGATGACGGGCGCACCGTATTCGCCGTCGGTGATCCGATGCAGTCGATTTACCGTTTCCGGGAAGCCGAAGTCGGCCTGTTCCTGCGCGCGCGTGCCGAAGGCATCGCCGGAGTCGGGCTCCACCCGATCGCGTTGTCATCGAATTTCCGGTCGCAGTCAGGCATCGTCGACTGGGTCAATACCGCGTTTGCGCGCGTGCTGCCCGCCGCCGAAGACATGGTGTCCGGCGCAGTGCCCTACACCCCGTCGGTGCCGACGCGCGCAGCATTGCCCGGTGCCGCCGTGCGGATTCACCCACTTTTCGATGACGGCGACGGATCGGCCGAGGCGAGGCAGGTCACCGAGATCGTGCTGGCCGCGCGCGCCGCGGATCCGGCGGCCAGGGTGGCGATACTGACCCGCACCCGCGGACACCTGCGCGCCATCGTTCCGGCGCTGAAGGCTGCGAAACTGCGCTTTCGCGCCATCGACATCGAACCGCTGGGCCAGCGCCCGGTGGTGCAGGATCTGCTGGTGCTGACGCGCGCGCTGGCGCATCCGGGCGACCGGCTGGCCTGGCTGGCCGTGCTGCGAGCGCCATGGTGCGGCCTGACCCTGTCCGATCTGCATGTGCTTGCCGAGGGCAATCCGGACATGACGGTGTGGGATGCGCTGCATGATGAAGCGCGGCTCGCGCAGCTCTCTGCCGACGGCCGGGTGCGTGTCGCGCGCGTGTCGGAGGCGCTGGCACCCGGCATCCTGCAGAGACGGCGCGCGCCGCTGCGCGAGCAGGTGGCGGGCGCATGGTTCGCGCTGGGCGGGCCGGCCTGCGTCGAATACGAAACCGATCTCGAGGATGCCGAGGTGTTCTTCCGCGACCTCGACCGGCATGAGGAAGCCGGGGAACTGCCGGACCGCTCCGCGTTCGAGGACGGTCTCGACGGGCTTTTCGCGCTGGCCGATGTCGGGGCCGACGACACGCTGCAGATCATGACCATCCACAAGGCGAAAGGCCTGGAGTTCGATGTCGTGATCGTGCCCGGCCTTGCGCGTACTTCGCGCAACGACGAGAAGAAGCTGTTCCTGTGGGCCGAACAGCCGGATGTGCACGGCGCGACCGAACTGCTGCTCGCGCCGATCAATGCCGCAGGCGACGACGGCGATGCGATCTACCGCTGGATCGGACGCCGCCATGGCGAAAAGCAGGTGCTGGAGGACGGGCGGCTGCTCTATGTCGCCGCGACCCGCGCCCGGCGCCAGTTGCACCTGCTGGGCAGCGTCGGTGTGTCGGAAGACGGGGAGGGCGGACGGCGGATCAAGGCGCCGCCGGCACGATCCCTGCTGGCGAGGCTGTGGCCGGTGGTGGCCGCGGAGTATGAGACGGCGCTGCCCGGTGACGACGCGCCGGTGCAGGCGGCAGGCGCCGCGGTGCCGCAGCAGGTCGACCAGCACCTGCGCCGCCTGCCTGCCGGCTGGCGGCTGCCGGCGCCCCCGCCTGCTGCGGCGTGGACCCCGCTGCAGGATATCGCGCGCGCGCAGGACGAACTCGAATTTTCCTGGGCCGGTGAAACGGCGCGCCATGTCGGCAGCGTCGTGCATCGCTGGCTGCAGCGCATCGCAGATGAAGGCTGCGCCGGCTGGGACGCCGCGCGCATCCATGCGCTGGGGCCGGCCATCCGTCTGGCGCTGGCCGCGCAGGGGGTCGGCGAATCCGAGCTTGCCGCAGCGGCGGCGCGCGCGCAGCAGGCGCTGATCCGTTGCGTCAGCGACGAGCGCGGCCGCTGGGTCCTGGGCGCGCAGCCCGGTGGGCGCTCGGAACTGCGTCTGACCGGCGTGGTTGACGGCCTGCGCTGTGATGTCGTCATTGACCGCACCTTCTTCGATGCGGAGGGCGTGCGCTGGATCATCGATTACAAGACCAGCACGCACGAGGGTCGCGATGTCGAGGCTTTCCTAGACAACGAGCAGCTGCGTTACCGTCGCCAGCTCGAACGTTATGCCAGGCTGATGCAGGCCGGCGGCGGTGAACGCATCCGTCTCGGGCTTTATTTTCCGCTGCTGGGCGGGTGGCGCGAATGGGCGCACGAGCCTGCGTGAACCTCCGTGGTTGCGGCAACAGGTGATAAGAATTAGCATCAGGCGCGGCCGCGGATCGCGCGGATGCGACATCCAGAATAATTCGAGGAGCCTGAACATGAATACCCGGTTTTCCATCGCCGGCGGCATCGCGCTGCTGGCTGCTGCCTCGTTGCAGCTGGCGCCTGCCGTTTCCCACGCGCAGGGCAAGTTCCCGGAGCGCACGCTGCGGCTGGTCGTGCCGTTCGCGCCCGGCGGCGTCAATGACATCATCGGCAGGCGCTGGGCGCAGGATATGTCGCGCCTGATCGGGCAGAATATCATTGTCGAGAACCGCGCCGGCGCATCCGGCGGCATCGGGTCGCACGAGGTGGCGCGGGCGAAGCCCGACGGCTACACCCTGCTGATCGCCAACACCACCACGCATGTGCTCAACCCGCTCGGCAATCCGAAGCTGGGCTACGACCCGCTGAAGGATTTCGGCGCACTCGGCATCATCACGCTGGTGCCCACCGGCGTTGCGGTGCATCCGTCCCTGCCCGCGCGCTCGCTGAAGGAGCTTGCCGCATTCGCGAAAAAGAATCCGGGCAGCCTCTCCTTCGGTTCCGCCGGCACCGGCAGCATCACCCACCTCACCGGCGAGTTGTTCAAGAAGGTGAATGGCGGACTCAACATCGTGCATGTGCCGTACAAGGGCGCCGGTCCCGGCCTCACCGACCTTGTGGCCGGCCACATTCCGATGTACACGCCGACGATCAGCTCGGCGCCGCTCGAATATCACAAACAGGGTCGCATCCGCATGCTCGCGATCTGTTCGGAAGAGCGGCTGAAAGCCGTGCCGGACGTACCCACGGCGATACAGGCGGGCATGCCCGATCTGGTGGTGCAGGCTTTCAATGCGATATTCCTGCCGCCGAACACGCCGAAGCCGGTGGTGGATGTGCTGGCGCAGGCCAACCAGAAAGTGCTGGCCTCCGCCGACATGCAGGAGTTCCTGCGCCGCGCCGGCGCCGAGGCGGTGACAACTTCTTCGCCGGAGCGCGCGACCCAGTTCATCCAGAAGGAGTTGAAGCGCTGGGCGCCGATCGTGCGCGAGGTCGGCAAGGAGTGAGCGGTGGCCTGGGCCGGCAAGGGCCGCTTGCGAAATTGATTTAACTTATTGATTTAAATGGATAAATTTATGAAATCCTGCTGGATCGTGACCAAGGACCATCAGAACGTGCTTGAATTCCGCGACGTGCCCGTGCCGCAGCCCAGGGCCGGTGAAATCGTGATCAAGGTGCATGCCTCCGCACTCAATCGCGGTGAATTGTTCGTCGGCGGTGTCGTGCATGGGGGTCCCGAAAAACTCGGCGGCGGCGAAGCCTCCGGCGTGGTGCACGCGATCGGCGAAGGCGTCACCGGCGTCAGGGTCGGCGATGCGGTGTTCGGCCGGGTGCGCGGCGGTTTCGCGGAGTACGCGGTAATGGACACCACGCAGATGATGCCCAAGCCCGCGCATCTGTCCTGGGAAGAGGCGGCGGCGATCCCGATCAGCTTCATCACCGCCTGGGAAATGATTTTCCAGTTCGGCAAGCTGCAGAAAGGCGAGACAGTGCTGATCATGGGCGTGTCCTCGGGCGCAGGCATGGCCAGCATCCAGCTGGCGAAGCTGGTCGGCGCGCGCACCATCGGCACCTCGGGTTCGCAGGACAAAATCGACAAGCTCAAGGCCATCGGCCTCGATCACGGCATTGTCACCCGCAAGCCGGACTTCGCCGACAAGGTGAAGGAACTCAACGGCGGCAAGGGCATCGACCTGGTGATCAATGGTGTCGGCGGCTCGGTGTTCGCCGAGTGCATGCGCACGCTGGGTTTCCGCGGCCGGCTCGCGACCGTCGGTTATGTCGACAACGTGTTCAAGGCCGAGATCGATCTCGGTGCCGTGCATGCCTGGCGGCTGGATGTGTTCGGTGTCTCCAATGCGCACCTGCCGGCATCGGGCAAGGCCGAAGCGGCCGCAGGTTTCCGCCGTGACGTGCTGCCCGCGATTGCCGACGGGCGCATCAAGCCGCTGATCGACAGGATCTACAGTTTCGACGAACTGCCGGCCGCGAAGGATCGCATGGACAGCAGCGCGATGGTCGGCAAGATCGCGGTCAGGATTGCCTGATACGGCCCCGCGCCTGCGCGGCTGCGTGCATCACAAAAACCCGTCCAATCCCGGACCAGTCCCGGGGTTGAACGGGTTTTTGCTGCGGCTGTCATGCCCGGCGTGACGTAGACTATGATCAGGGTCAAAGCCGGCATGCCGGCCGCACGGTTTAATCCGGCAAGCGCTTGCTTCGCCGAACCTCCGGCAGGGCAGTGCGCGCAATGAGCCCGCACCGGAAGTCCGAGCGCACCGTCATACAGGAAGGAGACGCCATGAAGAAACCCATCGCCTGCGCCATGCTGGCATTGGCCATCAGTCCTGCCGCTGCAATCGCGCAGCAGCAGAAAGTCAGCCCGCCGGTTGCCGTGTACTGGATGAGTGTCGATACCGCCAGTGGCCTGCCGATGGGCGGCATCGGCGGCGGGGGCGGTCCGTCGGCGATGGACATCGGACGCATGATGATGGGTGGCGGCATGGACGGCGGACCCAACCGCACGATGTGGCTGGAACTGGGTTCGCAGCGCGCCGCTGCGGGCACGCCGGCAGCAGCGCACGAGATTCCCGCGGGCATGAAGATGGGTGCGAGCCTGCCGCTCGAAACGCCGCAGCAGGCGCGCCGCCCGGAGCCGCGCGAGGACGGCATGCCGCAGGATTTCGAGACGCCGCGCGGCCGCATGCTGATTTTCTGGGGCTGCGGCGAGCAGGCCGGGCCGGGGCAGCCCTATGTCGTCGATTTCGCCAAGCTGGCCCGTGGCGAAATGCCGCAGGGGCTGTTCAGCCGCCGTGTCAGCGTGCCGCGCGGCCCCTCGGTGTCGCGCAGCCGCACCTACGGCGACTGGCCCAACCAGCGCGACGGTCAGCGCGTGCCCGGCGACGCCTCTCTGGTCGGCGAGCACCAGGTGAAGGGCAACTATTCACCCGACATCCGTTTTGCGCTGTCGGACAAGTACGAATTCATGGAACCGGTGAATCTCGCGCAGGCGAGGTCCGGCGGCGCCGTCAGGCTGTCCTGGAACAGTATCGCCAATGCGCAGGGTTACTTCGCATCGGCGATGGGTGGCAAGGAAGGCACCCAGGACGTGGTGTTCTGGAGTTCCAGCAACAGCCGCGAATTCGGCGACCAGTTGATGACCTGGCTGCCGCCGCGCGAAGTCGCGCGGCTGGTCAAGGAGCGTGTCGTGCTGCCGACTTCGACGACCGAATGCGCGGTACCCGCGGAATTCGTCGCTGCCGCACCCTCGGCCTTCCTGCGCTTCATCGCCTATGGTGACGAAGCCAATTTCGTGCACCCGCCGAGACCCCAGGATCCCAAGGTCGAGTGGAAGCAGGAATGGGCGGCCAAGGTGCGCCTGAAATCGACGGTGTCGGCAATGCTGGGCGAAGCCGGCATGGAAGGTGGCGGTTCACGCGCGCGCAGCGGCCGCAATGGCGGAAGCGGTGCCGCGCAGTCCGGCAGCGATGCCGCGCCGGCGCAGGGCTCCGGCGCGGCACCGGCCGATCCGCTGCAGGATGGTGTGAAGGAGGGCGTGAAAGCGCTGAAAGGTCTGTTCGGGCTCTAGCCTGCGGGCCTACATCATCACACGGCCGCCGTTGACATCAAGCACGACACCGTTGATGTAGGCGGCGGCATCCGAAGCGAGGAACAGCATTGCCTGGGCATGGTCTTCGGGCACCGCCAGCCGGCGCAGGGGAACCTGTGAGGCAATGCGTTCGATGTCGGCTTCGCTGCGCAGCGCTGCGACGCGCGGCGTCAGCGTGGTGATTGGTGCGATTGCATTGGCGGTGATGTTGTCGGGGCCAAGCTGGAAGGCGAGGAATCGTGTGAGCTGCGTCACGCCGGCCTTGGCCGCGCCGTAGGCGGGGGAGGATGCGGCATGCACGGTGCGGCCGGAAATCGACGACACGTTGATGATGCGTCCGGCTTTCGATTGTTTCAGCTGCGGAATCGCCAGCTTGCAGATCAGGAACACGCTGCGCAGGTTGAGCGCGACCGTGCGGTCCCATTCGTCGATCGGCATGTCTTCCACGGTGGCGAGACGGCCATAGCCGCCGGCGCAGTTGATCACGATGTCGATGCCTCCGAAGTCGCGCACGATGCCGGCGATGCACTGTTCGACCGAGGCGGCGTCGGTAATGTCAGTCCTGAAAACCTTTGCGCTGCCGCCGCTGCCGGTGATGCCGGCGGCGACCTTCGCACCGTTGTCGGCGTCGATGTCGACGATTGCGACCTTGCAGCCCTGCTGCGCAAACAGACGCGCGGTTTCCGCGCCGATGCCCTGTGCGGCGCCGGTGACCAGCGCGACGCGTCCGGTGAGTTCCGGGTAGCTTGCCATCAATCCTCCCTGTTGTTGCCGGCAGCGCGGTTTGCGCCGCGGTTGATCCATGACCCGCAGCCCATGATGGCGGCGCAGGTCCAGAAGATGGTGGCGACGCCGCCCACCGCGGCGCCGATCACGCCGAAGGCCGGCGGCACCACGACGTGCGCGCCATAGCTGACGGCGAGTCGCATCGAGATCGCCTCCGCGGAGCGTCCGGGCGGTCCCGCGTTGAATGACAGGATCATCGACAGCGGCTGGCCGCAGCCGAGCCCGAGGCCGAGCACGAAGGCCGCTGCCGCGAGCAGCGGCGCGCTGGTGGTCAGCGGAAAGGCAATGAAGGCCGCGGCCGAGATGATGAAGGCGCCGGCGAGCATGCCGCGTTCGCCGTAGCGCCGGGTGATCGGCGGGATGAACAGGCGGGTGACGAAGGCCGCGGCGCCGAATGCGCCCATGATCAGGCCGATGGTGGTCGCGGTGAAGCCGAGGCCGTGTCCGTAGATCGGCATGTACAGGTTGAACAGGTCGAGCCCGGTCATCACCGCGGCGTTGGACAGCAGCGCGTTGCGCATGGCCGGAAGCGCCAGCAGGTCCTTCATGTTGCGCGGCGCCTGCTGTGCGGAATCTGCCGGAACGGTGGGCGGGAACAGGTTGCGCTTGAAGGCCACCGTCAGCCCGCACAGCGCCGGGATCACCGCGATCAGCAGGAAGGCCGGCAGGTGCGACACCGTGTCGATGGCGAGGCCGACCGCGATCGGGCCGATCACCGATCCCGTGGATTCGCCGAGGCTGTAGTAGCTGTAATTGCGCGTGCGGGTCGCCGGGGTGGACAGCACGCCGACCAGGTTCTGCGTCGCAACCACCCACAGCATGCTGGTGAATCCCCACAGCGGCGCGACCACGTAGAGGATGGCCATCGACGGGAAGAAATACGGCAGCACCAGGCTCACGGTATAGCTGCCCAGGCCCCAGTAGATCAGCAGCCGGTTGTCAAAACGGTCGGCGATGCGGCCGGCCGCGATGGCCAGCAGGAAAGGGAACAGCCCGTAGAGGGCAAACAGGATGCCGGTCTGGAACGGGCCGGCACCGAGGTCGACCGCATACAGCGTCATCAGGATGCGGCTGCCCTTCATCGTGATGAAGGCAATGCTGGACAGGATGAGAAGCAGGGCGAGCGGCATGTATCCGCCCGATTATAACGGCCGTCCGCACGCCCAAGCCGGCAACCGGCGGCATCGACGGCGGTTGCCTGAACGCGGCGCCGTCGCGTGTTCGCGCGGCGCGTCCGCTTGCTGGAATCAGCCGGCGGATTTGAGGTGGCGCGGATCCGTGGCGTGTTGCTGGTGTTGATCGACCCAGCGCTGCGCGGTGTGAATGATGGTGAGGATCAGGTCGGCCAGCGTTTCGCCCTGGCGCAACGCGATTTCGGCGCGCCGGCGTTCAACGGGCGACAGCCGGACCCGGGCCAGCAACTCGCTACTGTCGGTGATATCGGAAGAACTGGGATTCATGGCAATCTCCTTGGTTATGGTGCTTTGCAAAATTAACAACATTATCAATAAAGCTATATAAATCAATGCAATATGTGAATATTAGAACACCGGTTTGTTTCATTGTTGCGACGCAATAACTGTTATTTTTTCAACTCCCGGATCAGTAAATTTGCAACCTGCTTCCTGATCCGGAGCCTGGGCACGATTGCGGGACGGCTGGCGGTTTCCCTCACGGTTTCAGGCCTTGAGTGACCCGGCGCGATGTTTCGCAATGGTGCGCCTGCACCGGCTGCGGCATCATCCGGGGGATGGATCAGCCTTCCGAACTCGGTGTCATCCAATCCTGGGTGGATCAGGCCCGGCGCATCGTCGTGCTCACCGGCGCGGGCATTTCCACGGATTCCGGCATTCCCGATTTTCGCGGCCCGCAGGGGGTGTGGACGCTCAATCCCAAGGCCGAGCGGATGTCGGACATCCGCTACTACACCACCGATCCCGAAGTGCGCCGCCTGTCCTGGCAGTCGCGGCTGGCGCACCCGGCATGGACCGCCGAGCCCAATGCCGGCCACCGCGCGCTGGTGGAACTCGATCGCCGCGGCAAGCTTCACGCGCTGATCACCCAGAACATCGACGGCCTGCACCAGCGCGCCGGCGTGCCGGCTGAAAAAGTCATCGAGGTCCACGGCACGCTGCACATGGTGATGTGCCTGTCCTGCGGCTGGCGTGGTCCGATGCAGCAGACGCTGGACCGCGTACGCGCCGGCGAGGATGACCCGCAATGCCTGGAATGCGATGGCCTGCTCAAAAGCGACACCATCTCCTTCGGCCAGCAACTGATTCCCGAAGTGATCGGGCGCGCGATGCGTGTCGCCGGCGAAGGCGACCTGTTCATCGCGATCGGAAGCACGCTGCAGGTGTATCCGATTGCCGCGGCCGTGCCGAAGGCGCTGGAGGCCGGCGCGCGGCTGCTGATCATCAATGCGGCGCCGACGCAGTTCGACGATGTCGCCGATGCGGTGGTCAGGGTGCCGATCAGCGAGGTGATGCCCCGGCTGTGCGGGGCAGGCGCCTGAGCGGATTCCGCCGCGGTTTTATTTCCTGTTTACGGCCTTTTTCTTTGCCGGTTTTTTCGCCGCGGTCTTCGCCTTCACGGGCTTGTTGATGCTGAAGGTGACGACGCGTTTGCCGGTGGCAGGCTTCATGCCCCCGGTCAGCACGCCGCGCAGCCAGGCCCAGGCGGCCGGTCCCCACTCGCGTTCGTTCTTGGCCGCGATGTGGCCGTCGTCCGGATAGACCCGCGCGACCCGGCCGTCCGCGGGGCCGGACTCCAGCAGCATGTAGAGATTGCCGATCGGCGTCAGGTGGTCGATCTTGCCGTTGACCAGGTACATCGGCATGGTCAGCTTGTCGAGCAGGCCCTGGTCCTTCAGCGACCAGCGCAGGAATTCCTTGCGCTGCTCCTCTTCCGTGATTTCCTTCAGCGGCGGCCGGGTGCCGCGCGGTCCGAACCAGTTGGTCTTGGCGCGCTCGTAGGCGGCTTGCCGCCATTCGGCGCGTTCTTCCGGTGTACCCCAGTAGCCGGCGCCTCCCGGCGCACAGGCGATCAGGCCCTTGATGCGTGCATCATGGGCGGCGAGCCGGATCACCCACAGCCCGCCGCGGCTGACGCCGAAGGCGCCGATGCGGTTGCCGTCGATTTCGGGGCGCTGCTGCAGCACATCCAGCGCAGCCTGCCAGGCGACGACGGATTCCGGTGCGTGCGGGAAGGTAGTCTGGCCGGTGCCGGGTGCGTCGACGACCAGCGCCGCCATGCCCTGCGCCAGCGCGCCCTCCGCGTATTTCTCGCGGTCTTCCTTGTACATGTCGGCGCCGCACATCACAAGCACCGCAGGCACCCTGTTCGATTTCGAGGCGCCTTTCGGCAGGCGCAGGAAGCCGGTGGCCTTCATGCCGTTTTTGGTGACCACGATCGTCTCCGGCGGGTCGGGCAGCAGCGCGGCCGACTTGCTGTAGCAGCGCAGGTAGTCCTCGTACGACTGCGCCTTGATCGGGCTCATGGTCGGCGGACAGATCGGGGAGCCGGACCAGTACGGCGAGGGGAAGCGCGCGAGGCTGTAATAGGTCTTGGCCTGCACATAGGCCTGGCGCGCGCCCGCGCGGTCCTTGCGCGCGAGCAGGGCGTCGCCTTTCTTTTCGTATTCGGCGCCGACCGCGCTCCACACCGGCACCCAGTCTTCGTCCTCGGTGCTCCTGATTTTTGCGACGGTCTTGATCAGCAACCCGATGTCGTCGATCAGGTTGAACCAGCGGCGGTAGAAGCCGCCGATGGCGACGACAAACGGATCCTCGTCCGCGCGCATCGGCAGCGATGCGAGTATGGCGGCTTTGTCCCTGCCGCCGGTCTGGCCTGCGTTCATGTCTCCCCCCAATGGAATGCGTATTTATCCGGTTCGGTCCGCGCCTTGCGCGAGGGCGATATTCTGGCGCAGGGCCAAATTGGGCGCCACGCTCGCGCCTGCGCCATGAAGGATTTCCGGAACCGAAACCCACAAAATCATAAGTAATTGTTTCTATTCAATAATAATTATTGCCCGTGATGATCGGCCAGCATGCGGACAACACGCCAGAAGGCTTCCCCGATCACTGCGGCTTGGGCCACAATGCCCCTTCATCTGGAGGAGATGACATGATTCGTACAGCGATGAAGATCCCGCCGGTCGCGAACCGGAACGGGCCGGTTCTGCTGTTGGCGCTGGCCCTGCTGTTCCAGGCGCCGCTACTGTGCGCGGCCTACCCCGAACGGCCGGTGCGCATGATCGTGCCGCAGGCGGTGGGCGCATCCACCGACAATGTTGCGCGCATCGTCGCCACCGAACTCGCGCGCGAACTCGGCCAGCAGGTGGTCGTCGACAACCGTCCCGGCGCCGCGCTGCAGCTCGGCATGGAGCTCACCGCCAAATCCTCGCCGGACGGCTATACCATCGGCTATGCGCCGATCGGCGCGCTGGCCATCGGGCCGAACCTGCTGTCGAAACCGCCGATCGATCCGCTGCGCGCACTGGCCCCAGTCGGTCAGACCATCACCGGCCACATGATGGTGCTGGCCAGTCCGAAGACGCCCTTCAAGTCGGTGCGCGAAGTCATCGATTATGCGAAGCAGAATCCCGGCAAGCTGTTCAACGCGTCGTCGAGCAACGGCTCGCCGGGCCATATCGGATTCGAATTGCTGAAAACCATGACCGGCATCAGCATCACCCATGTGCCCTACAAGGGCGGCCCCGCGGCGATTGCCGACCTGATGTCGGGGCAGGTGCAGCTGATGATGGAAGGCCTCAATTCCGCCACCGGCCACGTCAAGGCCGGGCGGGCGCGCGGACTGGCGGTGACGGGGCCGAAGCGTTCCCCGGTGTTTCCCGATGTGCCGACGCTGGTCGAAGCGGGGGTTCCCGGCTACGAGGCGACCACCTGGCATGGCGTGGTGGTGCCGGCGGGAACGCCGCGCGCGGTGGTCGGCGTCATCAACGACAGGCTCAATCGCGCGGTGAATTCTCAGGCAGCAACCTCGCGCATACTGGCGCTGGGCTCGGAGCCGCTGACCGGAACGCCCGAGGCATTCTGGGCACTGGTGAAAAGCGATCATGCCAAGTGGGCGGAAGTGATCCGCCGCGCCGGCGCCAGGGTGGATTGACCCGGCCGGCGGTCCGGAAACACCGCACCAATAACGGCTCCGGACTGCGGGCCGCACAACGAGGAGGAGTAAACCATGAAACGCATCATCACCCGCATCATCGTGGCTGCACTCGCAGTCTGCGCCGGCACCGCCGCGGCGCAGAACTATCCGGCACCGGGCAAGCCGGTGCGCATCATGGTGGGATATGCGCCCGGCGGCGGCGTTGATACCACGGCGCGCATCATGGCGCAGGCTTTGGGTGAACTGTGGGGCAGCAACGTGCTGGTGGAAAACCGCCCCGGCGCCGCCGGCAACATCGCGACCGAGGCGACTGCCAAGGCGGCCCCCGACGGCCATACACTGGTGCTGTGCAACATCGGCTCGCATGCGATCACGCCGGCCCGTTTCGCCAAGAGGCTGACCTACGATCCGGTCGGCGATTTTGCATTTCCGATCAAGATCGGCGGCATCCCGAACGTGTTCATGGTGCATCCGTCGATGCCGATCAAGACGCTGCAGCAATACATCGATTATGCGAAGAAGTATCCGGGCAAGCTGAACTTCGGTTCTTCCGGCGTCGGCGCCTCGCCGCATCTTTCGATCGAATTGTGGAAGTCGATGAGCGGCATCAACATCGTGCATGTGCCGTACAAGGGCGCAGCCCTCGCACTGGCTGATGTCATGAGCGGACATATGGAATCGTCGGTGGGCAATCTTGCCGGTGGTCCGCTCGGTGCGATCAAGGCGAAGCGCGTGCGCGCTCTGGCCGTGACCTCGGCACAGCGCAATGCGCAGGTTCCTGATGTGCCGACTTTTGCCGAGTCCGGCGTGCCCGGTTACGACGTCACCGGCTGGTACGGGCTGTGTACGCAGTCGAAGGTGCCGCAGCCGATCCTGGCCAAGCTCAATGCCGACGCCAACAAGCTGCTCGCCGGGCCGCTGAAGAAACGGCTGGAGGATCAGGGCATTGCCGTGGCGCCATCGACGCCGGAGCAGTTTCGCGAGCACGTGATTGCCGAAATCGCGAAATGGACCAAGGTGGTCAGGGATGCGAAACTCGAGGGTGATTGAGCGGAAGTCCCGTCCGTTGTACGGGCCCGGAACAGGAGCATGAACGCAACATGAACGACGCATCACGGGCCCATCTGAGCCCCGAAGTCATACTCGATCAGCTGAAGCGCCATGGCGTGACCCATGTGGTCTGGCTGCCCGACAGCGAGACCAACTGGCTGTACCTGCTGATGAAGGCCGAGCCGTCGCTGACGCTGGTGGCGGTGCCCCGCGAGGGGCTGGCCTGTTCGGTGGCGGCGGGGCTGGCGGCCGGCGGCAAGGTGCCGGTCATCCTGATCCAGAACACCGGCCTGATGGAATCCGGTGACTCGATCCGCGGCTGGCTGTTCGGCCTGGACATCCCGGTGGTGCTGATCGTGGGCCTGCGCGGCTGGACGCGCCACGGCGTGACAACGGATACCGCCGCGGTCTACACCGAGCCTTTCCTCAATGCGTTCCGCATCAACTATTACCTCGTGGAAAGCAACGCCGATGCCGATCGCATCGCTGTCGCGTTCAGCGAGTCGAGGAAAACGAAGCGTCCGGTGGCGGTGCTTGTCGGCGACGAGTACCAGTTCAACAGCCAGGAGCGGAAATGATCCATACCCAGGACCTGCTGAAGGCATTCAACGCTCATCGCGGCGACGCCATTGTCGTGCCCGGCCGCGGCGGCCGCCACTGGATCAGGATCAGCGACCAGCCCGATCTTGACTTGCCGCTCGGCGACCCGGCGATGGGCGGCCATGCCGCGTTCGCTTTCGGTCTGGCCCTGGCGCAGCCGCAGCGCAGGGTGGTGCTGTTCGATTCCGAGGGCGATGTGCAGATGGGGCTGGGCATCCTGCTGACCATCGCCGAACACAAGCCGGCGAACTTCTACCACTTCATGCTCGACAACGAGTGTTATGCGACCACCGGCGGCCAGCCTGTGCCGAATGCCAAGAATGTCGCCTATGACCTGCTGGCGAAGGGTGCGGGGTATCCGCGCGCGTTCGCGTACACTGAACTCGATGCCCTGGACGCGGCGCTGCCCGGGATACTCGGCCAGCCGGGACCGGTCTTCGTGGCGGTCAAGGTGCATGCCGATGTCGAGAACAAGCCCATCACCCAGCGCAGCAAATGGCAGACGCGGACCCGCACCCAGGCGGTCAGCGACCTGCAGCGCAGGCTGGGCATCGCGGCTTGAAGCGGGAGGGAGCGGAGCGTGGATGCCAACGAAGCGCGCATGACCGCCCGTTACTGCGAGTGGTCCAACCGGTTGATGTTCGAAGCCGTGACGGCATTGCCCGCGGAGGAAATCGCCAAACCCCGGCCCTCGCTGTTCAGGAACATGGTGCACACGCTGAACCACATCTACGTGATCGACCGCATCTGGCAGGCGCACCTGGAAGGACGCGACCACGGTTACGAGGCGCGCAACACCAGGGACCATCCCCCGCTGCCCGAGCTGTCGGGGCTGCAGCAGGAGATCGATGCCTGGTATGTCGCGTGGGCGGACAGGCAGACGGCGCAGAGCCTGGCTGAAACCGTCGAATACACCCTGATCGGCGGCAATCGAGGCGCGATGACGCGCGGCGAGATCCTGCTGCATGTCGCGATGCACACCAATTACCACCGTGGCTATGTCGCGCAGATGATCTACGACATTCCCGGCTGCCGGCCGCCGTCGATGGACCTGCCGGTGTACATGCGCGAGGGCCGTACCGCGGTTTGACCCCGGCGCATGCGGCGCGTAGCATCGGTTGCACGCTGCCGGCAACGGCAGGGGGTTACGCAACGCTCCGAATTCGAGAAACGGAGGCAGACATGAGCGAACGCACTATACGCGACATCATCGCCGGGCAGTCCCTGCTGACAGCGCCCGGCAGCATGACGGTGGCCGAAGCCGCGAAGCTGATGAAGCAGCGCAATGTCGGCGCAATGATGGTGGTGGACGACGGCCGCCTGGTCGGCGTCTTCACCGAGCGTGACGGCCTTTTTCGGGTGGTCGCCACCGGCCTCGACAGCAACGCCACGCCGCTGTCGATGGTGATGACCGCGAACCCGAAAAGCATTGCGCAGGACCGGCCCTTCGCGCACGCACTGGCGATGATGCATGAAGGCGGTTTCCGCCATCTGCCGGTCACCGAACACGGCCGCCCCGTGGGCATGATTTCGGTGCGCGACGCGCTGGGCCCCGAACTCGAAGCCTTCGTCTACGAACTGCTGCGCCAGGAGCAGGTCAGCCAGATCCTCGCCTGATCCGGCGTTCCCGCGGCATCACTCCAGGGTGATGCCTGCATCCCGGGTGATTTTCGCCCAGCGCGCGGTGTCCTCACGGATGAACTGCACGAATTCGGCCCCCGAGGCGCTGCCCACGGGCACGATGCCGGCCGCGTTCTGGCGCTTCTTGACCGCGGGCGCGAGGATGGCCTTGTTGAACTCGGCGAACAGGCGCTCGGTGACCGCGCGCGGCGTTTTTGCCGGTGCGAATATCCCGTTCCAGTTGCTGACCCCGAATCCAGGCACCGTTTCCGCGATCGCCGGCAGATCCGGCAGCAGCGGCTGGCGTTTCGGCGTCGCCACTGCAATTGCGCGCAGGCGCCTGCCCTGGATGTGCGGCACCGCGGTGACATAGGTCGCAAACATGACCTGGATGTCCCCGGACACCAGGTCGACCAGCGCCGGCCCGCCGCCTTTGTACGGCACATGGATCATGTCGACGCCGGTCAGGCGTTTGAAGAATTCCCCGGCAAGGTGGTCGAGCTGCCCCGGGCCCGAGCTGCCGAAGCGCACCTTGCCTTTCTGCGGTTTCGCCCAGGCGATGAACTGCGGGATTCCGGCTGCACCGCCGATCGACGGATTGACGACCATCACATTGATCAGTTCGGCGGCCATCGTGATGGCGGCGAAATCGCGCGCGACATCATAGGGCAGCTTCCGGTAGGTTGCGGGGCTGATTGCGAGCGGTCCCACGCCGCCGACCAGCAGCGTGTAGCCGTCAGGTTCGGCGCGCACCAGCATTTCGGTGGCGAGGCGGCCCGCGGCTCCCGGGCGGTTGTCGATGACCACCGGCTGGCCCAGCTGGCCGGCCAGCTGGTCGCCGAGCGAGCGGCCGATGGTGTCGGATGCGCCTGCGGCCGGAAACGGGATCAGGATGCGGATCGGCTTGACCGGATATTTCGCCTGCGCCAGCGCGCCGCCGCAGGCCAGCAGGAACGACACGAAAGCCGCCGTCATGGCAGCGGCGAGGGAATGCCTGTGAACCATGGTGCTCCTCCTTGATGTGTTGGATCCCCGCGCTCTTGGCGGCGCCTGCGGATCCCGGTGGTCAGAATGTCAGGCCGCGGTCTCCTGCGGGTGCAGCACGATCTTGTGCGCTTCGACGTTGCGTGCCTCGAGCAGTTTCAGCGCGTCTTCCGCGCGCGACAGCGGGAAGCGGTGGCTGATGTATAGCCCGGGGTCGATCCTGCCGCTGGCGATGAGTTCGAGGCAGGGCCGGAATGCCTGGAAATTGCCGCGGGAGAAATTGAGGTCGATCTCGCGGTCCTTGATGTAGGCGATCGGGATGGTGGCCTTGTTCTCGGGGAAGGTGCCGACCACGGTGATCTGGCCGCCGCGCTTGACCATGCTGACGGCGTCGGTCACGGTGCGTTCCTGCAGGCCGCCGACGCACTCGATGACCTTGTCGAATCCGCCGCCGGTCAGGTCCAGCGCGCGGGCGCGCATGTCCGCATCCCGCGCATTGATTGACGAGTCGATACCCAGTTCGCTCGCCTTGGCGAGCCGGTAGTCGAGGATGTCGGTGATGGTCACTTCGGCGCCGGCTGCCCGCGCGATCAGCGCCGCGCCGAGTCCGATCGGGCCGGCGCCGATCACCGCGATTTTTTCGCCGGGCTTCGGCTGCACCCGGTGCGCGACGGCGTGGTAGCTGATGCCGAGCACCTGCACCGCCGAGGCCTGGTCGTAGCTGACGTTGTCAGGCAGCGGATGCAGGTTGAAGTCCGGCACCACCGCGTACTCCGCATAGGCGCCGTCGCGGTCGAAGCCCATGGTGCGCAGTTTTTCGCAGATGTTGCCGCGGCCGGCGCGGCAGGGGCCGCATTCGCCGCAGGCGAAGTCGATGTCGCAGCACACGCGCTGGCCGACATGGAAACCGCGCAGTTCGCTGCCCAGCGCGACGATCTCGCCGGCGAATTCATGGCCGAGCACGCGCGGGAAGGTCAACCGCGGATGCTTGCCGTGGAAAGCGTGCAGGTCGGATCCGCAGATCGAGCAGGCATGCACCCGCACCACCGCGTCGCGCGGGCCGGGCGCGGGATCGGGCATGGTTTCATGGCGCAGGTCGCTGCCGCCGTGGAGGATCATTGCTTTCATCGGGCCTTCCGGTTCAGGAGTTCGGAAAACGGCGTTCAGCTGTGCAGGCCTGCGCGCGGATGCGGCGGGCGGGATGCGGCATCGGGGGCTTCGAAAGGGCGGTGGCCCTTGACCTGGGTGGCGTGCATCACGCGCCGCGCCGAGGGGTTGAACGGGCCGCGGCGGTGGATCGTGCAACGGTTGTCCCAGAGAACCAGGTCGCCTTCGCGCCAGGCGTGGCTGTAGCCGAAACGATCCTCGGTGGCATGCGCCCAAAGTGCATCGAGCAGGGCATCGGAATCCTCAAGCGTGCAGCCGTTCACGCAGTGCCGCGGCCGCCGGCCGAGAAACAGGCTGTTGCATCCGGTGTCGGGATGCGTCGACACGATCGGGTGGTCGGGGCCGTCGCCCAGCCGCGGATCGTTGCTGGCGACGGCGCCGCGGCGCAGCTTGCGGTTGGTGTCGTAGGCGGTGTCGTGCTTGATGGTAGCGCCGTGGATGCGCCGTTTCAGCGGCTCCGGCAGCGTGTCGTAGGCGGCATACATGTTGCGGAATTCGGTGTTGGCGCCTTCGCCTGCTGCCGGCACTTCGCGCGCGTGCAGCATGCGCATGCCGGCAACGACCGGCCGGAACGAATAGTCACTGTGCCAGATGACTTCGCCGTCGCCCAGTTCGCCGATCGGTTTGCCGTCGACGCGCACGTTCGACACCACGGTGACCTCGGGATGTGCGCCGCTGTGCTCGACAGTCTCGGCGGTCACCGGCGGCAGTTCGAAGTCGCCGAAACGCCGCGCCACCGCCACCATGTCGGCATCGGTGATGCACTGGCCGCGCAGCAGCAGCAACAGGTGGTCAAGGTAGGCGCGGTGCAGGATGGCGAAGCCGGCGTCGTCGAGCGTGCACAGGTCGAGGCCGCGGATTTCCGCGCCCATGGCGCCGGGCAGCGGCAGGATGTCCACGCCGCCGACACTTCCGCTGATCACCGCGTCCGTGGCCGGATCGGTGGCTGAAACGACAGTCATTGCACGGTTCTCCTCCGGTGAATGCCGCCTGTGATTTCACCCCATTAGTAACATCGCCGGCTGCGGCCGGCAAGCAAGGGTTCTCAATATGGAAACCACGGCAGCATCGGTTCCTGGCCGGCCGGCAGCGCCTTGCGCCCGACGTTGAGGATCATCGCCAGCATCGCGTAATAACCTGCGACCGCGATCAGTTCAATCACACCCTGTTCGCCGAACAGGGCGGCGGCGCGTTCATACGTGACATCGCAGGCGCAGTGGTTGTGCAGAACTTCGGTCAGCAGGTCATGCAGCGCCTCTTCGTCGGCAGCCATGCCAACCGGGCGGCGGCCTTCGGCGATCGCCTGGGCGATTGCGGGATCGAGCCCGGCCTTCATTGCGTGCTTGTAGTGCGACTGCCATTCGTACTGTTGCGTCCAGTGGCGCGCGGCGATCAGCGTAGCCATTTCGGCGATGCGGCGGTCGAGCGGGCTCTTGAAGCGCAGATATTCGCCGACCTGCTGCACGGTGTGTGCGAGCCCGGGGCTCCTCAGCAGCGCAAGAAAGGGCCCGCGCACTTCGCCGCGCGGTCCGGAGGCGATGCTCGATGCGACCTGTTTCTGCGCATCGTTCCATTGCTCGGGCGGTATCGCGGGAAAACGTTCAGGCAGCGGAGTGTTCATTGGTGGATCCTTATAAGTATTTGTTTTAAATGAATAATTTTAAAACATCCACTGCCCGCCATTGACGTGGATGACCTGACCGGTGATGAAGCCGCCACCGGGACCGCAAAGGAAACGCACGGTGCTGGCGATTTCACGCGGATCGCCGTAGCGGCCGAGCGGGATGTGCGTGGCTGCATCGGGACGCGGCGCGCGCGGATTGGCGCGCGTGGTGTCGAAGTGTCCGGGCGACACGCAGTTGGCGCGGATGCCGCGGCCGGCGAATTCGCGGGCCAGCGCGCGGGTCATGCCGACCAGTCCGCTTTTGGCGGCGGAACTGTGCACCTTGCCCGGCGCGCCGGTCAGCGCGCTGTCGCCGATCAGGGTCACGATGCTGCCGCTGCCCGCGGCGAGCATGCCGGGCAGCACTGCCTGCACGCAGTGGAAGGACCCGTCGAGCGAAATCGACATCACCTGCCGCCAGTCCTGGAACGCCATGGTCTCGAAGGCGATCTCGCGGCGCACCGAGGCGTTGAGCACGAGAATGCCGACGGGGCCGAGCCCGGCTGCGATGTCGGCATGCATGCGCGCGACCTGCGCCGCATCGGCAATGTCGGCGACGAACACTGCAGCCCTGCCGCCGGCATCGCGGATTTCACGCGCCACGGCTTCGGCGTCTTCGCGCGAGGCGCGGGTGTTGACGGCAACCGCCGAACCCGCGGCGGCGAGTTCGAGCGCAATGGCGCGGCCGATGTTCCTGGCGGCGCCGGTGACCAGCGCGACGTTGCCTGCAAGTTCCCTGGATGCGTCCATGCGATCTCTCCGATGGCAGGCCGCAAGCATAGCGCCGGGGCGGTGTGCCGTCAGTCGCCCCGTCCACATGCTGTGTCCGGCGGCTGGTATAGTTTCCGCCCTGCAGTGGCCATGCTGCCGCCCGTCCAATCCGAACCGGAGATTCCATGTTCCCGAAGAGCACCATCGCCGTCCTCGTGCTGGCTGTTGCCAGCGTATCCACACATGCCGCGCAAAAGGGCGGCCCGGCGCCGGCCGGCGATTATCCGGCCAAGCCGATCCGCATCCTGGTCGGTTTCACGCCCGGTGGCGGGCCCGACATCACCGCGCGTTATCTGGCGCAGAAGCTGACCGAGGAATTCAAGCAGCAGGTGATCGTCGACAACCGGCCCGGCGCCGGCGGCACCATCGCTGCCAATCTTGCGGCAACCGCGAACCCGGACGGCTACACGCTGCTGTCGGTGTCATCGGCCCATGCGGTGGCGCCGGCGATCTACGACAGGCTGCCCTACGACACGCGCCGCGATCTTGCCGGCATCACGCTGTCGGCGTTGTCCAAGTACGTGCTGGTGACTTCGCCATCCTCGGGCCTGCGCTCGCTGAAGGATCTGCTGTCGGCCGCACGCGCGAAGCCGGGCCACCTCAATTTCTCGTCCGCAGGCACCGGCAGCGGCACCCACTTTGCCGCCGAGTTGCTGAAGAGCATGGCGAAGATCGATGTCGTGCATATTCCCTTCAAGGGCATACCCGAAGCGCTGACTGAATCGATGACCGGGCGGGTGCAGTTCTTCATGTCGCCGATCGCCAATGCGGTGCCGCAGGTGCGCGCCGGCAAGCTGTCGGCGTTGGGCGTCTCGTCGCTGAAGCGCGATGCGCTGCTGCCCGACGTGCCGACGATCGCCGATTCAGGCGTGCCCGGCTACGACTCGATACTCTGGTTCGGCATGCTGACCGCGGCGAAAACGCCGCGGCCGCTGGTCGCCCGGCTGAACCGCGAGATGACGCGGATCCTCGGCGACGACGAGGTGAAGAAGCGCTGGGCCCCGATAGGACTTGAACCCAGCCCGACCACGCCCGAAGGGTTTGACAAAATGATCGCAGCCGACATCGCGACGTTCACGAAGCTGGCGAAAGCCGGCAATATCAGGGCGCAATAAAGGGGCGGCAGATGAAAGGGGGCGTCAAATGAAGATCAAGACCAACGGCATTGAAATCCGCTGCATCGTCGAGGGTGAAGGCCCCTGGGTGACGATGTCGCATTCGCTCGCCTGCAATTCGTCGATGTGGGACGTGCAGGCCGCGCTGCTGGTGAAGAACGGTTTCAGGGTGCTGCGTTTCGACACCCGCGGCCACGGCGCGAGCGACGCGCCCGAGGGCGCCTACACGCTGGAGCAGATGGCCGACGACCTGCACGGCCTCTACAACGCGCTGCACATCAGACGCTCGCACTGGATCGGGCTGTCGATGGGCGGCATGATCGGCGAGACCTTTGCACTGAAATATCCCGGCGTGTTCGAAAGCATGGTGCTGGCCGACACCACCAGCCGCCGCCCGCCCAACGCCGAACAGATGTGGGGCGAGCGCGTGAAAATGGCGCGCGAGCAGGGCATGGCGGCGCTGGTCGACAGCACGCTGGCGCGCTGGTTCACCGAGCCCTACCGCAAGGCCAATCCCGAGGTGATGGCGAAAATCGGCGAAGACATCCGCAACACGCCGGTTGCGGGTTTTGCCGGCTGCTGCGATGCCATCGCCAAAATCGATGTGCTCGACCAATTGAAAGACATCGACTGTCCCGCGCTGGTGATCGTCGGCGACCAGGACCACGGCACGCCGCCGGAGATGGCGCGCCAGATCCACGCCAACCTGCGCGGCTCCGAACTGGTGATCATTCCGTCGGCCGCCCACCTGTCGAACGTCGAGCAGCCCGATGCCTTCAACAAGGCCTTGTTCGACTTCTACGGGCGGGTCGCAACCTGATGCGGCAGCGACTTGCGGCGGCGCTGTTTGCGCTGCTGGCCGCCTGCGGGGGCATCGAGGGGGGCGAGGAAATCGCGCGGATTCCGCTGCAGGCCGCGGCCGGCGGCTATTCGCCGGCGCGCATCCTGTTGCGGCCGGAAATGAACCCGTTGGGGTTCAGCCTGCATGCGGATTTTGCCTGGGGCGACCATGCCGGGGCGGGGCAGTGGAACAGTTACCGGGTTGAATTGCGCGGCGAGGGCGGCGTGCTGGTGTCAGGCGAATTCACGGTCAACAGCCCGGAGAAACCCAATGCCTCGTCATCGGCGCCGCCGACCGCGCTGGTGCAGCCGCTGCTGGTCGCCGATGTGCCGCGCGAGGGGGAATATGAAATCACCGTCCACGCGCTGCAGCCGGAAAAGTTCGCTCTGCTGTCGCCGCAACTGGCCGTGCGCATGCAGGTGCGGCGCACGCAACATCCCTGAGGAGGCGGCTGTTTGAGCGACGGTCCTGAACCCGCAGCCCGGGGAGACGTGGCGCAGCTGCGCCGCCTGCTGCGCTTCCTATCGCCTTACCGCTTGCGTGTCATCGCCGCGCTTGCGGCCCTGCTGGTGGCTTCCGGCGGCGTGCTGGCGCTGGGGCAGGGCCTGCGCTTTGTCATCGACTCCGGCTTCGGCAGCGGCAATCCGGCCATGCTCAATGCCGCGCTGGGCGGGGTGGTCGGCATCGCGGTGGTGCTGTCGCTCGCGACCTATGCGCGGTTCTACCTGATGATGACCACCGGGGAGATGGTCATTGCCGACCTGCGCCGCGCGGTGTTCGGCCACGTGCTGACGCTGTCGCCCGCGTTTTTCGACACCTCGCGCACCGGCGACATCGTGTCGCGGGTGACCAACGACAGCGACCAGCTGCGCCAGGTGATCGGCTTCGGCCTGTCGATGTTCCTGCGCAACGGGCTGATGATGATCGGCGCGCTGGTGCTGCTGTTCGCCACCAGCCCGCGGCTGGCGTTCCTGATCGTGCTCGGCGTGCCGGCGACGCTGGTGCCGATCCTGCTGCTCGGCCGCTACGTGCGCCGGCTGTCGCGCAGCAACCAGGACCGCGTCGCCGAAGTGTCGACGCAGGTCGACGAGGCGATGCATGAAATCCGCACCGTGCAGGCCTACGGCCATGAGGCGCGCACGCGCGCGGCTTTCGACGCCGCGACAGCGGCTGCCTGCGAATCCGGCATCGAGCGTGTCCGCATCAAGGCCTGGCTGATTGCTTCGGTGATGCTGATCGCCTTTTGCGCAGTGGGCGTGATCCTGTGGATCGGCGGCCACGATGTCCTCGAAGGGCGGCTGACCGCGGGCGAGCTGTCGGCCTTCGTGTTCTATGCCGGCATCGTCGCCAGCGGCGCCGGCACGGTGTCCGAAGTCTGGGGCGAGATCCAGCGCGCCGCAGGGGCGACCGAGCGGCTGATGGAACTGCTCGATGCGCAGCCAGCCCTGACCGTGGCCGCACCGCGCATCGAATTCCCGGCGCGCGCGCGCGGCGAAATCCGTTTTGACGCGGTGTCGTTCGCGTATCCGGCCCGTCCCGATGCCCCCGCGCTCTCCGGGCTGTCGTTTGGGGTGCATCCCGGAGAGCGCGTCGCGCTGGTCGGGCCGTCGGGCGCAGGCAAGACCACGATCTTCGCGCTGTTGTTGCGCTTTTACGATCCGCAGTCCGGGCGCGTGCTGATCGATGGCGCAGACCTCCGCCACTGCGAGCCACAGCAGCTGCGCAGGGCCGTCGCGCTGGTGTCGCAGGATCCGGTGATCTTCGCCGCGAGCGTGGCCGAGAATGTGCGTTACGGACGCCCCGGCGCGTCGATGGAAGAGGTGCGTGCCGCCTGCGCCGCAGCGCATGCCACCGAATTCATCGAGCGCCTGCCGCAGGGGTTCGACAGCGAGCTTGGCGAACGCGGCGTCCGCCTGTCCGGCGGGCAGCGCCAGCGCCTGTCGATCGCGCGCGCGATCCTGGCCGACCGGCCGATCCTGCTGCTCGACGAGGCGACCAGTTCACTCGATGCCGAAAGCGAACGCCAGGTCGCGGCTGCGCTGGACAGCCTGTCCCGCGGCCGCACCACGCTGGTGATCGCGCATCGCCTGGCCACCGTGCGCACCGCCGACCGCATCCTGGTGCTGGATCGCGGCCACCTGCATTCCACCGGGACCCATGACGAACTGCTGCGTGCCGGCGGTCTCTATGCCCATCTCGCGCGGCTGCAGTTCATGCACGACGAGACGGCTTGAGGGGAATCACTTCGCCGCCAAGAACGCCAAGAACGTGAAGAAAACAGGTGAATGACCGGGTGTTGCAGCGCCCATGCAACAGATTCGGGTTTAATTGCCGACTGATCCTGCCGCCTCTTGGTTCCGTTCTTGTGCCGTTCTTCGTGATTGAAGTTCGTGGCGTACCCGTCGAGCGGGTATTAAAAAGAATCTTGGCGGTAAATGAGCAGTATTTTTAAAACATCTGCTGCCCGCCGTCGACATAAATCAGCTGCCCGCTGATCATCCGCGCCTCCGGCAGGCAGAGGTAGCGCACGATGCCGGCCACTTCTTCCGGCGTCGAGCGGCGGCCCATGGGCACATTGGTCACCGGTGCGCGCTCGGAACGGCCGGCCGCGCGTTCGGTGTCCATCTGGCCCGGCGCCACGCAGTTGACATTGATGTTGTGCTCGCCGAGTTCCTTGGCCAGCGCGCGGGTCATGCCCCACAGGCCGTGCTTGCCGACCGAGCCGTGCACGCGTTTTTTGGCGCCGGACAGCGCGGTCATGCCGCCGAGGGTGACGATGCTGCCGCCGCCGGCGGCGATCATCGACGGCAGGCTGGCCTTGGTGCAGAAGAACGAGCCGTCGAGGGTGATGGACAGCAGGCTTTTCCATTCCTCGTAACTCATGTCGAGGAAGGCGGTTTCCTTGCGGATCGAGGCATTGAGGATGAGGATGTCGACCTTGCCGTGTGTTCTGGTGATGTCCGCGACCATGGCGTCGACGGCCTTGGCGTCGGCGATGTCGGCGATGTAGGTGTCGGCCTTGCCGCCGGCCGCACGGATTTCGCCGGCCACCGCATCGGCATCCGCCTTGGCGGTGCGCGTGTTGACGGCGACGGTTGCGCCGGCCTCGGCCAGCGCGATGGCGATGGCGCGTCCGATGTTGCGCGCCGCTCCGGTGACCAGTGCGACCTTGCCCGAGAGTGCCTTGCCTGCTGCCATGGGAGTTCCTCCGTGGTTGTGCCTGTGATGACGGCCGTATCGACGGTCCGTGCTGACGGAGCCGCCGGAGCATTTTACCGGCCGGCGAACCGGGGTTACCATGCATTGCGACCCTGCAACAACGCATGAATGGAGGAGTGTGGCATGAAAACAATGTTCAGGCTCAATGCCGCTGCGGTCCTGGCCTTGCTGCCGGCGCTGGCTGTGCCCGCGGCCTCTGCGGCCGGCTGGCCGGAGAAGCCGATCCGGGTGATCCTGTCGGTGCCTGCGGGCGCGACACCGGATGTCACCGCGCGGCTGGTCTTCCCCGGGCTGTCGCAGCAGCTCGGCGTGCCACTCGTGGCTGACAACCGCGCCGGCGGCGGCGGGGTCATCGGTGCCGAGATTGCGGCGAAGTCCGCTCCCGACGGCCATACGCTGTTCATCAGCAGTCCCGGCGCGCTGACGATCCTGCCGCATCTGCGCAAGGGCCTGCCCTATGACACGCTGCGCGATTTCGCGCCGGTCAGCCTGATTTCAATCGGACCGTTCGTGCTGATGGCGCACCCCTCGGTGCCGGCAAAAAACATCGGGGAACTGATTGCTCTGGCGAAGGCGCAGCCGGGCAAGCTCAATTACGCTTCCGCCGGAAACGGCGTGGCCAACCACCTCGCGGGTGAACTGTTCAAGCAGATGGCCGGCATCGACATCGTGCATGTGCCGTACAAGGGCGCGCCGCAGGCGGTATCGGATGTGCTGGCCGGACACATGCAACTGATGTTCAACTCGGTCGCGCCCATCGTGCCTTACATCAAGGCGGGCAGGGTGCGCGTGCTCGGCATCGCCAGCCTGCAGCGTTCGCCGCAGATGCCCGATCTGCCGACGATCAGCGAATCCGGGGTTCCCGGGTTCGAGGCGGTGAACTGGTTCGGCCTGTTTGCGCCGGCGAAAACGCCGAAGCCGGTCATCGACCGCATCAATGCCGCGGTGGTGGCCACGGTGAAGTCGCCCGAAATGCAGGCGCGCTTCATCGCGCTCGGCGCCGATCCGGTCGGCAGCAGCGTCGCGGAGTTCACCGCGTTCGTGAAGCGCGACCTGGAGAAATACGAAAAGGTGGTGCGGATTTCCGGCGCCCGGGTGGACTGACCGGGGCGGCGTCAGGCGCCGGTGTTCTGCGGATTTCCGCCCAGATCCTGTACTACGGCGATGTACAGCCTTTCTCCATAGTAATGGAGCAGGCCGAAATTGACGCGGACCGGGAATTCGCTGCCGTCCTTGCGCCGGTGCCGGCTGCCGATGGCTTGGCGCTCGCCTTCCTTCAGCTGGATCCACAGGGCCTGCGCCTTCAGCAGGTCGAAATCCTGATCGACGTCGGACACATACATCGCGAGCAGTTCCTCACGGGTATAGCCGAGGGATTCACAGGCCTTGGCATTGACCTCAATGAACCTGCCGCCGTGGTCGTGGACGAAGAGGGCGTCGGGGATGGCCTGCTCGGTCAGCGCGCGTAATGCCATCATGCTCGGCGCAGGGCCGCGTGACGAGGGCAGGTTCCAGTCAGTCGGATGGTCGGGGTTGTTGTCTGGTGCGTTCATCTCAGTGTCGTCGGTTCGTCTGGATGTCGCGGCTGACGGGCGTTCCGGGCGGAGCCATCGGTGCAAAACGGCCGCATTCGGGGCAAAAGTATTCCCGGAAATCCGGGATTTGGCAACCGTGTCCGGACGGGGCCCCGGGCATGCCTCAGTCAGTGGGCAGTCAGGAAAGCCAGTAGCATCCCCGCCATTTCGGCTTCCTTGACCGACCAGGATTCGGGCGGCACCACGTCGACGTCCTGTTGCTCGGCAAAGAGGATGTTGAGCGTGGCATCGGGCAGCAGGCGCGCCAGCGTTTCGCCGACGGCCTTGGGGTGGGTGTTGTCGTTGCCGGGAATCACGCAGGCCGGGGCCCGGATCGAGCGCAACTCGTCTTCGGTGGCGCCGATCACCGGACAGCCGGCTTCATCGATGAAGCCCTGGCTCCAGCGCGTCATCGCTGCGATCACCGCCTGCGGGTCGGCGGCCATCAGCTTGTCGCGGTTCGGGGGGTGTGCCGCTATCAGCTCGCGGAAATGCGGCGTTGTGCAGACCGCGGCCATGCCGCCGTCCTGCGCCGCGTCGATGTACTGCGCGTAGTACTCGTGCGCAAGGCGTTGCGCGGCAAAGGCGCCACCGGTGACGCGCCACAGCAGCAGTCCGCGCACCGCCTGCGGATATCGCAGCGCAAATGCCAGCGACATGCGGCAGCCGGAGGAACTGCCGCCCACAAATACACGGGATCCGGCCGACAGCGCTCCCAGCTGCTGCAGCAGCGCATGCAGGTCGTCCGCCCACACCTCATGTTCCGCAGCGGCGCCGTCCAGCAGCACGTCGGATGCGCCGCAGTTGCGCCGGTCATGGATCAGCACCCGGTAACCGCCGGCGGCGATGCGCTGCGCCAGCGAACGGACTGCGGCCATCGGGCGGCGGCCGCCGGGCGACAGCGCGACCCAGGGGCCGCTGCTGCCGAGGATTTCGTAGTGCAGGCTTGCGCCGCGGATGACGGTTCTCATGGTGGCCGTTATTACGCCAACAATCGCCCATGCCGGCAAGCAAAAAATTAATGAACAAAAACAACGGGCTGCGGCTGTCGTTCGCGACAGCGCCGTGACTTACAATCCGGCCATGTGCGGTCGCTATGCCCTGCATGGGTCAAACACCGGAAAAAAAGACGGGAAGATTGTGTTCCGCGGGGAGACAATCGATTTCGCGCCGCGTTACAACATCCCGCCGATGCAGGACCTGCCGGTGTATTCCCTCTCTGCGGGACAGGCGCCGCGACTGTCGCTGATGCGCTGGGGCTTCGTGCCGGCCTGGTCGAAGACGCCGGGCAAGGGGGCGCTGCTGAACAATGCGCGCGCCGAAACGGTGGCGGAGAAGCCGGCCTTCCGCGAGGCGTACCGCCGCCGGCGCTGCCTGGTGCCGATGAACGGATTTTACGAATGGCAGCGCAGCGGCGCCCTGAAGACGCCGTATTACTTCCGCATGCGGAACGAGGAGTTGTTCGCTGTCGCCGGGTTGTATGAATGCCGGCCGGGCGATGTGCTGGCGCCTCCGATGACGACGTTCACCATGCTGACGACGGCGGCGAATGCGCTGATGGCCCCCATCCATGATCGCATGCCGGTGATCGTGCCGGCAGGCGCGCATGAGCAATGGCTGGATCCGGACAACACCGGCGCGCGCGGCCTTGAGGCATTGCTGCAGCCTTGCGACCCGGCGCTGATGCGCATGCATTCCGTCAGCCCGCGGGTCAACAGTGTCCGCAACGACGATGCCGCGCTGATCGAGGAAGCCGCAACAGTGTCCGCAACGACGATGCCGGGCTGATCGAGGCGGCCGCCGCCTCGGCTATACTCCGGCCGGAACCATCACAGGGACAGTTGCTTTGACCGCCGCAAAAAAATCCAGGGCCGCAAAACCCAAAAGCGCCGCCGCGCGCATGCCTGCGAAAGTGGCATTGCCGCCGGCCAACCGCGCGATGATCGAGCAGTCGCTGTCGCTGGGCATGGGCCGCGCGCTGCACATCCACCTCAGGCGGCTGACGCGCAGGGCCATCAGCGCCGAGATGACGGTGCAGGAAGACCACATCAACCGCAGCGGCCGCATCAACGGCGGTATCCTGATGGCCTTTGCCGACGTGCTTGGCGCGATCGGCACGCTGGCCAACCTGCCCGAGGGATACCGCACCACCACGCTGGAATCGAAAACCAATTTTTTTGCCGCCGGCGAAGGGGCAAAACTCAAGGCGCATACCGTGCCGCTGCATATCGGCCGAACCACCATGGTGTGGCAGACCACCGTCAGCAACCTGGACGGCACCCGCGTGGCGATCGTCACCCAGACCCAGATCGTCATTCCCAAAAAATCCTGAACGAAGGCGATTGCCCATGAACATCAGCATTCTCAAGACTGCGCTCGTCTGCACTGCGGCCGGTATTTTCCAGATGCCTGCGCCGGCGCTAGCGCAGGCACCCGACAAGGCGCTCGCCGCCGCGGCGAGGGAGCCCGGCGCGAAGGTCACCCCCAGCGGCCTGGTCATCCTGATGGTCAAGGAGGGCACGGGCACGCAGCCCACCGCATCGTCCACGGTGCGCGTGCATTACCGCGGCATGTTCCCTGACGGGCGTGAATTCGACAGCTCTTTCAAGCGCGGCGAGCCCATTGAATTTCCGCTCAGCGGCGTGATCAAGTGCTGGACCGAGGGCGTCGCGCTGATGAAGGTCGGCGGCGCGGCCCGCCTGACCTGTCCGTCATCGATTGCCTATGGCGCGCGCGGCGCCGGCGGGGTGATCCCGCCGAATGCCACGCTGGTGTTCGAGGTGCAATTGCTGGGCGCGCGCTGATCCATGTTGAATTGGCAGGGCCGTATCAACAGGACCCTGTCCCCGCCGCCAGGAATCAGGTCCGTTCGAGTATGTGCAGGCCGCGCACCCGGTCCAGCAGATAAAGCAGGCCGCGGTCGTCTACGGTGACGTCGTTGCTCTGCACGCGTTCGGAGCCCTGCGGCACCTCGGGCACAAAATAAGCCACCTCTTTCATTGCGTGCGGATTGGCAATGTCGATGATGCGCAGGCCATGTGCGAACCATGCCACCGGAATTTCGGTGCCGGTGACCTTCTCGCAGGGTTGATGGCAGCCGGTGGCGTAGGGCTGTTGTTCCGGCGGAATGTCTTCGAGCTGAAAACTGGACACCACTGCGGGGTGTTTTTCGTCAGTGATGTCTACCATCCACAGGAACGCGGAGTTATGGGGCGGGCAGTCCGGCAGGCGTACCACATCTTCGTCGGAAACCACCAGAAAGTCGCGGTTCTTGATCTTGAACGGGATGCGCAGCGCGGTATGTGTCGGCCACGGGAAGGGCGGACTCCAGTCAAGGCCCGACACGAACCTGGGCTTGCTCATGTCGTCGATGTCGAGGATCACGAAACCGCCATGCCAGTAACTGGTGTACAGGCGATTGCCGTGGCGTAGCGGGTGATGGCATTTGTGCGCCGCACCGCGCCAGGTCGGCGTCTCGCCCCCGGCGATATGCTGCCCCGGCATCCACCAGCGGCCGACTTCCTCGGGCTTTGCCGGATCCTTCAGGTCGAGGATCATCACGATGTTGCCAAGGTAGCCGTCCATCGTCGGCGAGATGTAGGCGTAGCGCCCGTCGAAATCGAAACGGTGTACGCCGCGGGCGTAATCCACGCCGGGCTTGTCGTCGGTTTGCCACAGGGTGATCAGCTTGGGCTTGGCAGGATTGGACACATCGTAAATCCCCAGGCCGCCATGAAAATCATCCGGCGGCGCCTCGCCTTTCGCATTTTTCGCCGACAGCACCTCGCGGTTGGTGAGCATGATGTCGCCGGAGACGCGCACCTTGTGCGAATGAGTGCCTCTGGGCATGTTGATTTCGGAAAGGAATTTCGGATGCTTCGGGTCTTTCACGTCAAAGAGCAGCGTGCCGTGCGGGTTGCGCATGTTGCCGACATAGGCAATGTTGCGCTCGACCACCACCTGGCCGCCGCCGGCGCAGTCGGTAAAAGACAGCGGCTGCATGCCCGCGCTGCAGTTGTGCTGGTGCCCTTCGCCGCCGCCGGCGCGGATATCGACGTAGGCGACTTCGCGGATGCCCTTGGATTTGCTCATGTTCTGGTTTTCTTCCTTGTGATCACTGCAATTTGATGTCGGCGGCCTTGACGATCTTGGCCCATTTTTCATGCTCGCTGCGGATGAAGCGCGCAAACTCCTCCGGCCTGTCACCAACCGGCACAGTGGCCATGCTCAGCAGGCGGTCCTTGACCTCCGGATTGCCCAGCGCCTTGACCAGTTCCTGGTTGAGCCGGTCGACGATGGGTTTCGGTGTCTTTGCCGGCGCCAGCCAGCCGAACCAGCCGATGACTTCAAATCCCGGATAACCGGATTCAGCAACGGTTGGCAGTTCCGGAGCCACCGGCGAGCGCTTTGCGCTGGTGATTGCCAGTGCACGCACCTTGCCAGCCTTGATCTGCGGCGTCGCGGCCAGTGCGATGCTGAACAGCGCCTGCGTCTGGCCGGCGATGGTTTCCTGCAACGCAGGGGCCCCGCCCTTGTAGGGTACATGCACCAACTGGGTGCCGGAAGTCAGCCGGAACAGTTCAAGTGCAAGATGGCCCGAGGTGCCGTTTCCGGCGGAAGCGAATGCGAAGCCGCCCTGTTTGGCCTTGATCACCGACACCAGTTCCTGAACCGACTTCGCGGCGACCGTGGGGTGAACGACAAGGATGTTGGGCACGGAGATGCCAAGAGTGATTGGCGCGAAATCCCTGACCGGGTGATAGGGAACATTGGGGTAGAGGCTGGGGTTGATCGCCACCCCTGCAGCGACCAGCACGAAGGTGTAGCCGTCGGGCACGGCGCGCGCCGCCATGTCGTAGGCGATGCCCCCGTTGGCTCCGGGCCGATTGTCGATGACCACGGTTTGCCCCAGTCCCGTGTTGAGGTGTGGCCCGACCAGCCGCGCCAGGGTGTCCGCGGGGCCGCCGGGGGGAACGGCAACGATCATCCGGACCGGGCGGGTCGGGTAGTTCTGGGCCTGTGCTCCCGCAGCCAGGGTCAGGGTGCCGGCCATGGCGAGCGCCAAAAATTGCTTGATTGTCATGATGGTTGATCTCCTCGTTGCAGCGTTGTCCATTCGAATCGGGGCGCGCCGCAATCCGCGCTGCGCCGCGGTCTGATCGCTTCCGGGGCGGCCTTGTTTTGGGTTTTCGGGGCTGCGCCACAGGGAATCATGCCGCAAACAACATAAGCTGAACAGTCAGATAAATTGCATTTATCATATCGATATGCTTATCAAAGTCAGGCGTAAAGGCAGATGGCACAAGCAGACTGGTTCATACGCGCCAATCTGAAGCCCCGGCATTTCCGGATCCTGGTTGCGCTGGACGACCTGCGGCATCTGGGCAGGGCCGCACAAAGCCTGCATGTCACGCAACCGGCAATGTCGCTGGCGCTGAGCGAGATGGAAAAGGGCCTCGGCTTCAGGCTGTTCGAGCGCACGCCCAAGGGCGTCGTGCCCAATGCCTATGGTGAATGCATGATCAGGCATTCGCGTGCGGTGCTGGCAAGCCTCGCGCAGGCGCGCGACGAACTGCATGCACTGCAGTCCGGGGCATCCGGCAAGGTCACGGTGGGTGCATTGCCTGCGATGCGTCCGGGGCTGCTGCCGCGGGCGCTCGCGATGCTCAAGGAAAAATCGCCGCAGACCACTGTCATCGTGCACGAAGGGTCGATGGAATCCATGCTGCCGGAGCTGCGCCGGGGCGCTGTCGATCTGGTTGTCGGGCGGCTGACGGGTCGCGATGTTTCGGGCGATTTTCTGGAAGAGACCCTGTACGAGGGACACAACGTGGTGGTGGCCGGCCCGCATCATCCGCTTGCGCGGCGCCGGCGCCTGAGCTGGCCGGATCTGGCGGAATTTCCCTGGGTGCTGCCACCCGTCGGATCGCTGTCCCGGGAGCCGCTGGAAAACGTGTTTCAGAAACACGGCATCGGCATGCCCGCCGATTGTGTGCAGACCATGTCGATCGACGTGATCACCGGCTACCTGCAGTTGACCCCCGCAATCGGGCTGCTGTCGCAGGTGGTGGCGAGGCATTACATCGAGAGCGGCATGCTGGTGCAGCTGCCCCTCGGCCTGCCCGATCCGCAACGACCGATCGGCGTGACCTGGAGCCGCCACAAGCCGCTGTCGGCCGCAGTGCGGTCATTCATGGAATGTCTGCGCGCGGAGGCGGCAAGGCTTGCCGCCTGAGCGCTCCGCCAAGCGCACTGGTTTATGATCGGAGTGGCTGGCGCGCTTTATCTCAATCAACGGAGTTCAAGAAAATGATCATCGATTCCCAGATCCACGCCTATGAGGCGAACACCCCGAAACGTCCCTGGCGCAGCGTGCCCAACTGGCCGCCTTCCGCGACCGGCGACGAGATGGTTGCAGCGATGGACAGGGTCGGCGTCGATGGCGCGATCTTCATTTCCTCGTTCTCGATGTACGGCTATGACGCGAGCTACGCACTGGAAGTGCAGAAGGCGCATCCCGGCAAGTTCGGCCTGGTCAAGCCGCTGGATCCGGAGGATCCGGCCGTCGAGGACGCCGTCGCCCAATGGAAAAAGACGCCGGGCGCGGTCGGCATCCGCGTGCTGCTGAAGAAGGGCGTCGAGCCCGGTTCCGACCATCCTGGCTTCGATCGCATGCTGCGCGCCGCGGTGCGCCACGACCTGCCGGTGAACATCCTGTGCTGGGGCAACCTCGAGGCCGGCGCGAAACTGTTTGACCGCCATCCTGAAGCCCGTTTCATCCTCGACCACCTCGGTATCCTGCAGCCGCATGAGCCGTCGGCGCGTGCAGCCGAGCCCTGGGCAGACCTGCCGAGGGTGCTGGAGCTGGCGAAGCGCCCGAATCTGGTGATCAAGGTCAGCGGCGCCTGCACGCTGTCGCAGAAGCCCTATCCCTTCCCGGACATCTGGGACCCGCTGGCGCGCGTGTTCGATGCCTGGGGCTTCGAACGCTGCCTTTGGGGGACCGACTGGACCCGCGCCTTTGCCGTCGTCAACTATGAACAGGCGGTCGAACCGTTCCGCCTGACCGACCGCATCAGCGACAGCGAACGGGCGATGCTGATGGGCGGCGCCTGCGCGAAAGCCTATCGCTGGCAGCCTGACGTGACGCGCTAGCGCGCCCGGGGTTTCATCGCGGCGCAAGGATTCAGATCCTTGCGCCGTATTTTTTTGAGGAATGAACATGAGACCGTTTGAAGGCATCAAGATCATCGATGTGACCCATGTCCTGGCCGGACCGTTCGCGGCTTATCAACTGGCCGTTCTCGGCGCGGATGTGATCAAGGTCGAGGATCCGGATGATTGCGACCAGAGCCGTTACCATGGCTCAGCCGATGCGCTCAACAAATCGCTGATGGGCAGCGGCTACCTGTCGCAGGGCTCGAACAAGCGCTGCATCACGCTGAACCTGAAGACCGCGCAGGGCCGCGACATCCTCAAACGCCTGGTTGCAGACGCCGATGTGTTCGTCGAGAACTACCGGGCCGGCGCGTTCAGGTCGCTGGGCCTGGGCTACGAGGACCTCAGGGCCTTGAACCCGCGGCTGATCTACTGCTCGATGACGGCTTTCGGTCAGGACGGCCCGCGCGGCGAGCAGACCGCCTACGACCATGCGATACAGGCGATCTCCGGGCTGATGGCGTCGACCGGCACCGCGCAGACCGCGCCGATGAAATGCGGCGCGCCGATCGTGGATTACGGGACCGGCACGATGGCGGCCTTTGCCATTGCCAGCGCGTTGTTCCAGCGCGAGCGTAGCGGCCGCGGCCAGTACATCGACTGTTCGATGCTGGATGCCGCACTGATGCTGCAGGCTTCGCACATCACCAACCATCTGGTGACCCGCAAGCCAGCCCCGCTCAAGGGCAACTGGCATACCTATGCCGGCAGCAGCCTGTACGACGCGAAGGAAGGCAGGATCCAGCTTGCGGCGTCAAACGAACGCCAGAATGACCGGCTGATGAAGGCGCTCGGCCTTGATGCGCTGGCGGGTCGCAGCAACGAACAACGCAAGGCGCATTTCGCCGAAGAAGCAGAGGCACTGTCGCAGGTGCTGAAGCAGAAAACTGCGCAGGAGTGGGAGGATTACCTGCAGGCCCGGCATGTGCCGGCGACACGGCTGCGCTCGCTGGATGAAGTGCTGGATGACCCGCAGATGGCCAGCCGCAAGATGCTGCACCGCCATGAGCAGGTGCCCGGCGTCGAAGGGCCGGTCACGGTGCCGATGTGCGCCTTCAAGTTCGAGCACGGCGGCCCGAGCATCGAAACCCCGCCGGCGCGCCGCGGTGAGCACAACGACCAGGTTCTGCAGTCATTGGGTTTCGGGGCGGCGGAGATCGGCGCGCTGAGGCAACAGGGCGTGATTTAAACGCTGCGCTGGAATATAAAATATATAATAAAAACAATAACTTATATCAACACCGTGGCGGTGAGCCGTGGGTCCGGCGTGTTTACCCCGCCTGCGGCTTGCGGTGCGGCTGCGAAATAATCGCTGATTTCCGTCCGCTACCGATTGCCGCGGGCGGGTGCTTGCCTCAGCCGCGGTCAGTTGCGCTCAGTTGCGGTCATTCGGGAATTCCGCCCAGCAGGTACATGATGCGGGTGACGGCGCCCGGTTCGCCGAACAGGCCGAACCAGCGATTGAAGATTTCCGCGATTTCGCCGCTGCGGTAGATCTGGGCCAGCGCCGAGTTGACCGCGAGGCGCAGATCGGCGTCGCCGCGCGGCAGCACGATGGCATAGGGTTCGAACGACAGGTCATCGCCGAGCAGGGCCAGCGATTTCTGCGCCTTAGATTTGCTGGCCACGCCCAGCAACAGCAGCTTGTCGCTGGCGAATGCATCGGCCTTGCCGCTTTCCAGCGCGGCCATGGCCTGGTCGCGGTCCTTGAGCGGCAGCACGGTCGCCGCAAGCTTGCGCTGTGCCAGCTGCGACCTGACCGCGGCGTCGTTGGTGGTGCCGGCGACGACGGCGATGGTCTTGCCCGAGAGGTCCGAAAGCGAACGCGCCCCGGAGGCCGTCCTGACCAGCAGGCCGGTCGTTTCGACAAAAATGTAGCTGGAGAAATCAACCTGCTTCATGCGCGACAGGGTGACGGTGCTGGAGCCGCATTCCATGTCGGCCAGGCCCTTGGCGACCGCGTCGAAACGGTTCTGCGTGTTGACCTGGTGCCATTTCACCTGCAGCCCGCTCAGCTTGAGCTGGTTTTCCATCAGGCTGACCACGCGCTTGCACAGGTCGATGGAGAATCCGCCCATCTGCTTTGTTTCGTCGGTGAACGAGAACGGCGTGGCATCCGCGCGGTAGGCGATGGTGATGGTCTTGGTGGCGGCGATCTTTTTCAGCCGGCTGTCGGCGCCCTGGGCCTGGACCGGTCCGGCGGCGAGCAGCAGCGACAGCGCGAGCAGCGAAATGCGCATCATGGAAAGCTCCTGGATGGTGAAGTCAGGCACGGTAAGGGCAATACCAGAAAATGGCAATCCCGCGAAACAGCAGGCCGGGAAAGGAGAGGGCAGCGGATAACATCGCCTGCGGCGGATACGGTTCGCGGCAATGGCGTTGCCGCTCAGAAACTCCTGCCGGAAAGGGCGTTTGCAGTCATGGTTTCGAGCCCGCCGGCATTTCTATCGGCAGCGGCTAGCAGCAGGGTTTCAAACTGCCTGATCACCCGGCCCCAGTCCAGCTGCTCGCTGATGGCGCGTGCGCGTCCGCCAAGTTCGCGGATGAGTGCCGGGTCGGCACACAATGCCGCCGCATGCGCCATGAAGGCTGCACTGTCCTCAAACTGCGCAAGCAGGCCGCTGGAGCCATGGGCGATGTTTTCCGCGGCTGCCGCGTAATCGAAGGCCACTACCGCAAGTCCGCTGGCCATGGCTTCAATGGTCACGTTCCCGAATGTTTCCGTCAGGCTCGGGAACAGGAACACATCGCTGGAGGCGTAATGGGCGGCGAGTTCCTCACCCGTTCGCATGCCGACAAACGTCGCATCCGGGCAGCGTGCGCGAAGACTGTCGCGTGCCGGGCCGTCGCCAACAACCACGAATTTGGCTGCGGGCACTGTCTCGCGGATTCGCGTGAACGCTTCAACCAGGGTGTCCAGGTTCTTTTCCGGCGCGAGTCGACCGACCGAAAGGATGACCGGATCGGACGGGGCGGCTCCCCAGGCCGCGCGCAACACCAAGTCGCGTCGCGCGGGATTGAACAGTTGTGTGTCGACCCCCCGCGAAACAACATGCAGGTTGCGAAAGCCGCTCGCAGCCAGCTCTGCGCGCATGGATGCAGTGGGAACCATGGTCATCAGTGTCCGGTTATGGAACTTGCGCAGGTAGGCGACGATGGGTTTGTGCAGCCAGCCGACACCGTAGTGCCGGCTGTAGGCATGGAAGTTTGTGCGGAAATCCGAACTGACCGGAAGCTCAAGTTTGTGCGCTGCCTGCAATGCAGACCAGCCGAGCGGTCCTTCGGTGACGATATGCACCACGTCCGGGCGGTGGCGCGACCACAGGCGCATCAGCGCCCTGCGCGCGGGCAGCCCCATGCGCAGCCCCGGGTAGCGCGGGATCGGCAGGCCCCGCATCAGCACTTCATCGTCACCGGCAGCGGACCCGGCCTGGTCGGCATGCCCCTGTCGCGGGCGGATGACCTGTACTTCGTGGTTGAGGCCCCGCAATCCCTCGACAAAGCGCGCCGCTGTATTGGACACACCGTTCACTTCCGGGGGGTAGGTCTCCGTCACAAATGCGATGCGAAGTGACTTTCTCAGCGCCGGAAGGATGTCGATCACGATGCTGTCGTGGTTTTCCATTCCGTCAAATATGACAGGCAATCAAGAAAAAACGATGACAGTGCTCCGGTAGGACGGGTGCCAACGGTAACGCATCCGTAATGCATCCGCAAACAAACCGCAGCATTGGACACGCACCATCACCCTGCAGCTGTTCACTCGTAATTCAAACAACTGTCCGCAAAGGAGTGGCGATGAAAGATTTCCTGGAAACCCTCAGAGTCCAGCGCTGGGATGATCACCGTTATTACCACCATAGCCGCATCAACCAGACCCTGCATCTGATCAGCGCCCTGAGCTTTCTGGCGGCCTATGTGCTGGTGTTCACCGACCCCGTATCTGCAGCGCTGATTGGCTGGCTGTCGGCAATGGTGAGCCGGCAGGCTGGCCACTTTTTCTTCGAGCCCAAGGGGTATGACGAGGTCAACCAGGCAACCCATGAATTCAAGGAAGAAATCAAGGTCGGCTATAACCTGCAGCGCAAGGTCGTACTGATGGCGGTCTGGGCGCTGTCGCCGCTGGTGCTGTATTACGACAACACGCTGTTCGGCGTGTTTTCGGCGGACCATGACGCCACCTTTACCCAGCGCATGGGTCTCGTCTGGCTGGCTATCGGCATCAGCGGCCTTCTGTTCCGCACCGTGCACCTCTTCTTTCTGAGGGATGTGCGGACCGGGCTGGTGTGGCTGACCAAGATCCTCACCGACCCCTTCCACGACGTCAAGCTGTATTACAAATCGCCGCTGTACCTGATGCGCGGCCAGCTGATCGATCCGATGCGGGACAAGCAGCACGCCTGAGCGGCGTGTACTCCGAAGCTGTCACCGCCCTGCGGCTGCGCAGGGCGGTTTTTTACAGGGCCTGAAGCCGTTGCCGGATGATTTCCTTCAGGATGCCGCGCCTGATCGATTGGTTGGTCAACGCCTCGTTGTGCCACCACCAGCCGTCGTTTTGCATGGCCCGGGCGGCGGCAACAAACCGGTTGCAGACTTCGGCGAAATTGCTGTCGCTGTAGTCCAGGCTGAAAATCAGTCGGCCGGTGCCGACCCAGCTCAGGGCCAGCCCTTCGGCGCGCAGGTAATACTGCAGCATCCAGTTGTAGCGCGAAGGGCTGGTGTAGCACACCGTCCAGATCGACGACAGGTTTGCCACCTGCACCGGCATGCCTGCTTCGCGCAGCCGCTGATTGAGTTGCTGCGCGCGGTTGTTCCAGCGCACATCGAGGTTGGTGTACAGCGCCTGAACCGCTGGCGTTTCCAGGCGTTCGAGGAACACCTGCATCGCACCCATGACGTAAGGATGGGAATTGAAAGTGCCACGCGCGAAACAGATGTCGGCGGGGCGGTCCTTGCGGAAACGCTTCATCAGGTCAGCCCTGCCGCAGACCACGCCCACCGGGTAGCCGCCGCCGAGCGTCTTGCCGTAGGTGACCATGTCGGCACGCACGCCGAAGTAGTCCTGCGCGCCGCCCGGAGCCAGTCGGAAGCCGACAAACACCTCGTCGAAAATCAGCACGATGCCGCGTTCGCTGCAGACCTTGCGCAGTTCCCCGAGCCATGCCGCGTAGCCGGCGCGGTCAAAATGGGCGCGGCGCGAGCTGTCGACCAGCGACGAGTCGCCCGGCGCGCCGCTGTTCGGGTGCAGCGCCTGCAGCGGATTGACGAGCACGCAGGCGATGTCGCGTCGCCTGCGCAGCACGCGCAGCGAATCGGGGTCCATATCCTTCAGCGTGTAGGTGTCCCGCGCAGTCACCGGATTGCCGATGCCAGGCTGCACATCGCCCCACCAGCCGTGGTAGGCGCCGCAGAAGCGGACGATGCGGTTGCGGCGGGTGTGGTAACGGGCCAGCCTGACAGCCTGCATCACCGCTTCAGTGCCGGACATGTGGAAGGAGACCTCGTCAAGGCGGGAAATTTCGCGCAGCCGCCGGGCGTTGTATTCGACAGCCGGGTGGTAGCTGCCGAGCACAGGGCCCAGCGATTCGGCGCGAACTGCCGCCTCCTTCATGCACGACTTGTAGAAATCGTAACCAAACACATTGACGCCGTACGACCCAGTCAGGTCGTAGAACACGTTGCCATCCAGGTCGGTCACCGTCGGGCCGGCGGAGGACTGCAGGAACGATCCCCCCTTGAGGTGCCAGCGCACATGCCGGCTGAACTGGAAGGGCACACGGTAGGCGCCGGTGAACTGAAGGTCGGCGATGCTCTCGGCGGCCTGCGCAGTCAGGGCTGCGGTTTTTGCGTAGCGATCACGGTACATTGCGGCCAGGCGGTGAAAGCCGGCGCGGCGTTGCGCGGCGACCTCGGCGGGCGCGCCATCGCAGTCGTAAAAGCGAGACTCGTCGTATTCATAATAGGGAATCCACGAGGCGATCCGTCGCGCCATGCGTGCATGTCCGGCCAGCGAGGGATGCTTGGCCTTCGACAGTTCCAGGCGCTCCCTGACTTTGGGCAGCGCCAGCGCGGCGGTCGCGGCGCCGATCACCAGCATCATTTGGGCTTCGTCCATGGCTTACCTCCACCGTCCGTATACCGCTGAAAGTTTGCAAACAGATGAATCTGCGCAAAATCCCCGAATGGATTTCACGGCAGGAGACGCTGAATTTCCTGCTCACAAACCGCATCCCGCGCCTGGCCCTGACCAGGTTCATGGGCTGGTTCAGCCGCATCGAGCACCCGCTGGTGCGGGACTGTTCGATCGGGTTGTGGCGGCGTTTCGCGGACCTTGAACTGGGCGAGGCGCGGAAGGCGCATTTTTCCAGCCTGCACGACTGTTTCATCCGTGAGTTGAAAGCGGGCGCCCGTCCGGTGGACATGGATTCCGCCGTGCTGGCCAGTCCCTGTGATGGCATCGTCGGCGCCTGCGGCGCCATCGAAGGAACGCGCGTCTACCAGGCCAAGGGATTTCCGTATGCGCTCGAAGACCTGCTCGGCGACCCCGAAATGATTGAACTTGTGCGTGACGGCTGCTATGCCACGCTGCGCATCACCTCCAGCATGTACCACCGTTTTCATGCGCCTCATGACTGCCATATCAGCCGCGTGACCTATTTCTCCGGTGACACCTGGAATGTCAATCCAATCGCACTGAAGCGGATCGAAAAACTGTTCTGCAAGAACGAGCGCGCGGCAATACGCATGACCCTGGACGTGAACGGCATGCCGCTGGTGGTGGTGCCTGTGGCGGCGGTGCTGGTGGCCAGCATGCGTTTCCGCTTCCTCGATGCCGCCCTCTCAATCCGTTACCGCGGTCCCAACCGGATTGCCTGCGACGCCCGCATCGGCAAAGGCGAGGAGATGGGCTGGTTCGAGCATGGTTCGACCATCATCGTGTTTGCGCCACGCGGTGTCGGGCTTTGTCCGGAAATCAGCGAAGGGCGGCGCATACGCGCCGGCGAGCGGCTGATGCTGCTCCCGGAGCCGGGCACGGCTGCGGGTGGCGGGGCATCCGCCATCTGCAATCCGCGCGAATCCGGGCTCCGTTGATCCTGGATTTACGCCATCCGCGCCACGTCAACCAGGCAGTCGTAATACGTCGCCGCCCCGCCCATGTCCGCAACGGCCTGCGACGTCAGCTCATTGGCGTTGCGTCCGTCCGCCGAGAGTTTTTTCCACCACACCGAGGGCGCCGACACCACGCCGGGCCGCACGCGGGCGTTGATGCGGGCGCGCAGCGTGTATTCGCCGCGGTCGTTGAATACCCGAACGGCCATGTCTTCACGGATGCCGCGCGGGGCGGCGTCATCCGGGTGGATTTCCAGCGTCGGCACCCCGGCATCCTGCAGCGCGAAGTCTAGGTTGGCGAAGGAGGAGTTGAGGAAATGCCGGTGCGGCGGCGAAAGGAAGGCCAGCGGATACCGCTGCGCCAGTTGCGGATTGCTGGTCGGGCCCTCGCGCGGCGGCGTGTAGCCTGGCAGCGGGTCGAGCCCCGTCGCTTTTGCCGACTCGCTGTAAAACTCGCATTTCCCGGAGGGCGTTGGAAAGCCGCCTTCGGCGAAGGGTGCCGCCGCGACATTGAGCCTTTGCCAGCCGCGTTGCTTCAGCGACTCCCAGGTAATGCCTTTCAATGCCGGCGCATCCGATTCCAGCGCCTGGCGGCAGAGGTCTTCGTCGGAATCGCGCAGGCAGGGGTCATCGAATCCCATGCGCGCCGCCAGCAGCCGGAACACCTCGGCATTCGGTTTCGCTTCGCCGAGTGGCGGGATCGCCGGCTGGCTGGACTGCACATACATGTGGCCGTACGACTTGTGGATGTCGTGGTGCTCGAGTTGCGTGGTCGCCGGCAGCAGGATGTCGGCGTAATCAGCGGTGTCGGTCTGGAAAATTTCATGGACCACCGTGAACAGGTCTTCGCGCAGGAAACCGGCGATCACCTTGCGCGAGTCCGGGCACACCGCGACCGGGTTGTTGTTGTAGACAAAGGCAGCCTTGACCGGCGGCTGTGCCGAGGTCAGCGCATCGCCCAGCGCAGCGATGTTGATGGTGCGCGGTGTGCCGCGGATCAGGTCCGGGCGTTCCAGCGCGCGGTGGTTGAAGCCGTAGAAGTCGCTGGTCATCAGCACCGCGCCCCCGGCGGCATCGCGCCAGGCGCCGGTCAGCGCCGGCAGGCAGGCGATGGTGCGCGCGGCCATGCCGCCGCCGGCGTGGCGCTGCAGGCCGTAGTTCATGCGGATCATTGCCGGGCGGGTGCCTGCGTATTCGCGGGCGAGGCCGGTGATTTCTTCCGCGGTGATGCCGCAGATGCCTGCCGCGCGCTGCGGCGTCCATTCCGAAACCCGCGCCTTCAGCGCATCGTAGCCCAGCGTATGTCTCGCGATGTAGTCATCGTCGGTCAGGCCCTCGCCGATGATCACGTGCATCATCGCCAGCGCCAGCGCGGCATCGGTGCCGGGATAGGGGGCGATGTGCTGGTGGCATTTCTCCGCGGTTTCGTTGCGCCGCGGGTCGATGATCACCAGCTTCGCGCCGCGGCGTTTCGCGGCCTGGCAGCGCGTCCAGAAATGCAGGTTGGAGGTGAGCGGGTTGGAGCCCCAGATGATGATCAGCTTCGAGTGCTCCGCCTGTTCCGGGTCGCAGCCGACTGCTGCACCGAGCGTCACCCGCACGCCGGCCCTTCCCGCGGACGAACACAGCGTGCGTTCGAGCAGGCTGGCGCCGAGCCGGTGAAAGAAGCGCCGGTCCATGCCGGCATAATTGACCATGCCCATGGTGCCGGCGTAGCTGACTGGCAGGATCTGCTGCGGATCCTCGGCGGCGATCGCCTTGAAGCGAGCGGCGATGGTATCCAGTGCCTCGTCCCAGGAAATGCGTTCGAATCGGCCCTCGCCTTTGGCGCCGATGCGTTTCATCGGGTGAAGGATGCGGGAAGGCGCGTAAGTCCGCTCCAGGTAACGCGCCACCTTGGTGCACAGCGTGCCTTCGGTGAATGGCATGTCGCCACCGCGGACCGACACCGCCCTGCCGTCGCGCACGCCGATGTCCATGGCGCAGGTGTCGGGGCAGTCGTGCGGGCAGGCGATGCGGACGGTGTGCTGCGGGGGCTGTGTCTCCATGATGCGACATCATAAACCGCGCCGCCGACGTCTGCCGCGCCGGGGCGAATCCGGTATCATGCGCCAGCAGCCATTTCCTGCCTTCCCTACCGGAGACCGATCATGTTGACGATGCATCATGCGCGCCGCGCTGCGCTGGCGCTGGCACTTTCAATGTTCGCAGGCGGCGCGCTGGCGCAGGCCGCCCCGCAGGCGGGGTACCAGCCCGAAGTCGGTCAGGCCGGCAAAGACGTGGTCTGGGTGCCGACCGCGCAGGGGCTGGTCGACCGCATGCTCGACATGGCCAAGCTGACCGCCAAGGACATCCATTACGACCTCGGCTCCGGTGACGGCCGCACGGTGATCACCGCGGCGAAGCGCGGCGCCACCGCCTATGGCGTGGAATACAACCCGGACATGGTGGAACTGTCGCGCCGCAACGCCGCTGCTGCGGGCGTCACCGGCAAGGCGACGTTCATCCACGGCGACATTTTCGAGACCGATTTCTCCAAGGCGACGGTGATCACGCTGTTCCTGCTGCCCGACCTGAATGTCAAGCTGCGCCCGAAGATCCTCGACATGAAGCCGGGCACGCGCATCGTGTCGAATTCCTTCGGCATGGGCGACTGGAAATCCGACGAGACGCAATCCGCCAAGGGTGACTGCACCAGCTATTGCACCGCCTACCTGTGGATCGTGCCGGCGAAGGTGGAGGGCATCTGGAAGGCGGGCAACGACGAGATCAAGCTGGCGCAGGAATACCAGATGGTGCAGGGCTCCTACAACAGCGGCGGCAAGCTGTCGAACGTGCAACTGGGGCGCCTGCGCGGCGACCAGCTGAGCTTTACCGCCGGGGATGCGCGGTACAGCGGCCGCGTCAGCGGCAACCGCATCGAGGGCACCGTGACCGCGGGCGGCAAGACGTCGCCGTGGACGGCGACCCGCGTCAAGTAAATTCCTGACCGGAGTAACGCAACAGCATGAGCAACAAAGACCGCGGCTACGCGGACCTGCATGACCACCTCGATGCGCTGCGCCAGCGCGGCCTGCTGGTCGAGGTGGACCGGCCCATCGACAAGGATTCGGAAATGCACCCGCTGGTGCGCTGGCAGTATGTCGGCGGCATCGAGGAGCATGAGCGCAGGGCCTTCCTGTTTACCAATGTCGTCAACGCGCAGGGCCGCAAGTACAGGTTCCCGGTCGTTGTCGGCGCCTTCGCCGGCAATCGCGAGATCTACGGCGTCGGCATGGGCGCGCCGCTCGACCAGGTGCAGCAGCTCTGGGACAGGGCCATTGCCAATCCGATTCCGCCTCGGGTGGTCGAATCCGGCGCCTGCCAGGAGGTTGTCCTCACCGGCGAGCAGTTGAAGGGCGAAGGCAACGGCCTCGATGCGCTGCCGATCCCGGTGTCAACGCCGGGCTTCGACGGCGCGCCGACGCTGACCGCGACCAATGTCATCACCAAAGACCCGGAGACGGGCATCCAGAACCACGGCACCTATCGCGCCGGCCTTAAGGCGCCTGACCGCATGGTCGTGCGCATGGCGACGCGGGTCGGCGGCGCCGGCGGTTACCGCCATTACCAGAAACACCAGAAGCGCGGCGACAAGACCATGCCGGTGGCAATCGTGCTCGGCGCGCCGCCCTGCGTGGCCTTCGTTGCGCCGATGAAACTGCCTGTCGATCTGGATGAAGTCGGTGTCGCCGGCGGCGTGGCCGGCGCGCCGGTCAATGTGGTCAGGGCGAAGACGGTGGATCTGCTGGTGCCGGCCGAAGCCGAGATCGTCATCGAGGGACTGATCGACCTCGAGCATGTCGAGCCGGAAGGTCCTTTCGGCGAGTCGCACGGCCATGTCGCGCTGGAGCAGTTCAACATGCCGATGCGGGTGACCGCGATCACCCATCGCAAGGATGCCATCGTCGCTTCGTACATCAGCCAGGTCACGCCCAGCGAGTCGAGCGCGATCAAACGTGTGTCCTTCGAACCGATGTTCCTGTCGCACTTGAGGAACACACTGGGCATCAAGGCGGTCAAGCGCGTGACGCTGCACGAACGCATGACCGCGCTGCGGCGCATGACCATCGTCACTGTCGAGCAGGGCACGCCGCGCAGCGAGGTGTGGCGCGCGCTCTACGGCATGAGCGCGTTCAAGGCCGACTGCGGCAAGATCGGCATCGCGGTCAACGAGGATGTCGATCCGGAAAATTCGGACGCGCTGTTCTGGGCGCTGGCCTTCCGCATGAATCCGGCGGAGGACCTGCAGGTGCTGAAACACCGCAGCGGCGGCCACGGACCGGAGCGCGAGCACGAGACCGATCAGGAAGATGCCACGCTGCTGATCGATGCCACATCCAAGGAATTGCTGCCCCCCTTTGCGTTGCCGAAGCAGGAATACATGGAGCGCTCGCGCCGCATCTGGGAGGAGATCGGATTGCCGAAACTGCGGCCGCAATCCCCGTGGTTCGGCTCGCCGGCGGGCGACTGGCTGCCGGAATGGGACGAGGGCGGCAGGCGCGCCGCCACCGGCGGCTATCTGGAGAACGGCCGCATCAGCGAGAAGGCGGTGCGCAAGGGCCTGCGTCCGGAAACCAGCTACCGGCCGGATCGCGACAACAAGTCCTGAGCTGTCAGTGCCGCTGGAGACATGAAATAAGTATTTGTTTTTATTGAATTATTTTTTAATTTCCGCGGCAGATCCATTGCGGGTTCCCACATCGGCGCCGCGCTGATACTCTCAAGCCCCGGGCGACAGGCGCCCGGGGAGCGGCAAGAACATGCATCGGCACGGCCACTGGCCGTCGACCGGTTACAGACATGCAAGCCACCGAGCGAGGAGACCCTATGTTCAAGCACATCCTGATGCCCACGGACGGATCGGAGCATTCCGAACGCGCCATCGAACGCGGCATTGAACTGGCCAAGCTGTGCGGCGCCAGAGTCACCGGCATCCACGTGATGCAGGATTACCGGATGCTGATCGGGCCCGAAGGCCTTGCGCCGTCGGAACTGGACCAGGGCATGGAAGAACGCGAGCGCGAGCGCGCCGCGAGTTTTCTCGCCTTCGTGCAGAAAACCGCGGATGCGGCCGGCGTACCCTGCGACACCGTGATCGCACAGGGGCCGCAGCCTTATGACGCCATCGTCGATGCCGCCAACGAACGCGGCTGCGACCTGATCGTGATGACCTCGCGTTACCGCAAGGGGCTGGTGTCGCTGCTGCTCGGCAGCGAAGCAAGCCGCGTGCTGCACCGCTCCTCGATCCCGGTGCTCACCTTCCGCGCACTGATGAGCGCGGACCATCCGGACAAGGGTCTGACACAGTCCTGAAGGCGGTTGCAGGGAAAAAACGCAGGCCGCAGCCTGCGTTTTTTGTTGCGGTGGTCGTTCAGCGCGGTTTTATACCGGCGGTTTTAACCAGTTTTTTCCACTTCTCGACTTCGGCGCGCACCGTCGCTGCGAATTCCTGCGGCGTGTTGCCTTCGGTTTCCATGCCACGACGCAGCAGCAGTTTCTTGACATCGTCACGGCGCAGAATTTTCACCGATTCCGAATGCAGAAGTTTGATGACGGACTGTGGCGTACCGGTCGGCGCCAGCATGCCGACCCATGACGCATGCTGATAACCCTTGACCCCGGCTTCCGCCACGGTGGGCAGTTCGGGGGCCGCGCTTGAACGCTTGGCGCCGGTAACCGCAAGCGCGCGCAGCTTGCCTGCGCGGGTATGCGGCAATGCCGTCGAACTGGCCGCGAAGTTGACCTGCACTTCGCCGCCGAGCAGCGCGTTCATCGCCGGTGTGCCGCCCTTGTAGGGCACCATCAGCATCCGGGTGCCGCTCATGTGCTGGAACAACTCGGCGGCGAGGTGGGTGCTGGTGCCGACGCCGCTGAAGCCGCAGGTAACGGAACCAGGCTTGGCCTTCAGCAGCGAGACCAGTTCGCCCACTGATTTTGCCGGCACTGACGGATGCAGCACGATGATGTGCGGCAGGTCGGCAAACTGGGTGATCGGGATGAAGTCGTTCACAGGATCGAAGGGCATCTTGTTGTGCATTGCCGGCGTGATGGTGAACGAAGCGGCGATGGCAAGCAGGGTGTAGCCGTCCGGCGCGGCCTTGGCGACGATTTCGGTACCGGTGAGACTGCCGGCACCCGGGCGGTTGTCGACGACGAAATTCTGCTTCAGCACTTCGCTGAGCCGGTCGGTGACCATGCGCGTGGCCACGTCGGTAGAGCCGCTGGCAGTTTGCGGCACGATGACGCGGACCGGGCGCGACGGGTAGTTGTCGGCGGCTGCGGCGGGCAGGGCACATGCAAGCGCGGTGATCAGTGCGCCTGCGACAGGATGGTGAAGCTTCATGATGTTCTCCTCAGTTCTGTTTTTGTGGGATGGTGCTTTTATTCGCCATCATACCCGGGCAGCACGCGGGCATCGATCACGCACACGCCGCCGGCCTTGACGATGGCGATGCCGCGCTCGATCGCGGGCTGCATGTCGGCCATCGTGGTGACCGGGCCGATGCCCTCGGCACCCTGGGCGCGCGCCATTGCCGCGATGTCGATGTCCGGGTCGATGATCTTCTGGCCGATCCAGGCGTTCTCCGGCGGGCGGCCGCGGTCGTCGGCGACATGGGCCTGGTGACGCTCGTCGTTGAAGAAGGAGCGGTTGTTGCAGATGATCATCAGGCAGGGGATCTGGTAGTGCACCGCAGTCCATACCGCGGTGTTGCCCATCAGGAAGTTGCCGTCGCCCATCAGGCCGATGGGGATGCGGCCGCTGCCCTTCAGCGCCAGCGCCGCACCGATGGTCAGTCCGGGACCGGCACCGACGCCGCCGCCGCCGTCAAAGCCCAGGTAATCCAGCGGATGACGGAAGTGCGTGTAGGCGCCGCTCCAGCCCAGCGGCAGGTGGGTGATGCTGACGTCCTGCTTGCCGATGGCAGCGTTCAGGGCGTGGGCCAGTCCTTTGAGGGCCAGCGGTTCGCCCGGCGCGCCGGCGAGCGCATAGGCCGGGCCTTCGATCCTGCGCGGGCGCGCCGTGACCGCGGCGGTGAGCAGCGGCACCGCGGCATCGGGCTCGCAGTTCATCCACACATCGGCCGGCGGCAGCGCCTGGTAATCCATGCTCCAGCCGCGGTGCAGCTGGCTGTCGCTGGAGATGTTGATGATTTTCGCGTTGACCGGTTTGTTGCCGAAGGTCTGCTTCAGCGCGCCGGCGAGGTCCAGCCAGTCGAGCGCGAGGATCACATCGGCTTCGGCGAGGGTTTTTTTCGCCGCCGGCACCAGGCGGTTGGCCGGGGGCGCGGCGTGCAGACGGTGATCGGTGGGGAAGGAGGCTGCGAGCTTGATCTGGGTGATCACGCGCATGTCGAGCTTCTCGGCGAGCGCGACGCGGGCGTTCCAGTGGTCGAGACGGCGCGAGCCGCGGCCGCAGAGCATCACCGGATTTTTCGCGTTCGACAGCAGTTTCGCCGCAGCTTCGATTTCGCTGTCCGACGGGCGCACCATCGGCGGCGGCGCATAACGTGCCATGTCGGGCATCGGCAGCGGCGCTTCGAGTTTTTCTTCCTGGATGGTGACGTCGAGGTTGACGTAGACCGGCGCGCGCGGCGCGGTCATCGACAACTGTGCGCCGCGAATCAGCGCTTCAACGGCGGCGGCAACCGAACCCGGCTGGTTGTCCCATTTGGTGAAGTTGCGCACCAGCGCGGCCTGGTCGGAGCAGGTGTGGATCCAGTCGATCCACGGGCGGCGCTTTGCCGCATCCCAGGGGCCGGTGGCGCCGAGGATCAGCATCGGCGCGCGGTCGCACCAGGCATTGAATATCGGCATTGAGGCGTGCATCAGTCCGACATTGGAGTGCAGGCCGACCGCCATCAGCCTGTTGCTCGCCTTCCAGTAGCCCTGGGCGATCGAAGCGGCGTTTTCATCGTGCAGGCACAGCACCATCTGCGGCTTTTTGTTGCCGAGGTAATTGACCAGGCTGTCGTGCAGGCCGCGGTAGCTCGCGCCGGGGTTCAGCGCGATGTAGTCGATGTCCAGCGCGCGCAGCGTGCCGGCAATGACGTCGCTGCCGTAGAGGGCGTCGCTGGCGGCGGCCGGGGCCGGGGTTTCGTGCTTGATGGTGCTCTTGTTTGGGTCAGTCACGATGGATCCTGTCGTTGAAGATCAGAAAACAAAAATCACAACACGTTGCAGAACATCCGTCATTCCGGCAACAACCGGTATCCAGCGAGTCCCGGGTCCCGACTTTCGCCGCGACTGTGCTGGCTGAAGCGGGCCATGCCACGGCGAAATTCAGGGGCAGAAAAAGTCTCAATCCACTTTCGCGCCGGATGCGGCGATGATTTTCGCCCACTTGGTGAATTCTTCCCGCAGATGCCGGCCGAATTCATCGCGGGTGCTGCCCACGGATACACTGCCGCTGTTCTTCATGCGCTCCTTCATGGCGGGTGCCTGCATGATTTTTGCAGCGTGGCTGCTGAGCGTATTCAGCGCCGCAGCAGGTGTTCCTGCGGGAGCCAGCACGCCGTACCACTGGCTGGACTGGTAGCCCTTGAGACCGGTTTCAGCAACAGTCATCAGGTCGGGCAGCGCCGGCAATCGTTGTGCCGTGGTGACGCCGAGGGCGCGCACACGCCCGTTGCTGATGTAAGGGATGGCGGCCAGCGCGGGCATGAACATCACGCTGACTTCTCCGGAAATCATCGCGGTGATGGCCGGGCCGGTGCCGCGGTAGGGTACGTGCACGAGATTCGCGCCGGTCAGCGTCTTGAATAATTCTGCAGCGAGGTGCGGGGTGCTGCCGCTGGCCGAGGAGGCATAGTTGACCTGACCGGGCCGTGCCTTCGATAGCGCAATCAGTTCGCGCACGCTTTTTGCCGGCAACGACGGATGCACCACGAGGATGTTCGGCGCATGTGCGAGCAGGCTGACCGGTTCAAAATCACGGATCGGGTCGTAGGTGACATTCTTGTACAGGCTGGGCGTGGTCACAAAGTTGGCGCCATTAAGCAACAGCGTGTAGCCGTCCTTCGGCGACTTGGCGACCAGTTCGCTGCCGATCATGCCGTTGGCGCCGGCACGGTTTTCGATGACCACCGGTTTGCCGATGTCTGCCGACAGTTGCTGTCCGAAAATCCGGGCCATGCTGTCGACACCGCCCCCGGCGGGGAAGGGCACGACCACCCGGACCGGACCGGCAGGGTAAGACTGGGGTAAGGTGGCCGTGGATGCCGTGGCGACCAGGATTGCACAAACGAGTTGCGCGGGTTGAGGCAGTTTCATCGGGTGTCCTCCTTGTTTTTATTGATGGATTATTCAAGACCTAGCAGCGCAGCGCCGGTATCCCAGCACACGGCGCGCCGCGCGGCATCATCCATTGCATTGTTTTTATTGATGAATTTTACGGGGTCCGGGTCGCGCAACGGGAACGGATAATCGCTGCCCAACGCGACCTGGCCGGCACCGACGCGCCCGATCAGGTAGCGGAATGCCTCGTCGTCGTGTAGCACCGTATCGTAATAGAGGTTGTTCGCATACTGGCCCAGCGGATTTTTCACCGCACCCTTGGCAAAGGGCGGCGCGGTGACGCGGCCGCGGTCGATGCGGCCGAACTGGTAGGGCACGCAGCCGCCGCCATGCACCAGCAGCACGCGCAGTTTCGGGAAACGGTCGAACACGCCGCCGAGCAGCAACGCTGCCGCAGCGAAAGTCGTTTCACTCGGATTGCCGACGAGGATGTGCAGAAACAGCCTGCGGATGCGCGGCGGCACCGCGAGGTCGGCGGGGTGGATGATCACCGGCACATTGAGTGCCTGCGCTGCCGACCAGAAGGCGTCGTACTGCGGCGCATCGAGCCCCTCTTCTTCAACCCGCGCACCGATCTGCACCGCGCGGTGGCCGAGTGTCTGCACGGCATGGCGCAGTTCATCTGCCGCCACTGCAGCATCCTGCAGCGGCACCGCGGCGGCCGCGGCATAACGGTCGGGACGGCTTGCGGCCATCTCGGCCAGCGTTTCGTTCTGCGCGCGCGCCAGCCACTGGCCCGCTTCGACCGGCAGGTGATAACCGGCGAGATCCATCCAGCCGGCGAGCAGCTGCACGTCGATGCCGGCTTCATCCATCCATTTCAGCCGGGCTGCTTCATCGTTGAGCGGCGGGATCAGCGGCATGCCCGTGAGGCGGCCGCCGACGCTGATGCGCGTTGCGCCGTCCTCGCCCTTGACGATCTTCACGCCATGCTTGTCGCCCTCGGCGTTGATGCGATCCACGAGGGTCTGCCCCACGTGGTGGGCATGGATGTCGAGGCAGCGCGGTTTGGCCATGGCTTATTTCGCCTTTGCGATGACTTCACGGATGCGCGCGGCGATGTCCTGCGGCTTCTCGGTCGGCGTGATATGGCGGCCGCCGGGAATCACGGTCAGCGTCGAGCCGGGGATGCCCCGGTGCAGGGCTTCGGCCATGGCAACCGGCGTTGCGTAGTCTTCCTCCCCGACAACCACCGCGGTCGGGACCCTGATCGTCGCAAGGCCTGCGCGCAGGTCGCCGTCGCCGAGCATCTCGCAGGTTTTCACATAACAGTCGACGTTGTTGTCGAGGAAGACCTTGACCAGCCTGTCGACCGTGGCTTTTTGCGTGGCGCGGAAGTTGTCGCCGAACCAGCGGCCGGTCTGGAACTCGACCAGCGCGCCCATGCCTTTCTCCTTGCCGGTGGAGCCGCGCTCGCGCCAGACCTTCGGCGCATCGGCGCCGTACCATGCGGTGGTGTCGATCAGCACCAGGCCGGTGGTGCGCTTGGGGTAATCAATCGCGAAAGACTGCGCCACCATGCCGCCCATCGAGCAGCCGCCGACGATGGCCGAGGGCCATTGCACACGGTCCATCAGCTCGGCGAGGTCGCGCGCAAAGAGTTGCGGCGTGTAGGTCATGACCGGCTGGCCCGACTGCCCGTGGCCGCGGCAGTCCCAGACCAGCACCTGAGCTTCCTTCGCCAGGGCCTGCACCACGCCATCCCAGATGCTGCGGTCGAGTGCGAGCGAATGCACCAGGGCGACGCGCGCGGCATTGGCGCCGGCATCGTTGTGCAGGGTGTACGAGATTTCACAGCCGTCGGAAGTCTTGAAGCTTGCGTTCATTGCAGTCATTCCTCGATTGAAGGGTTTATTTCTTTTGCGCGGCGCGCTGCCAGGCGCGGATCAGCGTGCGCGCGCCGATTTCCACGGCCATGTTGCGCTTGTACATTGCCGAGCCGCGCACATTGGCCAGCGGCTGCGCTAGATCGCGCAGCGGTTTCACCGCGGCGCGGATTGCGGTCTCGTCGAAGGGTTTGCCGGTCAGCGACGAGAGGTCTGCGATGAGCGGTTTCCAGCCCACGGCGCCGACCACCAGCCGTGCAGCCGTGCATGTCCCGGAGGCATCCAGCGTGACCACCGCGCCGGCATTGGCGGTCGGGGTTTCCATTACGCCGCGCGGCAGGAACTTGTGGAAGGCCGAGCCGCTGCGCGCGGGCAGGGCGTCGACCTCGACGGCGACCAGCATCTCGTCTTTCGCGAAGCGTTTGTCGAAGGCCTCGGCCAGCGTCCAGGTCTTCTGCCCGGCGACTGATGCGGTGACCACGCGCGCGTTCAGCGCGAGCAGCGCCACCGGCATGTCGAAGCCGCCGATCAGCGGACCGACGCTGCCGCCGACCGTGGTCATGCGCCGCACGCGGGTGTGACCGGCGGCATCGAGCGCCTCGGCCAGCACCGTGAACTGTTCGCGCAGCTTCGGACGCTCGATCAGCGTCTGCTGGTTGACCGCAGAGCCGATCTGCAAGCCATTGTTTTTATTGTTTATTTCAAGCAGCTCAGGAATGCGGCTGACCATCATCAGGCGTTTCGCCTGCGGGTAGCCGGTGCGCTCGCGGCGGATCGCATGCGACATGCCGCCGGAGACGATCGCGGTGTCGCCCTCGGCGTACAGCTTCAGCGCTTCGTCCAGCGATTTCGGCAGCAGCAGTCCGGGCCTGAACGGGCGCGTGCCCGAGGGCCTGCCGGTGGTGAGGCGTGACCACACGCCGCCCTTGGGCGGCTGTGCCGGCGCGACCTGCTCGTCGGCATAGAGTTCCGGATGCAGCGCACGGTGGATTTTTTCCGCGGTGATCGGCAGCGCATGGATGCGCACGCCGACGGCATCGGCAATCGCGTTGGCGATCGCGGCAGGGATCGCATCGAGACCGATCTCTCCCAGCCCTTTCGCGCCGAAGGGGCCCGAGGGTTCGTACGAATCGGCAAAACCGACATGCAGTTTCGGAATGAAATCGGCCGAAGGCAGCGGGTAGTCGATGTACTGCGGGTCGGTGGGTGTGCCCTGGTGCCAGTCGAAGTATTCGATCATCGCGAGGCCGATGCCCTGCACCACGGCGCCCTCGACCTGGCCCTGGGCCGCGGCGGGATGGATCACCGTGCCGCAGTCGACGACTGCGGAGATTTCCTTCAGCTTCACTTCGCCGGTGCCGCGATCGACTTCAACCTCGGCCGCCTGCGCCGCGAAGTTGTAGGCGCCGGATTCATTGCCGAAGCGGCTGTGGTCGGGGAATTCCGAAGGGTTGTCCCAGTTGCCGACGCCGACGATGGCCTCGCCGCCGCGCTTGTAGATGTTGGCGCGCACCACGGCGCTGACCGGCTTGAATTCGGATTCGGCGCCGCTCCTCGGGCCGATCAGGCCGTTGATGATGGTCAGCTCGTCGACCGGTTTCTTGAATTGCTCCGATGCGGCGACCATTAATTGCTTGTGGGCTTCGGCCGCGGCGCGTTTGACCGCATTGCCGGCGACATAGGTCACGCGGCTCGCAAGCGCGCCCAGCGAATGGGCATGCACATCGGTGTCGGGGCGGGTAATGTCCACGTCGTCGTACAGGAAACCGAGCTCTTCAGCGGCGATCTGTTTCAGCACGGTATAGGTGCCCTGCCCGATTTCTCCTTCGCCGGTGATGATGGTAGCGCGGCCGTCTTCGTTGATGCGCACGATGGCGGAACTGCCGTCCCAGTCGCCGAAACTGCGGCGGCCGTTGACGTGGATGCTGCAGCCCATGCCGAGGCCGTGGCCGTCCTTTTTGTTTTTACGCTTTTCTTTCCATTGAATCAGGTCTGCGGCCTTGTCGATGCACTGGCGCAGCTCGCCGCTGGTGATCTTGTGGTTGTGCGGCGAGACATCGCCTTCCTCGACCGCGTTCATGCGCAGAAGGTCGACCACGTCGATACCGAGCTTCTCCGCCGCGAGGTCCCAGGCCTGTTCCACCGCCCAGTCGGCGGAGGGATTGCCGAAGCCGCGGAAGGCGCCGGTGGGCACGAGGTTGGTATAGAGCAGCGTCGACTTGGCGCGGGCGTTCGGATATTTGTACAGCGCATCGTGGCGCACCGTCGCCGCGCCGAGGATGGCCTGCGACTTGCCGGTGTAGGCGCCGTTGTCGGCCCACATGCGGATTTCCTTGGCCAGCACCTTGCCGGCCTTGGAGAAACCGAGGCGCACCCAGTAGCGCATGGGCATGCGCGGATGGCTGGCGAGGAATTCCTCCTCGCGGGTGTGGATCAGCTTGACCGGCCGTCCGGCCTTGCGCGCGAGGATCGCCGCGATCACCGAGCAGTTGTCGTCGCCGGACTTGCCGCCGAAGCCACCGCCGACCTCGGTCTGGATCACCCGCACCTGCGACTCCGGCACGCCCAGCGCCACCGAGTAGCGGCCGCGGGCGAGAAAGGGGGTCTGGGTGTTGCACCACATGGTGACGCGGTTGCTGGTCCAGTGCGCGACGCAGCCGATGGTCTCGAGCGAGGAATGCCACTGGCGCACCGAATCCCAGGTACCTTCGACGATCACGTCTGAGGCTTTGAAACCATCGTCGACATTGCCGCGTTCAAATGCGAATTCATGGGCAACGTTGCCGGCGGCATCGTCGTGGACCAGCGGCGCGCCGGGCGCCATCGCTTCGTCCAGCGAAAACACAGCGGGCAGTGGTTCGTACTGCACGACGATCTTGTCGATCGCGGCGCGTGCGGTTTCCGGGTCGGTGGCGGCGACCGCGGCGACTTCATCGCCGACGTAGCGCACGCGGCCGATCGCCAGCGGGTAGAGGTCGGGGCGGAAAGCGCCCCATTTGCGTTTCGCGGTGTCCTCGCCGGTGACCACGGCCTTGACGCCGGGCATTGCGCGCGCGGCGCTGGTGTCGATGGAGAGGATTTTTGCGTGCGGATGCGGGCTCCTCAGCACCGCGGCATGCAGCATGCCCGGCAGGTGCATGTCGGCGACGTACTGCGCGGCGCCGGTGACTTTGGGCAGCGCATCGGCGCGCGGCACATCCTTGCCGACGACCAGCAGGCCGGATTCGAACTTCGGATCTTTGAGGGTCTGTTTGCTCATGCCTTGCCCGCCTTTTTCAGCAGCGCCGCCGCTTCGCGGTAGGCCTCCATGATCTTCACGTAGCCGGTGCAGCGGCAGTAGACGCTGTCGGCGCTGGCGCGGATCTCCTCGTCCGTGGGATTGGGATTTTTCTCGATCAGCGACACGCATTGCATGACATGGCCCGGGATGCAGATGCCGCATTGCAGGGCGGTCCTGTTGATGAAAGCCTGTTGCACCGGATGCAGCACGCCGGCCTGGTCGAGGCCCTCGACGGTGCGTACATTGGCGCCGTCACAGAGCGCGGCCAGTTGCAGGCAGGACGACACCGGCGCGCCGTCGACGATTACGGTGCAGGTGCCGCAGGCGCCGATGCCGCAGCCGTGCTTGGTGCCGGTCATCTGCAGGTCTTCGCGCAGCACATCGACCAGCAGGCGGTCGGCGGATTTGAGGTGGACCTCGACGGGGTCGCCGTTGAGGGTGAATTTGATCAACATGTGAACGTATTCCGGAGGCGGGAAAGGGCCGAATTATAAGGGAAGCCCCGAGGCCGAAGTCCGGTCAAATTGGTCTGCTGGCTCTTCTGCACAAGCCGTCCGGAGGCGGTCCGGTGATCCGGCTTGCGGTGCCGCAGGCGCCCGGCTAAGCTGGGCGCCGCGGGCAGCGATGTCCGGCATGGCGTCCAGATTCTGCTACACGCTCCCGATTGTCACCGGAGAACCGGTTTGAATTCCGAAACCATCCAGGTCCGCGTCACCGAAACCCGCCAGTTGATGGATGTCGTGGTGTTCGACAAGCGTCCGTCGTCGATCCAGGTCGTGATCGGCAGCGGCGTGCACAGCGTCAAGTGCGAGCTGACGCCGACCCGCAACGGCATGGCCTATGCCGGTTCGGTGATGGGTCGCGAAATCGTCTACGAACGCAGCCGCGAACAGGTGCAGGCCGACATCGAGCGCCTGAATCCGCGGGAATTCCGGCGCTGATTCCTCAGGTCAGTCGCGTGAGCAGGATGGCCACTGCAGCGGTGATGATGGTGCCGAAGGTGAGGGCCATCCCGCTGACGCGGTAGCGGAAATTTTCTTGCTCCTGGCTGACGCCCCAGGCATGTAGCATGCGGCCGGCGACCAGCGTGCAGCCCAGTGCATTCACCAGCACCATTCCGGCGCCGTCATGTTCCACGAAAAAAATCAGCAGCAGTGCGAGCGGCGAATATTCCGCAAAATTTGCATGAACACGCATTGCGCGCCGCAGTTCGGCGTTGTCACCATCACCGACGGCTATGCGGTGCCTTCGGCGCAGTCTGATCGTGCGCAGGCTCAGCGCAACAAACATCAGGCTGAGCAGCGCGGCATAGGCGGGGGTGGCATACATTGTCATGGCCAGGGCTTTGTCGGCATTCTTGCCGCCGATTCTATTCCGTCTTCAGAATCTGCGCGTAACCGCAATATCGCGCATCACCGCTTCGGAGGTGTGGTGGTGTGCGGCGCGGGCGCGTGCGGTCTGCGCCGCGGGCCCGTCGCGGTCGCAGGCCTGGAGGTAGGCGCCGAGTTCCCGGGCATGCGCCACCACGGCATTTCCAAGGCGCAGCCGTTCCATCGAGTAGAACGGCAATGCCCGCAGTGGATCGTTGCTGTGGCGGTGCAGCAGTTCCGCCAGCGCCAGCGCATCACCCGCCGCCTTGGAGACCCCCATGCCGACATGCGGCCGCGCGACAAAGGCGGCGTCGCCCAGCAGCGCGACGCGGCCGAAATCCATGCGTTCCGATTCAAGGTCGAAGATCGCCTGGAAAAACGGCTGCCGTGTTTTGGCAACCACTTCGGCGAACTGCGGTGACAGGTGATCGCGTGCCGCCTGCCGCATGGCCTCTATGGCTTCCGGGCGCAGCAGCGGCGGCGGAATCGACAGGTCATGCCGCTTGCCGTGGATGTCCGTGCACAACTGCGGCAGTTCGCGGTCGATGTGTGTTGGGCGGTACCAGACAAAGTTGAAGCAACGCTCGCCGGGGTGCGTGGAATTGGTGAATCCGGCCACGGGATAACCCAGCATGTGTTCCCGTGGCGCGAGGCTGAACGCAAATTTCGGAAACAGGTCGCGGTGGGTTCCGGGCGCAAGCGCAGCCTCCTCGGCTAGGCCACGCCAGGCAATGTAACCCGCATACTGCGGGCGCGCCTGAGGCGCGAACTGCGCGCGCACCGCAGAGCGGATGCCGTCGGCACCGACCAGCAGGTCGCCGCTGGCCTGCACGCCGTTGCGAAAGTATGCGGTTACCGAGTTGCTGTCCTGCCCGACCTGCACGCAGGCATGGCCGAGGTGACAGCGGGTTGCGGGCAATGCGGCGAGCAGCAGCGTATGCAGCCGGCCCCAGGTCGTCAGGCACTGGCGTATCCCCAACGTGCCAAGCACCCTACCGTCGCGGCCGAAGGCGACGCGACCATCGATGTCGACGCCGAAACTGTCGTCGATCGAGATGCCGATGCGGCGCAGCGCGTCGAACAGGTCGGGATGGGTGATGATGCCGGCGCCGCGGCCGGCCAATGGCTCGGCGGACTGTTCGTAGATTTCGACGTCCCAGCCCTGGCGCAGCAGAAGGTTGGCGGAAAACAGCCCGCCCAGCGAGCCGCCGATGACCAGCGCGCGTGGCGGCTTGCCCATGCTCAGCCCGCGGCGGCTTCGGCGGCGGGGTAATTCAGTTCGAGCGTGACGCCGCTCGGGTCCTCGAAGAACACCTGGTGGATGCCCAGCGACGGCACCGTGCGTTCGCGGAATGCGATGCCGTGCGCGGAAAGCCGGCCGCGCATCTCGCCGAGCCCGGTCGCGGCGAAGGCCATGTGGTCGACAGTACCGGTGCCCTGCAGCGAGGCGGGGTCGCGGTCACCAAGGTATTCCTTCAGGCCTTCGGGATCGTCCGGGTCGATTCCGATGATGTGCACGACGCCCGTGGTTTCCGGGTACTGCGCGCCGTTGTAGAGCCAGATGCCGGGAAACCGGAACGGCGGCCTGAAACCGACCGTGAAGCCCATCACTCCGGTGTAGAAGCGGCGCGAAGCCTCGATGTCGGGCGTGCGGATCGAGTAATGATCGAGTCTGCCGACAGGCATGCGCCGCTCCCGGTTTACTGCAGCGGCGAAAACGCCGAGGGCATCACGATCTTGTTTTCCTGCGCGATCAGCAGCGCGTCGGGCATGCCTTCGCGCTTGGCGTAGGCGGAGGGCGGCCAGGCGCCGGTGGCGGTGGCTTTCTCGCGGGTCTCGTTGCGCGCATCGAGCGAGGGATAGGCCCAGATATGGGTGAAGCGGTTCAGGCCGCCGAGTTCGGAATACCAGACGCCGACCAGCGGGCTGATCTTCACGCGCTCCGGCAGCGCCTTTTCCCAGACCTTCTGCACCTTGCCGAGTTCGCCGGGTGCAAAGGTGTAGGTGCGCATTTCGAAATAGGGGCCCATCTTTCCGGGCTTGATTTCGGGGGAGAACGCGAAGGGGATGAAGATTTCCGAACGCATGTTGACGAGGAACTCGCCGATCTTCGGCGGCCAGTTGCCGCCGGCGACGGCGGCATTGCGGATTTTTTCGCGCTCGGCCAGGTCCTTGTACGGCCAGACATGGATGATCTGGTTCAGCGGGCCGATCTCGGTATGCCAGAACGCGGCCAGCGGCGACAGCTGCTTGCGGTGTTCGTAGGCTTCGCCGAACCGCTTTTCGACTTCACCCAGCGATTTGGGTTTGATGTCGTAGGTGCGCACTTCGTAAATCATGGTCTCCTCCGGGTCGATCGCCGCGTTTATGGAGCGGCGATATTACCAGAGGCGTACCAGAGGCGGCGCGGTGCGCCCGCGCCGCTGCCGGGGTCAGAGGCCTTCGGCCGCCTGCTGGCCCTTGTGGTAGGTGGTGTAGACGATGACCGGGATCTTCAGCCCGCCGAGGTGCTGGTCGAGCAGCGGCCTGACATCCTTCCAGTCGAGCCGGCCGACGCCTGTCGCGATGCGCGGCAACGCGATGCTGGTGAACTTTTCGGTTTCAGCCAGCTTGGCCAGGTCGCGCAGGGCGTGGCCGACATGCTGCAGCGTGGCCGGGCCCGGGGTGCCGCCGTGGTGCCCCTCGATGGCGTCCTGGGTGAACAGGCTGACGACCCTTTTGCCGTCGGCGCCCATCCAGGCCCACAGCGTGCCGGGCTTCGGATGTTTGGATTGGCAGAAGTGCCGGAAATCCTTGTACAGCGCGGGCCACTGTTCCCGCAGTTGCAGCGCAAGTCCGGTATGGAACGGGTCATTGGGTGCGACGCCATGGGCGATGACCTGCGCCCCGGTGAGCAGCAGGTCGCCGCTGACTTCCTTGATCATGGGAATCCTCCGCGTGTTGATGAAGCCGGACCGGAAGGGCCGGTGTCGGAACCAAGCTAACACCGCACAAGGCGCGCTGTATTGATGCAGCGCAAATTCCGGTCTGCCGCGGGCTACAGTTCCCGGGCGGTGTCAGCGAGCAACTGGCGGAACCAGCGCTGGGCCGGTTGCTTGTGGTTGCGTTCATGCCAGTACATCGCGATGCGGGCGTCGGGCACATCGATGGGCAGTGCAAGGATCTGCAGCGGATGGTGTCCGGCCATAGCCTGCGCCAGCCGTTGCGGCACCGTGGATACCAGGTTCGATTGCGCCACAGCGTGGGCGAGCGCGAAGGGGTTCTGCACCTGCAGCGCAACGCGCAGACGACCGCCGATCGCTGCCACCGCGGTATCGACCGCGCCGCTGGAGACGCGGGTGCGCGGCTGCTCGACGCGGACATGGGCGGCTTCCAGGTATTGCGCGGCGGTCAATTTTCCCTTCAGGCGCGGATGGCCGCGGCGCGCAATGCACACCAGCGGGTCGCGGAACAGCATCTTCATCCGCAGCAACGGCGGGGGATCCGGTACCCAGCCGAGGCGGATATCGATTTCGCCGCTTTCAAACCAGTCGGGAGCATGCTCGGGGTCGGAGCTGCGGAACACGATGTCGATGCCGGGCGCATGGGTTTCGGCGTGCGCTGCGAGACGGGGCGCCAGCAGGTATTCGACGAACTCGGGACTCATCACCGCAAAACGTGTGCGGGAATTCGCGGGCGCGAATTCGGCGGGGCGCCGCGCCAGCCGGCCCACCCCCTCGAGCAGTGTCCGCACCCCGGCTTCCAGTTCGAGCGCGCGCGCGGTCGGCGTCATCCGGCCCCGCCCCTTCAGCAACAGCGGATCGTCAAACAGGCGGCGCAGCCGGCCCAGCGCATGGCTGGCCGCAGGTTGCGACAGCCCCAGCTTCAGCGCGGCTTTTGACACGCTGCGCTCGTCCATCAGCGCCGCGAAGCAGCGCAGCAGCTTCAGGTCGGGCTCATTATCATTCATGAAATGAATAATTGTGATTCATCAAAATGCATGGACCAATTATAGCCCCGCGCCGCAGAATCGTGCGGCATGCACAGTCATGCCGCCTCAGGAGGAGAACCCGTGAATACCCGTACCGCAGGCAAGGCTCACAACGTTTCCCGGCCGCGCAAGATGAAACTGATCGTCGAAAAGGACGTGCAGATCCCGATGCGCGACGGCAGTATCCTCTACGCCGACATCTTCCGCCCCAATTTCAAGGAAAAGCTGCCGGTGCTGTTCAACACCAGCGTCTACCAGAAGGACAAGGTGTGGAGCCCGCCGGCCGACCTTGAGGAGAAAGCGAATCCCTACATGTGCTGGGAGACGGTGAATCCGATGTGGTGGTGTCCGCGCGGCTATGCCTGCGTGCGCGTGGACTCGCGCGGCGCCGGGCGTTCGCCGGGCAAGTCGGAGCCGAGTTCCTACCAGGAGGCGCTGGACACCTACGACGCCATCGAATGGGTCGCGAAGCAGCCCTGGTGCTCGGGCAACGTCGGCATGTCCGGCATCTCCTACCACGCCTCGTCGCAGTGGCGCGCCGCCAACATGCAGCCGCCGTCGCTGAAATGCATCATGCCCTGGGAGGGGCGCGCCGACCAGTACCGCGACCAGGCCTACCACGGCGGCATCTTTGCGCTGGGCTTCATCGGCAACTGGTGGCTGACGCATACCGCGCACCACCTGCTCGGCAAGCCGCGCAGCTACAATCCCGACGCCTTCCACAATGACATGATGTGGAACTACATGCGCAATGACCTCGACTCGCAGTACTGGCGCATGAACAGCGCGGAATGGGACAAGATCAAGGTGCCGGTGTATTCGGTCGGCAACTGGGGCGGCTTCTCGATGCACCTGCGCGGCAATACCGAGGGCTACATGCTGGCGGCCTCGAAACACAAGAAGCTGCGCATCCACACCGGTTCGCATTTCCATCCCTACCATTCGGAAGAAGGGCGCACCGACCAGTTGCGCTGGTTCGATTACTGGCTGAAGGGCATCGACACCGGCATCATGAAGGACCCGCCGGTGAAGCTGGAGATCCGCACCGGTGGCAGCAAGAAACCCTATCCTTTCCGCTACGAGAACGAATGGCCGCTGAAGCGCACCAAGTGGACGAAGATGTACCTCAACATCGAACGCGCGCCCACCGAAAAGGAAGAACTGCTCGAGGGCACGCTGCGCAAGTCGGCGCCGGCGGTGCAGCAGAAGGCGACGTATTCGGGCAGCGGTTCCACCAGCGCCGGTGTGGCCTCGGCCTCGTCGCTGGCGACCACCCACGGCCACGGCGCATCCGGGCGCAGCGGCGTGTCTTTCGTGACGCCGGTGCTGACTGAAGATACCGAGGTGACCGGACCGCTGGTCGCGAACCTGTGGGTGTCGAGCACTTCGGAAGACATGGATCTGTTCGTTACCATCCGCAACATCGATCCCGACGGCCATGATGTCTGCGAAGTCGGCCAGCACGGCCAGCCGGTGCCCTGCGTGACCAAGGGCTGGCTGCGCGCCTCGCACCGCAAGCTCGATCCGGAAAAATCGCTGCCGTACCGGCCCTACCATGCGCATGACGAGCGGCAGTGGCTGAAGAAGGGCGAAATCGTCGAATGCCGTGTCGAAGTCTGGCCGACCAGCATGGTGTTCAAAAAGGGTCATCGCATCCGTGTCGACATCCAGCCGCGCGACGGCATCGGCAGCGCGCCGTACACGCATTACCACGGCGATTACAACGCGGGCGCCAAAAACACCATTTACGCCGGTGGCAGGACGCCTTCGTATGTGATGCTGCCGGTCATTCCGGC
>VFQT010000119.1_pt1 | contig 122214 bp, 118 predicted proteins | sample 3512381 | NCBI WGS metagenome assembly VFQT01 (sample SAMN10412376, study PRJNA504923) | tailings metagenome | isolation source: Relicate 2 Philex TSF3 active mining site | place: Philippines: Tuba, Benguet | collected 2017-08-29
ACGAGCCCAACCTTCGTGGTCCCCAACGCAAGCGAACCGGAACGGATCGGAACCAGTCCAGCAACGACATGCAACAACGTGGTCTTGCCCGAGCCTGTAGCGCCAACCACCGCAAGTGTCGAACCTCGATGCACCTGCAGAGTCACATCCGACAACGCGTCGCCGACACCGTGCGAGGCGAAGACATGTTGCATTTCCACCACGACGTCACCATGTCCATACCCCGGTAAGGGCCGGATGGCACTTCGAGGCGAAGGTAGTAGTGGTTCGGTCAGCACTTCCTGCACGCGATCCCACCCACTCAATGAATGCGGCAATTCGGAAAACAGGTAGCTGACGATTCTCAAGGGCAACGTCACCAGGGTGAAGAGATACACGAATGACGACAAGTCGCCGACGGTCATATCACCGCTTCGAATCCGGAGCGCTCCAAAAGCGATGATGGCGATGTTCACCAGCGACGGGGTCGCGTCGATGAGCGACTCGAAGGTGGATCGCAGGTTCACGGCTTGTTTGCGCGCCCGACGCAGACGGCGCGAAATCTCGGCGAGGCGCTCGGTTTCCCTTACCTCCGCACCGAATGCCTTCACCACCAATACTCCGTCGAAGCTCTCGTGAGCAGCCTCCGACAACGCTCCGAGTTCATCCTGCGCCGTGCGGTAGAAACGGTCGACTTTGCGCTGGTAGAACACGTTCATCAGCAACATGGCGGGAAAGACGAGGGTGGCGAACAGCCCCAGCCATACATCGGTTGCAATCAACCAACTCCCAGCCACGACGAGGAGTACGGCCACCGAGGTGGAAAATGGAAGCGGCGCCAGGATGCCCACCGCCGCATCCGTGTCTACTCCTGCCCTGGCCGCAACGTCTCCCGTCATTCGCGCACGGTGCCATGCGGCCGGCTGAGCCATCATGTGGCGTAGTACACGATTGGCGATCGTTTGCGCAGTAGCCCACTGCAACTTTCCGGCATAGGAGCGTCGAACCACGACACCGACCGCACGCACCAGACCAATCAGAATCACGATCAGTGAAGCCACACCCCATGTTGCGAGGGAGATACCCTCTTGCGAGAACGCCGGAAGAATGACGTCGTCGATCAACAACTTGACGCCGTACGACGAAGCCACGGTCGCCGTCGCGAACACAGCCGCCCCGGATACGGCGACGACGAAATACCCCTTGTGAAAACTCACGAGTGCACGCAGTAGGTTTTTGCCCACCACGAAGCGATTCGTCCTTGATGTCACAGGTAGCGTCTCCGAACAGATGCGAGTTGTTGCACGAATCATTCTGGCATCCATTTGTGCCGCCATCGGGGTTATGTGGGTGTACGCTCTCTTCTTCGCATCGAAGGAAGCCGTCAACAAAATTGGTGACACGGCATGGACACAACGCGCCGAGCAACGCTGTGCTGAAGCCGAGAAGCAACGTGAGGCATTGGCCGACTTCCGATTGATCACCGATGTTGGCGCAGACGGTTTGCAACAACGTGCCGACCTCGTAGACAAGGCCACCGACACCATTGCCGCGATGCTCGCATCGTTGCGGACGGACATTCCGAGTGATGACAAGGGACGAGCCATCGTGCCGATGTGGCTGGACGAATACGAACAATACGTTTCCGATCGTCGCGCCTATGCGAATCAACTACGACAAGGAAACAATGCGCCATTCGCCGAGACGACGTTCGAGGGATTGCCGCTTGCCGAACGTCTCGCGACATTTGCCGGCGACAACCGAATGCCGGCCTGCGCTCCCCCGATCGACCTTTCGGTGTAGCGCCAACTCAATTTCTCTGCACAGAGTCGTTCAACGGCCGGTTGGCCGGGATTGCTCAGTGCTCTTTGCTCCCGAACTCATGACTTGGCTTCCATCCGGACTCCGGGGAGTATTGCCGTATCACGCGTGCCGGCGCGCCTACCGCAACGCAGAAATCCGGCAACTCGCCGATCACGACGGAATTCGCTCCGACAGCAACGTGTTTTCCGATGGAAGCGCCGGGCAACACCACAGTGCCCGTTCCAAGCCATGAGCCTGAACCGATTGACACGGGCTTTTCGGGTTGTGTCTGTTGAGAGATCGGTCGATCGACGTCGCTGTATCCGTGATTCTGGTCGGTGATGTACACATGGTGCCCGGTCCACACGTCGTCACCGATGTCGATGGCAAGATGGCCGACGATTCCACTACCTCTACCGATGAGGCAACGATCACCGATACGGACCACGGGAGATGTTACGCACTCCTGCCCAGGGATCATTCCGGCGGAAAGCGCACAATACGGTCCGACCATGGTGTCGTCGCCGATCTCGATGAAGTGCTCGTTGTAGATGGTCACCCAAGGAAATGCAATCAGCGAACCCGAACCGAGACGCTTGAACCTTCGTCCTCGTGCCGTCCGATTGGTGATTGAGGCCGAGAACTGCAGGTCCTCCCAACGAGCAGCCACGGCGCGCGCCAGAACTTCGTCGACACGCTTGCGCAGCACGACATCACGGTAGTGCGGAGATGAGAAGTACCCTTTTCCTATGAACTCGTTGCGCGTCAATGCAAAACGCAACATCGTGTATGCAACGGCAGAGCGATTCGCCGTCCCGGTATTGTCGGAAACCGAGCGCATCGCCGGACACTCTTCCCAGTGCCCGCAAGTACCGGGTCTGCTCGAGCAAGCCATGGGAACGGGCGAGCTTCCGATGCACGAGGATTGCCTCACTCTCAACGTCTTCTGGCCGAGCGATGCGTCGGAGTCGACAGCTGTCGACGTGTCGGGTACCGCGATGAATCTGCCGGTGCTGGTGTGGATTCACGGCGGAGCATTCACCAACGGAACTGCACACGCGTCGTGGTACGACGGCAGCAACTTGGCCGCCCGCGGTTGTGTCGTGGTAACGGTGAACTACCGGCTCGGCGCGTTCGGTTTCGCTGGGCGAAGCGACGTCGGGCTGCAAGACCAGATTGCCGCACTCACGTGGGTGCGCGACAACATCTCGCGGTACGGCGGTGATCCGAGGAACGTCACCATCTTCGGCGAGTCGGCCGGCGGCTGCAGCGTGCTCGCCCTCGTCGCTGCTCCCGCCGCACAGAAACTCTTCGTTCGTGGTTGGGCGATGAGCCCGTCGATCGGCCAGCTTCGTACACCATCGCGCGCCGACCAGTCGGTGCAGTTGTTGCTCGACGACCTGAAGAAGCCGAGTCTCGACGCCGCGCGGGACGTGCCGGCGGACCAGATCATCGAATCGCAGCGACGCTTGCTGCGCGATCCAAAGGATGTCGTCACCATGTTCAGTCCCACCGTTGGAGGCGATGTTCTACCTGTTGACGCACACCAACGCATCGCCGGCGATGATCGACCACTCGTCATCGGCACGATGCGCGACGAAAGCCGCCTCTGGGTCGCGGTAAATCCTGCTGCAGCCAACCTCTCCGAGACCGACGTCCGTGCCCAGTTCGCGGCGCGCTTCGGCGCGGCGGCCGACACTGCATGGACTACCTATGCGAAGTTCCGACCCGGCTCAACCCCGGCACAGATGTTGGCGGCAATGCAGAGTGACGAATCGTTCCGTGCGCCCGCGTGGCGAGTGATCGACGCTCGTGATCGTGCCGGCAATCCCACCTGGTCGTACTTCTTCACGTGGCCCACGCCCGTTTTCGACGGCATCCTCGGTGCATGCCACGGTCTCGACATCCCGTTCATCTTCGACAACCTTCACGCTCCGAACGTGGAGTTCTTCATTGGCTCGTCCCCCGCTCACCGACACCTTGCGGACACCCTTGCCGGAGCATTGGTCGAATTCGCTCGAAGCGGAAAAACCGGTTGGCACACCACCGATGGCAAGCGCACCACGCTGCAAATCGACGAGCGCAACGACGTGGTAGTGGATCCTGAACGACCGCTATACGACCTTTGGAACGACTGAACATGTGGGCGGCCGCACGTGCGCCGGTGTGGCACGAGGCTGGCCAAATCGATTGGCCGATCGAACATGCGCCGGCGAGCGCCAACGTTGACGTCGCCATCGTCGGGGGTGGGCTGAGTGGTTTATGGAGCGCCTATTACCTCTCGGAAGCTCTCCCGACGCTGTCGATAGCGGTCCTCGAGTCCAAGCGCGTCGGCTTCGGAGCCAGTGGCCGCAACGGCGGTTGGTGCAGTGGGTTCTTTCCGCTGATGCCCAGTGAACTTGCGGAAAAGTTCGGAGCCGACCAAGCCCTCTCTGCGTACCGCGAAAGTTTCGCCACCCTGGATGAAATCGAGCGAGTGTTGCACAGGGAGAACATCGAATGTGCCTGGCATCGGGGCGGGACGGTGCAGTCGGCATCCACGGCACTGCAAGCAGAACTCCTGCAACGACAACTAGCCGCCCAGTACGACGCCGGACTGGGTACCGATGACGTGGAATGGTTGCCCGCCACGCGCGTCGCCGAGCATCTGCGTGTCGCGGTCACGCACGGCGCAATCTATAGCCCGCACTGTGCGACGGTGAATCCGTTTTTGATGGTGCTTGGTCTCGCCCGCATCCTGCGAGATCGAGGTGTTCGTGTGTGGGAAGAAAGCGCCGTTTCCGGATTCTCCGACGGATCGGTGACTCATGCGCATGGCACGCTGAAGGCCTCCCTCGTCGTGCAGGCAACCGAGGGGTACTCCAACTCCTTCCGCCAGACCAAGCGACGATTGGTTCCGCTGTACTCGTTGATGGTCGCCACCGAACCACTCGATGACGCCACCATCGCCGCACTCGATTGGAAGAACCGTGCAACCTTCAACGACGGCGGTCGAATGATCATCTACGCACAGCTCACCCACGACCGTCGCATCGCGTTCGGCGGCCGCGGAGCGCCGTACCACTTCGCATCGCGCGTACGAAAAGCCTTCGACATCGACGATCGCACGCACGAACGCATCGTCGCCTCCATCGCTCGGCACTTCCCCGCCGCAGCCTCAGCGCGTATCACCCATCGTTGGGGTGGGCCGCTCGGTGTGCCGCGCGACTGGACACCAAGCGTCGTCATCAACCGCCACCAGAAGTACGCGCGAATCGGCGGATACGTCGGAGACGGCGTCGCGGCGACGAACCTGTTTGCCCGCATGTTCGTCGACGCATGGTGCGACAACGAAAGTGCGCTCGCCCGCCTGCCCTTCGTGCAGCACGAGTCACCCCGCTGGGAACTCGAGCCACTTCGGTTCGTCGGTATCAACTCGCTACTGAAGCTGTCGGACTCGATCGACGATTTCGAACTGCGTCATGGCACGATGCCACGTGTTCGAACCAAGATCTTCGAATCCCTGCTGTAGCCGCCTGTTGCGCAGATGCGCCGTTGCGCTTGGTCAACCAAGGATTTCGTGCATCATGACGGGCCGACCGGTCGCGATACTGCGATGTGCTGCCTCCCCCATTGCCACCGACAAGAGGCCGTCATGCAAGGTCACCTCGGGTATCGTGCCACTGCGAATCGAGGCTTGCATCGCCACGTGCTCGCGCCACGATGAACCATGGTGTGAACCGTGCCGAAGCACGTCGGCCGGCACGTCGTCGGCTCGAACGAGCTCCTCGTCGCACTGGAACCATCCGTTCTTGCGCAAACCAACACGAACCACGCCCTCGGTAACGAGCGCTTCGGCCTTGCCGGCATCACCGACGAGCGAGATGTCCTGCTCGTTCCTCGTTGCTTCGGCGAACATACACAAGTCCAGGGATGCACGTGAGCCGTCGGCGAAATCGACGATCACCAAGGCGTTGTCGAGAATGTCGGGGATGCGACCGTCGTACCGCTCGTCGAGATGGTTCACGTCCTGTGCGCCTGACGCATAGACGCGTGTCGGCTCGCTCTGTAACAGAAGTCGCATCAAGTCGAAGAAGTGACAACATTTCTCCACGAGCGTGCCGCCGGTATTCGCATTGAATCGGTTCCAGTCGCCCACCTTGACGAGAAACGGAAACCGGTGTTCGCGAATACCCAGCATGCGCAATCGTCCGAGCGCACCACTCCGTGCGTGCGTGAGCAATCGCATGGTCGGGGCCATGTACCGGTATTCCAGACCCACCCAAACGACACGATTCGAAACGGCCGACGCGCGAGTGGCCTCTTCGAGCGCGATGACCTCACGGCACTCGGCAGTCGTGATGCAGAGGGGTTTCTCGATCAAGAGATGTGAACCGTGGCGGAGCAACGGCTCGAGCACCCGGCGGTGCGTGTGATTCGGGCTCGCAACCACTGCAACGTCGAAGCCGCCGGCAGCGACGAGATCGTCTACCGACCGATGAAAGGCAATCGGCGAAGACGCCGCCACCGCGCCACGAGCCTTCGAGAGGCTGGGCTCGTGCGGGTCGCACAGAGCGACGATCTGTGTGTCCGGAAGTGCGGCGAGCGCATGCAGGTGCTCGAGACCCATCATCCCGGTGCCGACCACGGCATACCGAAGAGTCGAACCGTCCTGTTCGTCCTTCGATGATGACGTGGCGGCCATGAATCAAGGGTAGGCGCGAGTAGGTTCGTCGTCGTGATCACCGACCGTTTTTACTTCCGCCAGTTGCTTTCGGGGCGCGATTTCGCGCAGGACAACGACCTCGCCCGCCAGATGGTCAATTTCGTTTATGCAATCGGTGACCGATCATCGGGCGAGTGCGTCCTCGTCGACCCCGCGTACGACGTGAACAAACTCCTCGATGCCGTCGAGTCCGACGGTATGCGCGTCGTCGGTGTTCTTGCCACGCACTACCACCCCGACCATGTGGGTGGTTCGATGATGGGGTTCCACATCGACGGCATCGCTTCGCTCCTGCAACGCACCAACGTGCCGGTGCACTTGCAGCGAGACGAAGTTGAGTGGGTCACCAAGGTGACCGGTGTCGAGCGATCCCATCTCGTGGCACACGAACCAGGCGACGTCGTCCGTGTGGGTGAGATTGCGATCACGCTCGTGCATACGCCGGGCCACACACCGGGTAGCCAGTGCTTCTTGGTCGACGGACGACTCGTTTCCGGCGACACGCTGTTCCTCGATGGATGCGGTCGCACCGACCTGCCAGGTAGCAACCCGGAGGACATGTACGACAGCCTCCAACGTCTTGCTGCTCTGCCCGATGAGACGGTGATCTTTCCCGGCCACCAGTATTCGCACGACGCGCACGCCGCGATGGGTCGTGTACGCACGACGAATGCGATCTTCAAGCCGAAAACGAAGGAAGCGTGGCTTGGTTGGTTCGGCGGCTGAAGAGTTACGACGAGCCGAGCAATCCGGACACACCGACCGACACTCCGCTCAGTAGCAGGAGCATGTAGACGAGACGGTCGAAGCGTCGGCCGTGAAAGAGCACTTGGGCACGAGTGCCGAGGTATTGCCCGATAAGAATCAGCGGAATCGCCGTCGCCGAGAGAAGGATCTCGGTTCCGGTAACGAGTTGGGCCACCACGAAGATCGCCATACTCAGGGCACCCGACACCATGAAGGTGAACGCCAACGTGGCGCGAAACGCGTCTGGCGTCAAATGGCGCATCTGCAAAGCAAGCACGAGTGGCGGACCGTTGGTGCCGGTTGCCGTGGAGAGGATTCCCGAGAGCCAACCTGCCAACATCTCGAGCCATCGTCGTGGCGTCACCTTGACCGCTCCGCGCATCAATGCCACCGTGGCAACGATGATCACCGCACCGAGTATCACCTTGAGCGGGCGCTGCTCCACGAGGGTGAGAACCGCCACGCCGATCGGCATGCCGAACAGGGCCGGTACGGTGAAACGGTTTGCCAGTCCACGGTCAATGTCGAGCCGTGTACGCCAGCACAGGATGCACACGTTGAACAGCGAGCCGAGACTCACCGTGATGACCGCGGTCTGAAGATCGATCGCCAATGCGGCAAGTGGCACCGCCATGAGCGCGAAGCCGAAGCCACCCACCGACTGCACGAAGGCAGCGAACAGCATCACCCCAAGCACCCAAGCGACGTCGAACGGGCTCACGTGCGGTCGACTCGCAGCACTTCGGCGGTCTCTCCCACGAGCCTCAGCGGCCCGTCAACGCGGTGATAGCTTCGTCAAACTGTGCGGTATGCCGGTCGACGTCTTCTTCGACATGGAAGGGCGAGAACAACGCCATGTTGTGGAATGGCGTCAACAAGATCCCGCGGTTGATCGCCCACAAGTGCATGAAGGCGTCGAGATCGTGGTCGACTGCAGCGGCTGCCTGCGCACCCGTACGCGGGGGTGGGCAGAACCAATACTCGGCGCGCGAACCGAGCTGCTGCACGCTCCAGGCCAGTCCACGGCGTTCGTACGCCTCTTTTACGCCCTCGGTCCATGACGTAGCCATTCGCTTGGTGTGGACGAATTGCTCTGGCAACAACGCGTGGGTGAGGGTGGCGCGAACTGCCGCCATCGACAACGCATTCCCGGCCAGCGTGCCGCCGACCCCCGACACGTCGATGCCGTCGTTCTGGTGCAACGTCTCCACCTTCTCGGCGATCTCCGCCGACATACCGTAAGCGCCAACCGGTGTGCCGCCACCGATGGTCTTGCCGATCACGAACATATCCGGCTCGAGTCCCCACTCGTTCGTGCAGCCGCCTGGGCCGGCACATATCGTGTGCGTCTCGTCGATGATCAATACGATGCCGTGCTTTCGGGTGATCTCGCGCACTCCCTGCAGATAGCCCGGCTCGGGCAACACGATGCCGATGTTGGTGAGCGCTGGTTCGATCAGCATGCACGCGATGTCGCCGTGCGCGGCGGCACGCTCGAGGTCGTCGAGATCGTTGAATTGCACCACGCGCGTGGTGAGCGCCGGATTCACTTGCGGACCGATCGCTCCAGGACGGCTGATCGTGCGGTCGCCGAGCTGCACCACGAGCGTCTCGTCGACCGTTCCGTGATAACACCAGTCGTGCACGATGACTTTCGGCTTGCCGGTGATTGCGCGCGCGAATCGGAGAGCAAAACGGTTGGCGTCGGTAGCGCTCAATGCGAACTGCCATTTTGGTAGTCCGAATCGTCGTGACAGTTCCTGTGCAACCCATGAAGCGTCTGGCGTGGGAAGCATCACGGTCGACCCGCGCGACATCTGCCTTGCGACGGCGGCACCGATCTCGGCGTGGGCGTGTCCCGTCATCGATCCCGTGTCTCCGAGACACAAGTCGACGTACTCGTGTCCGTCGATGTCCACGAATCTCGCACCCTTCGCCTCGTCGAGCACGATCGGGAACGGACCTGGCCACCGACGCATCCACGGCATCGGCACTCCGGCCAGCAACGAGTCCGTCGTTTCGGCGTGGGCCGCCGACTTCGGGTGCGTAGAAACGAATCGCTCGGATTCCGACTTCATCAAGTCAGCGAGTCGCGCGCGGTCGATACCAGTCATCAGCGGTCAAGTCTGCCATTCATAGACTGACAACGTGCGACCCACCGATTCACTCGCGCTTTCGATCGATGGTGGGCGACTCATGCAACGCATCTTTGCCCTGGCCGAAGTAGGTGCCATCGACGGCGGTGGATGCAACCGGCTCGCACTCACCGACGCCGATCGCGATGGCCGCAACGTGGTGGTTGGGTGGATGCGTGATCTCGGCCTGGAGATCGCGATCGACGCGGTTGGCAACGTCATCGGCACGTGGAACGTCGGCTCCGGAGCCGCCGTGATGACCGGCTCGCACATCGACACCGTGCGCACCGGTGGAAAATATGACGGCAACTACGGTGTCATCGCCGGACTCGAGGTCATCGAAACCTGTCAGCGCGCAGGCGTGACACCACAGCGGCCATTGCAGGTCGCATTCTTCACCGATGAAGAAGGCGCGCGATTCGCGCCGGACATGCTCGGATCGTTGGTGTACGCCGGTGGTATGACCGTCGAGGCAGCGCACGACGTGGCGAGTATCGACGGTGCGCGACTCGGTGACGAACTCAAGCGAATCGGATATCTGGGCAGTGTGCCCTGCCCCGGCACCGCACCCCATGCCTTCGTGGAGGTGCACGTCGAACAAGGACCCTTGCTCGAAGTGAACGGAGTACGCATTGGCGCGGTCACCGGTGTACAGGGCATTTCCTGGCAGGAAGTCACCATCAGTGGTCAAAGCAATCACGCCGGCACCACGCCCATGCACCTGCGGCGCGATCCCGCGTATGCGGCGGCCGAACTCACGGTGTTCGTGCGAAATCTTGCGACCCGCTTCGGCGGAAACCAGGTGTGCACGGTAGGAAAGATCGACCTGCACCCCAACCTCACCAATGTGGTGCCTGCCCGTGCGACGCTGACACTCGACGTGCGCAACACCGACGAGGCAATCTTGCAGAAAGCGGAGCAAGAGATCGTCGACTTTTGTCGCGAAATCGCCGAACGCGAGAAGGTTACGATCTCTCGTCGTTCGCTCGCGCGCTTCGAACCGGTGGTGTTCGACGATCGGGTCGTCGACATCGTGGAGTCGGCGGCCAAAGCCCGTAACAACACGGTGCAGCGCATGCCCTCAGGGGCGGGGCACGACGCGCAAATGCTCGCCCGAATGGCACCAACGGCGATGATCTTCGTCCCGAGCCACAAGGGTCTCAGTCACAACGTGGCGGAACACACCGACGAAGTCGATCTCATCGCCGGCGCAAACGTGCTGCTCGACGTGATGTTGCAGCTCGCGGAGACCGAGTTCTGATGCGCGGCCAGTTGCGTGGCGAGCCTCGCGTCCTGCGGGTGGCTGCTGCGCAAATGGGACCTATCCAAAACGATCACACTCGCGCCGACGCCGTCGCACGCCTGTGCGCACTCCTTGATCGTTCGGCCGATCTCGGGGCACAGCTCGTGGTGTTTCCGGAACTCGCTTTGACCACGTTCTTCCCGCGGTGGTTCGTCGACGACATCACCACCGCCGACCACTATTACGAACGGGAGATGCCGAGCACGGCCACTGCCCCACTGTTCGACCTCGCCAAGAAGCGTGGCGTGGGTTTCTCGCTCGGATACGCAGAGCTCACGACCGACGGTCGACGTTTCAACACCCAGGTGCTCGTTGGCGGCGATGGTCGAATCGTCGCCAAGTACCGCAAGGTGCACATTCCGGGTCACGCATCGAACGAACCGGGTCGACCGTTCCAGCATGCCGAGCGCTATTACTTCGAGCCGAGTGACGAGGGTTTCGGAGTATGGGACGCGTTCGGTGGTCGCATCGGCATGATGATTTGCAACGACCGACGCTGGCCCGAGACCTATCGCGAGATGGGATTGCAGGGCGTCGAACTGATCCTCTGTGGCTACAACACACCGTTGCAGTACGTGCCCGACCCGAGCCAGGACCGACTCGCAGGATTCCACAACGGGCTCGTGATGCAAGCTGGTGCGTATCAGAACGGCACGTTCGTGGTCGGCGTCGCCAAAGGCGGTTGCGAAGAAGGTGTCGACTCGTTGGCCGAATCGCAGATCATCGCCCCGTCGGGTGAAGTACTTGCCAAAACCCACGGCAACGGCGACGAGGTCATCGTTGCCGACTGCGACCTTGAGTGGTGCAAGAACTACCAAAACACCCTGTTTGACCTCGACTACTACCGACGCCCCGAGGTGTACCAGCGGCTCACCAGTCAACGCGGGCCCCGCACCAAGGCGGACGGGTCGCCCCTGGTCTAGCCGGGTCCCCACTGCGGCTCGCACCGCATATTCGCAGCCCCGCACCGCCCATCCACAGCCTCGCACTGCCCCTCCACAGCCCCGTGGCCCACAGGAACGCCGGAATGCCCGTGTGGTTCCGAGGCAGGTATCCGTTGTGAGGCTGTGACGTCTTTGACAAACTGTAAAGGTGACGCAGTTCGTGGTGAACGGAACACCCGTGGAGGTGCGTCAGCCGCACCCCCATCTCTTGTCGGCGTTACGCGAAGAACTCAACATCACCTCCCCGAAGGACGGCTGCTCGCCTTCGGGCCAATGCGGTTGTTGCACCGTACTCATCGACGGCAAAGCCGTCGTGTCGTGCCAGACGAGCCTGGAGAAGGTTGCTGGCAAGTCGGTTACCACGCTCGAGGGCGTCGACACCGCCGAGCGAGCAAAGTTTTCCTCAGCGTTCGCGGCGTGCGGCGGTCTGCAATGTGGCTTCTGCATCCCCGGCATCGTCGTGCGAGCAAAGGCACAGATCGACAAAAAAGGGGCGGCGCTAAAACGTGAAGATATGGCGCGGCACCTGGGTGCCCATCTTTGTCGTTGCACCGGCTACGCCAAGATCCTCGAAGCCATCGAGTGCGTGGCGAAGAACGAGATACCTGCGATGCCACCGACGGCCGGCGTGGGTACGCGCACACCGAAATACGAGGCCGAGGCACTCGCCATGGGCGACCGCGGATACATCGACGACATCCGAGTGCCCGGCATGTTGCACGCCGCTCTGCACTTCACCCAGCACGTTCGCGCCACCGTGAAGAGCATCAATATCGAGCACGCACGAAAAGCAGCCGGCGTCAAAGCGGTGTACACGGCAGCAGACATTCCCGGCGAATTGATGGTCGGCATCATCTACAAGGACTGGCCGGTGATGATTCCCGTTGGTGGACGCACGTCCTACGCCGGCGACGTGCTTGCCATCGTCATCGCAGACACACGCCTCAATGCTCGGGCTGCGGCGACACTGATCGAAGTCGACTACGACGTACACACCCCCATCACCGACGTCGACGTGGCGCTTTCATCCTCGGAAGTCGCAGTGTGGCAAACGAACGACAACGTACTCAGTACGAGCATCTACAAGCGCGGCGACGTCGAGGCGGCCTTCGCCTCGAGCGTGCATGTGCTCGATGAAACCTTCCAGACGCAACGCATCGAACATGCGTTCCTCGAACTCGAGGCGACGCTCGCGGTGCCGTCGGGTGCCGGTGACGCACGTTCACTGCACGTGTACTCCGGCGGACAAGGCGTGTGGGACGATCGCAACGACATCGCCCGTGTGCTTGGTGTCGGGAACGACCGTGTAACCGTTGAGCTCATCACCAACGGTGGTGCCTTCGGTGGCAAGGAAGACATGTCGAACCAGGCCCATGCGGCGCTGGCAGCGTGGCTCCTCGATGCACCCGTGAAATGTGTGCTTTCGCGCGAAGAGTCGTTCCTCATGCACGCCAAACGACATCCCATTCGCATGCGTTACGAGATGGCCTGCGATGCCGACGGCAAGCTCACTGCGCTGCGTGTGCGCGCGGTCGGCGACTCCGGCGCGTACGCGAGCGTCGGCATGAAGGTGCTCGAGCGCATGGCCGGTCACGCCAGCGGTCCGTACCACCTGCCCAACATTGACGTGGAGTCGATCGCCGTGCGCACCAACAACCCCGTTGGCGGCGCATTCCGTGGCTTCGGGGCCAACCAGGCCCAGTTCGCGATGGAAGGCATGCTCGACCGTCTGGCTGAGCGTGTCGGCATCGACGGTTGGGAAATCCGCCGCCGCAACGTGATTCGTCCCGGCATGGTGTGGGGTCCTGGCCAGATCATGGACGACGGTTGTGATGGCGCTCTGGCTTGCCTCGAGGCGATCAAACCGCACTACGACGCTGCCCGTGCAGCAGGAAAGGCAGTGGGTCTCGGGCTCGGTCTGAAGAACAGCGGGCTTGGAAATGGCTTCAAGGAGATCACCAAGGCAGTGGTGCGCATCGAACACGACGGAACGCTCGAGATTCGCCACGGCTGGACGGAGATGGGCCAAGGCATCAACACCATCGCCATACAGGTGGCGATCGAGGAACTTGGCGACGTCCTGGCGATCGACGCCAACAAGGTCCGCGTCGTCGTCGACACCACACGCGAACTCGGTCTCGGCCAGACGACCGGATCGCGCGGAACGTTGATGGGCGCCGGTGCGGTACAGGCTGCGTGCAACACGGCCAAGGCGGCAGGTCTCGCACGTGGAGTCGACCATGTCGGTGAGTATCGCGTGGATTGGACCACCAAGCTCGGCGACCCGAACGTCACCAACCCGATCATCCACTCCACGTTCGGGTACGCATCACAGATGGCCGTCATCGACCGTGAGTCGGGCAAAATAGAGCGTGTAGTAGCCGCACACGACGTTGGTCGCGCGATGAATCCCACGCTCTGCGAAGGACAGATCGAGGGGAGCATCCACATGGGACTCGGATACGCACTCACCGAAGACTTCCCCAGCGATCCCACCACCGGCTTCCCCACCAACATGACGCTGCGAAGCCTCGGCATCCTCCGAGCCAAGGATGTTCCACCGATGGACGTCATCCTGGTGGAGCGCCCACAACCGAACGCGCCCTACGGCATCAAAGGTGTCGGCGAAATCGGTTTGGTGCCCACTGCTGGCGCCGTGGCCGCTGCACTGCACGAGTTCGATGGTCAATGGCGCACGTCGCTGCCGATGCGCCGCGGTGGGAACGACGACGAATGAACACCGCCTCCCCGACTCGATTCGAGAGCTACAGCGTTACGCCGGGGCTGGTCAACGCGCATCACCACCTGTATTCGGCACTCGCCCGCGGTATGCCCGCACCGCGCGGTGTGGCAACCAACTTCCCACACATGCTGCAGTTGGTGTGGTGGCGTCTCGACGCCGCACTCGACCTCGAGACGATCTACTGGTCGGCGAAACTCGGGGCACTCGAAGCTGCACTCGCCGGCACCACGTGCATCATCGACCATCATGAGTCCCCCAATGCGATCGAGGGCTCGCTCGAGTCCATCGATCAAGCGTGCAGCGAGGTCGGCGTGCGAGTACGAGCCTGTTACGGCGCCACCGACCGCTGGGCCGACGACGGATCGTTGCGCCAGAAGGTATCGCCCCTTTCGGCGATGACCAAGGCTGCTCGTCGCGGCCTCGAAGAGTGCGAGCGCCATGTGCGCGCGGGCAAGCGCGGTATGGTCGGGTTGCACGCAGCGTTTACCTGCAGCGACGAGACGATCGCCGCCGCCGCGGACATGGCAGACAAGTTGAAGGTTGGCGTTCATGTGCATGTGGCAGAAGCAATCGACGATTCACAAGCTGCCGCACGGCTCGAACCGCACGCCAGCGCCGAGTGGCTCATCGTGCACGGCGTTCATCTCGATCGCGAAATTCCCGGACGTCTCGCCCACAACCCACGCTCCAACATGAACAACGGTGTCGGCTATGCCAAGCCCACGACTCGGCGCAACACCGTGCTGCTCGGATCAGACGGCATCGGGTCAGACATGTACGAAGAGGCCCGTCTCGCTTACGTACGACTACGAGAGTTCGATCCATCGGCATCTCCCGATGTCGTGGCCGGGTGGCTGGAGAATGGCCGACACTTCTTTCCCGAATCGAAGAACGATCGTGTGACGTGGCGCTATCCGCACGCCGGCAACTCCTGGCACGCTGCCTTCACCACCGGTATGCGGGTGGAACGCGTCGAAACCCGCGAATCCAGCGCCGACGATTCGCGAATCATCGTCGACCGTGGCACCACCACCTTGGTCGACGAACACGAAGTTCGAGCGAAGGCCGCCGAAGCCGCTGCTCGCCTGCACCAGCGAATGGAGAACCTATGAACACACCGTCACGAGTTGCCCTGTACCTCCAGGATGCTCACCGTATTTCTGAAGGAATGGAGTTCGCCAAATACGCCGAAGCGAAGGGTTTCGAAGCGGTATGGCAAGCCGAAAGCCGCCTCGTTCGCGAAGCCACCGTGCCGATGGCCGCCTTTGCGTCGGTAACGACGAAACTCAAGGTTGGCTCTGGGGTGGTCGATTGCTGGAGTCGCAATCCGGCGCGGTTGGCGGCAACCTTCAGCACGCTCGACGACTTGGCACCCGGTCGAGTGTTGTTGGGAATCGGTGCGTGGTGGGATCCACTGGCGGCCAAGGTGGGGATCACTCGCAGCAAACCACTGCGGGCCATGCGGGAGATCGTCACCGCAGTGCGGGCCCTGCTGAACAACGAGACCGTCACCATGCATGGCGAGTTCGTCCACCTCGACGGTGTGGAGCTCGATTACGTCTATCAGGAGCGCCGACGCAAGGAAGTGCCCATCTACATCGGCGCAACAGGAATGCAGATGATGGAACTCACCGGCGAAATCGCCGACGGGGTCGTCCTCAACTATCTGGTGTCGCCGGAGTACAACGCCCAGGCACTGGAAGCGCTGCAACGAGGTGCCGACAAAGCTGGACGCTCCCTGGAGTCCATCGATCGGCCACAGCTGGTGGTGTGCAGTGTCCACGAGGATCGCGCCACGGCACTCGACATGGCAAGGCTGATGGTCACGCAATATCTCGGACAACAACCGCACATCATGAAGGCGTCCGGCGTGCCCCAATCGATCCTCGACAAAGTCGGCAGCGTGCTCACGTGGCCGGCCACGCACGAACAAGTGGTGGCGGCATCAAAGCACGTCCCGGACGAGATCGTCCAGATGCTCACGGCCAGCGGTACGCCACAGGATGCACGCGCCCAAGTTGCCCATTACATGCGCAACGGCGCCACGTGCCCGATCCTGTATCCGCTTGGGGATGTGAAAGCGATGATCGATGCGTTCGCGGGCTGGTCGCCGAACACATGACGGTCATCAACGCCACATCCGTTGCCGAAGTTCTTACGGCACTGCGCGACTATCCACACGCTCGTCTCCTGCAGGGCGGTACGGACACGATGGTGGAGGTGAACCTCAATCGTTCGAGTGTCGGTGATGTCATCGCGCTCCGACGAGTGGCCGAGCTACGCCGTTGGCATGTCGACGAAGATTCGGGCACGGTACGCATCGGGGCCGGTGTGCCCTATGCGGAGTTGGAGAGAAGTCCAATCTGCGACGTGTTACCCGCGCTCGCCGAAGCCTCCCGCACCGTTGGTTCGCCCCAGATTCGGGCTGCCGGATCCCTTGGCGGCAACCTTGGCACATGCTCCCCCGCCGGAGACGGACTTCCCGTGCTCAGCGCATGCGATGCCATGGTGCATCTACGAAGTGCCGAGGGCTCGCGCGATCTCTCGATTCACGACTTCATGATCGGCGTCAAACGGAACGCCCGACGGTCCGACGAACTCATCACCGCGGTCTCGATTCCACTCATTCCGGGATTCCAGGGGTACGCCAAGGTCGGAACACGAAATGCAATGGTGATCTCGGTCGCCTCTGCTTGTTTGGTACATGATTCCGTTGCGGGCAACGTTCGTCTCTCTTTTGGAGCCGTGGCGCCCACCGTGGTGCGAGCCCGTAACGCCGAAGCATGGCTGGCGAACGCCACATCGCTCCGAGGGAAGCTCGAGATATCGCAGCAGATTGCCCGGGAATTCGGTCGACGAGCCGCCGAGGAATGCTCACCGATCGACGATCACCGCTCGACTGCCGCGTACCGCCGTCACGCGGTGGCTGTGCTCGCCGAGCGACTATTGCTACGAGCCATTGCATCCAACACCACTGGAGGCGACTCGCGATGACTTCGGCACGGCAACAGGGCAACGAATTCTTCGAACTCACCGTCAATGGAATGCGACATCAGGTGCAGGATGCTTGGGTTGGCGAAAGCCTGCTGTACGTCTTGCGCGAACGCCTGGGTCTTCCGGGCACCAAAGGAGCCTGCGAACAGGGCGAATGCGGTTCGTGCACCGTTCTCATGGACGGCGACGCGGTGTGCGCGTGCCTCGTCATGGCCGCCACCGCCGTCCATTCGGAGATCGTCACCGTGGAGGGATTGTCGCCCGATGGCGAGCCCACCGACGTTCAGCGCTCGTTCGTCGATGCGGGCGGAGTGCAGTGTGGTTTCTGCACGCCCGGCTTGATCGTTGCGGTACATCACCTCCTCGATCGAAATCCACACCCCGATGAAATGGAAATTCGCGAGGCCATCAGCGGCAACATCTGCCGATGCACCGGTTACGGACGCATCTTCGAGGCGGTTCGCCAAGCACGCGACGCACGTCAGGAGCATGCATGAACGCCTTGTCGTCGTCTTCCACCTCCGTACGCACCGACACGTCGACTACTTCACGCGGTGTCCTTGGAACGTCGGCATTGCGCCCCGATGGAATGCCGAAAGTTCAGGGACGTTTCGCTTTTTCCTCCGACGCCTGGGCCGACAACATGTTGTGGGGCGCAACCTTGCGCAGTCCGCACCCACACGCAACGATTCTTTCCATCGACGTTTCGGGTGCCCTCGCCATCAACGGCGTGAGCGCGGTCATTACCGCCGACGACGTGCCCGGCAAACTCACGTACGGTCTCATCGCAAGCGATCAGCCGGTGTTCGCCAAAGACGTCGTCCGATACGCCGGTGAACCTGTCGCTGCCGTGGCTGCCGACCATCCCGAAACCGCACGTCGAGCACTGGCTGCGATTCGCGTCGAGTACGACGTTCTGCGTCCGCTCGTCGACGCCGAAGATGCCATCGCCGGATTGTTCCCTGCCATCCACCCGGACGGCAATGTGATTCGTAGACAACGGATCGTGCGCGGTGACCAAGGATTCACCGGGGACGTCGTCGTCGAAGGAACCTACGAAATCGGGATGCAGGATCAGGCATTCCTCGGACTGGAAGCGGCACTCGCACTGCCGGACGACGACTGGCGCGGTGTCGAGTTGTTCGTCGCGACACAGTGGCTTCACGAGGACCAAAAGCAGATTGCGGCGTGTCTCGATCTGCCCCACGACAAGGTTCGTCTCACACTCGGCGGTGTTGGCGGCGCATTCGGAGGTCGTGAGGACATCAGCCTGCAGGTGCATTGTTGTCTTCTCGCGTTGAAGACCGGCAAACCCATCAAGATGCAGTACGGGCGTGAGGAGTCGTTCTTCGGACACATCCATCGACATCCCGCTCGTATCTTCATGCGTCATCATGCGGACCGGGACGGTACCTTGCGTCGCGTTGAAGCACGAGTCGTTCTCGACGGCGGTGCGTATGCCTCCACTTCATCGGCGGTACTGATCAACGCTGTTACCCACATGCAGGGCCCGTACAAGTGCGAAATCGCGACGGTGGATGGCTTTGCCGTACGCACCAACAATCCCCCTTGCGGAGCGATGCGCGGCTTTGGTGTGGTGCAAGCCTGTTTTGCACATGAGTCACAGATGGACAAGTTGGCAGCAGCCTGTGGACTGGATCCCGTCGACATTCGGCTGAAGAACGCCATGCGCACCGGAGACAAATTGATCACGGGACAAGTGATGGACAGCGTGGCCCCTGTCGAACGGTGCATCCGGGAGACCGCCGCACTCCCGTTGCCACAAGAACTTTCACCTACTCCCGATGTCCTTTCCTTACCGGGCGGATCCGGTCTCACTGCCCGCCCATCCAACGTGAAACGTGGCGTTGGTTGGGGTGTTTCGATCAAGAACCTCATGTACAGCGAGGGTTTCGACGACTATGCCACCGCTCGTTGTCGTCTCGCCAATGGCGTTGCAACCCTGCAATTTGCAACTGCAGAGGTTGGTCAAGGATTCGTGGTGTTGGCGCAGCAGATTGCACGTTCGGTTTTGGGTGTCGACACGGTATTGCTCGAGCCAATCTCCACCGCCATCGGCAGTGCCGGCAGTACGTCTGCCTCGCGACAAACTTGGATGAGTGGTGGCGCCGTGGACGGGGCTTGTCGAATCGTTCGCGAACGGCTCTTCGAGCACGTTGCGGCGAAACATCAACTCGATCCCCTGCGATTGGTGATTGAGGGAACCGACGTGGTCGACAGTCGCGGCTCGCTACGTGTCAGCGTTGCGGATGCAAGCCGGGACGTCGTATTCGACGAAACGTTCGAACACCACCACCGAGCAACCGAAGAACTCGATGAGAATGGTCAGGGCAATTGCCATGTGGCATTCGCCTTCGTCGCACACCGTGCCGTCGTGGATGTCGATGTCGACCTTGGCCTGGTCAAGGTCGTCCAAGTGGCAACAGCCCAGGACGTTGGCAAGGTACTGAACCCTCTTGCCGCTCTCGGACAGGTGGAAGGTGGTATTGCACAGGGATTGGGTTTGGCAGTGATGGAAGAAATCGTGCTCGAGAACGGCAAGATGCGAAATCCCTCGTTCACGGATTACTTGTTGCCGACGGCTCTTGATGCTCCCGATGTGGTGGTCAGCATGATCGAAGAACCGGAACCTCAAGCCCCGCTCGGTGCGAAGGGAATCGGCGAACCGCCGTGTATCTCGGTAACACCAGCGATCGTGGCAGCTATTCGCGACGCCACCGGCAAGGACTTGTCTCGCGTGCCGGTTCGGCCACAAGACATCGTCTTCGGTTAAACGGGCGACGCTTCCCTCGCGCCAGGCGCGCGTTTGGCCAGCCACCCGAGTTCACCAGGTCGCGTGCGTACTGGCGGCTTACCGTCGACGAACTGCACATCGATACCGATGCTCCGCATGTCGCGAACCACCGACCGTCGTTGCGATGGATCCACGAGCGACACCACTACACCTCGAGCTCCGGCACGGCCCGTACGACCCGACCGGTGAACGTAGTCCTTGGGGTCATCCGGCGGATCCCAGTGCACGACGCATGGAACGTCGTCGATATGGATGCCTCGTGCGGCTACGTCGGTCGCAACCAGGATTCGGGCGTAGCCCCGGCGAAAGTCCTCCAGAGCTCGTTCGCGCTGTGCCTGGCTACGGTTTCCATGAATCACCGCACACCTGGCATCGTCAGCCTCCAACTGTCTCGCGACACGATCCGAGCCGTGCTTGGTGCGACAGAAGACGATGATCTGTGAGTGCTCATCCAAAAGTTCCGCGATACGCCGCAATCGTTTGTCCTTCGGAATCAGTTCGAAGACGTGCTCGATGTCGGGTTCGGACTCAGGGGAACTGGCGTCGTGGCGGACCGGGTTCTTCTGATAGCGCTGGATCAACTCGGACACCGCGCCGTCGAGCGTGGCCGAAAACAGCAACACTTGTCGCGATGACGGGAGACGATCGAGGATCTTCTTCACGGCCGGAAGGAAACCCATGTCGGCCATACGATCGGCTTCGTCGAGCACGGCAATCTGCACCGAGCGAAGGTCGATGTCCCGTCGACTGATGAGATCCTCCAAACGGCCGGGTGTCGCCACAACCACGCTGGCCGAACCGATTCGACGCAACTGGGGCCCGTAGCCAGCTCCGCCGAAGACAGCGGTCGTACGCAATGAACGGCTCGCGTCGAGCAGGTCGATTTCCGCACACACCTGTGAAGCCAGTTCACGGGTGGGCACCAACACCAATCCCGTCGGTGCGGCAGGCTTTGCTCGCTTCAACTTCGACACCAGCACCAAACCGAATGCAATCGTCTTGCCCGAGCCCGTTGGCGCCTTGCCACAGACGTCCTTGCCTGCCAGACCATCCGGGATGGTCATTGTTTGAATGGCCGTGGGTTCGGTGATTCCGCGACGGGCCATCCCCGCAACGAGGGACTCGGCGATTCCGAGGTTGGAGAACGTGCTCAGAATCCGACTGCGATCAGGAACGCCGAGAACTCAGACACCGAGCACACGCTCGAGATGGTCGTTGAGGAAGATTCCGTTCGGGTCGAGTTGCGAACGCAGTTCGCGGAACGCATCGAAGAGTTCGTAGCGCGACCGCAGGGATTCAGCACTTTGAAAGTGTATCTTTCCCCAGTGCGGACGACCCTCGAATGGCGACAATATTTCTTCCACCATTCGAAAGTATCCCTCGTAGGGCATGCCCTTGTACATGTGCACGGCGATGTACGCCGACTCCCTGCCGTAGGACGTGGAGAGCGGCACGTCGTCGGGACCAGTGACTCGCACCTCCACGGGGAAGCTGACCTTCAACCCGGACCGATCCACTGCATCCACCAACTGACCGAATGCGGCAACCAGGTGCTGGCGTGGTATCGAGTACTCCATCTCGTGAAACTTCACCAAGCGACGAGTAGCGAATACATCGTGGCTCGCTTCAACGAACTCTTGGCGTCCACTCGAAGGGAGTGCCGTCGCCAAACGGGGTATCAATGCAGGTATCAAACGTCCCGTCGCACAGACCGCACCGAACGCATAGTTCTCCATGATGGTCTTGTTCCACCACTTTTGGGCCCGCGGTCGTGGACGAGCCTCGTCCTGGGTTCGAGTATTCGTCTTGGTCAACGCCCACTTGGTATGTGGGATCCAATAGAACTCGAAGTGGTCGACGCTCGACACCGTTCGATCGAAGTTCGAGAGCACCTCGGACAGACGCCGCGGCTCCTCCACCGCATGTAGACGAAACGCCGGCACGATCCTCATGTCCACATAGGTGAGGATCCCGAGTGCGCCGAGACCCACCCGTCCGAATCGCCACACCTCGGGATGCTCGGTGGCGGAACATTCCATGTGGTCACCGTTCGCGCTCACCAAACCGAATCCCACCACCTCCCCAGCCAAGCCAGTGAATCCCAGGCCGGTGCCGTGGGTGGATGTGGAGATCGATCCCGCCATCGTCTGGGCGGTGATGTCCCCCATGTTTGCCAGGGCGAATCCAGCCGCAGCGAGATGATCGTTCACGTCACTCAACGTCATGCCCGCCGGCACACGTGCCACACGACGATGGCTATCGATCCCCACACCTTCCCCGAAGTGACTGGGACGCATCAAAACGTCACGGGACACGGCGATCGGGGTGAAGCTATGACCACTGCCGGTCATCCGGATTCGTCCACCACGGGGCATGCCGCGAACGATTTCCTGGATTTCCGAGACGTTCTCGGGCTTCATTAGTTGTCGCGGAGAAACCCGGACACTTCCCGCCCAATTACGCCAGGACGCCACTACTTCTCGTTCGATCGACTGGCAAAGAAACGACGCACCATCGGCTCGAAGTGTTCGAGGGGAGCACTCACGTAGCCCGGGTCGAAGGCTGGAGAGTCGTACTTGGCGCAAAACTCTTCCGTGTACTCGAAGTAGGGCGAATCACGAAAAGCTTCACGAGCATTGCGATCCAAACCGATGTGATGCCAGAAGTAGTAGCCCTGGAAGATCCCGTGCTGGGCGACCATGAAATGATTGGCCTCGCTCACGATCGGCTTCACCATTGTCGAAGCGATGTACGGGTGATTGAACGGCGCAAGCGTGTCGCCGATGTCGTGCAGTAGCGCACACATGACGTACTCTTCGTCGCGTCCGTCCGCCTCTGCACGAGTGGCGGTTTGTAGCGAATGCTCGAGACGTGTGACGGGAAAACCACCATGATCACTGGCGAGACACCGCAGAAGATGCAACGCGTTGTCCGCCACCATGTCCTGCGTCGCGCCGATGTGCCGCATGATGATCGACCAATCATCCTTGGTCGATTCCTGGAACGATCGAAATTCGGCCCGTTCCATCGCCCCGTTGACGCTTTCTTCCATAACCGTACGTTACGGCTCGATGTGCAGCCAGATGGTGTCGGCGTCCGATCGCAGACTGAGACGTGACGCGCACACGACCACCTTGTCGCCTCGTCTGATCATTCCTGCCTCACGCGCGGCAGCCAAACCGGCGCCAATGGCAACTTCGACATCGGCGTCACGTTCAGCAACGACCGCATGAACACCCCACAGCAGTCGTAGCCTCCTGGCAGATTCTGCACTCGGCGTAGCAGCGATGATTGCCGACCCCGGACGGCATGCCGCCAGCAATCGCGCGGAGTGGCCCGTATACGTGAGCGACAGCATCGAATCCGCCCCGACTCGTCGAGCCAAGGAACTTGCAGCCGCAGTAACGGCTGCCGTCGAGGGATTGGCGTCGGCGAAGATCGGTGGCAGGTGCACGTCACGCTCCGCGGCTTCGCAGATTGCGCACATTACTTCGACGGCACGAACGGGGTCGACTCCAACCGCGGTCTCCCCCGAGAGCATCACCGCATCGAAGCCGTCGCGTACGGCTCCGGTTACGTCGGCTACTTCGGCCCTGGTGGCACGTGAGGACGACGTCATCGATTCCAACATCTCGGTGGCACAGATGGAGATGATTCCGTTGCGAAGCGCGGTACGGGCGATCTTGTGCTGTGCTGCAGGCACCACCTGAAAAGGCAATTCCACACCGAGGTCGCCGCGGGCGGCCATCACGCCGTTGCTGACACGACAAATCTCGTCGATTCGTTCCAAAGCTTGCGGCCGTTCGATCTTGGCGATGACGTGTGCCGTCGGCCCGAGAAATGCACGAACCTCATCGATATCGCTCGGACGTTGCACGAAGGAAACCGCGACATAGTCGACGTTTTCCCGCTTGGCCACCTCGAGATCCGCACGATCCTTTTCCGAGAGCACGCTTCCGGACACTTCCGTATCCGGAAGATTCACACCCTTGTTCTTCTGCAGCACTCCGCCATGGTGAACTCGTACTTCAACGGTTCCGTTCGGCCACGAGCCCGAGATTGCCTCGATCACGGTTTCGATACGACCATCGTGCAGGAGTACTCGTTGACCCAACCGGAGTCCGCCGTCGCCCGTGGAGCGCGATTCGGGCAGTCCCAACTCCGCAAAGGTGAAGGACGTGGTGTCCCCATCTCGCAATTCACGAACTTCACCGCCGTATCGCAGTTTGGGGCCCTGTATGTCCACCAGAATCGCCACTTCTGGACGTACCGAGCGAACCAATCGAATACGTTCCCGCAAACCGTCGGTGTCGACGTGCGAACAGTTGAGTCGCAACACGTCTGCTCCCGCATCCACGAGACCAGCAATCAAATCGGGGGCGAGGGATGCCGGCCCAACCGTTGCGATTACTTTCGTGCGTCTCATCGCCTCTTATTCTGCTCTCGTACGACGCCGAACCGCGTCATATGGTGTCGAAGGGGGGACTTGAACCCCCACGCCCTTTCGAGCGCCAGCCCCTCAAGCTGGTGCGTCTGCCAATTTCGCCACTTCGACGTGTTGTGGAACCTTCAAACTACCGTCCAATTGTCGCCCATCAGTGGGGCAACCCGATGCGCCTTGATCAGGCCGACAGCAAGATGCCGAGCGCGGTCACCGTGAGCATCCACACCAATGCCAAGACGGTCGTGATGCGATTCAGGTTGCGCTCTGCAGCAGCAGAACCAAGGGCAGCCGCACCGCCGCCACCGAACATGTCCGACAATCCACCGCCTCGACCGCTGTGGAGCAGCACTCCGACGATCATGCCCACCATGGACAACACATTGACGATGACGGTAACGACCGTGATGACCGAACGCATAGTTCCAGCCTACCGAGGCTTCGCCTTCACTCTTCGGGGTGATGGCAGGCCGACAACTGCCCACTCGAGCGCACCTGTAGCACGGGCTCCTGCATGGCACAGAGGTCGGTGGCTTTCCAGCAACGCGTTCGAAAACGACAGCCCGACGGTGGATTCACCGGGGACGGCACATCACCTTCCAGCATGATGCGCTGTCGTCCTCGCTCGACACGTGGATTCGGCAGTGGGACGGCCGAGAGGAGCGCTTTGGTATAGGGATGTGTAGGACGCTCATACACCTGTTCCGCAGGACCGATCTCCATGATCTTGCCGAGATACATCACGGCCACCCGATCGGCGATGTGTCGAACGACGGAGAGATCGTGAGCGATGAACACATACGACATACCGAGCCGTTGCTGTAGATCGGCGAACAAATTGACGACCCCGGCTTGAATACTCACATCCAATGCTGACACCGGTTCGTCGAGGATGATCAACGCCGGATCCAGTGCCAGGGCTCGCGCAACACCGATGCGCTGGCGCTGACCACCCGAAAACTCGTGGGGAAAACGTCGTGCGTGATCGGCGGAAAGTCCAACGAGCTCCAACAAACTCACCACCTTTTCCTCATGATCACCCGCGATTCCCTGCACCACCAACGGTTCGGCAATGGAGGCACCGACCGTCATCTTCGGATCGAGTGACGCATAGGGATCCTGGAAGACGATTTGCATACGGCGACGAACTCCGCGCAGCTCCTCGAAACTCAACGATGCCAGGTCCACCCCGTCGAATGAGACACTCCCGGCAGTCGGCTCCAGCAGCCGGAGAACACAGCGACCCACCGTGGTTTTGCCGGAACCACTCTCGCCGACCAACCCGAGGGTCTCACCTCGGGCCACCTCGAACGACACGTCACTGACGGCTTGCACCACACGTTTCTTGCGCCCAAGTCCGCGGGTTGCCTTCAGGTTGAATTCCTTCACCAATCCCTGGACACGAAGCAACGGCTCGGTCATGGCTTCACCTTCAATTCGGTCGCGCGAATGCATGCCGTCATGGACTCCCCGTACGGCTGCAGTTCGGGCAGCTTGGTGCTGCATGCATCTATGGCATGGCTGCAACGCGTACGAAACGCGCAACCGGTGGGAGGCTTCAACATATTCGGCGGGAAGCCAGCGATAGGTACCAGACGTTCCATACCGGCTTGCGGTAGGGACGCAAGCAGACCGCGAGTGTACGGATGCGTCGGCACATCGAAGATGTCGTTGATCGCCGCTCGTTCGACCACACGACCCGCATACATCACGTTCACCCGTTCGCATACCCGGGCAACGACGCCCAAATCGTGCGTGATGAGCACGACTGCGGTGCCGAATTGTGCCTGCACCTTCTGGATGACCTCCAAAATTTGGGCCTGCACGGTGACATCAAGTGCGGTGGTCGGCTCGTCGGCGATGAGCACCTTCGGGCTGTTCGCAATCGCCATGGCTATCACCACGCGTTGACGCATACCACCCGAGAATTCGTGCGGATACTGCATCGCGCGATCTCCAGGTTGCGGTATTCCGACGATTTCCAGTAACTCAACCGCGCGCGCTCGTGCGGCCCTTTCGCTCATGGGCTGATGGGCGCGGAGCATCTCCGAAATCTGAGCCCCGATACGATGCACCGGATTCAACGCAGAGAGCGGATCTTGGAAGATCATCGACATGAGACGGCCTCGGACGGACCGCATCAACTTTGGGCTCGCGCCGACGAGTTGCTGCCCGTCGAGCACCACCGAACCCTCCACCGTCGCAGTCTTTGGAAGGAGGCCCATCGCTGCGAGGAAACTGACGGATTTTCCGGAACCCGACTCCCCCACCACGGCCAACATCTCGCCCGCCTTGACGTCGAGGTCGATGCCCCGCACTGCCACCAATGAACCCAACGGCGTAGTGAAGGTCACCTTCAAATCACGAATCTGGAGAACGGGGGTCGTCATCAGCCGTCCTTCTGCATTCGTGGGTCGGTTGCATCACGCAACGCGTCGCCGATGAAGTTGATCGTGAGGGCGATGGTCACCAACGTGAGACAGGGAAACAGCGCCAGCCACCAGAAGCCGGTGTTCACCGCCCCCTTTGCTTGTCCAACCAGAATGCCCAAGGACGTCGCGCCGTCACCGGCTTGTGGTCCATAGCCGAAGAATGCCAATGTCGACTCGCCGATGATGGCGGACACCACGGAGAATGTGAGAGCAACCATGATCGGGCCGATCGAATTCGGCAGAAGATGTCGTCGCACGATGTACCACCGAGTCGCCCCAACGGCTCGCGCTGCTTCGACGAACTCCCGTTCCTTGAGCGCCAACACTTGTCCACGCACGATTCGCGCCACACCCATCCAACCGAAGATGGCGAACAACACGATGATGAATCGAACCGATGACAACTTTCCGATCACCGGGGTCAGCCAGGAGATGGCACCCAACATGCTGCGCATGACCAGCAAGGTCACGAGGAAGGGGAAGGCCAAGAAGAGGTCGGTCACACGCATCACCACGTCGTCGAAACGGCCCCCGCGGAATCCCGCAACGGATCCCACTAGACACCCGATGGCCACCGAGATGATCGCCGAGAACAAGCCGATGATCAGCGACACTCGCACGCCGTAAATCAAACGGCTGTACAGATCACGACCGATGTCGTCGGTACCGAGCCACGCATTGGCTCGAGGTGGAAGGAACGAGTTGGGTGGGGCCTGCACCGATTGATTGACGCCGTAACGCGCGGTCAGCGGCGACAACGCAACGAAGATGACGAGGATCGCAAGGATGAACACACTCACCACGGCCGCCTTGTGACTGACGAATCGGTTGAACGCCATCTTTCTGGGCGAGACGGTTGGGAGAACCACATCTCCCGACGATGCTGGTGCATTCGAGCCGTTACTCAAGGCGAATCCTCGGATCGAGCCAGGCATACGACACATCTGCCAACAGGTTGAAGAGCAGCACGGATGCAACGATGATGACCATCCACGGCATCAACAATGGAAAGTCGCCCTCCCCGAACGAGCTGAGGAAATACTTGCCCATACCCGGATAACTGAAGATGTTCTCGGTGATGATCAGTCCGCCAACGATCGACCCAACGTCCAACGCCGCAATGGTCACCACGGGGATGAGTGCGTTTCGAAGACCATGCTTGAACAACACCCGCCGTTCGCTGATTCCCTTCGACCGCGCAGTACGCATGTACTCGCTGCTCAGCACGTCCAGGAGCGACGATCGCATGTATCGGGCGTACACCGCGATGATTTGGATCGCCACCACCGTTACCGGGAGGACCATGTGCTTGAGCATCAGCCCGAGGTTGAAACCGGTGTGGCCAGGCGGATACACCCCGGACGTCGGGAACAACGTTGATCCAAACCACCGACTCCAGTACACGGCGAACAACAGCTGGAGCAGGATCGCCGACACGTACGGCGGAATCGAAATACCGATGAACGCCGCCGTATTCACTCCTACGTCCCGTCGCCCACCCGGTCGCAACGCGGCGTACACGCCCAACATCAGACCGAAGAAAATTCCCACGATGCTCGCCGCGGTCCCGAGTCGCAAGGTGTTGGCAAGGGCGTCTTTCAGTTGCGGCCACACCTCGCGGGATCCCTTGATGCTCCTGGGCCAGTCGAGGGTGACGAAATTCCACAACCAACTGAAGTAACCGCGGACGTAATTGGGGTCCAAACCGTTCTTGTCGATGTACTGCTGGATCTTGGCGGGAGTAGCCCTCGGATTGATTCGTTTGTAACTCTCGACAGGATTCGTACCGATGCGGAGTGCAACGTAGACGAGAAATGTGACCAAGAACAGCGTCGGGAGTGCCCACGCAAGTCGACGAAGCACGAACCGGAGCACCCCACAAAACTACTCGCTAATGCCCCAGCGCTCCCCTTGGGAAACCCCTCGGGACTTCCCTCGGGCACATCTGCCGGGGACGCATCCCGTTCCCGCTCTTCATCGAACCGACGGCCGCACCCCGACGGAACTCGAGCCAAAAAAAAACGACGACGCGCGGGCCCTGCCCGAAGGCAAGACCCGCGCGTCGCGCGAGTGTCGTTCAGAGAACGACGTTCGAAACTACTTCAGGGTGACCGTTGGTTCGCCCGTCAGCAAGTTGGTAACCACGTAGGCACCATCGTTGGTGGTGGCAAACGCACCAGGCATGACCTGGTTGATCGTTGTCCATACCATCCACGACGAGTTTGCACACTCAGTCACCGGGTTCAAACACTCTGGCCACTGCTCGGCGCCGATGACGATCTTGCCATCACCGTCGAGGTCGGTCCACAAGTGGTTGTTGATGAACGAGGTGTAGTTGCGGAGCTCGGCATCAACCGGTCCACCCACCTTGTCCGTGCGCCAGAAGCCCGACTTCGGGAACTGCATCAACGGCAGCATCACGTGGTCGGCAGCCATGAGCTTCAGTGCGCTCTTGATCATGTCGGCACGCTTGGCTGCATCCGGCTCGTAGTCCGCGTTGTGGAGCAAGTCGGAGGCTTCCTCGTTGCACCAACCCTGTGAGTTCTGACCAACGTTGTTGTTCGCGGTGGTCGGAATGAGGTCACAGGCGAACGACGAGGTGAGGTAACCCGGGTCCGGCGGAGCCGTCGAGATGTACATCGCCATGTCGTAGTCAAGGGCTGGGAGACGCTGCTGGAAGTAGCAGGCTGCGTCGCAGTTGTCTGCGCGCACCTTGAATCCGGCTGCGTTGAGCAACGGAATCAGGTAAGCCTGCGTGTTCTCGCGGCGGGTGTTGCCCGTGTTGATGATCCAACGTACGTCCGGAGCCTCACCCGTTGCTGGGTCGATCCAATAACCGTCGGCACCCTTGGTCCAACCGTTTTCGGTCAGCAGGGCTTCGGCAGCGGCTGGGTCGTACGAATTGGCGAATTCATCGCCGTTGCAATACGGGCCAGGCACGATCGGGCCACACTGCAGTGGCGCTTCGCCACCGAGTGGAACGTAGATCTGCTGGAAGAGTGCATCTCGGTCGATCGACTTGGAGAACGCTTCACGGAAAATGGGGTTCGCGAATGGTCCACACTTCTGTTGGAAGTAGAAGCCTTCGTAGTCACCACCAAGTTCCTTCTTCAGCGTGATGTTGGGGTCGGAGAACGATTCCTCGATACCGCCGAAGTACTGCGGGTACACGAAATCGACTTCGCCGGCCTTCAAGGCTGCTGCCTCGGTGTCGCTGTCTGCCAGCGGCACCATGACGAGTTCCTTGGTAACTGCCTTGTCGTCGCCCCAGTACTTGTCGTTGGGAACGTAAACCACTTGGCTTGGGCTCCACGACTTCATCTTCCACGGGCGACCCGAGAACGGGAGGAAGTCGGCAAAGTCAGCCGAGATGTCCGAGGTGTTCTCCACGGCCGAAGCCTTGATGAGACCACCGAAGAGTCCCTTGTACGGTCCGTACACCGACTTGAAGTTCACGACAACCTGCTTGTCGCTGGAACCTGCTTCGACCGAGTCAATCTGGTCGTAGCCCACCGTCGAGATGGAACCTGGGGTGTTCAATGCTGCTTCCCACGTTGCCTTGAAATCGGCTGCGGTGATGGCGGAACCATCTTCCCACACGGCTTCTGGAGCAATGTCGTAGGTCACCGTCATGCCGGCCGAAGCTGGGGCAGTGAAGGTGTAATCGTAGGAAACGTCGGCGCACTCAGCGAGCGTCGGGTAGGAAACCGGCTCTGCGGCTGGTTCCTCCGAGGCTGCGGTGTCCTCCGTTGCGGCATCATCGCCACCGCACGCTGACACGATCAATGAGACCGCGAACAACGATGCGGCGAAGCGAATCGCCTTGCTGTTTTTCTTCATGTATTCGACCTCCCCGTCGAATGAGGTGGGGCGTCACCCCCAGTGATTGACTCCCTCACACTACCCCACCCTTGTGACCAAGTTCGCGCTCTCGGAACCAAGGGAAAACCCCTGAAACCTCGCGTACGGCAGATCGGCGCCCTAATAGGCGTGTCGGCGGTACTGCACGATGCGTGCGAATTCGGTCGGATCGAGGCTGGCACCGCCGACGAGCACTCCGTCGATGTCGGGCTGACGCATGATGTCTGCGATGGTTCCAGCCTTCACGCTGCCGCCGTACTGCAAACGTATGGCCTGAGCGGCTGGGCCGGAAGCCACTGAGGCCACCTCTTCGCGAATGGCGGCAATCACCTGCTGGGCGTCGGCAGGTGAGGCATTCTTCCCGGTCCCAATCGCCCAGATCGGTTCGTACGCAATAACCATCGACTTCACTTGCTCGTTGGTTCGCTTCTCCAGCGCGATGCGCACCTGGCGCTTCACTTTGTCGAGCGTGGTCCCGGCTTCGCGCTCAGCCAGGGTCTCCCCAACGCACAGGATCGGCGTCATTCCGTGCTTCAACACTGCAGCCACTTTTGCTGCAACGAACTCGTCGGATTCTCCGAAGATCTCCCGACGTTCACTATGACCAACGATCACGTAGTGCACACCGAGCTTTGCCAAGAACACGGGCGAGACTTCCCCCGTGAATGCCCCCTTGTCATCGGAATGACAATTCTGTGCCCCGAGCTTCAAGCGGAGTTGATCGGCATCGATGAGGGTCTGCATGCTCCGCAAATCGGTGAACGGTGGATGAATCGTCACTTCGACCGCGTCGAAGTCCTCCTTCTGCAGGAGGTACGCCAACTTTTGAACGCACTGGATTGCCTCGTAGTGGTTGTTGTTCATCTTCCAGTTGCCGCTCACTATGGGCTGACGATCACTTGACATTGGGTGCCTTTCGTAGTGCTGCCAATCCGGGGAGATCCCCGAACTCGAGGAATTCCAGGGATGCCCCACCACCGGTGGAGACATGATCGACTTCATCGTCCAGTCCGAATTGCGCGAGCGCTGCGGCCGAATCACCACCACCAACGACGGTGAACGCCTTGGTGTCCGCCATCGCCTGAGCCACGGTTCGAGTGCCCTTCGCGAATCGCGCGTCCTCGAACACGCCCATTGGCCCGTTCCAGAACACGGAGCGAGCCTCCATGATTGCATCGCCGAAGGCGGCGGCGCTACCCGGACCGATGTCCATTCCCTTTGCGCCGTCGGGCAATCGCCTGCCGAAGGTGGCATACACACCATCAGCGTCGACACCGATGATGTCCTCGGGCAACGTGATCGAAGGATGCTTCGCCAACAACCGTTTGCAGTGATCCACTTGGTCAGGCTCGCACAACGAATCGCCGATGGAATACCCCTGTGCTGCAAGGAATGTGAAGCACATTCCCCCACCGATCAACAGTTGATCCACGACGTTGAGCAATGATTCGATGACTCCGAGCTTGTCGCTCACCTTCGCGCCACCGAGAACCGCGACGAAAGGTCGCTTCGGTGACGAGCGCATGCGATCCAAAACCGCAACTTCCCTCTCGATCAAACGTCCTGCTGCGGACGGCAGAAACTGGGGTGGTCCCACCACCGAGGCATGGGCCCGATGCGCCGCACCGAAGGCGTCGTTCACGTATAAATCCACACCATCGATGAGTTCGGCGACGAATGCCGGATCATTGCCTTCTTCCCCGGGTGAAAAGCGGAGATTCTCGAGCAACTCCACCCCTGGCGCCAACTCCGACAAACGTGCTCGAACCGGCGCCAGCGAATCCTTTGCGGTCGGTTTGCCTTTAGGTCGCCCAAGATGACTCATGCACACCACCTTGGCGCCTCGCTCCGTCAACCAGTTGATCGTAGGAAGAGCGGCACGTATGCGGAAATCGTCGGAAATCACACGAGCATCATCGGCACCGCTCATCGGCACGTTGAAATCCGTGCGCACGAGCACGGTTCGTCCACGCACATCGCCGAGGTCTTCCAGGAGCGGAAGTTTCACGGAGTCAGCTGATCCGTCGCTACTTGGCGACACTCTTGCCGATGTGTCGGGTGAGATCGACGAGTCGGTTGGAGTATCCCCACTCGTTGTCGTACCAGCCGAACACCTTCACGAGCGTGCCCATGCTCATGGTGAGTTCCGCATCGAAGACACAACTGTGCGGATTACCGACGATGTCACTGGAGACGATCGGTGCAGTGCAGTAGTCGAGCACACCCTTGAGCGACCCATTGGCCGCAGCCGAGAACGCCGCATTGATTTCATCGATCGTCGCCGGCTTCTTGAGATTGGCCACGAAGTCCGTGATCGACCCGGTTGGAACCGGCACGCGAAGCGAAGTTCCATCGAGTTTTCCCTTCATTGCAGCCATCACCAAGCTCGTTGCACGTGCCGCTCCGGTCGATGTTGGTGTGATGTTGATGGCGGCTCCTCGTGCACGACGCAGATCCTTGTGTGGGCCATCCACCAGCATCTGGTCACCCGTGTACGCATGGACCGTGGTCATCATCCCCGTATCCACACCGAAGGCATCGTCCAACACCTTCACCAAGGGAACGAAACAATTGGTGGTGCAACTGGCGTTGGACACCACCCGGTGCTTGGTCGCATCGAACTCGCCGTGGTTGACCCCGTAGACGAGAGTGGCATCTGCACCGGTTGCGGGAGCAGAAATGATGACCACCTTGGCGCCGGCATCCAAATGGGCGGCCGCCTTGTCGCGATCGGTGAAGAACCCGGTGGATTCGACGACGACGTCGATGCCCAAAGCACCCCAAGGAAGATTCTTTGGATCCCGCTCCGACAACACCTTTAGGGATTTGCCGTTAATTACGAGGCCATCGTCGGTGGATGACACCGTCTCAGGAAGCACACCCATCACCGAGTCGTACTTGAGCAGGTGAGCCATCGTCTTTTTGTCGCCAAGGTCGTTCACCGCCACCACTTCGATGTCGGCACCACTCTTCGCAATTGCCCGCCAAAAGCTTCTCCCGATACGTCCGAAACCGTTGATACCCACACGTACAGTCATGCGGGAGAGCCTAGTTTTTTTCGATGTCGCGGTGCGCCACCCGGGCTTGCACTCCACGATTTGCCAATCGCAAGCTCAGCGCTTCGGCGATGGCCACCGAACGATGGCGGCCACCGGTACAACCAACTGCAATGGTGAGGTAGCTCTTTCCTTCATTTCGGTATGCCGGTATCAACGATTCGAACAGACCTTCCACTCGGTCGAGGAAGTCCTTGGTTGCGGGTTGATCGAGCACGAACCGACGCACGGGTTCATCACGACCGCTCAATGGGCGAAGATCCTCGTCATAGTGCGGATTCGGAATAAATCTGACGTCGAAGACCGAGTCCACGTCAAGTGGCAATCCGTGCTTGAAACCGAATGACAAGACGGAAACCTGGAGCGTGTCTGGCAAATCCTCGAGTGAGAATAGCTCCGTCATCTGGGATTTGAACTGCGCCAGCTGCAATGACGTCGTGTCGATCACCTTGTCGGCCACCTCGCGCACGGTTTCGAGAACGTCACGCTCGTGCTCGATGGCTTCGGACACGGTGCCGGTTTCCGACCGCAATGGATGCTTGCGCCGAGACTCCGTGTACCGCTTCACCAATGACTGCGTCGACGCCTCCAGGAACAGGATTCGCACCTCATGGCCCGCGCCCTTCAATCGCGGAACCAATTTGACCGCATCGATTTGTTGGGATGCAACGCCGATCACCAATGCCAGTCGTGAAGGGGTGTCACTCGCAACACCTGCGAGCTCGACGAACTTGTCCACCAGTTCCACCGGCATGTTGTCGACGACGAACCAACCAAGGTCCTCCAAGGTGTCGGCAGCCTGCGAGCGCCCCGCTCCGGACAAACCGGTGATAAGCAGAATCTCTGCCACGTTGCGAAGGCTACTGAGCGGAATGAAGTCGCTGATACACGGCGTCGGCCACCACGGTTGGCAACCACGCCACGGCACGCAACTGCTCGGCCGATGCTGCGCGCACCCCTGCAATGCCACCGAATTCCTTCACCAAGCGATCACGACGCACCGGGCCCAATCCCTTGATGCCATCCAATTCGCTCGCCTTCATACGTTTCGAGCGCCGCTCACGGTGGAAGGTGTTCGCAAAACGATGGGCCTCGTCGCGAATCACTTGCAACATGTACAGCGCGTCGCTACCCCGTGGAATCCGCAGTGCTTCGGCGCGATCGGGCACGAACACCTCCTCGAAACGCTTTGCTATCGACGCCACGTTGATCTCGTCTTCGAGTCCGAGTTCACGCACCACGTCGACGGCCACACCGAGCTGTCCCTTTCCACCGTCGACGAGCAGCAACTGGGGTGGGTAGGCGAATTTGCCTGGCCTTGCGCCCCGCTCCTCCGCCGGTGTATCACGCTCGGCGACGTACGCCGACAAGCGTCGTGTCAGAACTTCCCTCATCGCGGCGTAGTCGTCGTTGCCCGCCACGGACGTGACGTTGAACTTTCGGTACTCGCGTTTGAGCGGCAAGCCATCCTCCAGCACCACCATGGATCCCACGTAGTCCGTGCCGTGCAAATGTGCCATGTCGAAGCATTCGATGCGCAAAGGAGCTTGGTTGAGCCCCAACATGTCCTGCAGCTCCGAAAGTGCGCGGCTTCGCGAATTGTGGTCGCTTGCTCGACGCATCTTGTGCCGAATCAATGCATCGTTGGCGTTCTTGGTAACCGTAGCCAAGAGTTCGCGCCGATCGCCACGTTGCGGAACCCGGATCTCTACTCGCGAGCCTCGATGCTCGCTCAACAACGCCTCGCAGGTCTCAAGTTCGTCGGGTTCGACACTCACCATCACTTCTTTGGGCCAACCAAGGGCCGGCTCATCGGCGTACAAATCCACGATGACTCGCCGCATGAGCTCGTTGGTGTTGAGGGGCTCGGATTTGTCGATGACATAACCGTTGTTGCCGAGCACCCGTCCCTTCCGCGCATAGAACACGTGAACGCTCGCTTCGAGGTCCGAATCGCACAGTGCAACCACATCGAAATCGTCACCACGTTCTCCGACCATCACCTGCCGCTCGAGGGCGCGATCGATGGCGCCCATCCGGTCGCGCAAACGGGCGGCATCTTCGAATCGCTCATCACTGGATGCCGTAGCCATCGCCTGCGCCAACTCATCACGCACAACGTCGGTATCACCGCCGAGAAAGCGAACGAGGCCCTGCACGTGCTGCCCGTACGTGGTTGCGGACACTTCGTTCACACACGGACCGGCGCATTTCTCGATGTGGAACAGAAGACACGGACGACCGAGTCGTTCATGCTGACGAAACTTCGCGGGCGAACACGTTCTCACGGGAAACGTCCGAAGGAGTGCATCCAACGTGTCACGTATGGCCCACGCGTGTGCAAAGGGACCGAAGTACTTGGTGCCCTTTCGTTTGCGTCCGCGCATCACCACGGCACGCGGCCAAGTTTCATCGAGTGTCACCGCCAGGAACGGATAGCTCTTGTCGTCACGTAATCGCACGTTGAATCGCGGACGGTGCTGCTTGATGAGGTTGTACTCCAGCAGGAGTGCAGCAACCTCGCTATTCACCTCGATCCAGGTCACCTCATGGGCAGCCGCAACCATTGCGGCGGTACGAGTGTGCAGGAGCGCCGGATCAACGAAATAACTGGATACCCGCGAACGGAGGTTGGCGGCCTTTCCCACGTAGATGATTCGCCCGTGTTCGTCCTTGAACTGATACGAACCCGGCCCGATGGGAATCTCGGCCAGGTTTGGTTTCAGCATCAACTACCCGCGCAGGACGTCGGCAAGGAAACGCGCGGTGTGACTGCCCTTCACCTTTGCCACTTGTTCCGGGGTTCCCTCCGCGACGATGTTTCCGCCGCCATCCCCTCCCTCGGGACCCAAGTCGATGATCCAATCCGCCGTCTTGATGACGTCCAGGTTGTGTTCGATGACCAGAACCGTGTTGCCCTGATCCACCAGACGGGCGAGTACCACGAGCAATCGCCGGACGTCCTCGAAGTGCAACCCTGTGGTCGGTTCGTCGAGGAGATAAATGGTGTGACCCGTGCTGCGACGCGCAAGTTCACTCGCAAGTTTCACACGCTGCGCCTCGCCGCCGGACAAGGTTGGCGCCGATTGTCCAAGACGTACGTATCCCAATCCCACGTCCATCAGTGTTTGCAGATGACGTGCAATTCGGGGTTGATTGGAGAAGAACGACACGGCCTCGCTGATCGGCATGTCCAACACCTCGGCAATGTTCTTTCCCTTGAAACGAATCTCGAGTGTGTCCCTGTTGTAGCGCGCACCCTTGCACACCTCGCATGGAACGTACACGTCGGGAAGGAACTGCATTTCGATGCGAATGGTGCCATCGCCCGAACACGCCTCGCACCGACCGCCGGAAACGTTGAAGGAGAACCGACCCGGCTGATAACCGCGCACCTTGGCATCGGGCGTGTTGGCGAAGAGTTTTCGAATGTCGTCGAACACCCCCGTGTAGGTTGCGGGGTTCGACCGCGGTGTCCGGCCAATCGGCGACTGGTCCATGTCGATCACCTTGTCGAGGAGGTCGATTCCGGCCACGCTCTTGTGCCGACCCGGAGACTCCTTCGTCTTGTAGATCTTCTGCATCAATGCGGGCAAGAGGATGTCGCGAACCAGGGTGCTCTTGCCACTGCCGGAAACTCCGGTAACCGCGACGAAACACCCGAGGGGAATTCGTACGTCGAGTTGCTTCAGGTTGTGCTCGCGGGCGCCACGTACCACGAGTGCTTCGGATCCGACCGTCCGTCGCTTCTTGGGAACTTCGATCGACCGCTTACCGGAGAGGTATTGGCCGGTGATCGAATCCGACACCTTCTCGATGCCCTTCACCGCGCCGCTGTAGACGACGGCGCCGCCGTGCTCGCCGGCTCCGGGGCCGATGTCGACGATCCAATCACTGGCACGAATGGTTTCCTCGTCATGTTCCACCACCAACACCGTGTTGCCGAGATCGCGAAGACGGTGGAGCGTGTCGATCAAACGGTGGTTGTCGCGCTGATGCAAACCAATCGATGGTTCATCCAACACGTACAAGGTGCCCACGAGCCCCGAGCCGATCTGGCTGGCGAGCCGGATTCGCTGCGCCTCACCACCCGCCAAGGTGCTCGCAGATCTACTGAGGGTGAGATAGTCCAACCCCACGTCCAACAAGAATCCCAATCGAGCATTTATCTCCTTGGTGATGCGCTCGGCGATGATTCGTTCGCGCTTGTTCAGCTTGAGTCCGTTGAGGAACTTCGCCGATTCCCCAATCGACAGGTCGCACACATCGGAGATGGTCTTGTCGTTCACCTTGACCGCCAACGATTCCGGCTTCAATCGAGCACCCTTGCACGCCGAGCAGGGCTTTTCACGCATGTAACTCTCGTATTGCTCTCGTTGATGATCACTCTCGGCCGTTTCGTGGCGACGCTTCAACCACGGAATCACACCCTCGAACGTGGTGCTGTATTCACGAACCTTTCCATAGCGGTTGCGATACTTCACCAAAACGTTGTCGCCGAGGCCGTACATGATGATCTTGTGTTGTTTCGCCGTCAGCTTGTGCCACGGACGTTTGATGTCGATTCCTTCATCCTTGGCCACCGACTCGAGCATCCGGGTGAAGTACATCGTGTGCGCACTTCGCCAAGGTGCGATTGCGCCCTCTGAGATGCTGAGGTCGGGGTCGGGTACGACCAATTCACCGTCCACTTCGTAGGTGGTCCCCAAACCCAGGCACTTCTCGCAAGCCCCATACGGCGTATTGAACGAGAAGTTTCGTGGCGCGAGTTCTTCGTACGACGTGCTGCACTTGGGGCATACCAACTGTTGGCTGAAATTGAGGACCTCGCCGACCTCGTCGCCCTTGCCCATGATCTCCACCGTCGCCACACCATTGGCGAGCCGCAGGGCAGTTTCCATGCTGTCGGTGAGACGACGGTTGATTCCCGCCTTGCGCACCAAACGATCGACGACCACGTCGATGGTGTGCTGTTCGTAGCGCGCCAACTTTTCGCCCGATTTTTGGAACTCCGCGATATCGACGACCTTTCCGTCGACACGGGCGCGCGTGAAGCCCTGACCCAAGAAGTCGGTGAGCAACGACTCGTACTCACCTTTTCGTCCGCGCACTACCGGTGCCAATACCTGGAATCGCGTTCCCTCCTTCAGCTCCATCACCTGGTCGACGATTTGTTCGGGAGTCTGTTTGGTCAGCCGCTCCCCGTCGTGAACACAGTGCTGCACGCCGATTCGTGCATACAAGAGACGCAGATAGTCGTACACCTCGGTGATCGTGCCGACGGTGGAACGCGGGTTCCGTGACGCCGACTTCTGATCGATGGAAATCGCCGGTGACAAGCCTTCGATGACATCGACGTCGGGTTTGTCCATCTGTCCGAGAAACTGACGCGCATAGGCGCTGAGGCTCTCCACGTAGCGGCGCTGGCCTTCGGCATAGATGGTGTCGAACGCAAGGCTGCTCTTGCCACTACCCGAAAGACCCGTCAGGACGATGAGACGGTCACGCGGTAGCTCCACGTTGATGTTCTTCAGGTTGTGTTCACGCGCGCCGCGGATGACGATCTGATCGGTCACGGCGACAGGCTATTTCTTGGGTCCGACATCACGAAGCTCGCGTCGCAATTCTCGCACCTCGTCTCGCAAACGCGCAGCCTGCTCGAAATGCAGATCTGCTGCCGCCTGGTGCATCTCTTCTTCGAGCGTCTGGATGAGTCGTTCGAGTTCGCTGGCACCCAGTGCCCGAAGGTCCCGGATGACTTTGTCGCGCTCACGGGATGCACGGCGACCCTTTCCGGGATACGGTGCGGTCTCGTCTGGTCGCAGGATGGAGAGGATGTCACCGACGGCCTTTCGAATCGTCTTGGGTTCGATGCCGTGTTCAAGGTTGTAGGCACGCTGCTTCTCGCGTCGAGCATTGGTGAGTGCAATGGCGGATTCCATTGCTTCCGTCCGGTTGTCCGCATACATGATGACTTGTCCGTCGACGTTGCGCGCAGCACGACCGATGGTTTGAATCAGGGAGGTCTCGCTACGCAGGAATCCCTCCTTGTCGGCGTCCAGAATCGCCACCAGGGACACCTCCGGAAGATCGAGACCTTCGCGCAGCAGGTTGATTCCGACGAGCACATCGAATTCACCGAGACGAAGCGCACGGAGGATCTCGATCCGTTCGATGGTGTCGATGTTGGAGTGCAGGTAACGCACGCGTAGTCCCTGTTCGAGCAGGTACTCCGTGAGATCCTCGGCCATCTTCTTGGTCAGCGTGGTGATGAGGACACGATCGCCCTTCTCCACACGTTGCCGCACGTTCACGATGATGTCGTCGATCTGACCCTTCGTGGGCTTCACGATCACCTCCGGATCGATGAGACCCGTCGGGCGTACCACTTGTTCGACGATTTGGACGGAATTCGCCTTCTCGAACTTGGCCGGGGTGGCCGACATGAAGATGCATTGATTCACCCGCTCGAGCGCCTCCTCGAACCGCAATGGTCGGTTCTCGCATGCACTGGGCAGACGGAATCCGTGCTCCACCAACGTGGTCTTGCGGGCACGATCACCTGCAAATTGACCGTACAACTGCGGAACCGCAACGTGACTCTCGTCGACCACCAACAAGAAGTCATCCGGGAAGTAATCGAGCAGGGTGAATGGTGGATCCCCGGGTAATCGACCGTCGATATGCATCGAGTAGTTCTCGATGCCGTTGCAGTACCCCATCTCCTGCATCATCTCGATGTCGTACCGGGTTCTCATACCGAGCCGTTGGGCTTCCAGCAACTTTCCATGTTCGTTGAACCACGTCAGGCGTTCCGCAAGTTCCGTCTCGATCTTCTCGATTGCCTTGCGCATCCGGTCCTCTCCGGCAACGTAATGCGTTGCGGGAAACACCACCACTTCGGACGGCGTACCGAGGGTTTCACCGGTCACCGGATCCACCACACTGATTCGGTCCACGGTGTCACCGAACATCTCGATTCGCGTCACGGTTTCTTCGTACGCAGGATGTAGCTCTATGGTGTCGCCACGCACGCGAAAGTTCCCGCGACCCAGCGCAGTGTCGTTGCGTTCATACTGGAGGTCGACCAAGCGCCGGAGGATGCTTTGCTGGTCGTAGTCGACACCCTGATGCAACTCCAGCAGATGTCCCTTGTATTCGTCGGGGTCGCCCATGCCGTAGATGCAACTCACCGAGGCCACCACGATGACGTCACGTCGGGTGAGGAGCGCTGCAGTTGCGGAATGACGCAGACGATCAATCTCGTCGTTGATGGATGAGTCCTTTTCGATGAACGTATCGCTGGACGGGATGTAGGCCTCCGGCTGGTAGTAGTCGTAGTAGCTGACGAAGTACTCGACCCTGTTGTTGGGAAAGAACTCGCGCATCTCTTGCGCCAGCTGTGCGGCCAAACTCTTGTTCGGAGCCAGGATCAACGTTGGTCGCTGCACCCGTTCGATCGTCCAGGCAATGGTCGCCGACTTGCCCGAACCGGTGATGCCGAGGAGGGTCTGAAAACGATCACCCCGTTCGATACCTTCGGCAAGTTTGGCGATGGCGTAGGGCTGGTCGCCCGCGGGCGAATACTCCGACACCACCTTGAATTCATGCTTGGCGCGAGTATCCACCACGCGGCGAGCCTACGAGTTCGACGCCTCCGTCACCCGACCAGCGTCGGTAGCCGCTGGTGGCAAGGAGCACATCCATCGCCAGGCGAGTCCAACTTGGCGCGCAAGGTCCAACCGCGATCCCGAGTTGTCGATGATCCAGTCGGCCACCGAGCGACGCGCGCTTCGGGAAGCCTGACGGGCGATTCTCGCCCGAGCCTCATGTTCGGTGAAACCACGTTGGGACACCAGGCGCTCCACTGCAATCTCGGGATCCAGATCCACCACCAAGGTTCCGGACAAGCCCGCACGAGGATTCTCCACCAACAACGGAACATCCAGCACGACGACGTTGTTCGTCGCGCGCTGGGCATCGATTCGACGCATCATTTCGCGACCCACGGCTGGATGAACGATTCGGTTCAGATCGGCAAGCGCTGCAGCATCTCCGAACACCACGTTGGCCAGTGCGGCACGATCGAGATGACCGCTCTGTGCCACCACGGAATCGCCGAAACGCGCCACGATGTCTGCGAACACTGGCTGACCAGGCAATTGGAGTTCCCGAACGATCAGATCGGCATCGATGATCACCGCACCGTGCGCAGCCAACTGCGACGACACCACGGATTTCCCCGATCCGATTCCGCCCGTGAGCCCGACGAGGATCATCTCGTCACCTCACCGTACGCCAATTAGGTGTTCGGCTGACCTTCGGCCTGGAACATGTCGCCCCACGCAGCCTCGCGTGTTGCGTCATCGGTGCCAACCCAATTGCCCTGCTCGTCGGCCTTGAACTGGTCTCGGTACTCGGGAGCCAACTCGCCACCTTCAGCGGCCTGCTTGATGCTCAGGCTGATGCGACGACGGGCCAAATCGAGGTCGATGATCTTGACCCACAGCTCTTCGCCCGGTGTCACCACCTGCTCGGGAGCCTCGACGTGATGCGATGACATTTCCGAGATGTGCACCAAACCTTCGATTCCGTCGCCGACCTGTACGAACGCGCCGAACGGCACGATCTTGGTGACACGACCGTAGACCAGCTGGTTGACAGCGTGACCCTGCGCGAACGCCTGCCACGGATCCTGTTGGGTCGCCTTCAACGACAGGCTGATGCGTTCACGATCGCCGTCGATCTCCAGCACCTTGACTTCGACTTCGTCGCCGATCTTGACGATGTCGTTCGGGTTGTCGACGTGCTTCCATGACAGCTCCGACACGTGGATGAGACCATCCATTCCGCCGAGATCGACGAACACACCGAAGGCAACGATGGAGGACACTCGACCCTTGCGAGTTTCGCCAACCTTGAGGTTCACGAGGAATCCGTCGCGGCTTTCGCGCTGCGTGGCTTCCAACACCGCACGACGTGACAACACCACGTTGTTGCGTTGACGATCCAGCTCGAGGATCTTGGCCTGGATCTTCTGTCCGACGTACGGAGCGAGATCCTTCACACGACGCAACTCCACCAGCGAAGCCGGGAGGAAGCCACGCAGACCGATGTCCACGATGAGGCCACCCTTCACTTCTTCGATGACGTGACCCTCGACGGTGCCATCCTCGTTCTTGATTCGCTCAACATCGCCCCACGCACGCTCGTACTGGGCGCGCTTCTTGGAGAGCAAGAGGCGCCCTTCCTTGTCCTCGAGCGTCAATACGAGGGCCTCGATCTTCTCACCGAGCTTCACCACGGTGTTCGGGTCGATGTCCTGTCGGATTGCGAGTTCGCGGGCAAGGATGACACCCTCGGTCTTGTAACCGATCTCCAGCAACACTTCTTCTCGTGTGATGCGCACGACGGTGCCGGCGACGAGTTTGCCTTCCTTGATTTCAACGAAGGTGTTGTTGATTTCGTCTGCGAATGAAGCATCTCGCTCGGTGATCTTGCGAGGAATGTAATTTCCGCTTTGGTCGAAGGTGCCCATTGCGGCTGGGCTGAGCGTTGTATCGGTCACTGGTTGCTTTCGGTGGATGGAAGAGAAGGAGTAGGACATTTCCCGCCTGACGGCGGATAGGTCAGGCTACCTTCGCAGCCGCCCAACTGGCACCCCACGCGGCATTCACCACGAGGGGCACGTCCAACTTCGCTGCGTTCTGCATGGCGTCCAATACGAGTGCTTCCACGCGCTCTCGCTCCCCTTTGACCACCTCCACGATGACCTCGTCGTGCACCTGGAGCACCAGCCGACTGGAGAGTTCCTCGAGCTCCAATCGTTGGTCGATCGAGACGAGGGCGATCTTGAAGATGTCCGCCGCCAACCCCTGGATACCGGCATTCATCGCCATTCGTGCGGCGGCGGCCTGTACTTGTCGAATGGGGCTGTGGATCCCTTCTATCCGTCGGCGACGACCAAAGAGCGTCGTGGTGTAGCCCTCGCGAGTTGCCGTTGCAACTGCATCATCCATGTACTTTTTGACGCGCGGGAAGGCGGCGAAATAGGCGTCCAGGATCACCTTGGCCTCGCCAACGTCGATGCCGAGCCGCTGGCTGAGCCCGTATGCCTCCATCCCGTATGCCAAGCCGTAGGACACCATCTTGGCCTTGCTGCGTTGCTCGCCGTTCACGTTCTCGAGCGGAACACCGAACACTTGAGCAGCGGTTGCGCGGTGGATGTCGACACCGGCGTTGAAAGCGGCCAACAGGCCAGGGTCCTGAGCAAGATGCGCGATGCAACGCAGTTCGATCTGGTTGTAGTCGGCCACCATGAACTCGCACTTGGGTGCCGGGACGAACACCTCGCGGAACACCTTCCCTGATTCGTTGCGAATGGGAATGTTGTGCAGATTCGGCTGATCACTCGAGAGTCGTCCGGTACGCGCAACGGTTTGGTTGAAGCTGGCGTGAATTCGCCCGTCTTGCGCAATGCTGTGCAGCAGACCCAACGCATAGGTGGCTCGCAATTTCTCCACTTCGCGATACTCCATCAAAGCGTCGATGAACTCCGGCCATTCGTCCCGGATCTTCTCGAGAGATGCCGCGTCCGTGCTGTATCCCTTGGTGGCCTTGGTCTTGCGACCACCCGTGAGCCCACGTTCCTCGAACAGGATCTCCTTCAACTGTTTCGTTGAATTCACGTTGAATTCCTTGCCCGCAAGAGCATGCAAGGTCTTCACCAACGAGCTGCTTCGGGAACCGAGGGAAGCTTCCAGCGACTCCAATGCCGCTCGGTCAACTGCGATCCCGGCGTGCTCCATCTTGGCCAACACACGAACCAGCGGCAGCTCGGTGTTGGAGTACAAGCCATCAAGGTGCACTCTGCGCAATTCTTGGTCGAGCATTGGTTGCACCAGCACGGCCACGGCCGATTCACAGGCAGCAGTCCGTTGTGCCCCATCATGAATCGGGCTTTCAAAATCGAGTTGTCCGCTTGCGGTGGTGCCGTCACCGGCAATGCGCCGACGTAGCCAACGCTCCGCCACGGTGCCGACGTCGTAGGCGCCCGCAGACGAATCGGCGAGATAGGCGGCAATGGCGGTGTCGTACGACAACCGTCTGATGTCGATTCCCATTGCGAGCAATCCACGCATCGCATTGCGACCATCGTGCATGACCAAGTGCTTCGAGTCGCTCACTGCTTTCGCCAGGGATTCATCCGCGAGCAACGCAGCGCTGATCGACCAGCACGCAATCGGCTCCCGTGGCGCTGTCGACTTGCCATCGGACACCACCACGGCACGGATGGCACTACGACCCGGCTCACCCTCCCACACCACGGACGTGCCGAGCGGCGTCGTGGCTCCGAGGAGTATCGACGCCTGCTCACGCGAGGCTTCCGACACCGACACGTCTATTTCATCGGTGACGATCGACTTCGCTTGCGTCGCAACACCATCTTCGGCATCTACGACACTGTCTTCGAGCATCTCCGCACCACCGAACTTCGCAAGAATCGGTTTCCATCGCGACGTCATCGTGGAGAATTCCAACCTGGAGAAGAGTTTCTGAAGTGCCGCCATGTTGGGCTTCGGAATCCATGCGTCGATGCGCACTTCGACCGGAACATCCTTGCGAAGGCGCATCAATTCGGCATTGCGAAGTACGCGGTCTCGCGATTCGAGCAATGTGGCCTTGAGCTTCGGCGTTTGTTCATCGGCGTGGTCGAACACGGCAGAGAGCGCACCGTACCGATTGATCAACTTTGCAGCGGTCTTCTCCCCGACTCCGGGTACTCCTTCGAGGTTGTCGCTCGGGTCCCCGCGCAAGGCCGCGTAGTCCGCATATTGCGACGGCGTCACACCGGTTCGCTCGTGAATTCCCGCTTCGTCGTACAGGGCATAATCCGAGACACCACGTTTGTTGTACAGCACACGAACGTGGGGATCACGGACCAGCTGATAGGAATCGCGATCGCCGGTGACGATGAGCAAGTCATCGTTCGGTCCGATCGCGTCGGCAATCGTGGCGATGATGTCGTCGCCCTCGAAACCGACGCAGTCCAAGGTGGCAACGCCGGCTGCCGGGAGGAGTTCGGTCTTCACCAACTCCAATTGTTGGTACAAGGTGTCCGGTTGCTTCTCGCGCTGCGCCTTGTATTCGGGCGCTGCGTCATGACGAAAGGTCTTCTCCTTGCGATCGAACACCACCACTACGGCATCGGGATCGTGATCCTTCACCAGCGTGGCGAACATCGAACAGAAGCCGAACACCGCATTGGTCACCTCGCCGGTTGCAGTGGCCATGGTGTCGGGCAGCGCAAAAAAGGCGCGATACACCAACGAATTGCCGTCGAGAGCCATCACCTTCATACGACGACATCAATCCACTTCATGCAGGTGGAACGAGCTCACCCTTCAGGATGGATTCGGCTATCGCTCGCATTGTGGTGCGTTGGGTCATCGCCGACTTCTGGATGAAGCTGAACGCGTCGGATTCCTTCATCCCGTGCGCATCGATGAGAAGCCCTTTCGCGCGATCGAGCAATTTGCGAACCTCAAGTCGCTCGGTCAGTTCCGACACCTCCGATACGAGCGCCTTGGTTTCTGCGTACCTGGCCGTGGCGAGCTCGATCGCCGGTACGAGTTCGGCTTTCTGGAACGGCTTCACCAGATAGGCAACTGCGCCTGCATCGCGCGCCTGTTCGACGATCTCACGCTGGCTGAATGCCGTGAGCATCAACACCGCACAGATTCCCTCGGAGGTTATTCGTCGTGCAGCCTCGATGCCGTCCATACCCGGCATCTTCACATCCAGGATGACGAGATCCGGTGTGAGCTGCCGCACCAACTCCACTGCCTGGTCGCCCCGACCGGCTTCTCCCACCACGACGTAGCCCTCTTCCTCGAGCAGCTCACGAAGATCGAGCCGAATGATGGCTTCGTCTTCGGCGATGACGATCGTGGTCACGGGCAGACTCTACGACGCTGAACCATGGACACGAAGTACCGGACTACGCGAGACGATCGAGCAGCTCGTTCTGCTCGATTTCGAGGGTCGCAATGGCCCGCTCGAGATGTTCCAGGTGACGTGAGATCGCCAGGTAATGCTGTTGAGACTCACGGTGATCCGCAACGGCACTCGGGGTTTCGGACACGATTGCCCGCAACTCGTCGTCGGCCGCCTCATCTCGCAACACCTCGGCCTGTTCTCGGGTGACACGAAGTTCCTCATTGAGCTCCCGCATGCTCGCCACGCATCGCGCCAAGCGATGACGCACCAACCGTTGCTCGATACCCGCCGGTAACTGCAGACTCATGGGACGAACCATCCTACGAGTGCACTGGTGCCCGAGGTGGGAGTCGAACCCACACACCCTTTCAGGCAACGGATTTTGAGTCCGTCGCGTCTGCCATTTCGCCACTCGGGCAACGACGAGCAAGGCTAGTGGCGCATTGACAGGGGCAAACTCTCGTAACCTCTACTCCACAAGCTTGCGTCAGACAGGGAGGTCGGTTGCTCGCGTTTTTGTTTCCCGGACAGGGATCGCAACGCCCAGGCATGGGTCGTCCGTGGCAACACCATGACAGTTGGGAATTGGTTGACGAGGCATCCGATATCGCTCAACGCGATGTAGGTCGTCTCCTCCTGGATGCCGATGCCGACGAGCTCAAGGACACGCGCAACGCACAGCTCACCACATTCGTGAGCAGCCTCATGGTGCTGGATGCCGTGGAACGACTCGGTGTCGAACCCTCGATCTGTGCCGGTCACAGTCTCGGCGAATATACGGCACTCACCGCCAACGGCGCACTCGGCTTCGACGATGGCGTACGACTGGTGGTCGAACGTGGTGATGCCATGCATGAAGCGGGTCAAACTTCTCCGGGAGCGATGTCTGCGGTGCTCGGTCTGGACGACGACCTCGTGGAGGTGGCATGCCGCCGGGCCGACGACAGCGTGTGGGTGGCCAACTTCAACGCTCCAGGACAAGTGGTGATCGCCGGAACTCCGAGTGGCATCGAGAAAGCCACCCAACATGCCAAGGAACTCGGCGCGAAGAAGGTCATGCCACTCCCCGTTTCAGGTGCGTTCCATACTCCCCTCATGAATCCTGCACGTGATCGACTGCGTGTGGCGCTGGCGGCCGCCAAGCCCCGCGACGCCGATGTACCGATCGTTTCGAACGTCGATGCTCTCCTGCACCAACGCGGCGATGAGTGGATCTCGCTCTTGTCGGCCCAGCTCTGTTCACCCGTCCGCTGGAAGCACGTGCTGTTGGAACTACAGAAACAGTCGATCGCTGGTTACGTCGAACTCGGCCCGGGTGGAGTCCTGAGCGGGATGGTCAAACGAACGCTGGAAGGTGCGCGCTCCATCAGCGTGGCAACTCCCGATGAACTCGACAAGTTGCTGGAGTGGGTCAGCCAAGTCACTCCGCCGAAGTCCAACGACCACGACGGCGAACATCTCTTCGTCGTGGAGCGTCTCGTGGTGAGCCCGGCTGCGGGCGTGTTCGTGCAGCGCAAGGAAGTTGCCGACGGATCGCGCATCGAAGTGGGAACCATACTTGGGCACGTTGGAGATGTAGAGGTTCGTTCACCGTTTGCGGGAATCCTGCAGAACTTCATCGCGCACGAGGGCGAGCGCTTGACCATGCGCGAGCCAGTTGCATGGTTGCGGACGCACTGATGACCGGCGGACGCATCATCGGTTGGGGCACGGCCCTGCCAGAGAGAGTGCTGACCAACGCCGAGCTGTCGTCGATGATGGATACCAACGACGAATGGATCACGGAGCGAACCGGCATCAAGCGTCGGCGCGTCGGTGGAAGTACCGCAACCCTTTCGATCGAGTCCGCACGACGCGCCATCGCAATGTCCGGTATCGATCCCGCATCAATCGATGGCCTCGTTCTCTCCACCACCACTCCCGACCGCACCGTCCCGGCGACGTCGGCAACGGTGCAAAACGCACTGGGTTTGCGCTGCGGAGCTTTCGACCTCAATGCCGCGTGCTCCGGTTTCGTCTACGCCTACGTCGTGGCGCATGGTCTTCTTGCCATCGGTGCACAACGGCTCCTGGTCATCGGTACCGACACCCTGTCGCGAATCACCGACTGGAACGATCGCGGAACGGCGATCCTGTTCGCGGATGGATCGGGTGCATGCGTGGTGGAATCGACACCCGATTCGGGGCAACTCCTCGGATGGGACATCGATGCCGACGGCTCCCTTGAACACCTCCTGTACGCCGATATCGGGGGCTACATACATATGGATGGCAAGGAAGTGTTCCGTCGCGCCGTGCGAATCATGGTGGACTCCGCCCACAAGTCGTTGGCCAAGGCCGGCCTCGGCATCGACGATGTGGCGCTCTGCGTCCCCCACCAGGCCAACATCCGAATCATCGATGCTGCGTGTCGTCAGCTCGGATTTCCGATGGAGCGCACCGCAGTGGTACTCCAGGAAACCGGCAACACGTCGTCGGCATCGATTCCACTGGCATTGTTCGATGCCGCCGACAAGGACAGGATCAAGGATGGTGACATCGTGTTGATGGTGGGATTCGGCGCAGGAATGACGGCCGCGAGTGCAGTCGTTGAATGGAGGAAACCATGAGTCGCGTCGTGCTGATCACCGGTGGTAGTCGCGGTATCGGATTGGCCACCGCGAAACGGTTTGCAGCCATGGGCGACAAGGTGGCCGTCACCTACAACTCCAGTGCTCCATCGGGGGACTTCCTCGCAGTGAAATGCGACGTAACGAACGAGTCCGACGTCGAGCGCGCGTTCACCGAGGTGGAGAATGCATTCGGCCCCGTCGAAGTGCTCGTTTCCAACGCCGGCATCACCAAGGATGGTCTGCTTCTGCGCATGAAGGAGCACGACTTCACCAGCGTTGTCGACACCAACTTGACCGGTGCGTTTCGTGTGTGCAAGCGGGCAACCCAATCGATGTTGCGGGCACGCAAGGGTCGCATCATTCTCGTGTCGAGCGTCGTTGGTCTGTTGGGACAGGCCGGCCAAGCGAACTACGCCGCATCAAAGGCGGGGCTCGTTGGTTTCGCGCGATCCCTTGCGCGAGAGTTCGGAAGTCGAAGCATCACGGTGAACGTGGTTGCACCCGGTCCGGTCGACACCGACATGACCCGCACGCTTGGCGCCGAAAAATTACAAGCAATCGCCGACCTCGTTCCACTCGCTCGTATCGCCACTGCCGATGAAATCGCCGGTGTCATCGCCTTCCTGGCGTCCCCGGATGCGGCATACATCACGGGCGCAGTGCTGCCTGTCGACGGTGGACTGGGCATGGGACACTAGGCTGTTCAGCACCAGGAGGCCCCACGTGAGCCAAGATCTATTCGAACGATTCACCAAGTGCGCAGTCAACCTGTTGTCGGTCGACGCAGCGAAGGTCACCCGCGAAGCCCGCTTCAAGGAAGACCTCGAGGCCGACAGCCTCGACCTCGTCGAGTTCGTCATGGAACTTGAGAGCGAATTCGGAGTGGAAGTTCCGGAGAAGGAACTGGAAGGCATCACCACCGTCGGTCAAGCCTTCGACCTCATCGTCGCCAAAACCAAGTAAGTCTCCCCATGCAGGGAGCAGGTCATCGCGTTGCGATCACCGGGTACGGCGTCGTTGCACCATGCGGCGTAGGTAAATCAGCCTTCTGGCAGGGACTTCTCGGGCCCGGCATCACCAACGCAAAAACCGTCGAACTTGCCGACTGGGATCCCCAGCCCTACTTCTCCAACCCGAAAGAAGCCCGCCGCGCCGACCGCGTGGAACAGTTCGCCCTCGCGGCCGCCCACGAGGCGATCACCCAATCGGGGGCGCTCCCCTACGAGCCGTCGCGCATGGGCAGCATCTTCGGCACCGGCATCGGCGGCTTGCGAACCCTTGAGGAACAAGTCATCACCCGGGTGGAGAAGGGCGAACGTCGAGTCTCGCCGTTCCTCGTTCCGATGATGATGTCCAACGCTTGCGGAGCTGCAATCTCCATGCGCTACCGCCTACAGGGACCCGCCGAGACGATTTGCACTGCATGTGCGGCCGCAACCCACGCACTCGGATATGCGGCTCGTTTGATTGCCTGGGGTCGTTGTGATGCAGTCGTCAGCGGTGGTGCGGAGTCGGCCGCGACCATCACCGCCGTCGCCGGATTCGCGAACATGACGGCACTCTCCAGTAGCGGCACCAGCAAACCGTTCGACGCCACGCGCGATGGTTTCGTCTTCGGAGAGGGTGCGGCCGTCTTCGTATTGGAGCGATACGACCTCGCTGTCGCACGTGGGGCAACGATCATTGCCGAAGTGCTCGGTGCTGCGAGCAACGCCGACGCCCACCACATCACCGCGCCATCACCGGGTGGCGTCGGTGCCATCGCGTGCATGCACCAGGCACTTGACGACGCAGGTCTTTCGCCGAGCGACATCAAGCAGGTGAATGCACACGGAACTTCAACACCGCTCAACGATCAGGCCGAGTCACAGGCCGTTGCTTCGGTCTTCGGAACGCCAACGCCACCGGTCACCTCCATCAAGGGAGTCACGGGTCATCCGTTGGGAGCTGCCGGCGCCCTCGAGGCTGCGGCCGTGTTGTTGTCGTTCGAGCACAAACTGATCCCGCCCACCGCCAACACGTCGACACTCGGCGACGACATCACTTGCGATGTGGTCATCGGTGCACCACGTCCATGGACTCCCGGTCCGACGATCTCCAACAATTTCGGCTTCGGTGGCCACAACGGTTCGATCATCCTCGCTCCGGCCTCGTAGCCGCCGACGGTGCTCGCCGTCCTTAACGATCGACCAATACGAACATCAAGTCACATTCGCACGCAACCTCACCATTCACGGTCGCCGTTCCGGAACCCTTGCCGGCTCGGGCGCTCATCCGTCCAAGCTGCACCGTGATGCGTAGTTCGTCTCCTGGCACCACCTGACGACGGAACCGCGCAGAATCCAGACCACCGAAGAGTGGCAACTTGCTCGACCGAGATGGATCGCTCAAGAGCGCGTATGCCCCCACCTGTGCAATGGCTTCGCACATCAACACCCCGGGAAGAGTCGGGCGCCCTGGAAAATGTCCGGGGAAAAACCACTCGTCACCACGCAGACGCCAACGACCGGTTGCGCTGACGCCCACCTCGAGGGCTTCGATGCTGTCGACGAACAGGAACGGTGGCCGATGCGGCAACACCGCATCCGGAAGGGCGAACGCTTCGCTCACTTCCCCAACGCCTCAAGCAGGAATGCGGGTGTGTCCTTGGGTGAAATCTTGTACCACGCGTGAACGATCGTTCCGCTTCCATCGATGAGGAATGCAGATCGTTCGATTCCCATGTACTCGCGTCCGTACATCGACTTCTTCTTCCACACCTTGTACGCCTTGGCCACTTCGTGTTTCTCGTCAGCAAGCAACGGAAAACCCAACGAGTACTTGGTGTCGAACTTGAGTTGCTTCGACGGCGTATCCGGACTGATCCCGATAATGACCGTACGTCCAATCTCCGTCTTGATCTCGCTCAAGAGACACGATTGTTGGGTGCAACCCGGCGTATCGGCCTTCGGATAGAAGTACACCAATACCTTGCGCTTGGCGAATTCTTTGAGCGTCCGTTTCTTCCCGTGCTGGTCGATGAGTGCAATTGCGGGAGCTTTGTCGCCGGATTTCAACATGACACGAAACTACTCGTCGATCGCAGCACGCACTTGTGCAACGTAACTACCAACGGATTCGACCCCTTCATCCAAGAGCCGACGCATCACCGAGGCGCCCTGGATGACGCCGTCGGCTGCCGTGCAGGCTTCCCTCGCCTGTTGCGCATCGGAAATCCCCACTCCCACCAAAACCGGGAGCTTCGTCACCCGTTTCACGCGCGTTGCGATGGCCGTCGCACTTGCCGACAACGTATCACGTTCCCCGGTCACCCCCAGCAGACCCACTGCGTACACGAAGCCGCGAGAACGCTCCGCAATCCTCGGCAAGCGTTCGTCGGGTGCAGTTGGCGCTGCCAACATCACCGTGGCAATCTCGGCGGCATCCGCCGCTGCACACCACTCCGCTGACTCCTCCAGCGGAAGGTCGGGAACTATCGCGCCCGACACCCCCGCCGCCGCCAACCACTTGGCGAAGCGTTCGTGCCCTGCCCGAAACACGGTGTTGTAGTAGCACATCACCACGAGCGGCACACCTGCGTCGAGCACTCGCACCCCATCGAGAATCTTGTGGAGCGTTGCCCCACGGAGTAGTGCATCGCGCGAGGCCCGTTGAATGACCGGTCCATCCATCACCGGATCGGAGAAGGGAATTCCGATCTCGATTGCATCGGCTCCATTCGCCGCTGCCGCCCGAACCGCGTCCTCCCAGTTGGCCACGTAGCCCGTCACGTAGGGAACCAGAATCTTCCGCCCGCTATCGCGAACGGCCCGAAGATGCGACTCCAGGTGACTCACTTGCCGCCCAGGGTCGGACCGAGAATCTGCATCATCTGGGCGACATCCTTGTCACCGCGCCCGGAGAGGTTCATCAGCACGGTGGCACCCTGCATTCGCGGTGCCTCCCGGGCGATCCATGCAACGACGTGCGCGCACTCGAGTGCCGGAATGATGCCTTCGGTGCGGGACATCAATTGAAATCCTTCGATGACTTCCGCATCGGTGACGCTCGGATACTCCGCTCGTCCGATCGACGCCAAGTACGAGTGCTCCGGTCCCACACCCGGATAATCCAAACCAGCCGAGATCGAATGAGCTTCCTGCACCTGACCTTCTTCATCCTGCATGAGGTAACTCTTCATCCCGTGCACCACACCGGGAACTCCACGACCAACGGCTGCTCCTCCGGCTGGCTCGACACCCACCAACCGAGCCGACGTATCAACGAATCCACTGAAGATTCCCATTGCGTTCGAACCCCCGCCGACGCACGCCGTCACCACATCGGGGTCCCGACCGGTGAGTTCGCGAATCTGTATCCGAGCTTCATCACCGATGACACTTTGGAACTGGCGAACCATGAATGGATACGGATGCGGTCCCATCACCGAACCGATGCAGTAGTACGAGTGTTCGACACTGGCCACCCAGTCGCGCATCGCCTCGTTGACGGCATCCTTCAACGTACGGCTCCCCGATTGTGCAGCTTCCACTTCGGCCCCCAAGAGTCGCATTCGGAACACGTTCAGTGCTTGTCGCTCCACATCGACAGCACCCATGTACACCTTGCAGTCCAAACCCAGGAGTGCAGCCGCAGTTGCGGAGGCAACGCCATGTTGTCCCGCTCCAGTTTCGGCGATGAATCGCTTTTTGCCCATGCGCTTGGCAAGCAATGCTTGACCCAACACGTTGTTGATCTTGTGTGAACCCGTATGGTTCAAATCCTCGCGCTTGAGGATCAGCCGAATTCCGAGTCGCCGTCCGAGGTTGTGACACTCCGTAAGGATCGACGGGCGACCCGCGTACTCACGCTGCAGTCGGCCCAACTCGGTGCGAAAATCCGGATCGTTCCACGCTTCGTGAAAGGCTCGCTCGAGTTCCTGGCAGGCGGGAACCAGGGTTTCTGGTACGAACTGACCGCCGAATTCACCGAAACGACCTTCCGCGCTGGGGTCGGCGAGTGCGGTCACCGAATCACTGTACAAGTGCGTCGAATGCAACCAACGAGCCCTGCACAAAACGACGAACCTTCGACGCGTCCTTGCGGCCGGGCTCTCGCTCGACTCCGCTGCATACATCCACGCCATACGGACGCACCGTTGCAATCGCATCAGCGACGTTCTCGGGCGTCAGTCCGCCCGACATGACACATCGCACACCCTTGGGAACGGTCGTCAACAGGTTCCAGTCGTACGTCTCCCCCGAACCAGGCGAAGGTGAGTCGAACAACACCATGTCGGTTCGATACCGGTCACTCTTGTCCGCTTCCGGACTGCCGGCCACCACGGCCTTCATGACCCACCCCACTTCGGCCGTGATCTCATCGACCATGGAGACCGTCTCGCGACCATGGAGTTGTGCTCCACGCAGACCTGCCTCGCGAACGATTCGTACCACCGTTTTGGGGTCATGGTCGCGAAACACTCCGATCGTGAGCACACCCGCGGGCAATCGCTTCACGATGTCGGCCACCTTCCCGGCGGTCACCTGTCGCTTGGATGGCGCAAAGATGAATCCCAGGGCCGTGGCACCCATGGCAACGCTGAGGAGCGCGTCTTCTTCATTCGTGATCCCGCAGATCTTCACGAACATAATGATTACGAAGGTAGTGCCACCCGCAGTTCGGTGAGAGCCATTTCCCGATCGGCGCTTCGCACCAGGTGCTCGCCCACCAGAACTGCGCGATAGCCGGCTTCGGCGCATCGACGGGCATCGTCGGCACCGGTGATTCCGGATTCGGCGACGGCCAGGACACCCTGGGGTATCCGCTTGGCAAGTCGCACTGCGCGTTGGGGATCGACGTGGAACGTGTGCAGATCACGCTGATTCACGCCGATGAGCGTCGCGTTTACGGCAAGAGCGCGGTCCAATTCCATCTCGTCGTGCACCTCGACGAGGGCATCGAGTCCAACTTCGAGGGCGAGTGCATGCAGCTGCGACAACTCACGGTCGCTCAGTGCGGCAACGATGAGCAACACGGCATCCGCACCCATCAGTCGTGCGTCGAGAACGTCGAGCGCACACACCGTGAAATCCTTGCGAAGCACCGGTAGTTGTACCGCAGCACGAGCCATCCTGAGATCCGTAACGCTCCCGGCAAAGTGCGGCCCGTCGGTAAGCACCGAGAGACAGCTCGCACCACCCAATTCGTACTCGCGCGCCAGTTGCTCGGGGATCAAGTCCATGTTGATGTCACCCTTCGACGGCGACTTACGTTTGATCTCTGCGATCACCGCAAGTCGGGACGATCCTGCGATGGCGTGCACGAAGCCTCGCGCCGGTGTCGAAGGCACCGACCGGCGGACTTCCTGTGGGTCCCGCTGGTCGATGGATGCTCGGCGCCGATGGTGCGCCACGATGCCGTCGAGGTACGTCACCGCGTCTAGAAACCGAAACGTTCGCCGAAATGCGACATCAGTCCGGAAATCGGAATACGCACCTGCTCGGTGGAGTCGCGATCGCGCACCGTCACGGCTTCATCCTCGAGGGTGTCGAAATCGACGGTGACACAGCACGGGGTTCCGATCTCGTCCTGGCGGCGGTATCGACGTCCGATGGCTTGGGTCTCGTCGAAGTCGCACATGTAACGTGCCGACAACATCGCAAACACGCGCTCGGCAACCGGCGAGAGCGTGTCCTTCTTGGACAACGGAAGCACCGCCACTTGGTACGGCGCAATACGCGGATGCAAACGAAGTACCGATCGCGGCTCTTCGTTCACCACGTCCTCGTCGTAGGCCGCGAGGAGGAATGCCGCCATCGTCCGGTTGACACCGGCAGCAGGTTCGACCACGTACGGAACGTAGCGCTCGTTGGTGGCTTGGTCGAAATAGTCGAGACGTTGACCGGAGTGCTGCGAGTGCTGTGTGAGGTCGTAATCGGTTCGTTGGGCGATGCCCTCCAATTCGCCCCAACCCCATGGGAAGAGGAACTCGATGTCGCACGTACCCGCCGAATAGTGGGACAGTTCGTCCTTGTCATGTTCACGCAACCGCAACATGTCGCGTGGGATACCGTGCGCGACGTACCACTCCAAGCGCTCGTGCTTCCAGTAGTCGTACCACTTCGGACTCTCGGCTGGCGGCACGAAGAATTCAAGTTCCATTTGTTCGAACTCCCGCGTACGGAAGATGAAGTTCCCTGGAGTGATCTCGTTGCGGAAACTCTTCCCTACTTGCGCGATACCGAACGGGGGTTTCTTGCGACTCGTGGACAGCACGTTGGCAAAATTCACGAACATGCCTTGGGCCGTCTCGGGTCGCAGGTACACCTCCGTCCCCGATCCCTCGATCGGACCGGCATGGGTTTTGAACATCAAATTGAAAGCACGAGCCTCCGTGAAGGCGCAACCCTTCATCTTTTGCGGGCAGTCCCGCGTGTCGAGTTGATCCTGCCTGAAGCGACGCTTGCACACCGTGCAATCCACGAGAGGATCGCTGAAGTTCGCCAGATGTCCACTCGCCTCGAAGGTTTGGGGAGGATTCAGGATTGCAGCATCGATCAGTACCACGTCGTTTCGGGTCTGCACCATGGCTCGAATCCAGGCGTCCTTCACGTTCCGCAACATGAGTGCACCGAGCGGACCGTAGTCGTACGACGATCGGAACCCTCCGTAGATTTCTGCACTCGGGAAGGCAAAACCTCGGCGCTTGGCCAGGTTGACGATTTGGTCGAGATCCTTGGCTGGCACCGGATTCAGGCTAGTAGTCGAGGTGCTTACACTCGCGGCGCTTCGAACAACGACGACGAGCGAATACGGCGCTCCAGATGATGCTCCATCGCACTTCGTCCATAGGACACGACTTCACGAACGGCTGCCACTGGAAGATCCTGCCGGTTCAGCAACGAAACGATACGGCCGTTGAGCACATCCTTCAACACGGACAAAGCCTGGACGGAAACGGACACCCCACGACGATGTTGACGACACTGCACTCCCCCCGCCTGCACATCGATCGCCACCAAATCTTCGGTGGCATCGCACACCACGCAGCGATCCACTCGCGGCCCGACGCCATCTTCCTCCAACAGTCGCAGCTGGAACGCCGGCAACAGCAGTTCGGAGTAGGACACGTTGAGTTGTCGTAGCGCGCCAACCAACATGCGATACAAGTGCGGACTCGGGGAACGGTCGTGCGCGAGTTGCTCCACCACCTCGCACATCGCCAGTCCGTCGGTCATCGCTTCGAGGTGTGCCCTCGTCGATGAAGCCACTTCCACCAGCTCCACTTGATTCACGACGTCAAGCTCGCGACCCCGATACAGCTGTACTTGCACATGACTCATCGGCTCCAATCGTGAACCGAATTTGGACGTGGTCTTGCGAATTCCCTTCGCCACCGCACGCACCTTGCCCGAATCCTGGGTGATCAGTGTGACGATCCGATCGGATTCACCCAGCTTGTGCGTGCGCAGAACAACGCCAACGTCCCGATAGAGCGGCATCAGGAATCGACACCGCCAAACCGCCGATCACGTCGCGTGTAATCGTTGATTGCCATCTCCAAGTGCTCTCCGTCGAGCTCGGTCCACGGCACGTCGAGGAACACGAGTTCGGCATATGCCAACTCCCACACCAGTGAAGCCGGCATCGTCGTGGCATCACCAAGGACGATGACCAAGTCCGGCTCGCTCGGAGCCGGTGCGGTGACGGCTGCCGACAAACGACCTTCCGTAATCTCACCAGACGAACCGGCACGCACAGCGGCATCGGCGATTCGCTGCTTACCATCCGCGATCGGATCGACGATCACCGTCACACCACCTTCGCTGAGGATCACCATGCGATGCGCGTATCGCACGCCGCCACAGGAATCCTGCAACATCGTACGAACGGATTCGAGCTGCGCTGCATCGCCGGGGTGCGTTGGCACGATGGTTGCCCACTCCGCACCACCCGCTTGTGCGGCGCGAGCCACGAGAGCCACCCGTAGACGCCATTGTTCGGCCGACGTGGTCTGCCAGTCACGTACCGAGCCGGCACAGAGCAGCAGATGGGACAGAGACGCTTCGACTACCACTGATACATCCTCGCACTAGGAACTAGTTTCATACGGCACACCATGACCACTCCCGCAGTCGCGCCAACCCGCCGTCTTCATGTGGCCTGCATCATGGATGGCAACGGACGTTGGGCCAAGCGCCGAGGCCTCCCTCGCACGGCCGGCCACACTGCCGGGGAAGAAGCCCTCGCCGACGTGGTTCGTGCTGCTGCCAAACGAAACATTGGCTGGCTCACCGTCTTTGGATTCAGTACCGAGAATTGGGTTCGTCCACCCTCAGAGGTTCGTCACATCTTGGGGCTTCACCGGAAACTCTTCGGGCGAGTCGATGAACTCAATGCCAACAACGTTCGTGTCAATTGGATTGGTCGCCCTTTCGATGAACCCGGCTCGCGGACACCAAGGTCGATACAGAAGGCAATCGCCCAGGCCATCGACGACACCAAGCACAACACCGGAATGGTCTTGACCGTGGCGTTCGATTACGGGAGCAGGGCGGAAATTGCCCGAGCCGCGCGCCGCGCCACCATCCCGTCGGTGTCCTCGATCGAAGCCGAACTGTACGACCCAACGCTCCCCCCGGTGGACCTGCTCGTACGAACCTCGGGCGAATCGCGAGTGTCCAATTTCTTGCTTTGGCAGGCAGCCGATGCGCGCGTGTTCTTCACCGACTGTTCATGGCCCGACTTCGGCGCGCCCCAACTCGACGAAGCCCTTGCGCTCGTCACCGCATGACGACAGCCGCGGCATCGACATGAGCACTGCCTCGAAGGCCGCACTTTCCCTGCTCGACACGGTGATGCGGCACCTCTCCCATGCCGAACGGCGCGAGGGACAAGCAGACATGGTTCGTCACGTCGCTGACGCCATCCAGACCGGATCGACGTTGGTCGTGCAAGCAGGCACCGGAACCGGAAAGACACTCGGCTATCTCGTTCCCATCCTGGCGGCCGGACGTACTGCCGTCATCGCCACCTACACCAAGGCGCTCCAAGACCAACTCGCCAGCGTCGACCTCCCGTTGCTTGAAGCCGCATGTGCCGACACCCCGGAGCTGACGTTTTCGTGGGCCGTGCTCAAGGGGCGCAACAATTATCTTTGCCGCCAGCGAGTCTCGGAGATCGAGACCGGACACGATCAATTGCAGCTCGGTGATTCCCCACGCGATGTGGTGCGCGAAGTACGAGAACTCGTTGCATGGGCCAATGAAACGGAAACCGGGGAGATCTCCGATGTTCCCTTCCCTGTCGGCGACTCCGCCTGGCGCAAGGTCAGTCTCGGCTCGGACGAGTGTCCGGGTGCGGTCAAGTGTGCCTTCGGTGAAACGTGCTTCACGGAACGGGCACGCGAGCAGGCAAAGAACGCCAACGTCATCGTGGTGAACTTCACGTTGTACGGCCTCGATCTCGAACAGAACCGGGAGTTCCTTCCCGACCACGACGTCGTGGTCTTCGACGAGGTTCACGAACTCGAGGACGTCATCAGCGAGACCGCCTCCGTATCACTCACCGGACGGATGATCGCCACCGCAGCCGAGACTGCACGACAGGCACTCAGCAAACAGAAGCTCCCGAATGCCCTGGCCAAGACCGGCAAGGAACTCGACGAATTGTTGATGCGCTACGTCGGGCAACGACTTCCACAACCGCTCCCACCCGACCTCGAGGGAACGATTGGCAACGCAGCGCAACAGTGTGGTCTCATCCACGACGAACTACGAGCAACCATCACCGAAACACCCGAACTGCTGCGCGCCACTTCGGTGATATCACGCATGAACGAGTCGTTGAGCAAGGTGCTCAGCGGTGGCAGCAACATGGTGGTGTTCGTTACCGACGTGCGGGGCGCGGCACGACTCACTGCCGCCCCGAAACGTGTCGATCACGTACTCAGCGACGTTTGGGCCGACACGACGGCAATCCTTACGAGTGCAACGATTCCCCCGGGTTTGCCACGTCGCCTCGGCTTGGCACTCGACGACGATGACATCGTGCGAGTGGCTAGCCCGTTCGACTACGACGAACAGTCACTCCTGTACCTTGCCGACGACCTGCCGGCACCGAACGATGCTCAGCGTCCCGCCAAACTGCAGGCGCGGATCAGGGAACTCATCAGCCTGTCGGGTGGTTCGGCATTGGTGTTGTTCACCAGTTGGAGCGTGTTGCGCGACACCGCCGATGCACTCGAGGGAAAACTCGGGAAGGGTATCAACCTCTACCGTCAGGACGACATGCCCAAGAAGGCCCTCTTGGATGCGTTCCGGGAGGACGAGACTTCCTGCCTCTTTGCGACACGTGGCTTTTTCCAAGGAGTCGACGTACCGGGCAACGCCTTGCGTTTGGTGATTCTCGACAAGGTGCCGTTTCCCGCGATGAACGATCCGCTGCTCGATGCGCGGCGGGACGAAGCCGGCAACTCGGCGTTCATGACCGTTGATGTTCCGATAGCCGCTGCGTCGCTCGCCCAAGCCGCAGGTCGACTCATCCGCACGGCCACCGATCACGGCGTCGTCGCCATCCTCGATCCGCGACTATCCACCAAGCGCTACAAGAATGCCGTGTTGTATGGCGTGGCGCACATGCCGGAAACCAACCAACTGTCGCGCGTACAGGAATTCTTCGCTAGTCGCGGAGTGTGAATTCTCTAGTCGCCCGGTTTGAATCGGTAACCCATACCGCGAGCGGTCGTGATGAAACGCGGTTCGTTCGGTGAGTCCTCGATCTTCACGCGCAATCGTCGGATGTGTGCATCCACCAATCGACTATCCCCGAGGTACTCATAACCCCACACCCTTTCCAGCAATTGATCTCGACTCAGCACGCTGTTGGGGTGATCGGCAAATTCGATGAGCAAACGCAACTCCGTCTTGGTCAGCGCTACTTCGGTGCCACCCTTGGTCACGGTTCCGGCGTCACGGCGCAACTCGATGTCCCCGAAGCGGGTGATGTCGGGCGTGCGACCCGACGATTCCCGAACGATACGGCGGAGTGCAGCACGAATTCGAGCTGCGAGCTCCTTCGAATTCACCGGCTTGGTGACGTAGTCGTCGGCCCCCGCTTCCAGTCCCGCAACCAAGTCATGGGTGTCGGTCTGCGCGGTCACCATGATGATCGGAAGATTGCTCCTCGTGCGAATCTCCCGACACACCTCGAAGCCGGAGATGTCGGGCAACCGAAGATCCAGCAAGACCAAGTCGGGGTGTTCCGACGCCACCATCGCCAAACCCGTTCGCCCGTTGGGCGCCTGCAGCATGTCGTAGCCCTCGTCCTCCAAGGCAAGGCTGAGTGCGGCACGAATCCCTGCGTCGTCCTCCACCAGGAGAATCGTGGCCATGGGTAGGCAGTCTGCCAAAGAACGAGAATTTGTTACACAAAACGCACACTTTGAGCAACTTGCCGTCATCTGCCTGGAGCAGTCTGTGGGGCGAGCCGGCGAGGGTCATGCTCCCCCTTGACTCCGCCGGCTCAATGGTGCGCCATGCTTGACGGGTGCCCGATGTGAGCCACACCCCACCGATGCGCCTGCGCCTACAAGCGTTGCGACCCGGACTACGCGCCCGCATCGTCGTGTACTTCTCACTTGCCACCTTCATCGGAGTGGTGATCTTGAGCGTCGTCACCTTTGCTGCAACCCGCAACTATCTCCTCGACAAAGCAACGGCCTCCGCACGATCCCAAGCCATCGCCAACGCTCAACTCGTACGTTCGCTGGTTGGAAGCGCCCGGAGCGATGCCGGTGAGGTGGTCACCAACTTGCGCACCGAGACCGGCGGATATGCGGTGTTGCATCTTGGTTCCGAGGATCTGTTCTACGCACAAGCTCCACTGCGATTCACGCAATCGAACCTGCCGGCATCGTTCGTTCGAAACGTCATCGGTGGTACGAGCGGCGTTCAGCGAGTCGACTTCAACGGTCGGCCCTTCGAGGCCGTTGGCGTATCGATACCGGTCATCGACGCAACGTACTTCGAGGTGTTTCCTATCAGCGATGTTGCAGACACCTTGGGGACCATCCGCAGCACGCTCGTCGCTGCGGTGATCGGAATCACCATCGTCGCGGGCCTCATCGGGTTCTTGCTGAGCGGAAACGTTCTGCTTCCGCTTCGTCGTGTAACCGCGGCCGCAAAGACCATCGCCGAAGGTGCCCTCGAAACACGTCTGGATTCCGAACGCGACCCCGACCTTCAACGTCTCGTGGAGAGTTTCAATGGCATGGCCGACGCGGTGCAGGAACGCATCGAACGAGAGGAGCGCTTCGCCAGCGACGTCAGCCACGAACTCCGATCACCGATCACCTCCCTCGGGGCAGCCGTGGGAGTCCTGCAGGCACGAGCCGAAGAATTCTCCGACCGCAATCGTCAGGCAATCGACATCATCGCCGCGCAGATTCGACGATTCGATCGCACGGTACTCGACCTACTGGAACTCAGCAGGCTCGATGCCCGAGCGGGACAGGACCAGCTCGAGGAACTTCACCTCACCTCGTTGGTGGAGAGAATCGCCGCACGGCACGGCTACGACAAGGTCCTGGTCGTGTCCGACCTCGGCTCGAACGACGTGGTACTCGTCGACAAGCGCCGTATCGAACGGATTCTGGTCAACCTCCTCGACAATGCCCGTGATCACGCGGGCGGAGCCTCCGACATTCTCCTGAGCAGCAACGACGAGGAACTCCTCCTCATCGTCGACGACAATGGCCCGGGAATCGGTGTCAGCGAACGACTTCGAATCTTCGAACGCTTCGCACGTGGCACGGCATCTCGAAACAGCGTCGGTAGCGGACTGGGACTGGCGATCGTCTCCGAACACGCACGTGCCATCGGCGGTCGAGCCTTCGTCGACACGTCCCCCAGTGGCGGAGCGCGATTCGTCGTGACGATTCCCCGATTGGACGCAACGGCGTGAACCTGCCTCGAATTCGCTCCGTGCGCCGAACGGCCGTAGCTCTCCTGTTCGCACCCTGCGTCGGTCTCGTTGGTTGCGGTCTCCCCGAAGAAGGACGCTTCATCGCCCTTCCCGCGAGCGACATCCCCGACGCACTCACGGCCACCACCAGCACCGTCGTCACCAGCACGACGGTGCCGCCGGAGACGGAGTCACCATCAACCACCGTCACCGAAGTGCTGTACGACTCCGTGGAGTTCTACTTCGTGAGCGCCAACCGCGTGGTGCGCTCCGAACGTCGCATCGTGAGTCCGGCAACTCCAACCCAGGTACTGGACACGCTCTTTGCAGGCCTCGACACCACCGCGCAAACGGCCGGACTCCGTTCAGCCCTGCCGCGCGGACTCGCCGCCACGATCGAGGTTCGCCGCGGCGTCGCACGAGTTTCGTCGACTGCTCCGTTCCTCTCGGAATTGGAGCCACTCGATCAGCGCTTGGCCATCGCACAGATCGTCCTCACGTTGACACGTCGTCCGGGAATCGGGCAGGTGTTGTTCGTCGTGGACGAAGTGGAAATCCAGGTTCCCCGTGGCGCGGGAGATCTCACCGCCAAGGGTGCAACCGTCACGTACGACGATTATCTGAGCGTGTTGTCCACCCGCGACTAACGGGAGGCTCAATAGCCGAGGCGCTCGATTCGATCGGGGCGCTGTTGCCATCCTTCATCCACCACCACGACGAGTTCGATGTGGGCGCCTTGTGCCAGCTGCAAGCGAACTGCGGTTCCCACTTCCTTCAGCACCTGCCCGCCCTTGCCGATGACCATGCCCTTCTGGCTGTCGCGCTCCACCACGATCTCACAACGAATGCGCGGCCATTCGTATTCCGTAACCCGCGTGGCAATGGAGTACGGCAACTCCTCGCGCATGCGCGAGAGCAATTCTTCGCGCACCAAATCCGCAACCCACAACACGTCGGGGGTCTCACGCACCACTTCTGGCGGATAGAGCGGATCACCCTCCGGCAAATGCGCGGCCAACCAATCCAGGAAGACTCCTACTCCTTCCCCCGTCTTGGCGGACATTGGAAAGTACACCGCTGCGTCGAGGGCCGCAACCGCCGACAACTGTTTCATGACCTTTGCCCGCGGAGCTCGATCGATCTTGTTGACGATCACCACGCCGGTGGCCAGATTCATTCGGTTGGCGACGAACTGGTCGCCTCGCCCGAAGGGCATCGTGGCGTCCACCACCAAACACGTGATGTCGACCTCACGACTCGCATCGAGCGCCGTGGCATTCACTCGTTTCCCGAGTTCGCTCACCGGCTTGTGTATTCCCGGCGTATCGACGAACACGATTTGAGCATCCGCACGATGCACGACCGCACGCACGCGTGTGCGTGTGGTTTGTGGCTTGTCCGAAACGATGGACACCTTGCGGCCACACGCAGCGTTGAGGATGCTCGACTTCCCCACATTGGGCCGGCCGACGAGGCTTACGAACCCACTGCGCATCTCACGTTGACGCTATCCATCTGCCAGACTCTCTGCCATGTCTGAACGTCGCAAGTGGTTCGACCGAATGCAACCACAAACGTTGCAGATTGCCAGTTGGCTGCTGTACATCAACGGATTCTTTGCGCTCGTCGAATTGATCGATGGTGGTGACGTACTGCACTACTTCCGACAGCGCTACTCATTGGGATTCTTCTTCGGTCTCCTGGTGATTGCGGCGTATGGCGCCGGGGCGTACCACATGGCCAACGAACGCCGCCTCGGATGGAGGATTTCCGTGGGCGCCGCCGCCTCCCCGTTCGTCCTCACCTTCGTGGCCTACACCCAGCTCGATGCACCCTGGAGGTACCGACTGTTCGGCGCGAGTTTCCTGTCCTTTGCCTTCGATGCCGCGCTGTTGGCGCTCTTGCTCCACCCCCAGAGCAGGGAACACCAACGAATCTGGTATCACTAGAGCATGACAAAAACCATCATGAAGGGCGCCGAAGGCGTCAAAGCCCACGTCGGTCAGCATCTCGGCTACAGCGAGTACATCACCGTCACCCAGGAAATGGTCAACACCTTCGCCGACGCGACGGGCGACCACCAATGGATTCACATCGACGTGGAAAAGGCGAAGAAAGGTCCGTTCGGTGCACCAATTGCCCACGGTTATCTCACCTTGTCGCTCGGACCGTCACTCCTTCCCCAGATCTACGGCGTCGAGGGTGCCGTCATGGGCGTCAACTACGGCACCAACAAGGTCCGGTTCCCATCACCGGTTCCGGTCGGTTCACGACTCCGCGTGGGAGCAAAACTGCTGGCTGCCGACGACGTCGCGGGCGGCATCCAGATGACCCTCGAGGCCACGTTCGAGATCGAAGGCGCGAGCAAGCCCAGCTGCGTCGCCGAACTCGTGTTCCGTACCTACTTCGCTTAGCGAAACTGCTTCGCCACTTCGGCGAACAAGTCGAGTGTCGTGGTGTCGGGATAATCCGCGCACCACGGAACGAACCCGACACAACCCATCTTCACGTACTGGGCAACCTTCTCGCTGACCTGTTCGGGTGTACCCACGAGCGACGTGGCCTTCCACTGCTCCAGAGGATGACCCCACAAACTCCGTGATCCCGCTTGCTCCACTTCCTTCTCCGTGGCGCGCATGAAGACCTCTGGCGACCAGGTGAGTCCGATTTCGTCCATGTCGCGACCCACCGCCTTGCAGTGCTCGGCCAGGATGTTCTTCTTGCGCAGGAAATCCTCCACGGTGCCACCGAAGTTTGCATAGTCCGCATGTCGAGCCACCACCCTCAAGGTGAGCTGTTCACCGCCTCCGCCGATCCAGATCGGTGGACGTGGCTTTTGCACCGGCTTGGGATCGCAGTTGCCGCGCACCAACGTGTAGTACTTGCCGTTGTAGTTGGTTTCCGGCTCTGACCACATGGACTTGACGATCTCCACGCATTCCCGCAACATCGCAATGCGTTCCTTTGGCGCCGGAAAGTCGTAGCCGTAACCGAGACACTCGTTCTCGTACCAACCCGCCCCGATCCCCCAGTCCAATCGTCCGCCGCTGATCACGTCCACCGTGGAGGTGATTTTGGCTAACAAACCTGGTTCGCGGTACAGATTGCATCCCACCATCTGACCGAGCCGGATACGAGAGGTACGTTGGCTGATCGCGGCAATGGTGGTCCAGCATTCGAACACGGCCTCGTGCGCCGGCTTGGGAACGTTGTGGAAATGGTCGTACACCCAGATGGAGTCGTACCCGAGCTGTTCGGCTCGCACCGCTATCTCCACTGCCTTCGCCCACTTCGCTTGATCATCGGGGATGCTCTGCAGCTCCATCTTCCAACCCTGGGGCATGAAAACACCGAATTGCATCTTGCTCATAGTGGCAGGTCTCCCGTTGCTGACTTGGTGGTTCCGTGATCCTTGTACGCCGCGATGGTGCGCTGAGCGATTCGCATCTGGTGAATCTCGTCGGCGCCGTCCGCAAAACGACTCCAACGGGCCTGCTGCAACATGTGCGCCAGCGGAGTGTCGGTGGAGTAACCCAATGCTCCGTGCACCTGAATGGCGCGATCGACGATCTGCCACAAACTGTTGGCGACGAAATGCTTTGCCATCGACACCTCGGAGGTGAACGGCAGTCCGTTCTCGATCTTGTAGGCGGCATGTAGCACCATCAACTTGCATTGGTACAGCTCCATCGCGGAGTCGGCAATGAGCCATTGGATGCCCTGCTTCTCCGCCAAGAGCGATCCGTGCGAGAACCTGTTGAGGGAACGGTCCACCATCATGTCGAGGGCGGTTTCGGCCTGACCAATCCAGCGCATGCAGTGCGCCAGCCGTGCCGGACCCAATCGGTACTGACCGAGCAGGTGACCTTGGCCTCGACCACCAAGCATCTGGGACTTGTGCACCCGGAGATCCTTGATCGCGATCTCGCAGTGGTTGTGTCCACCCGACATCGTTTCCACATCGCGAACGATGTTGAAGCCTTCGCTTGGAATGTCGACGATGAAACACGAATTTGCGGCCTGCGGAATCTCCGGATCGTCCTCGGTGCGGGCGACCAGCAATGCAAACTGCGCACCACGCGCACCCGAGATGAACCACTTGTGTCCATTGATCACCCATTCGTCACCGTCCTGATACGCATGGGTTAGAATGAGCGTGGGATCACTCCCTGCAACCTCTGGTTCGGTCATCGCGAAGCATGACCGAGCCGTTCCTTCGCACAGGGGACGCAGGTACTTCTCCTTCTGCTCCGGCGTTGCCCAGTGCAGCAATGTGTGTTGGTTGCCTTCGTCCGGGGCCTGGGCATTCAACACGAATGGTCCGATGCTCACCTTGGCTGCCTCCGCCGAGACCGCAGCCATCGCCGTCGGTCCCAGGCCCATGCCACCCCATTCGGCGGGCATGTGCGGGAGCCAGAGCTTCTCGTCGTTGCGCGCAATCGATCGCAAGTCCACGATGGTCTTCACCACGGATTTGCGTTCGGATTGATTCGTCGCCTCCCATCGCGGACGAACGACGTCGTCCATGAACTTGCGCACTCGCAGACGCACCTCCTCGACTTCGGGCGGGAAGGTGAAATCGATCATGTGACCAGTGTGCCTCACGGTCGGTGACAATCACGAAGCCTGGTCACCGTAGCCTTGCGTAAGTGAGCGAACCCGCACGCAGCGCATGGGACTCCGACACCCTGCCCACGGGCGATCAGAAGGCCACCGCCGTGCGCCAAATGTTCGACGCCATCGCTCCGCGCTACGACCTCGTGAACCGCATCATGACCTTCCGGTTGGACGTGCGCTGGCGCCGTAGGACCGTCGCCGCTCTCGAACTGCCGAGAGGTTCGGTGGTGCTCGATCTGGCCAGCGGCACGGGGGATTTCTGCCGGGAGTTGACGCGACAGCATCTCCGTCCCCTCTCCTTTGACTTTTCCTTCGGCATGCTGGCAGCCGATACCAGTGCCGCACCGCGCACCCAGGCGGATGCACTGTCATTACCGATACGCAGCTCCGCGGTGGACGGAGTTACCTGCGGTTTTGCGCTAAGGAACTTCGTCGATCTTCCCTCCTTCTTTTCCGAAATCTCACGAGTGGTGCGACCGCACGGCAGCATTGCACTGCTCGACGTATCGGTTCCACGAAATCCCGTGGTTCGCTTCGGGAACTCCATCTATTTCGGACGCATCGTGCCCAAGATCGGAGCGGTACTTTCGGATCGCGCCGCGTACAGCTACCTGCCGCGCAGCGTTTCCTACCTTCCATCGTCCGATGCAATGTGCGACATGGTGCGGGAAGCCGGATTCACCAACGTCGTACATCGGCAACTCTCGGGTGGTTTGGTGCAACTTCTCACTGCCACACGGAAGTAGTCGTGCTCCGGTTCACCACTCGTCCACTGGCGGAGTTCACCAACGCCCCGTGCGACCTCAATGACGTTGCGTCGAACGATGGAGTGCTCTTCGTACGAAACGGTGTAGGTTTCGCCGGTCGCGGAGTCGCCATGCGCGGCACCTCCGCCGAAGTGCAAGGAGCAATGCTCGACGCCGAGTTCGATGATTCCGTCAACCTCCCGGGCAGCACGGGTGTAGCGCTCGGGTGGCATTCATTCTCCGGTGACTCGAGCGAACTGATCGTTCCGCGGGTGGTGGTAGGCAAGTCGGCGACTGGAGCACCCTGGGTGACCTTCGTGGCCGGCGCAGAGCACGAGGTTGCCGATGCGCTCACCGTGACCCGACCAACGTCGGCAGCTGGGGCCACGTTCACCATTCGTCCGGGAGTCAGCATCGAGAAGTACCTCGAAGCCGTAACGACCATCAGGGATGCCGTCCGTGCCGGCAACATCACCAAGGCCGTCGTCGCACGAGACATCGTGGTGGAGAGTTCCCAGCCCGTCGACATCCACGCTTTGCTCCATCGACTCAAGACGTCGTTTGGATCGAGTTATCGCTACAGCATCGACGGTTTCGTCGGAGCGTCACCCGAGCTTCTCGTCGAACGGAACGGCGACCATGTGGCGAGCCACCCGCTCGCGGGCACGACACCGCGCACCGGCGACCCCACGGTCGACGAACGACTCGCCAAGGAGCTCCGTGCCAGTGCGAAGAACCAGGTCGAGCATCGCGTCGTCATCGACATGGTGCACGACACACTGCTTCCCTGGTGCTCCTATCTCGATTGGCAGCCGGAACCCGACGTTGTCGCGGTGGCAAACGTTCAGCACCTCGGCACGCGAGTGGAGGGCCGACTATCCGATCCGTATCCGCATGTTCTCGACTTGGTGCGTTTGCTCTCACCGACACCAGCGCTCGGAGGACATCCACGTGACGTTGCATTGCAACTCATCGCCGAGCATGAAGGATTCACGCGAGGGCGTTACGGTGGCGCAATTGGTTGGTGCGACCGTGATGGCAACGGCACTTGGGCAGTGGCCATACGTTGCGCAGAATTCAGTGTCGATCGCCGATCCGCTCGCCTCTTTGCGGGTGGCGGCATCGTCGCCGAAAGCGAGCCTGCTGCCGAACTTGCCGAAACCCAATCCAAGTTTCAGGCAATGCTGGCAGCGATCATCCGCCCGTAGGCGTGTCCGCACGCACTGCGTCGCTGATCGCCCGGTTCAAGCGTTCGTGCTCGAGAACGTTTTCCGTTCGATCGGTTCGAACGATCACCACCTGTGGTCCTGGAGTGGCGAGCACCCCCCGAAGTTCTGCTTCCGTAGCAACGACCCGATGCGACACACCGTGCGCGGCGGCCAACCCGCCGATGTCGACCGAGTGCGGCGTTCCGAAGAGTTGCTCGAATTGTCCTTCGTGAAGCGTGCTGCGTTGCGGCAAGAAGGAGAAGATTCCTCCCCCGCGGTTGTCCACCACAACGATCCGCACGTCCACCCCGCGATTCACCAGGTCCAACAGACCGTTGCTGTCGTGAAGGAATGCCACATCCCCGATGAGCAACGTCGTAGGAGCGTGTGACCCCAAGGCGATTCCCACTGCAGTGGATACGACCCCGTCGATGCCATTCACACCACGATTGGCGAATACGCGCACACCGCTGGTTGCTCCCGCATACCACTCGAGATCCCGAATCGGCATGGAGGACGACACCACGAGATTGCTACCGCGAGGAATCGCGTCGGCAACGGTTCGCGCAACCTGGGGTTCACTCAGCTTCGGGCCGGCCTCCATCGCTGCGGCGAGTGCGTCCCGAGCACGCACTTCCGCAGCACCCCACGTCCGCGACCATTCGGCATCCGCAGCGTCGACGAGGTTGCACAAGTCGTCGCACAACACATCGGGATCGGTAACCACGTGCAGCGATACACGTCGATCGGGATCGATCAGAAACGGTGACATTCCGACTGCGACGATCTCGGCTCCGCATTCGCGCAACCATGTATTGATCACCTTCGATGCCGGAAGGGCTCCGAACCTCAACACCACTTCAGGCGTGAAACGTTCGGCCAGCGAGGCGTCGCGCAACCAGCCGTCGGCATGACGTACCGACAACTCGTCGTCGTCGCGACAACCACCGAGTGGATCCGCCAACACCGGCCAGCCAAGTCGACGGGCCAGCGAGGAAATCTTCGGTGACGATCCGCCGCGAGCCCCAGCCACGATAAGTCCGCGCCTACCGCTGAGGCGCGTCGACAGTTTGGACAACGTTTCGGTGCCGAGAGGTGTCTTTGCCGTTGCGGCGAACATTCGCCCAACGTTCTTCGTCATGGTGCGTGATGCTCCGTCTCGACTGGGGTCAGTTCGCGGCGGCACTTCCGCGACGGCTCCCACGAGTGGCTCGCGGAACGGCAAATTCATCTGCACGGGTCCGGGCCGTTCCTGAGTTGCAGCAACGTGTGCTCGTCGAGCCACGGCTCGCCACTCATGTCGCTCTGCATCGTCCGGTACGCCGGCATCGATGAAGAGACGCACCGACGACCCGTACAGACGCTGTTGGTCGGTGGTCTGGGGAGCTCCGACCCCCTGCAACTCCGGTGGACGGTCTGCAGTGAGCACCACTAGCGGCACTTCCGCATGTGATGCCTCCATCACCGCCGGATGGAAGTTTGCCGTAGCGGTTCCCGACGTGCACAACAGCAAGGTCGGCACGCCGGTGACCTTTGCGATGCCGAGTGCGGCAAACGCCGCGCTGCGCTCGTCGTGAAACACCTGTACAGCCAGCCCGGGATGAGCCACCAGTGCAAGCGCCATCGGGGTGGATCGCGAACCTGGGGCAACCACTGCATGTCGGATCCCGGACTCGAACCACTCGTCCACCAACGTGGCACAAAAGGTGGCGGTTACATCGGCCGATTGCATGCCTCTATCGTGGCAGCAATGCGGGTGGAAATCGTCTCCGACGTGGTGTGCCCTTGGTGCTACATCGGGAAACGCCGTTTTGACGCTGCATTGGCCATGTTGGCCCCAGAGCAAGTGACCACCGACCTCAGGGTGTCGTACCGTGCATTCCAGCTCGATCCCACCGCACCCCTGGACGACCCCACCCCGGTTCGCGAGGCGTATGCGAAGAAATTCGGTGGCGCCGACCGTGCCGACCAGATTCTTGCCACAGTGACGCAAGCAGCAGCAGCCGAGGGTTTGGACTTCCACATGGATATCGCGCTTCGCGCCAACACCTTGCGTGCACATCGTGTGCTCGCTCTCGTGGGTCGCGAACAACCACACCAACAATCGGCAGTCAACGAAGCGATCATGCGCGCCTACTTCACCGAGGGCAAGGACATAGCCGACCCGGTGGTCCTGGTTGCCTGCGCGTCCTCCACGGCGATCGACCCCGAGCGTCTCCTTCGTGTCATCACCGGTTCCGACGACGACATCGCAGCGGCGGTGCGTGCCGACTTGGAATGGGCTGCGGCACGCGACATTACGGCGGTGCCGACCTTCGTCATCAACGATTCCTTCGCGGTGCCGGGCGCCCAAGATACACCAACCTTCGCCCGACTCATCAAGAAGATGTCTGCGCGATGAACTCGACCCTCCCCCATACGGTGCTCGGCGATGGTCCCGTCACGGTGGTGTTCGCCCATGGATTCACCCAGACCGCAAGTTCGTGGATTCCGGTTGCCGAACGGATGGTCGACCGAAATTCGGCGTTGCGTTGCATGCTGGTTGATCTCCCTGGTCACGGTCGCGCCCATGATGTGATCGCCGACGTGGCCCACACCGCAACCCTGCTCGTCAACACGGGAGGATCGGCCCACTACGTCGGGTACTCGCTCGGTGCGAGAGCCGTTTTGCATGCAATGGTGGGACACCCCGACATGGTGAACTCAGCGGTGTCGCTGAGTGGCACGGCCGGGATCGAGGACCGCACCGAGCGACTTCAACGCAGGGAGTCCGACGAGCAGCTTGCCGAGCACATCCTCCACATCGGTGTGGAGGCGTTCGTCGACGAGTGGCTCGCGCAGCCGCTCTTCGCGGACCTCGCACGCACGCAAGCACAGGTGCCCGAACGGCTGAGCAACACTCCGTCTGGGTTGGCGTCGAGTCTTCGCTTGTGCGGACAAGGATCAACCACGCCCATGTGGGATGCCATCGCACGATGCCCCATTCCCGTGCTTGCAATGGCGGGTTCTCGTGATACGAAGTTCGTGGCGCTCGCCCGTCGAATTGCAACGCTCTCCACGCATGGTCGGCTCGCGATCATTGCGGAGGCCGGCCACAGTGCACATCTGGAGCAACCCGAGGTGGTTGCACGGGAAATCGGCTACTGGATCAACAGCCCAACCGAATACAACGCACCAATCACCAACTGAGCTCGAGCCGTCATCCCCAACGCGGCGATGAGTTCCGACGCCGATCGAGCCGACCTCACCGTGGCGATGGCAGGAAGCGCCGCCAATACACCGACGACACCAATCGCGGCCGTTCGAACATCCAGCATTGCCAGCAACATCGCACCCGTCGCCAGGACGTACAGGGCGCCGTACAGTCCACGAGTTCGGGATGCACCGATTCGAACGGCGAGCGTTCGCTTGTTGCTTGCACGATCGCCGTCGATGTCGCGAAGATTGTTCACCACCAACAGGGCAACGGCAAGGAATCCGGCCAGTGCACCCGACACCAGGCTCAATCGATCGACGCGCTCTGCAATCACATAGGTAGTACCAGCCGTCGCAACCAATCCAAAGAACACGAAGACGAACAGCTCACCGAATCCGGCATAGCCGTACGGTTTGGGCCCCCCGGTGTAGGTCCATCCAGCAAGCATCGACACCGCACCCAAAGGAATCAGCCACCACGAAGTCAGTGTCGCCAGCAGAAGTCCGGCGACAGCGGCCACGCCGAACGACACGACCGCCGCCCGCTTCACCGAGGATGCACTCGCTGCTCCCGAACCCACCAATCGCATCGGACCCTGACGGGCTGCGTCGGTGCCACGCACACCGTCGGAGTAGTCGTTCGCGTAATTCACCGCGACCTGCAACGCCACACTCACCACGAGTGCCAATCCGCCATGCACCGCGTAACGACTGCCGTCGAGTGCATCCGAGGTACTCGCCACCGCCGCGCCGATCACCACCGGCACCACGGCGGCAGGAAGCGTGCGTGGTCGTGCTCCGGCAAACCAGATTCGTGCGCTTGTCACCACGAGGCACGATAGTGCGTTGTCTTCTCCACCTCCTAGCGTGACGTTGTGACGCGTCTCATTGCCATCGATCTTCCGGCGTCCGAGCAGCTTCGCACGCAGGTGGAGCGGGCCTGGGATGCGGGCCATGCAGTGCTTCCGCTGGACCAACGAATGAACCCCGCCATTCGTCGCAAGGTCGCCGTGTCGCTCGGGGCCGACGAGCTCGTCAGCCGAGATGCAACGGATCACCTTCAGCCTCTCGACACCACGCACGTGCCGCTCCAGGATGGTGATGCACTCGTCATCGCCACCAGCGGCTCCACCGGTGCACCCAAGGGCGTCGTACATACGCACACGAGCATCGCGGCCCATGCACGAATGGTGGCCCAACGTCTCGCGCTCACGTCGAGCGACCAGTGGTGGTTGTGTCTTCCCCCTGCACACATCGGAGGATTCGGCGTCTTGAGTCGCGCCATGCATCTTGGTGCACGAATCACGTTCGCTGATCATGTCGATGACTCGACCCTTGCGCAAGCGATAGCCGGCGGCGCGACGCACACGTCCGTGGTCCCGACACTCCTCTCGCGACACTCGTTTGCGGAGTGGCAGCTCGTGCTCGTCGGCGCCGCGCGTAGCGAGATCCTCCCACCGAACGCCGTCTCCACCTACGGGCTCACCGAAACATGTGGTGGCGTCGTGTACGACGGTGTCGCATTAGGCGACGTCGAAGTACGACTGTCGAACGGCCGAATACACGTTCGAACCCCCAGCATGGCGCGGAGTTATCGCCATGGTCCGCTTCCTCTCATCGACGGCTGGCTGGACACCGGTGATCTCGGCACGTTCGTGGAGTCCCCGCACGATGGATCGCCTGGCGAAGGAGTCCTTCGGGTCGAAGGTCGAAGTGACGACCTGATCATCACCGGAGGCAACAAAGTGTGGCCCCACATCGTCGAGCAACGTTTGCGCGAGCATCCACTGGTGGCCGACGTGGTGGTTCGCGGAGTGTCCGACACGGAGTGGGGTGCAATCGTCAAGGCTTGGATAGCTCCCACCAGCAAGGATCGCCCACCCACGCTCGACGCCGTGCGCGCTCACGTGAAGGAAACGCTGGCCGCATACTGCGCACCGCAACGCATGGTGCTCGTTGAATCGATTCCACGCTCCGCGCTCGGCAAGGTGTTGGTGTCAGAATTACCGGAATGAATTCGGAGCAGCCGCCAGCACGCTCCACCCGCCTACCTTCGGCATTCTGGCGGCAGTTCGCCGCATCCACCACCTCCAATCTCGGTGACGGCCTCGTCGGGGCAGCTGCTCCGCTGCTGGCGCTCAGTCTCACGAACGACTCCCGGATGATCAGCGCAGTCAGCTTCGCGGCAATGCTTCCATGGCTGGTGTTGTCGTTGCCCGCAGGAGTCTTCATCGATCGTCATGACCGCCAACGAATCATGACCGCAGCCAATCTGATTCGCGCTGCGTTGTTCGCCATGCTCACGCTCGCCATCATCACCGACGTGGTCACCATTTGGTTGCTCCTTCTGCTGGTGCTCCTGCTTGCAGTGTGCGAGGTGCTCTTCGATATGTCGGCGCAGGCATTTCTTCCGGCGATCGTCGAAGAGCACCTGCTGGAGAAGGCGAATGGTCGGCTGTATGCCGCCGAAGTTGCGGCCAATTCCTTCGTGGGTCTGCCCATCGGAGCCTGGCTGTTCGTGATCGCGGCCGCGGCGCCGTTCGGGCTTCAGGCCGTTGCCCTCACCGTTGCCGCCATACTGCTCGCGTCCATCACGACTATCCGTCCGATAGACGCTGGCCCAGCCTCCAGCTCCTATCGCGAGAGTTTCACGACCGGCTTCACGTGGCTGTGGCGTCACCCGTTGTTGCGGACACTCGCATTGATGCTCGGCGCTGCCAACATGTGCCACATGTTCGCGCAATCCATCTTCGCAAAGTACGTACGCGACGAATTGGGGCTGGGTCCACGCGGATTCGGACTTCTGCTGGCCACGGCCGCGATCGGCTCGATTCTCGGCGGCCTCATCGGTGCACGTGTGGCCCGCTTGCTCGGACCATCGGCGGCAATCGTCGCGTCGTACACGATGTTTGCCGCACTGGAGATCATCCCAGCGGCTCTTCCCGAAGTTTGGGCCGTGGTCATTGCTGGCGCGCTGATGGCAGTGTTCGGAACGGTGTGGAACGTCATCACCGTGAGCTTGCGACAGCGGCTGATCCCCCAGGAACTCTTCGGGCGCGTCAACAGCGTGTACCGATTCATCGGCACCGGCACATCGGCACTCGGTGCAGTGCTCGGCGGTCAGATCGCCCATTACTTCGGGCTTCGAGCGACGTACGCGGTGTCAGCCGCACTCCTCGGTGTGGTGCTACTCGTCGGCGCGCCACGATTGCTGCGCCACGCCCGAACCTATATGGCGCCTGATCGGACTCCAGCGCCGCCGTCGATCACGTAGGTTTCACCGGTAATCCAACCGGCCTTGTCGGAGGCCAGGAACAACGCGAGATTTGCAATGTCTTCCGGCTCGCCGAGTCGCTTCGTCGGCAATTGACCGGCCAGTCGCTCGCCGAAGTTCTCCACCAACACCGAAGCAAAATCCGTCTTCACCAATCCTGGAGCGATTCCGACCACGCGGGTAGGCCCAAGCTCACCTGCAAGTTGACGCGTCATATGGATGAGCGCCGCTTTGGTGAGGTTGTACACCCCGAGAAAACCCTCGGCGCGCAAACCACCAACCGAAGCAATGTTGATGATCACACCGGGGTGGGACTTCAGGTGTGCCTCCCACGCTGCCTTGCACCAGAACAACGGTCCGCGAAGGTTCACCTGGAACGTCTTGTCGTATCGAGATTCGTCCACCTCGAGGGTGGGCCCCATGTAGGGATTCGTCGCTGCGTTGTTCACGAGAATGTCGAGAGCACCGAATCGTTCGATCGTTGCGGCAACACATGCCTTGCCCGCCTCGACGTCGCCGGCATTCGCAGCAAAGATCTCCACATCGCCTTGCATTTCTGCACGCGCCTCGCGCAGCGCATCCTCCTTGCGCGAGGTAATCATCACCTTGGCGCCGGCAGCCGCGAATTGGGTGGCGATTGCCCTGCCAATGCCTCGTGATGCGCCGGTTACGAGCGCCACTTTTCCAGCGAGAGAAATTTCCATGCCCGAGACGCTACTTCGGGAGCACTCCCGGGGAACTACTGCGGATTCGGGCCGTTGCCAGCGCGAGGAACGTAGCGAACCATGGTCACACGTCGGCCGTCGAGCTCCTCGACACTGAGTCGATATCCCTCGGCTTCGACACCGTCCCCGATTCGGGGCACCCTGCCGATCATCCCGAAGACGTAGCCGCCGACGGTGTCGTACTCGGCATTGCTGATGTCGATGCCGAGTCGTTCATTGACGTCGTCCAATCCGACTGCACCCTCCACCAACACGTCACCGCCTGGTTGGGTTCGGAACCTGGCGTCGACGTCATCGTGCTCGTCGACGATCTCGCCGACAAGTTCCTCCAAACAATCCTCCAGCGTCACGATGCCGCTGAACGCGCCGTATTCATCGGCCACGATCGTGAGGTGATTCTGGGTTCGTTGCATCTCGCGCATGAGTTCGGCAACCGGTTTGCCTTCGGGAACCACATGGGCTTCGCGCATGTGCGCCCTCACCGATTCAGTGCCACGGCCATCGCGCTCCAGACGCATGAGGTCCTTGGTGTTCACCGTTCCCGCAACGTCGTCGATGTCGTCGTCGTCGATACGCATCACCGGCATCCGACTGAACTGATGCTCGATCGCAACGCCGAGTGCGTCCGACACCGTTGCCAGTTCGTCCACCGTCACGATGTCCTGACGTGGCTTCATGATTTCGCGCACCTTGGTGTCGCCGAACTCGATCACCGACTCGATGAGTTCCTGTTCCTCGGCTTCGATGACCGAATCCTTGGCGGCGGCTTCCACGATTCCAAGGAACTCCGTCTCACTGATGAACGGACCCTGCTCCAAGTCCTTGCCTTTCACGATCAAGTTCGTGATGCGAATGAGCAGGTTGGATGCGACACGCAACGGCCAAAATGCCGCCAACGCCGACACCAATGGTGCCGTGGCCGAGGCACCCCGCACCGAATACAACACCGCATACGTCTTTGGCACCGCTTCGGCGAGGACGAAGAACACCACCACGTTGAGCGCAACACCGATCACCACTCCCGGGGCACCAAACACCCGGTTGGCAACCACACCGGTGAGCGTTGCTTGCAAGGTTTGCAGGATGTTCACGGTGAGTAACAGTGGGTTCACCCAACGCGTGGGATCGCTGGCCAACCGCACCAGGATGTTGCCACGCTTGTGGCCGTCGGCTAGCAGCGCCTCGGCTTTTTGTTTGGTGATTCGCGAGAGCGACATCTCGGCCAAGGCGAGCAACGTCAAGATGACGAGCAACACCCCGACGGCCACCAACACCCAGATGTCACTCGTCGTCAAGGCAGCCGAAATCATGTTCAGTACCCCTGCGAAAACGCAACTGGTGCGTTGCCGTTCCAGTGGAGTTGTTCGAGCAACGCACGTTCGCGACTGCGCATCTTGTTGGCGTTGACATCCGTGTCGTGGTCGTATCCGAGCACGTGCAACACACCGTGGGTCACCAAGAGTGCGATCTCGTCATCGAGCGTTCCCGCGTGGTTCGGTGCCTGCTCACGCGCGACGTCCGGGCACACCACCACGTCACCAACCAGCAACGGCAGCTCCCCTGCATCGACCCTGGCCAACACCGGTGTGGCCGATCGAGCAGTCGGTCCGGTGGCACGGGAATTGTCCACCAGGTCGATGGGAAACGCCAGTACGTCAGTCGGGCCATCCACACCCATGTGAACACGATTCATCTCGTGTATCGCCTCCCTCGAAACAAACAGCAGAGCCATCTCCGCTTGTCCGCGCACACCCTCGGCTTCGAGAACTCGCGAGGCGAGTGTTTGCCATCTCACGGATTCCACGTCGATGTCGGTCTGTTCATCCGAGACGAACACCTCGACATTGCCGTCACCGCCCACACGTCGTGGCGCGTTGGATCGCGGTCGATCAATCACGACGTCTGGTGCCACGAACTCGCGTAGCGCCCTTCTCGCCCGACTTCTCGTACGCAGCAACGATGTCTGCAACGATCTTGTGACGCACCACGTCGGAGTACTCGAGGTGAACGAACGTCAGGCCGTCGATTCCCGTCAACACCCGCTCCAAGCCGGCCAGACCACTTCGTCCGTCCGGAACATCCACCTGCGTCGTGTCGCCCGTAACCACCACCTTCGAACCGAAACCGATTCGCGTCAGGAACATCTTCATCTGCTCCGGGGTGGTGTTTTGTGCCTCGTCGAGAATGATGAACGAGTTGTTCAGGGTTCGACCTCGCATGAACGCCAATGGCGCCACTTCCACCACACCGCGCTCGAGATACTTCTGGGCATGCTCGGCGCCAACCATGTCGTGCAACGCGTCGTAAAGAGGTCGTAGGTAGGGGTCGATCTTGGCCATCAGATCGCCGGGGAGGAAACCCAACCGTTCGCCTGCCTCTACCGCTGGTCGCGTGAGAATGATTCGTTGCACGGACTTGGCGTGCAGAGCCTGCACCGCCATGGCAACTGCCAGCCAGCTCTTCCCCGTACCTGCCGGACCGAGCGCAAAGGTGATGACGTGTTCTGCAATCGCGTCCACATAGCGCCGTTGGCCGGCCGTCTTGGCGCGAACGGGCCGACTTTGACCAACACGCACGATGTCGGAGGTCAGCACGCTGCTCGGGCTGACATCGGACTTCACCATGTCGATGACTCGACCAAGGATCACGAGATCGAGGGCTTCCCCACGCTGAAGGAGCTCGGCAAGCTCTTCGAACAATCTCCCCACCACATCTGCATCGGGGCCGGAGGTGCTTACTTCATTCCCACGCACCACGATCGTGCACCGGGGAAAGGAGCGTTCGACGAAACGCAGGAGTTCGTCACGCTCGCCGAGGAGTGCTGCCATCAAATGGGCTCCAGGAATCACCACCGTGGTGGCGGATGAGGCGACAGTCATGTCGCGGGGGTGATCATGGCCTCCTTTATGTTATCCCCGCCCCCACTGGCGATATCCGAGCCAACTGGCGTGAAATCAAGGGCGAAGAATCGCTGTGCAGCAAGCGGCACCAACTGCACCTCCCCGACCATTTGTCCCATCCGCAACATCAACTCGGCTGCACCGCCATGGTCATCGGGCTGTCGTGTTTCAGGTAAGTCGAATACGAGGAGTGCGCCGTCGCGCGCTTCGGCTGCCAGAGCCTCCTTTGCCAAGGCGATGTTCGCACCGCGAACTTCGACATCGGAATCCACCACCACCCACATCACGTAATGCACCAATCCTTTGCGCATTCGTTCGGCATGGTGTTGCCGAAAATAATCGGGGTTCAGCCAGCGAGTCGAGGTGATGTCCGTGGCGATCAATGTCATCACCATGGGGCGATTGTCCTCCCACACCACCCAGACACGATTCGTGGAATTCAGGAGTGCTTCATCGAACTCGGACCTGTTCACCAATTCGGTGAACGGCAGGACCGGATTGTTGGCATAGGCACGACGATAAAACTCCCACAAGCGATCGCGCAGCTCCACATCGCCAAGGCGCGTGTGTCGGGTAATGAACATGGGTCTCCGATGAGCGCATACGCGCCCGAGGTCTCTGACCTCCGCCCATCGTCAGGCTAATGAATCACGTGTTGCCATATGGGGATTTACTACCGTGGTCTCGGTGATGTTCGCGTGACAGAACGCACGCTCGAGCGCGCTTCGTGGCTAAGTCTGGCGGTTGGTGTCGTGGCGGCGCTCGCCCACTTGGTGGTGCAATCCGAGGTATTCGGCAACGTCGTGTACGCCGCAGCCATCGTCAGCGTCGCCTTTGCGGCAGGTACTTCCGCTCGGATCCATCGGTTGGACCGGCGAATCCTGCTGGGATTCGCCGTCATCACGGTGTCCGTCGTCGGCGGACAGCTGCTGTCCCGCGATTCGCTCGGTGCCACCGCCCACTTCATGGGTGAGCTGTTCTTTCTCATCGTCCAAGCCACGCTCATCATCGGCCTGCTGGTTGTCGTGCAACGACGTATCGGGAGGGAGCCCGTTGGTGTGCTCGCCGACGCTTCGATTCTCTCCCTTGGCGCATGGTTGGTGTTGTGGATCACCGTTCTGCGACCGCTCTTCGACACCATCACCGATGAACCAGCGGTCGTAGCGCTCCGCGGAGTCACGTTCTCGCTCTCCGCCGTGGTGCTCTTCCTTCTGGCGACCCTGTTGCTCGGCGACTCCGAGAACAACACCGTGGTGTGGTTGGCGACGTGTGCGATCATCACCTCGCTTCTGGGTGACTTGCTGTGGGCGGTGTCGGATGCGCGTATCAGCGACATCTCGCAGTCCACCCTGAACGCACCGTACGTCCTTGCACTCTTTGCGGCTGCCGCCACGCTGTTGCATCCCGAGATTCGTTTCCTCACTGCACAAGGTGCATACCGCTCTGCTCGACCGCTTGCCGGACGGCTCGTCGTGGTGATCTCCGGTTTGGTGGTACCAATCTTCATCTTCGCCCTCACGGATTCACAAGACACCCGAGACCGTGTCGTGCGCACGGTATCGGTTCTCGTGCTTTCGGCAGTGGTGTTGGTGCGTGTGGTACTCGCCGTGCGCGCCAATGCCGTACTTCAGGCCAAGCTCGTGACCAGCGCACAGACCGATGCCCTCACCGGACTGCCCAATCGCTCGCTGATGCTGCAACACGTGGATACCGCGCTGCGTACGGCGTGGCGGGATGGTCGGCAGCCAACCGTGCTCTTCATCGACGTCGACCGATTCAAGAACATCAACGACAGTCTCGGGCACGCTGCAGGCGACGATGTGCTCATCGCCGTTGCGGCGCGCTTGCGGGTGGTGCTGCCCACCAGGTGTGTCGTCGGCCGAATAGCTGGTGACGAGTTCGTCGTACTCGACCCGCAAACCGCGGGACTCGGCGAAGCGATGGTGCTGGCCGACCGGGTGCTTGAGTCGTTCCACGAGCCACTGGCACTTCGTCAGGGCGATGTTTTCGTTTCCGCCAGCATCGGAGTTTCCACCTATCGCCCATCGGTCACCAACTCTGCGGATGATTTGCTGCGCCACGCCGATACCGCGATGTATCGCGCCAAGGAATCCGGACGCAATTGCGTCGCCATCTTCGATGAATCGATGTTGGAGAGCGTCACCCAACGGTTGGCCGTGGAAACCGCGCTCTATCGTGCGCTCGAGCGCCGAGAACTACGACTGGTGCATCAACCAATCATCGACATCGGCTTGGGCGAGGTGGTGGGATTCGAAGCACTCATGCGTTGGGATCGCGGGGATGGCTCCACCATCTCACCCGCGGAATTCATTCCCATCGCCGAAGAAACCGGCACCATCGTTCCGATCGGATCATGGGCCCTCCTCGAAGCACTCACCCACCTGAGCGAATGGATTGCCAGTGGCGTGTGCCCTCGCGATGCAACCATGGCAGTGAACGTTTCACCACGTCAGCTGAGCGATCCGAATTTCGTCAACGTCGTGAGTGAAGCACTCACACGAGCCCACATTCCCGCAAAGCAACTCTGGCTCGAAGTGACCGAGGGCGTGATGATCGCCCAACCCGACCAGGCATTGGCTGCACTCACCAAGTTGTGCGAACTCGGCGTACGAGCAGCAATCGACGATTTTGGCACGGGCTACTCGTCCCTGTCGCTCCTCCAGAAGTTTCCCATTCAACGACTGAAGATCGACCGCACCTTCATCAGCGGAGTTGCCGACAACGATGATGCGCGCGCTTTGGTGCGCACCATCATCGCAATGTGCGACTCCATGGGCTTGGACATGGTCGCCGAAGGCGTCGAGAGCGTTCGTCAGCTACAAGTGCTCGGCGAACTGCACTGTGCCAAGGCACAGGGCTACCTCATCAGCCACCCTGTACCACCCGAGTCGATTGCCAGTACCGTTGCTGCAATCAACGACCTCGGTCCGTGGCCACGAACCCGTCGTCAGTGAACGATGCACAGGCGCTCGCGCAAGGCAGCCATCACATCGGCGACCTCCGAACGAGCACAGCAGGCCGCAACATAGCCGTCGGGGCGAACGACCACCACCTCATGATTGAGTGTGGAGATTCGATCTCCATGAACGTGACGAACGGGGACCTTGCCGAGTTGTCCATCGAGCGTGAGTGATTCGTCCGACAACACCACGAAAGCAAGCGGCTCTGCGCTCGTAACGGTGTGCCATTGCGAATACAACGCTCCCGCAGCAGCGGACCCCAAGACCACCACGCCGTTCTCGTAACCGCGCGATCGACGTGAACCGCCGTAGCCGGCCTCACGGCTCACGCCATGACTCACGCGTCCCGCGAATTGATCGATGAGCCGTCCTGTTTCCACGGACTGCTCCACGACATCGCGCACGTGTGGAAGACGCTCCGCAGAATACGAGTCGAGGAGTCCTGCAGTACTCCAGCCGTTGCCGACATAGGCGAGCTTCCAACTCAGATTGAAGGCGTCCCGCATGCCTGAATTCAGTCCTTGGCCCATGAATGGCGGCATTTGGTGTGCCGAGTCACCCGCAAGCAGCACACGCCCCTCTCGAAGTCGTTCGGCGACCACGGCATGAAAGCGGTATGCCGCGGTCCTTACGATGCGCGCCTGCGACGACGACACCCATGGCGAAAGCAAACTCCACACTTGTGAAGCCGCCGACATTTCTGCGGGTTTCTCGCCAGGCTGCAATTGAAACTCGAATCGGTAGTAATTGCGGAATCCACTCACCAGCGTGGTTGGACGTCGAGCGTCGCACACCTGACGTGTGAGGTCGGGCAACCGCGCTTGCTCCCGATCGACAAGTTCGATGTCCACGACCAGCCAGTCCTGATCGAAGCCCAAATCTTCGAGCCGAATACCCATTGCCTTGCGAGTGCGACTTGACGCGCCGTCGCAGGCCACCAAGTAATCCGCGCGCAGCATGCCTCCGTCGTCGAGCCGAACTTCCACGCCGGAAGCATCTGCGTGATGTTCGATTACCTCCCGCCCGAGCATCAGTTGCGCCCCGCGATTGCCTGCCTCGTCGCGAAGCATTGCATCGAGCATCGGTTGAAAGTGCTTGCTCACTACGGGGCAGCCCAATATTTCAATGCCCTTCAGGTTGATTCCCGTCAGCTCCTTGCCCGCAGCATCGACAAAATCTGCCGCCAGCATCGGTTCGAGGACCTTTTCCAACTGCGACATAAGCCCGAACCGAGCGAGGCTGTGACGAACCTCGGCATCCATGACGATGGCGCGAGGCAGGCCATACACATCGACGCTTCTCTCAACGACGGTGTTCGATATCCCGACGGCGCTGAGCGCAATGGATGTAACGAGACCAACAGGGCCACCGCCGACAACGACTACATGCATTGGTATTGCAGAAACTACTCTTTTTGGGGCATGGATCGATCGACAGGAATTTTCAGGTTTGCAAACGTCAAGGGTCGGGCGTCGCTCGTAGTCGAGGAGCAACTCGACGGTGGTGGCACGGCCATCGATATCGAGCGCGCAACCAATGGCACCTTCAGCCACCACCCGATGAGTGTGTTCCCGCGATGGAATGAACTCAGGGAGATCGCAGCGTCACTGCCGACCACGACTCTCGAAACCTTCGGGGCCAACGATCTGCTGGCGCCTTCACCCGAGCCTCGGCAGATTTTCGGTATCGGTCTGAACTACCGGGCTCATGCAGAGGAGACTGGAGTTCCGCTTCCCGACTCGCCGTTGACCTTCACCAAATTTGCATCGTCGATACATTCGCCGAACGGCGACATCCGGATCGACGTCACCACCGCCGACTGGGAGATCGAAGTCGTTGCAGTGGTGGGTTCGGGTGGCCGCAACATCCCGCAAACAACGGCGTGGAACGCAATCGCCGGAATCTGCGTGGGACAAGACATCAGCGATCGCAAACTGCAGCGCGCAACGCAACCACCCCAATTCAGTCTCGGAAAGAGCCGAGCGGGCTACTCGCCGATCGGCCCGTGGTTGGTGGACGCTTCGAACCTGCCACAGCGCGACGCCCTCCCGCTCACTTGCACGCTGAATGGCGACATCGTTCAGCAGTCGAACAGCAACGACCTCATCTTCACCATTCCTCAACTCGTGGCCTATCTGTCGAGCATCGTCGAGCTGTACCCGGGCGACGTCATCTTCACCGGCACGCCGAGTGGGGTTGGTGCGGCTCGCAAGCCGCCGCGATTCCTATCGCCGGGTGATGTGCTCGTTTCCACCATCGACGGCGTGGGCACGATCACCAACCGCTGCGTCTAGACGACCCAGCGCAAGGACGTGCCTAAACGACCGCTGCTTTCAGCTCTGCCACAAGAGCAGCGAACTCTCCACGCTCGGACGCGGTGAGCGCTCGCTCATAAACATCGGCCATGCGATTCGAAGTGACTTCTTCTGCCTTCGCTCGACGAGCTGCGAGATGCGATACGTCGGGATACGGCTCCTGATAGCCGTGGATCTTGGCAAAGAACGTGCCGTTCTCCGATGCCAACACCGCTTCGATTCCCGATAGACCCTCTGCAACCACCGCATTGATGTGGATGCATCCTCGCAACTCGCGCAGATACGTCACCAGGCGGTAGGTACGCGATACGGGGTCGCTCGGCAGAGGTTCGGCACGAAGACCGGCGAACAACGACAATCCGCCTACATCCAGCGAGTGGATCACCTTCTCGGCGAGTTCATTGAACCGCTTAGCGTTGGCGAAACCCGAGAGATGCGCCTTGCCCCAGGCGTCGGCCGCTCCGGCGTAACGAGTGCCCGCCTTTCGTGCACCTTCCACGGCCACTCCGCGCTCCCACATTTTCCGAACGATGGCTTTGTCGAAGAACATGAACGCCGAATACACCACGTCGGCATCCACATCGCCGAGTACCCCGCCACGTCCTGCCATGTAGAAGGAAAAGCCATCCGAGTACCCGGCCGCCTTGCCGATTTCCGCCGTGGCGGGATCCAACATGTACTTGCTGCCGAGATCCCCGAAGAAGGGACTCACTGCATCGGAAAGAGCTTGGGCCGTGATCGGTGCTGATGTCATGGAGGTCACACTAGGCGCCGACCCGAGATCGAACACCACTCCCAACCCCGATGCGTCACCCTCGGTACGTTGCCGCAAACTACGCTGTCGGTTGCCATAGTCGCCTCGGGAGAGTGAAGTGCACCGCCAGTGCACCATCACACCGAAGGAGCAACCACCCCGGAACCTCTCAGGTACCCGAACCGAGTCGACTCGCAACGCTGGAAAGCGAGGAGACCGACCTCTCCTCCACCGACGGGGAAAGGCGATTCGTCGCCGAAACTCTCAGGTACCACAGACAGCGGGGGTGCTGATGCGGTTGTGTATCGGCACGCCAATGGTCGGCAGCGAGGCACCGTGAGTTTTGAATCCCGCCACATCGGCCCGAGCGCTCAGGAGCGCACCGACATTGCTCGCGAACTGGGCTTTGATTCGAACGAGTCGATCATCGAGGCCGTGGTGCCCGCGAGCATCCTCTCGAAGCAACCCCTCAACCTTCCATCCGCGATCAGCGAACCCCATGTACTTGCCGAGCTCCGAAACATTGCGGAACGAAACATCGTTCGTCGCTGCGCGATTGGCGCTGGTTACTACCCCACCATTACGCCTCCGGTCATCCTGCGCAACGTGCTGGAGAATCCCGCGTGGTACACGGCATACACGCCCTATCAACCCGAAATCAGTCAAGGACGCCTCGAGGGTTTGCTGAACTTCCAAACACTCATCACCGAGTTGACCGGTCTCGATATTGCCAATGCTTCACTTCTGGACGAAGCAACCGCGATCGCCGAAGCCGTCACCATGGCACGGCGCACCACCAAGAGTGAGAGCCGAGTCGTCGCAGTTCACGACGACACCCATGTCCAGAACGTTTCGGTGCTGCGGGCTCGCTGCGAACCGGTGGGCATCGTCGTTCGATTGGCACCGCTGGAAGAGCTCGCCGGGATCGACGCATTCTGCGTGGTGGTATCACGACCAGCCTCGAGCGGCATCGTCGCGAATGACGACGACGTACGGACGATCACATCTTCTGCGCACGCACGAGGGGCAGTTGCCGTATGCGTCACCGATCCGTTGGCGAGCACTTTGCTCACCACACCGGTATCGCTCGGTTTCGACATTGCAGTCGGTAGCGCACAACGATTCGGCGTACCCATGGGTTATGGCGGACCCCACGCGGCGTTCCTCGCCGCCACCGACATCTTCGCTCGTTCGCTCCCGGGACGCCTCGTCGGAGTGAGTACCGACACGCAGGGTCGCCCTGCGTTGCGACTCGCACTACAAACGCGCGAACAGCACATTCGCCGGGAGAAGGCAACGAGCAACATCTGCACTGCGCAGGCGCTCTTGGCCAACATCGCGGGTTTCTACGCCGCGTGGCACGGTCGTGAGGGTTTGCAGGCAATCGCCCGTCGCGTGAGTTCATTCGCCCATGCCGCACAGACCCTTCTGCGGGATCACCAGGCCGGACAGATCGAATCAGGATCGCGATTCGACACGGTGACGGTGTCCAACGTCGATGCCAACGTGGTACATCAGCGCGCAGAATCGCACAACATCGCCTTACGACGCATCGATTCCAACACGGTGGGATTCAGCTGCGACGAAACCACCGATGCGACGATGATCGTCGACATTCTGGACTGTTTCAGCGTCTCCGTCACCACGGACCAGGTTCACGAACGCTCGGCGCAACTCGCACTCGACGACCACCACCTGCGAAACGATCAATTCCTGCATCAGGCGTCCTTCCGTCGCTATCAGACCGAGACCGAAATGCTTCGCTACCTGCGTCGTCTTGCCGACAAGGACTTGGCGCTCGATCGCACGATGATCCCGCTCGGCTCGTGCACCATGAAGTTGAACGCCACGACGGAAATGATTCCCGTTACGTGGCCGGAATTCGCCAACATCCACCCACACGCGCCAGCCAGCGACACACGGGGTTACGCCCAACTCATCAGCGAACTCGAGCACATGATGTGCGAAGTCACCGGTTACGACGCGGTGAGCCTGCAGCCCAACGCCGGCAGCCAAGGTGAGTTCGCCGGCCTCCTTGCGATTCGTGGCTACCACACGAGCCGAGGCGACACGCAGCGCACGGTCTGCCTCATTCCATCGAGCGCGCACGGAACCAACGCCGCAAGCGCGGTAATGGCTGGTATGAGCGTGGTCGTGGTGTCGTGCGACGATGACGGGAACGTCGACCTCGCCGACCTCACTTCAAAATGCGAGAAGGCCGGTGATCGCCTGGCGGCACTCATGATCACCTATCCCTCCACCCATGGCGTGTTCGAGTCGCACGTTCGCGACATTTGTGATGTGGTGCACGCCCACGGCGGCCAGGTGTACGTTGACGGAGCAAATCTCAACGCATTGGTTGGAGTTGCAAAGCCGGGCCACTTCGGCGCCGACGTCAGCCACCTCAATTTGCACAAGACGTTCTGCATTCCGCATGGTGGCGGCGGACCAGGGGTTGGTCCCGTCGGTGTGCGAGCCCATCTGGCGCCGTTCCTCCCAGGGGATCCACTCACCTCCTCGAACGCATCGGTTGGGCCGGTCTCTGCGGCTCCGTTCGGTTCGGCCAGCATCCTCCCCATCTCCTGGGTGTACGTACGTCTCATGGGGCCGGATGGACTGCGCCGCGCAACACATCAAGCCATTGCGAGCGCCAACTACATCGCGCATCGACTTCGCGATCATTTCCCAACGCTGTACACCGGCGCCCGTGATCTCATCGCCCATGAATGCATTCTCGATATCCGAGACATCACCAAACGCACGGGGGTGACCGTCGACGACATCGCCAAGCGACTCATGGACTTCTCGTTCCATGCGCCCACCATGAGCTTCCCGGTTGGGGGCACACTCATGGTGGAGCCAACCGAGAGCGAATCACTCGCGGAACTCGACCGCTTCTGTGATGCAATGATCGCCATTCGATCGGAGATTGCGCGAGTCGAGTCCGGTGAATGGTCGGTCGACGACTCGCCACTACGCCACGCACCACACACCGTGGAGGATGTGACGGGCGACTGGAGTCGACCGTATTCGCGCTCGTACGCACTGTTTCCACTCGGTTCATTGCGGACGCGTGGCTACTTTCCGCCGGTATCTCGAATCGATGCCGCGCACGGTGACCGCAACTTGGTGTGTTCGTGCGAACCACTCGAGGCGCTCGCGAGCAACGACTACCGTTGAGTACGTGACCACCGTCCAGCGACTCGGCTTCGCATGAACGACGTTCCTCCTCCGCAGTTCGACCTCCAGAAACTGGTGAGCGACCTCCTGGCCGCACTGCGCACGATCGACCCGGTAACCGAGGGTGTCAAGTTGGCCGAACAGGGTCGTCGTACGGTCGAGGCACTCATCGTGGCATTGGAGAACGTCGGTGCAACGATGGACAACCTCAATCAGGCTGCATCGCGAGTGAACCGTCTGCTGGATGACGTCGAGGATCCCATTCGTCGTATCGCCGGAATGGCCGACCAAGCCGGTTCCCTCGTCGGGTTCTTGCCCTCGCTGGCCAGCAAAGCGATGTCCAACCTGGCACCACGCCCAGCCACTCCATCCGCGAACAACGCCGCAAGCGCAGCTGCGCAATCGACGAGTGCTACTTCGGAGAAACCACAAACGGCGTAGTCGCCACGCGACCAACCAATGCACTGTCGCGCACCTGCACGGTGACCTGGCGTCCAACGTTCGTCATCGCTGGCGTCAACAGGGCGAACGCAATGCCGCAACCCAACACGGGTGAGAAGTTTCCACTCGTCACCACGCCCACATCGACTGCCCCCGTCAGCACCCGCGCGCCATCTCGCGGAGGGCGACGACCTTCGGTGCGAAGGCCGCAGAGCAAGCGATCCACCCCGAGTTCACGTTGCTTGGCCAGCGCCTCTCGCCCGCGAAATTCGGACTTATCCCAGCCAATGACCCACCCCAAGTTGGCCTCCAACGTGGTGATGTCTCCCGACAGTTCGTGCCCATGCAACGGCAGTCCCGCCTCCAGACGAAGGGTGTCACGCGCACCCAGACCGGCCATCGTTGCGCCGCATTCGACGAGGGCTCGAGCGATACGTTGCGCATGATCAATCGGTACGGCGAGTTCGACACCATCCTCGCCCGTGTACCCGGTGCCGGCAACGACGCACTCGACTCCGAGTATCTCCGCACGAGCAACGCGAAATCTCTTGACGCCCGCTGCTTCCGGCGACACCGTGGCCAATCGTTGACGAGCGCGAGGGCCCTGCACCGCCAAGATGGCGCGATCGTTCGTAACGTCGGTTCCCCCGATGACGGAACGAATGCGTTCGGTATTCGAAGCATTCGGCATCACGTCGAACGTGTTCTCATCCAACCACCACACGATGATGTCGTCGGCAACCCCACCTCGGTCGTTGCACGCATGCGTGTACTGGGCGCGACCGGGCGCAATCTTTCGAAGATCATTCGTGAGTTCGCGCTGCAGGAGATTGAAGGCACTCGCGCCCTCCAATCGAACGGTTCCCAGGTGTGAAACGTCGAAGATTGCAGCATCGGTTCGACACGCCATGTGTTCGGCGATGGTGCCCGTGGGATACGACAACGGCATCTCCCATCCTCCGAACGGGACCATTTTTGCGCCGAGCTCCCGATGCAGTGCATCGAGTGGCGATCGGCGAACTTCCGTCATTGTGCTTCCGCAAAGCGACGGTTGCCCGTCATCCCATTACCGCGCGATGCGGCGTGTCGTCTGCGTGGACGCTGCAACCTTGGCGAGTCGGGAATTGTGAGCTTGTTGGCTCGCCACGTACTCATCGCGTTCCTTCTTCTTCAGGTTGGTGATGCTCGCGTCAAGCTCCTGCTTCACGTTCGCGAGTGGCAACACATTGAGTACACCCTGTCCGTTGCGAACTGCGTCGATCAGATGCTCCCCGTCGCAGAGCACCACGCTCTGACCGCTGATCACCACGTGCGCCGCAGCAACGTCGGTGGAGACGTGACGGCGCAGGTAGTTGAATACCGTGCGCACCGACTCCAGCTTGATGCCTGCGTCGAGAAGATTCTTGATGACCTTCAGTTCCAACAAGTCGCGATACACGTACTCGCGCCGCGATCCGCTACCCGAAGCATCGTGGGCCGAAGGACGAACCAAATCGGTTCGCGCCCAGTAGTCCAATTGACGGTAGGTGATGCCGACGATCTTTGCTGCGTGGGTGCCGCTGAACGTGCGCATGGAATCGAATGGTGAGACCCGCTCCGCTGCCATAAGGACTGACACGCTACGGCTGGCCGGACCCTGCTGCCAACCGAACGACGCAACCCACTCCACTTGCCGCCAACAGGGCGGCACCCTCCACCGAACCACGGCCCCAGCCGCCGTTGGACTATTTCTCTTGGAAGTCCTCCGGATTGATGTTGTCGATGAAATCCCGAAACTCCACCAGGATTTCCTCGGAGTCGTCCTCGTCCGACACTTCGATGATGCCGACCTCATCCATGAGTTCGCGGCTTGCCGTGATGGGTATGGCGGCTCGTACGGCGATGGCTATCGCATCTGACGGTCGGCACGAGATGGCATGCGTCTGACCCTGATGCAACAACTGGATCTCTGCGAAGTACGTGTGCTCGCGCATCTCGGTGATGACGACACGCCGCAAGTGGGCTCCGAGGTCTTCGAACACGTTCACCAACAGGTCGTGAGTGAGTGGACGCATCGGCACACGACCCTCCAGAGCATGCTCGATGGCCATGTACTCGGACGCCCCGATGTAAATGCTCAGGGATCGACGTTCGCCATCGTTCTCACGCAACTGCATGAGAGGCTGGTTCGCGGGCGCTTCGATTCGCACGCCAACCAGTTCGAGGTCGACGGAATCGCTGGCGCTCATGGCGTCAGCGTAGCAATGCGTCAGGCTTCGTTGCGTAGCCCTTTGGTGACGTTGCGCAACAAGGCGGTACGCAACTCCTCACCCAGCACGATGAGATCATCCAAGAGCTTCATCGCATCGTCCCGCGTACTCACCGTCGGCCCACCAGTGCCGCTGCCACCCGAGTCGGCACCGCGCCGAGACATGGCCGCACGTACGAGTGGCTCGAACACGTCCGCTTCGCGTTCCGCAGAGAGTCGCCACGCCATGAGCAAACGCGGATCGATCCCGAACGACGCAAGGCGACCGGCAAGGTGCACGATGTCGCGGTCCGTCTCGTCGTAATACGGCTCGCTTCCCACCATGAGTGGCCGAACGAACTTCATCTTCTCCAGTGATGCAAGCATCTCACTCGATACACCGGTTGCCTCGAGCATGTCGCTGTGCGTGAGCCGTTCGGGACGTTTGCGTGCACTGAATTTGCCACCCGACTTGCCTTGGTTCGACCCACCCCGATCGGGCCCCGTGCGTTGCGATGCAAGCCGATGTGTGGGGTGACCGGCCGACGGAACCCGAATTCCTCGCGGCATGCTCGGATCCGTAACGTCATCGGGCCGCAACAAGCCGTCACTGGTTTCACCCTCGAGTCGATCACGAATGACACGAAGTGGCAAGAAGTTGTCCTTTTGTTCCCGCAGGATGAATCGCAGGCGATCCACCTCGGTTTTCGTGAACTTTCGGTAGCCCGCACTGGTCCGTTCGGGATTGATGAGTCCCTGACTTTCGAGAAATCGGATCTTGGAGATGGTGACGTCGGGAAACTCCTCGGACAACATCGCGAGCACTTCTCCGATGGAGTACGTGCTTTCGGGCATGCCGCTTACCCGAAAAAAGCAATGAGATGGAAGCGCCCGATCTGGAGCGCGTCTCCGTGCTCCACCACGGATTCATCGACACGTTCGTTGTTCACGTACGTTCCGTTGAGTGAGCCGAGATCGCGCACCAGCCACGCAGCGCCCTGCCTGACGAACACCGCATGTTGCCGCGAGACGGTGAAGTCGTCCAGCTGAATGTCATTGTCGGGCACTCGCCCCACGCTCACTTGATCGCCCACCAAGGAATAACGGGTGCCGATCTCCGGCCCTTGGCGAACCACCAACATCACCTCTCCGGGGGCAACGTCTCCTTCACGCACGATGGCATTGTCATCGTCGTAGATCCCGTCGAGGAGCGGGTCGGTCTTGGGGAGCACCCCCGTACGCAAACTTGGTTTGTCCAGCACCGCTCCGCACGCCGAACAGAACGTCGACGTCGGCGGGTTCCGATGACCGCATTGGTTGCAATAGACGTACTGCACGACTACCCGGCAAGCAACGCTTCGTACGCAGTGGCGTCCATCAAGGAGGGTGCCTCGCCTTGGAGCGTGATCTCACAGATCCAACCGGCTCCGTAGGGGTCTTGGTTCAACAGTTCGGGCTGACTGGCAAGCGCGTCGTTGACTGCGGTGATGGTGCCGGCAACTGGCGCATAGATATCCGAAACGCTCTTCGTGCTCTCCACCTCGGTGAATGATTCGTCTGCCGCCACCGTGGTGCCGACGGATGGAACTCCCACGAACACGACGTCACCCAAGGCATCCTGCGCGTAATCGGTGATGCCCACGCGGGCGACACCACCGGTGATCCTCACCCACTCGTGTTGCGGGGTGTACGACAAATCGCGAGGTATCAACATGTCCTCAACCGTAGCCTCAGGCTGACACCGAGTGGGACGTTGATTCACTCGAACGTTTGGATCGTTCGGTGCGTGCGATTCGTGCGGTACGTACGCCGCGCACCACCTGCGGCACGTACACCATCGCCGTCAGATAGCTGATGATGAGACCCGGTACGCCGATGGCCCACCCTGCATTCCTTGCGCCAAGCGCCCATCCCGCGTTACTTGCCCCGAGCAGCATCAACGGGAAGGCAATCATCAATGCAAAGGTGTAGTTCTTTCCCCATTGATTGACCGGGAATCGCGCCATGCCAAGTGCGGTGCCACCAAGCATCAAGAGACCGATGAAGACTTCGCGTGCAACCACGGCCCAACCGAACCATCCGGGGACTGCGCCGTCGAGCACGATCGACCCGACTCCAACGATGAAGAGCAACCGATCCACTGCCGGGTCGAAGACCGCCCCAAACTCGCTGCGTTGATCGAGCCGCCGAGCCAGCCACCCGTCGATCCAATCGGTGGTTCCCAGCAGCCCGAGAAGATAGGCGGCAGCCTCGCGATTGTCCCGTGCGAAGAGCAACCAGAGAAAGAGCGGCAGACACCCCAGACGTGCCAGCGTTACCGCATTCGGCCACGTTGCAAGCTTGTGAGCCATCACCGCGAGGCTACTTCTTTGCCATCATCGCGATGGCAACTTCTCCGCCATTGCTGCTGGGCTATCGTCGCTCGGCATGACGTCACTCTTTTCCAGAATCATCGCAGGCGAACTTCCCGGACACTTTGCTTTGAAGGACGACCACTGCGTGGTGTTCATGACCATCGCCCCGATCCGAACGGGTCACGCGTTGGTGGTGCCACGTGAGCCGATCAATCATTGGATGGACATGCCAGCCGACCTCAATGCGCACGTCTTCGATATCGGTCGTCGCGTGGCGCTGGCACAACGTGTTGCGTTCGGCTCCGACCGAGTGGGACTCGTCATCGCAGGTTTCGAAGTCAACCATGTTCATCTGCACTGCATCCCGGCCGACGAAATGTCGCACCTCAACTTTGCCAACCAACAGCAGAATGTGCCGGCAACAGCATTGGCCGAGGCGGCCACTCGCCTTGCCGCACAGTTGCGAGTCGACGGAGTTCCTGGAGCACTGTAGGGCCACGCGGGCCGCAGTGCAGTGGAGTTAGAACAGCGTCGTCGTAGTCGGCTCGATGAGTTCGGCGCCCTTATTGCGCACGTTGTTCACCGCAGTGCTCACCGTTACTGCCACGAGCCGCTCGTCCGGTGCAGTCCGTAGGAGTTGCAGTGGTGGTTCGGTGGCGCTCAGCCACTCCTCCACGTCGTCCCCGTCGAGAATGCACGGCATACGATCATGAATTGCCGCCAACGTGGCGTTCGGCGCCGTCGTGATCAAACTGCAACTGCGCACTTCTTGTCCACCGCGCATCGGGTCGCGCCACGTGGTCCACAGGCCCGCCAGAGCAAGCGGACGGTCGTCATGCGACCGAATGAAATACGGCTGCTTGGGCTGCTTTGCCTTGGGATCCACACCGGTGGTTCGCCATTCGTAGTAGCCATCCACCGGGATGACGCAACGGTGCGACGCGAGCAACGGACGAAAACTTGGTTTCTCGGTGAGTGTCTCGCTACGAGCATTGATCATGCTTGCCGCCCTACTGCGGTCCTTCGACCACGACGGCAGAAGCCCCCAGTGCGCGCGCTGCAATACTCGCCCGTCCTCGCCATCATCCTTTCGTGTCGTGAGATGCAGAATTTGCGTGGTGGGCGCGACGTTGTAATTGGCCGACCACATCGCCGCGAGCGGATCGTCAAGAACCGCGTCGAACAACAATGCGAGTTGTTCCGGTGCAGTGGTGGCAACAAAGCGCCCGCACATCGTCGGGCTGGGGAGATTTGAACTCCCGACCTCTTGTCCCCCAGACAAGCGCGCTAACCAAGCTGCGCCACAGCCCGTAGCTACGGCTCGGTCAGTCTACAAACGGCGCAATGATCCGCCAGCCGAGATACAGCACGAGTGCCGTCATGAGCAACTTGAAGTGCCAGGGTGCCTTCTCGCCACTCAACTCCGACAATTCACGAAGTGTCGGCGCATCACCGGAGGTGAGTCGCGGTGGTGCCGCAATGGGCTTGCCGCACACAGGACACGAACCATCAGCGGTCATGGCCGAGGGAGCAAAGTAGCGCGAACACGGTTCACACCACGGCATGAATCAACCCTGTTCGGATCGCGTTCGGACGCGCAACTTGATCGGCGTCGAACCAAACTCAAAGGCTTCACGTATCGATCGCTCGAGATACCGCAAATACGTCTGCGGCAACTCGCGATTCACGAACAACGTGAACGTCGGCGGGTCGATCGCACCCTGCAACGCGTACAGCACACGTGCACCCTGACCTGCCGGCTGTTGCTGCTGCGCCGCAGCAAGCACTCGGTTCACGTCACGAGTCGGCACACGTTTGTGGTAACTGGTGATCGCCTCGGTGAGCAGGGGCTGCAATCGGTGCACGTTCTTGCCCGTGAGTGCCGACAGTCGGACGATTGGCGAGTCGCCGATGAAGTACAGACGGCGGCGAAGTTCGATCTCCACCTGTTCGCGCCGCTCGGCTTCGAGCATCTCCCATTTGTTGAGCACCAGGACGATGGGGCAACCACTGGCATCAATTCGCTCGGCGAGCCGCTGATCTTGACTGGTGACGCCCTCGGTGGCATCGATGACGAGCAGCGCGATATCGCTTTCGTCCACCGCACGCAACGCCCTGATGATGCTGTAGTACTCCGTACCCGGTTCCACCTTGCTGCGTCGACGCATACCTGCGGTATCGACGAACACCACGGGGCCGTCGGATGTCTCCACTCGCGTATCGACGGCATCGCGGGTGGTGCCGGCCATGTCGTGAACGATGGAACGTTCTTCACCCACCAGCCGATTGAACAGCGTGCTCTTGCCGACGTTCGGGCGCCCGACGATGGCAACTCGAGGCTCCTTCGTCTCCGGATTTCGCACGAACGTTGCCGCGGCGGTGGGATCCTCGGCTTCGATCTCCAACTGGTCGACGATGACGTCCAGCAAGTCGCCGGACTTGCGCCCGTGGATCGCCGAAACCGGAACGGCATCACCCAACCCGAGGCTGAGGAACTGCCATAGGTCGGTTTCCGCGTTCGGGCCGTCGACTTTGTTGGCAACGAGCAGGATCGGCCGACCCGTGGCTCGCAACCACGCGGCGATCGATTCGTCATCGTCGTTGAGTCCGACGGTGGCGTCCACGACGAAGAGCACGATGTCCGCGGTACGCGCGGCAGCTTCCACCTGCCGACTCACCTTGGAGTCCAGCGCACTTCCTCCGGGCATCCAACCACCCGTATCCACGACGTTGAAGTAGTACCCGCACCACTCCACTTCGCGAGTGTGGCGATCGCGCGTCACTCCCGGGTGATCCTCGACGATCGCAGCTTGTTCACCGACGAACCGGTTGAAGAGCGTGCTCTTGCCCACGTTGGGGCGGCCAACGATGACGACGCTTTTGCGGGCGTCTCTGTTCGTCACTTCGTTCACGCTACCCACGTCTCGCTGCGGCACCGTGCTCACGTCGTGCGTCGCCGAGCGGTACCGTGGTGCTGGCGCATGACTGTCGACAACGTCCTACTTGCTGCTCCACGCGGATTTTGCGCGGGAGTGGAAATGGCGATCAAGGCATTGGCGTGGATGGTTCGCACCTTCGATGCACCGGTGTACTGCTACCACGAAATCGTCCACAATCGCATCGTGGTGGATCGTTTCGTCAAGCGCGGTGTGGTGTTCGTGGATGACATCAGCGAAGTGCCCGTTGGTCGACCCATCATGTTGTCCGCGCACGGTTCGGCACCCGCCGTCGTCACCGCCGCCCGCGATCGAGGCAGCTACATGGTGGATTCGGTGTGTCCGCTCGTCACCAAAGTGCACCACGAAGTGCGTACACGGGCCGGCAAGGGCTATCGAATCGTCTACGTCGGACACGAAGGGCACGAAGAAGCCGTGGGCACCATGGCGGTCGCCCCCGAGGCCATCTCCCGAGTGGAAACCCTGGCCGAGGTTGCCGCTTTGCCAGAGTTCACCGAGCCGGTCGCGTTGTTGGCGCAAACCACGCTGTCGCATCGAGAGTGGGAAGGTGTGGCCAGCGCGGTGAAGGAACGCTTCCCCCAGGTATGGACTCCCGGTCGTAGCGACCTCTGCTTTGCCACCACCAACCGACAGGCCTCGCTCACCAAGATCGCCAGCGAGGTCGATGCAATGGTGGTCATCGGTTCGGCGAACTCGAGCAACACGCTCGCCCTCGAGCGATTGGCAGGAGAAATCGGTTGTCCGCGCGTGCTACGCATCAACGAAGCAAGCGAACTCCCCGATGACCTCCACGGAACGGTGGGTGTCACCGCCGGCGCGTCGGCACCGGAAGAGTTGGTGGTGGCAGTCATCGAGCGCCTTGCCCCGGCAGGCGGCTACACGCAGGTACGCGCCACCGAAGAGGACGAGTACTTTCCACCTCCGCGGCACATCCGCGAGCTGCAAAGCGCGATGGAAACTGCCATCACGTCGATGCTCGGTGGAGTTGCGGCTACACGACGTGCCTACGACGACCGCAGCATCAGTGCCAGTGCGGTGCTTGCCGCACTCGCCAACTGACCCCTCGTCACCGACAACCAATCCCTCGCCACCAACTCAGTTGCGTGGCACCTGACTCCACGGTTTGTCGCGATCGACGCGCGCGTCACCCGGCAAGCCAAGCACACGCTCTCCGAGGATGTTGCGCATCACTTCGCTCGTGCCACCTTCGATGCTGTTCGCCCGGCTTCGCAGGAACGACTTCTGCAAACCGTCGGTTGGGCCCATGGCGGTGTTCGGTCGCACCATCGAATAGTCGCCGTACAACATTCCGTCGGCGCCCATCAGACCGACACAAAATGCGTACGTGTCCTTGTTGAGGTCCGCACTGGCCATCTTGCCGATCGACCCTTCCGGTCCCGGGGCGCCAACCTTGCGCATCTGACCGGCGCGAATGTTGGTGAGTCGCAACACCTCGGCACGAATGTACAGACGCATGAGATCATCACGAGTTGCAGCCGTCTTGCGGTCGGGAGACAACTTCTCCCACAGCTTCAGCGCCTCACGAATCGGTCCCGAGGCTTTCGGTGGAATCACGCCTCCGATGGCGACGCGTTCGTTCATCAACGTGGTGAGCGAGACACGCCAACCGTCACCGGGCTTGCCCAGCGTCTCTGCCACCGGCACACGAGCGTCGGTGAAGAACACTTCGTTGAATTCGGCTTCGCCGGTCATCTGACGCAACGGGCGCGTCTCCACTCCGGGTGCATGCATGTCCACCACCATGGCCGTGAGTCCCGCGTGCTTCACTGCTTCGGGGTCCGTGCGCACCACGAGCAATCCAAACTTCGACACGTGAGCGAGCGTGGTCCACACCTTTTGTGAGTTCACGATCCACTCGTCACCGTCGCGTACCGCCTTGCCACTCAAGCCCGCAAAGTCCGAGCCCGATCCCGGCTCGGAGAACAACTGACACCACACCTCTTCACCCGTGAACAGCGGTCGGAGGTAACGCTTCTTTTGCTCTTCGCTGCCCCACTCCACCACGGTCGGACCGCACATGCCGTAGCCGATGGGGTTTCGGTAGTACGCATTTGGACCACCGGCAGCGGCGACTCGCTCGTTGACGATGCGCTGATACTTCGGCGATAGCCCGAGCCCACCATGTCCCTCAGGAAAATTCACCCAGGCCAAGCCGCGGTCGAACTGAGCTCCGAGGAAGGTGACGGCGTCGGTGGACGCCGGGGGAAGGTCGTTCAGGAGTTCTTCGACGAGGTCGATGACGTGCTTTTCATCGGCTGAGGTGGGTAGGACGTTTGCGGACATAGAGCGAGGGTAGCGGCTGCGCTACCTTCGGTGTCACCATGTTCCCCGGAAAAGTCGCCGAAACCACCCCTGATCAGCTCGCCGTCGTGATGGCCGGTTCGGGGGCATCACTCACCTACCGACAGCTCGACGAGGGCGCCAACCGAGTGAGCCAATTGCTTGCAAGCCATGGTCTCAAACCTGGTGACCACGTGGCGATTTGCCTCGAGAACCATCCGCGTTTTTTCGAGGTGGTGTGGGGTTGCCACTACGCGGGACTGGTCTACACCTGCTGCTCGAGCCGACTCACCACGGACGAACTGTCGTACATCATCAACGACTGTGGCGCGAAGGTCTTCATCACTTCGAAGTACAAAGCCGACCAAGCGGAATCGGTGGTGGCAACCACCCCCAACGTCATCGCGCGTTACATGCTGGATGGCACCACCAGCAACTACGACGGCTATGAGAGCGCGGTGGCAGCGCAGTCGAACGAACCACTTGCCGAACGTTTCGAAGGCACCGACATGTTGTACTCCAGCGGCACGACCGGCCGCCCGAAGGGTGTTGCATTCGTCTACAAACCCGAACCGCTGGGAACCCCACCGAGTTTGCTGATGCTCGCACAGTTCGTGTTCGGATTCGACGGCAACACCAGGTATCTCTCGCCAGCCCCGCTATATCACGCAGCACCGCTGCGCTTCAACATGGCGGTGCACCGCCTCGGCGGCACCACCGTGATCATGGAGCACTTCGATGCCGAGGAGTATCTCGCATGCATCCCCAAGTACTCGATCACGCACTCTCAAGTGGTGCCCACCATGTTCGTTCGCATGCTGAAGCTCACCGACGCGCAACGACGGGCTCATGACGTGTCCAGCCTGAAGACCGTCATCCACGCTGCGGCTCCATGTCCGGTGGAAGTGAAGCGCAAGATGATCGAGTGGTGGGGACCGATCATCCACGAGTATTACGCCGGCACCGAAGGCAACGGTTTCGTGTACTGCAACTCCGATCAGTGGCTGGCCCATCCGGGCACGGTCGGCCAAGCGATCTCCGGAGTATTGCACATCCTCGATGAGGAAGGCAACGAGCTTCCCGCAGGCGAAACCGGAACGGTGTTCTTCGAATCACCCGCAGTATTCGAATACCACAACGATCCGGAGAAGACGAAATCATCCCGCGACCCCAAGGGTCGTGGCTGGAGCACGCTCGGCGATATCGGTTACATGGACGCCGACAAATTCCTGTATCTCACCGATCGAAAAGCGTTCATGATCATCTCGGGTGGCGTCAACATCTATCCGCAGGAGGCCGAGAACGTGCTCATCAACCATCCCGAAGTGGTGGACGTCGCGGTGTTCGGAGTGCCCAACGACGAATTCGGCGAAGAGGTCAAGGCCGTGGTGCAACCGGCACGCATGCCCGCGACACCCGAGGAGTCCGCTGCGCTGGGCAAGGAACTCATCGCGTTCTGTCGATCACAATTGGCCGACGTGAAGTGTCCGCGCACCGTGGACTTCCGCCCCGACCTCCCGCGTCATCCCACTGGCAAGCTCTACAAGCGATTGCTGAAGGACGAGTACTGGCAGAACGCCGGTCGTTCGATCTGACCCTCGGTACCGTCGTACACGGGCAACCCAGCACATGACTCCGGCACACCCGTATCTCGACGGTCCGCGACCCATCGCATTCGCACACCAAGGTGGTGCGAGCGAGCACCCGGAGAACACGTTGCCGGCGTTCGCGCACGCGTACGACCTCGGATATCGCTACATGGAAACCGACGTCCACGCATCGAGTGATGGCGTACTGTTCGCTTTCCACGACCCCGACCTCCAGCGCACCTGTGGTCGACCCGGACTCATTCGCGAGATGACCGCCGCCGAGGTGTCAACCGCACGCGTTGCAGGTCGTGAACCCATACCGCGACTGGATGAACTGCTTTCGAGTTGGCCCGAGGCCAAGTTCAATATCGACTGCAAGAGTGATCACGCACTCCCGCACCTACTTTCGCGTCTCGACCGAGGTGACGTCTTCGACCGGGTCTGCATCGGAGCATTCAGCGACGCCCGTCTCGATGCCGTTCGAGAGCGATACGGAACGAAGGTCTGCACATCGATGGGACCCCGCGATGTGGCGAAGGTTCGTTTGGGCACTTGGGTCGGTCGTGCGCCGCGATTTCGCGGCGAGGCCGTGCCATTGGCTGCGCAGGTACCGGTGAAGCAAGGGCCGCTCCCGATCGTGACACCATCGTTCGTCGATGGAGCCCATGCTGCGGGATTGCAGGTGCACGTGTGGACCATCGACGATCCGGTCGAAATGTCCCGACTCCTCGATCTTGGTGTCGACGGAATCATGACCGACCGTGTCACCACGTTGCGCGATGTGATTCGGTCGCGTGGACAATGGCAGTGAGCGCTGACACGATCGCACGACTCAGCGGCATCCACCATCACTTTGATGGTGCACCCGTGCTCGGCGCAGTTGATATCGAGCTGGGGGCCGGTGAGATCGTTGCCATCGTTGGACCGAGCGGCTGCGGCAAGACCACATTGCTTCGGATCGCAGCCGGACTTCTCTCGCCCACACGTGGCGATGTGTCACGTCCCCGAAACGAGATTGGATTCGTGTTCCAAGAGCCCGCCCTCCTGCCATGGCGACGCGTCGGTGCCAACGCTCAACTTCTCGCCGACCGGACCGACGGTCGAATCGTCGAACACTTGCTCTCCATAAGTGGCCTGGCCGAGCATCGAGACAAGTGGCCACACCAGCTCTCGGGTGGCATGAAGATGCGTTTGTCATTGGTTCGCGCTTTGGCTGCACGACCACGGCTGTTGTTGATGGACGAGCCCTTCGGCGCGCTCGATCAGATCACCCGGTTTCATTTGCACGATGAGTTCGCTTCGCTCCACGCTTCACAGAGGTTCTCTGCATTGCTCGTCACCCATGCCATCGACGAGGCCGTCTACCTGGCTGACCGCGTGCTGGTGATGTCCGGGGCGCCTGGGCGCATCGTGCAGGAGTTCACCATTGGCCTGACGAGTCCGCGGACGACAGACGTTCGGTACTCATCGGAATTTTCCACGTTGTGCGGCGCAATTGCTCAGTCGCTGCAACGGCATGCAGGTGGCGGATGAAACACGTTCACTCACGCACCGCCGAGCGAGTACGGAAAGTGCGGCCGCCACTCTGCGTCCTCCTCGTCGTCGTTGCGGGGTGGTACGTTCTCGCCTACTCACTCGACAACAACTTCGCGTCGGGCGACGGCTCGGCGCTCATCGTGCCACCGCCGCATCAACTCTTCGTCGGACTCAACGACGCCACCATCGATCGCATTGCCGCAGCCACGTGGATTTCCCTCACCACTGCTCTGGCCGGGTTCCTCCTGGCAATCGTCGTTGGCGTGGCATTGGGCGTTTCCATGGCGTTCTCCCGTTCGCTCGAGTCGGCGTTGTGGCCGTGGCTCATCGCCATTCAAGTCACGCCCATCATCGTCCTGACCCCGATCATCATTCGGGTGGTTGGGGCATCGTTCGGTGCTCGGCTGACGGTGACGGTGCTGATTGCCTTCTTCCCGATTGCTTCGAACACCTTGTTCGGCATGCGTTCGGTGAGCTCTGCGCTGCACGATGTCTTCACCCTGGCCCGCGCCTCACGCTGGCAGCGGTTGACACGGCTCCAACTCCCCGCGGCAAGCCCCGCCATCTTTGCCGGGCTCCGGGTGTCGGCGGGGCTGGCAGTGATCGGAGCCATCGTTGGCGACTTCTTCTTCACTCGTGGCACCCCGGGGCTCGGACGTCTCATCACGTTCTTCTTCCAGGACACTCGTTCGGGTCCGATGTTCGTCACGGCACTGATCGCCGCATTCATCGGACTTGGGTTCTTCGTAGTGGTGTCGATGTTGCGTAGGCTTCTCGTCTCACCATGGCATCGCCCCTAAAACCCCGAGTCACGTTCCGTTCTCTCACCATCACATTCGTGATGGTGCTCGCAGCGTGCGGCAACACCACTTCGGGTGAAACCACCGTCAGCTCCACCACGGACACCACCGACGAGACCACGCCCATCGTCGACACCAACGATCTCAGCAACGCATGCGTTTCGCCGGTTGTCGTGCAGACCGACTGGTATCCACAAGCAGAACACGGTGGAATCTACGAATTGCTCGGCTCCGACTACACGGTCGATGCGCAGCGTGGCGCCACCACGGGTTCGCTCGTGTTTCAAGGCACCGACACGGGCGTCGACCTGGAGATTCGCGCTGGAGGTCCGTTCATCGAGTCGCCCGTGGTGACCGAGCTCTTCTTGGACGACGCAATCATGTTCGGTTACGTCGGCAGCGACGTTGCCCTCTCGCGCTATGGCGAAGCGCCAACGCTCGCCGTGTTCAATGCACTCACCCTCAATCCACAAGTCATCCTGTGGAACGCATCCGAGCATCCTGGAATTACCTCCATCGCAGAGATCGCCAACGAAGTACCGGCCGTCAGCGTTTTTGGTGATCGCCCCTACATGCGCTATCTCGTGTCGGAAGGCGTCGTGCCCAACGACAAGGTGGACACCAACTACAAGGGCTCCCTCATGCTGGCTACGGACGACATCGCCCACCAGGGATTCGCAACCAGCGAACCGTTCCGATACGCCAACTTGGAATCGGGATCGATCGAGACCGCGTACCAGTTGGTGCACGACGCCGGGTGGACCTCGTACCCGCAGAACTTGGCCATCAACAAGCTGCGTCTCGAAACGTTGCGACCTTGCCTGGCCAAGCTGGTGCCGATGATGCAGCAAGCACAGATCGACTTCGTCGCATCACCCGATCGAACGGTGGCGACGATTCTCGACGTAGTAGAGCAGTTCGACACCACATGGAGCCAAAGTGCCGAGCTCGCCAACTATGCCATCGCCACCATGAAGGAACTCGGCATCGTGGGCAACGGTGATACGACGACGTTCGGCGACTTCGAGTCACCCAGACTGGACGACTTCATCGTTCGCGCAACGCCCATCCTGCGCGAGCAAGGCTTGACCATCCCGGATCTCACCGCGAGCGACATCGCAACGAACGAATTCCTGAACCCCGACATCACATTGCCCTAGATCTTCACCACTCACCGCCCGAGGGTGAGCTTGCCGCCGCCTAGGCGTCCTTCACGCTCCACTCGCGCTTGGCGACGGGGTCCTTGTCGCTCCACGGGAAGTTGATCCACTCGTCCGTTCGCTTCCACACGTAGTCGCACTTCACGATGGAAGCCGACTTCTCGTACAGCACGGCGATTCTGGATTCCTTCACCTGGCCGGCACAGAAGTCGTTCACCAGTTTGAGCGTGTGGCCCGTATCGGCCACGTCATCAACGATGAGCACGCGAGAGTCCTTGAGATCGATCATCGAGGGTACGGGCGGCAGCATGATGGGAATCGCCAAACGCTCGTTCACTCCGGTGTAGAACTCCACGTTCAGGGTGTACGTATTCTTCACCGACAGGGCGTACCCGAGTGCACCTGCCGCGAGCAATCCTCCGCGCGCAATCGCCAGGATGATGTCCGGCTCGTAGCCGGACTTCGCGATGTGAACCGCGAGTTCTCGACTGGCCGTTCCGAAGATATCCCAGGTCATGATTTCGCGTGCTGACACTTGCTTCTCCCGTCGTACGATGCGACGAATCTAGTACCCGGCACTCATGCCGTGCGGTATCGCCACGGCACCAATCCCTCGCGACGTAACACCGTTCACGTACCGTCGTACGTATTCCGCTTCACACCTACGACCTCATACTGTTGCGCAACGGCAACTTCGACCCCACCACCCGTGTGACACTCAGTTCGGTCATCGGAAGTCAGAACGCCCACATCGAACGGGCCACGCTCACTCCCGACGGTCCGGGCACGATCTCCATCCACGTTCATCAGGATGGCGAACACGAAGTGCGCACCTGGGGCGACGGTGGCGCTTGGCTCGCCGCCCGACATCGCCGTCTCAGCGCACGCGCAACGGCAACCCCACAAGTGCACAGTCATCACCCTGCGGTCAGCGCAGCACTTCGCACGGTTGGACACCTGCATCTCCCCGCCACCGACACTCCATATCACGAACTGCTGCCTGCGGTCCTCGGCCAGCGAATCACGGCGGTCCAGGCCTACGCACAGTGGGCATCCCTGTGTCGCCGTTACGGCGAACCCGCACCGGGACCGCTCTCCCTGCACCTTCCGCCATCTCCCGAACGATTGCTGACCATCGCCTCATGGGAGTTTCATCGCCTTGGCATCGAGCGACAACGAGCGCGCGCGCTCATCACCGTTGCGCGTCATGCGCATTTCGTTCAACGCACCACCGAGCTTTCCGGGGCGGATGCTCGCCGTGCACTCATGCAGTTGCCCGGAATCGGCGTGTGGACCGCTGCAGTTGCAGTTGGAGTGTCGCATGGCGATGCCGACGCGCTGCCCATAGGTGACTTTCACGTGAAGAACACCGTTGCTTGGGCGTTGACCGGCTCTCCAAGAGGCACCGACGATGACATGCTCGTCACCTTGGCGCCGTATGTGGGTCACCGATGGCAGGTGGTGCGCCTCTTGGAGAAGCAGGGCTTGGGTGCACCCAAATTCGCCCCCAAGCGCCGCGTTCTGGACATCTCTCGCCTGTAGTCGAGAATCAGACCACTCCGCTAACCGAGAGTCAAACCACTCCGCATTGCCGCCCAGTAGGACGGCCACGACTTGGCGACCACATCGGCATCATCGATCACGATTCCACCTTGACGCAGCGACAGCAGCGCAATCGACATCGCGAGGCGGTGATCATGGTGCGGATGCACCACAGCCGAACGCAGTGCCCCACCACGGATGGTGAGACCATCGTCTTCCACCGACACGTCGACACCGCATTTGTTGAGCTCGTTCGCCAAATCACCCAGACGATCACTTTCCTTGGCGCGAATGAATCCAACGCCCCGAATCCGTGTGACTCCTTCGGCGCATGCGCCAAGTACCGCCAACGTTGGTACGAGGTCGCTGATCTCCGACATGTCCACATCCACTCCACGCAATGCGTGAGTCGACTCACGCGACAGACGCACACCTTCTTCGTCGGTGTGAACCTTGCATCCCATTTGCTCCAGCACCCCGGCAAATGCAACTTCCGGTTGCGACGAATCCGTGCGCAAACCCTTTACGAGCACTTCACCACCGGTCAGGGCGACGGCTGCAAATGGATAGCTTGCCGATGACCAATCTGCATCCACCCGATACCGCGTGCCCCGATATTCGCCGGGCGAAACGAAGACACCGAGACCACGCGCACCCTCATCGACCCGCACGGCTGCACCGAAACTGCGCATCACACTGGCCGTCATTTCGATATATCCCGCACTCACCACCGAGCCGGTGAGACGCAGTTCCACTCCGCCACACAACGGCGCGATCATCATGACGCCAGAGACGAACTGGCTCGATACATCGCCGCGCGCCTCCAACTGGTGCATGTCAGCCGTTCGCATCGCACCACGCGACACCGTTACCGGCAGGTAGCCCTCCCGCTCGCCGGCCACGTTTGCCCCCATGGCGCGAAGCAGGTCGTGCAATTCACCCATCGGGCGTCGCTGCAACGACGCAGCACCGGTGACGACGGTAACCCGCTCACACACTGCGGCAACTGCGGTGAGAAAGCGCGACGTGGTGCCGGCTAGTCCGGCATCGATGGTGGCGTCGACACCGGAGTTTCGTTGCACCCCGGAACCCACGTGCACCGAGGTGCCATCGAGTTCGATTTTGGCGCCCAACGTGCCGAGGCCTGCAACCATGCGCATGGTGTCGTCGCCCTCGGCTACTCCCTCCACCGTGCTGGGCTGGGAGGCCAATGCCGCACACACGAGTGCACGATTGCTGACCGACTTCGACCCTGGAACCGACACCGTGCCGCGTATCGGTTCGTGGACCGTCGGAAACGATTGTCGAGACACGGGCTCAGACGACTCGCGTGGTTGCAGGTTTGAACCCGCGGGCGATGAGGCCGCCTCGGAACATGTCGACCGACGATGCATCAACGACCATCACCAGCACGCCACGGTCGCCCTCCACGGAGTGCGCCACTTCGAAGTTGGCGGTATTGACTCCGAGTTCGGCTGCCAACGTGAACACCTCCGCCGCGGCACCTGCACGATCGGGAATCGGAATTCGAACCTCGCACACGTCGTTGAACTCACGCACACGTCCGGGAAGGTTGGCGCGCACCGAACGAGCATCGTTCAAGCGCTGCAGCAGGGTGTCGGAATCGGTTTCGCTCACGATTCTTCGCATATCGGTGAGTCCATCGATCATTGCGTCGATGGCCTCCACGATGGCGGGTTGATTTTCCCGACAGATGTCCAACCAGATGGCCGGATGTCCGCTCGCAACGCGAGTCATGTCGCGAAAGCCGCCTGCCGCCAAACGCATGACCGCAGCATGATCGTCGGCGCGAGCACGGGCAAGCGAGAGCAGCGTGGCTGCCGCCAGATGCGGTAGGTGGCTGGTAACCGCAACGAGTTGGTCGTGTCGCATGGCCGGTAGCGCCAGCACATCACCACCCAATTGACGAACCACCTCTGCCACCAACTCGAACGTGTCGTCGCTCGTAGTGACCGTTGGCGTCAGCACCCACACGGCGCCGCGAAACATTTCGGCGTCGGCGCCATCGAGACCCTGCAATTCGCTACCCGCCATCGGGTGCCCGCCGATGAATCGCGGATCGGAAATCGCCTGCACGATCGGAGCCTTCACCGAACCAACGTCGGTCACCACGCCGGTCGTTGCCGAAAGCATCTGCTGCACCCCGGTTGCAACGTGCGAAACCGGGGTGGCCACGAATGACAGTTCGGCGTCGAAGTCGATGCCCACTGCATCGATCAGCTGTTTTTCCAGTGCCTGGCGTTCACGGTCGGGGTCGCCATCGGATCCGGTGACATGCCAACCGTTCAGACGCAACGCTGCGGCCACCGAACCGCCAATGAGGCCCATTCCGAGCACGTTCGCACGTCGCGTCACGGCTCTTCAGCGTACGGCGGGCAATTCCTCAGCGCTCGCTGATTGCTCGCACCTCGGCCGTAGTGAGATGACGCCACTCTCCGGGCTTCAGCGTCGTGTCGGTGATGGGTCCGATTCGCGTACGAACCAAACGATTCACCTCGTGCCCCACCGCGTCGCACATTCGACGTACTTGGCGATGGCGTCCTTCGTGGATCACGATGCGCAACACCCCCGGTTGTACCTGTCCCACCTTGGCCGGTGACGTCACCCCATCGTCCAGCGGCACTCCATTACGCAGCTTGTTGAGTGCCGATTCCGGAACCCCTTCGGCTCCGCAACGCACATGCACCAGGTACTCCTTTTCCACACCGAAACTTGGGTGCGTGAGATGATGCGTCAACTCGCCATCGTTCGTCAGGAGGATGAGACCCTCCGAGTCGAGATCCAAACGCCCGACGGGATGTACGCGCGGTTCGCTCGGCACCAGGTCCACCACGGTTACCCGATCGTGCGTATCTTTCGCGGTGGTGATCACGTTGTATGGCTTGTGCAACAGGTAGTACACCAGATCGGGTCGCACGCCCACCGGGTTGCCATCCACCGCAACGATGTCAACGTCGACGTTCACACGTCGCCCCAACACCGCGACTTCGCCGTTCACCGTGACGCGACCCTCCGCGATGATCTCCTCGCACACACGTCGGCTGCCGAACCCGCGCTGGGCCAGTACCTTCTGCAGCCGTTCGCCCGAATCGTCGTGGGACGTATTCACGTCGCCGTGTCGGGCACCACGCGCAAACCGGCTTCCAGCGCTTCGACGACACCGGCGTCCGGAACGAAGTCGCTGATTGGCGGCATGTCATCCAACGAGTTCAGGCCCAACCGCTCGAGAAAGAGCGGTGTGGTCCCGTACATCACGGCAAGACCCGGACCGTCGTCGCGCGCCATTTCCGTGATGTAGCCGCGTGCCTGCAGCGTGCGGATCACCGACTCCGGATCGACTCCACGAATTGCCGAGATCTGTGTGCGGGAAATCGGCTGCTTGTACGCGATGATCGCCAGGGTTTCGAGTGCAGCCGACGAGATTCGGGCCTGCTGCCCGTCGAGGATGAATCGCTCCACGTACGGCGACACCTCCGGTCGACTCTGCAGTCGGAATCCGCCGGCGACTCGCACCAATTGGAATCCATGACCGGCTTCGTCGTAGGTCGCAGCCAAACGATTGCACAGCACCTCCACCACCGAAGCCGGCTGCTCCAACACCTGCGCCAGCAACTTCACCGTGACCGGCTCCACCGCCACGAGCAAAATCGCCTCGAGCGCCTTCACGATGTCCGGGTCGATGTCCCCTTCCGTCACGCGTGTCATGGTTTACCTTTCAGCCGTCATAGTTGTCGATTGCCCCGAGTTCGTCGGCGAGCGCATCCGGATTCCACACCACCGCGATGTCACCGAACCGTTCCGCCTGCACCAAGTCAACACGTCCCTGCTTGAACAGCTCCAACAATGCAAGGAACCGCACCACCACCTCGATGCGATCGGTGATACCGGCAATCAACGTTCGAAACGACGTGGGTCCGCTCGTCGGCAGGATTCCCACCAGTTCCTCCAACGCATCGGCAACGCTGGCACGAATCGGAGCCACGTGGAAGAGGTCGATCGATACCGGCGCCTTGGGTTCGGTGGCGCGAAAGAAGGCTCGCTGCAAACGCAGCGGAGTGACACCCTCCAGCAAATCGGGCATCAAGGTTTCGAAACGCTCGTCCGGTCCCGCCAAGCGTGGCTGCGACAGCTCGGCGCGTTGGATGAGGTCGTGCATCACCCCTGCGACGTCCTTGAACGTCTTGCAATCGAGGAGTCGGGCCAGCAGGATGTCTCGCTCCTCCCACAACGCAAGTTCTTCGTCGAGATCGCCATCGTCGCCGGTGGGTAACAGCCGGCGAGTCTTCAAGTCGATCAATGTCGCGGCAATCAACACGAATTCCGTTGCCACTTCCAGATCGAGCGACTTCATTTTCTCCAACTCCAGCAAGTACGCCTCAACGATGCGGCTGAGCGACACCTCGTGAATGTCCACCTCCTCCTGCAGGATGAGGTGGAGGAGCAAGTCGAAGGGGCCCTCGAAGACTGGGGTGGACACCGCGTACGGCATTCATACGAGAGTACCGCTGCGCGCGCGAGTAACTTGGGATTGTGGCTCGTGTTCTGTCGTGCATCCAACCGACCGGTGAAGTGCACTTGGGCAACTACCTCGGGGCGTTGCGCAACTGGGTAAGTGGTCAGCACCAGAACGACGTGTTCCACGGAATCGTCGACTTGCATGCACTCACCGTTACGGAAACCTCGAAGGTCCTCGGCGACAACACGCTTTCGTTGGCAGCGATGCTCTTTGCCGTGGGTCTCGACCCCGAAGTTGCCACGGTGTTCGTGCAGAGCCACCTTCCGCAGCATTCTCAGCTCGCGTGGATCATGGAATGCACCGTGTCGTACGGCGAGTTGAGTCGCATGACGCAGTTCAAGGACAAGGCCGCCAAGCGTGAGGCCGACTTCGTTTCTGCGGGCCTCTTCACCTACCCCGCACTGCAGGCTGCCGACATTCTGTTGTACGACGCGCAGGAGGTTCCCGTCGGCGACGACCAGCGGCAACACATCGAAATCACGCGTGACATTGCCATTCGCTTCAACCATCGATTCGGCGAAACCTTTGTCTTACCCAAGGCAGTCACACCGAAGGCAGGCGCGCGGGTGATGGACCTGCAGAATCCCGACAACAAGATGTCCAAGTCGGCGAGTGGCGAGAGCGGAATCGTGTACGTACTGGATGAACCAGCCGTCATCGAGCGCAAATTCAAGCGCGCCGTTACCGATAGCGGCAGCGACGTGGTGTACGACCGTACGAACAAACCAGGGGTTGCCAACCTCCTGGAGATCCTCGCTGCCGCCACCGACACCACGCCCGAAAATGCGGCATCGCAGTTCACCCAGTACGGAGCACTGAAGGCAGCCACCGGTGCCGCAGTGGTGGAAATGCTCGCGCCGATTCGATCGCGCTACCACGAGCTCATGAACGATCGCGGAGAATTGGCCCGTCTGGTTCGCCGTGGCGATGAACGCGCCGAAGTGGTGGCTGCTGCCACGCTTGCTCGCGCACATGCCGCAATCGGCATGCTCCCCCGCTAGCCGACGCTAGATCTCGTCGGCACGTGCCAGTGCTTCGCGCCACGGCGAACTCGAGTCCGACGTCAACACTTCCAAGGTGAGTAAATCGCTGCCCGCCTCGCGCAACAACCAAAGACCATGCACCTCGTGTTGGTGGTAACGGCGGAGTGCCGGTGTACGCGGACCCACCACGGTGGCAACGATGCGCCGAAGCGTGCCGAGCTTCGCATCCACCTTGCCGATGTCGTGCAACAACGCGGCACGTCGTGCGAACACGGGTGCACCCGGCGCGAAAGAATCGAATCGCCGCAGTACGTGCAGCGCATGACGCTGATCGGCCACGGAGAACTGCTCGAACAGTCGAAACTCGGTCGGCAACAACACCGCGACCACCTCGGTGCGCTCGACATCGGTCAGTGGCGCCGCGGTGATGCTGCCCACGAACCGCTTCACCAGATGCCATGGAGCGCGCAAGAAGGTCATCGTCGTACCGCACGAGGGTGCGACTCGCGATACACGCTCACCAGCAGTTCGTCGTCCACCTTGGTATACACCTGCGTGGTGCTCACGGACGCATGTCCGAGCAGTTCTTGCACGATGCGAAGATCGGCACCGTGGACCAGCATGTGGGTTGCACAGGAGTGGCGCAGTGTGTGTGGTGACACATCTTCCTTGATCCCTGCCAGACCCGCGTACTTGCGAACGATGTGGAATGCGGCCTGACGCGTGAGCCGCGTGCCACGAACACCGAGAAACACCGCGTCGGCATGATCACGTGTCTTCCAGCGCTTCGGCACCAACATTCCTCGGCCACCTTCCTCCAAGTAGTCCTGCATGGCGCGATGTGCGCTGCGACCAAACGGCACGATGCGCTCCTTGCTTCCTTTGCCCATCAAACGAACCAGTGAGTCGTCCATGTCGAGGTCTCCCATCGACATGCCGCAGGCCTCGGAGATTCGAGCACCGGTGGCGTACAAGAACTCCACCAACGCACGATCGCGACGCGCAAACGAATCGTCCCCCGTGATCGACGCGATCAATCGCTCGACATCATCCTCGTGCAGTGGATGGGGCAAGCCGCTCGGAACCTTGACACCGTCCACCAACCCGGCGGGGTCATCGGGCCGCTCCCCTTCGACAACCAGGTACTTGTGCAGCATGCGCACTGCCGCAAACTGTCGGGCCACAGAGCGAGGAGCCTTGCCGTGTTTCCGCAAGTAGTGAACGAAGGCCTCCACGTCGGCGCTCCCCGCGGTGTGCGCCGACTTCCCTCGTGCGCTCAACCATTCTTCGTAGTCGCGCAAATCGCGACGATACGCCTCGATGGTCTTGCCCGCACGACCCTGCTCGATCTGCAGCCACGCCAAGAACCGCTCGGCAACCTCGAGCGCCATACATTCAGCTCGTTCGCAGTAGGCGTTCGGTCAGCAGCAACCCGATCACCGTCTTGGCGTCATCGATTCGCCCATCGGTCACCATCGAGAGGGCCTCCTCGAAAGGAATGCGTTCGATGGTCATGTGCTTTTCCTCCGGACCGTGCCGGTCGTGGTCGACCTCATGCAGATCTCGCGCCAGGAAGATCTCCACTCGTGAGTCGGAAATCCCCGGGGCCGAGACGTGACGACCGAGGCGAGTCCATCGCGTTGCCTCCAACCCAACTTCCTCCTTCAATTCGCGCTGAGCAGTGACGAGCGGTTCCTCACCCTCGAGATCACGCATCCCTGCCGGCAACTCCAGCGTGAGGCGGTGAAGTGCGGGTCGATACTGGCGAACCAACACCACGTGGGACTGCGACGGTTCGGAGTTCGACTCGCCGAGCGCCACCACACCCACCGCCCCGGGCGACGTAACGAAGCTGCGAACGAACGTCGACCCATCAGGATCCGTGAACTCACCACGCACCAACGACCACATCGCCCACGAGTGCACCGTGGAAACGGGGGCGGAAACGAAACCCCCGACCGGACCAGATGCTCGCTCGGGCATTGCGCCGCGCGTTATCGCGCGTGCTCCACCGCGCCACCGCGGGCTTGCGCAGCCTCACGCTGCGCCCGGTGCGTCAGCGCTGCACCGATCAACTCACGGAACAAGGGGTGTGGGCGATCCGGACGGCTCTTGAACTCGGGGTGGGCCTGCGTCGCCACCCAGAACGGGTGATCGCTCAACTCAATGAACTCCACCAGCCGCTTGTCGGGTGAGGTGCCGCTGCAGATGAAACCCGTTTCCTCGAATCGAGCACGGTAGGCCGAGTTGAACTCGTAACGATGGCGATGCCGTTCGCTCACCACCGGTTCGTTGTACGCCTTCGACACTTTGGTGCCTGGTTGCAACACTGCGTAGTACGCCCCGAGTCGCATGGTGCCGCCCTTGTCGGTGACTTCACGTTGATCGTGCATGAGATCGATCACCGGATGCGGCGTGGCTGGATTGAATTCGGTGGAGTTTGCATCGGTGAGACCAAGCACGTGACGGGCGTATTCCACGGTCATCACCTGCATGCCAAGACACAACCCCAGGCATGGCACGAGGTGCTCTCGCGCAAATTCCGCTGCTCGGATCTTGCCCTCGATACCGCGCGGCCCGAAGCCACCGGGAATCACAATGCCATCCAAACTCGTCATGCGATCGTCGGCGAGAAGCCCCTCGACTTCCTCTGCCTGAACCCACACAATCTCCACCTTGGCGCCGTGATGGAAGCCGGCGTGACGCAATGACTCTGCCACCGACAAGTACGCGTCGTGCAAGTCGACGTACTTGCCGATCAATCCGATTCGCACCGGTTTGGTTGCTGCCTCCACTCGCGCCACCAACGTCTGCCACGGACTCAGGTCGATGTCGCGTTCGATGCGCAACGTTTCGCACACCACGGTGTCGAGTCCCTCGTCGTGCAGGATGAGCGGCAGTTCGTAGATGTTTCCGACGTCGGCAGCGTTGATGACGTTCCGCACCGGCACGTCGCACTGGCCCGAAATCTTGCGCTTGAGCCCGTCGGACAACGGCTGATCGCTACGACACACGATGACATCGGGCTGAATACCCCGACTGCGGAGCTCCGTCACGCTGTGTTGGGTGGGCTTGGTCTTCTGCTCGCCGCTCGGACCGATGAACGGCACCAGCGTGACGTGCACGTAACACACGTTGTCACGGCCCACTTCATTTCGCCACTGACGAATGGACTCCAAGAACGGCAGAATCTCGATGTCACCCACGGTTCCACCAACTTCGGTGATGACCACATCCACATCGTCGGTGGTGAGCCGCTGGATTCGACGCTTGATTTCGTCGGTGACGTGCGGAATCACCTGAACGGTACGGCCCAGGTAGTCGCCACGCCGTTCTGCTGCCAAAACCGACTGATAAATGGAGCCCGTCGTGGCATTCGATGCCCGAGTGAGGTTCTCGTCGATGAATCGCTCGTAGTGACCGAGGTCGAGATCGGTTTCTCCGCCGTCGTCCGTGACGAACACTTCGCCGTGCTCGAAAGGATTCATCGTTCCCGGATCGACGTTGATGTACGGATCCAGTTTTTGCATCGTGACGCGCAAACCGCGCATCTTCAAAAGACGTCCGAGTGACGAAGCAGTGAGTCCCTTACCAAGTGCGCTTGCCACGCCACCCGTTACGAACACATGCTTTGGCACTTTGCTTCTCCCGTTCACTTCACCAGACGGGAGTTCCGCCAGGTGCAACCTTGACGGAAGGTCAGCCTACCCTCACCGACGAGGGGCGCGTGACTTCCTGCGGGTTTTCAGCATGTTCCTCGCATGTTCCACGCCCGACTCCACGGCCAAACTGCCCGACAGGAGCCGAGCAATCTCCTCGGGACGCTCGGAGTCGCCGAGCGTGCGGGCCGTCGCGAACGTGATGCCCTTGCGCACCTCTTTGCTCACCAACACCTGATGCGAGGCATACGCGGCAACTTGCGGTAGATGCGTCACGACCAACACTTGGTGACGTTCACCAAGGTCGGCAAGCGAGTCCGCCACCGCCACGGCTGCATCCCCGCCGATTCCGGCATCGACTTCGTCGAACACCAACGTTCCTGGTGCCTGGGTCAGCACCAAACGCAGCGCCAACATGGCCCGCGCCAACTCTCCTCCGGATGCCACCTTGGCGAGTGGCGCAGGTTCGCTACCCGGATTGGCCGCAAACAGAAACGTTACGTCGTCACCTGCCACATCGTCGGCGCGAGTGCCGCCAACTGCGATCTCCACCCGGGCTCCGGCCAACGCCAACCGCGCCAAATGCTTCTCGACGGCTTTGGCCAGTTTGGGTGCCGCAGCCTCACGCCGCTCACGAACCCTGCGCGCCTCACGATCGAGGTCTGCCAATGCTTCGACACGGCGACGATCCAGCTCGCCGGCTCGCTGCTCCCACGACTCCAGTTCCTCGAGCCGCGCAGAGGTCTCGGCACCATAAGCGATGACTGCGGCGATCGTGTCGCCGTACTTGCGACGTAGGTCGAACAAGGTTTGTCGCCGCTCCACCAACTTGGCCAAGCGTTTCGGGTCCTGTTCGACGCCGTCCAACATTCGACGCATGTCATCGGCGGCGTCACCAATGAGTGACTGCAGCTCGCGGATGCGTTCGACATGCTGGCGCATGGCGTCCCCGCGGCCCAACACGCCCGCGGCACTCCCCAAACGATCGAGCGCTCCGTCATCGTCGGCCAGTGCGGCAATTGCGGCTGCGAGTGCCTCACGATGAGATTCGGCATCCTGCAGGAGATCGATCTGTTGCTCCAACGTTGCGTCTTCATCGGGGTCGTCCAGGGCCGCTCGTGAGATCTCCTCGACTTGAAATCGCAGCAAATCAATCTCGCGTGCCCGGGCCCGCTCGTCGCCACCCATGGTGGCGAGTGCTGCATCGATCTCCGTGAGCCTTGCACGTACTTCGCGCAATGGTTCCAGATTGATCTCGGCAAAGGTGTCGAGTGCCACTCGTTGCGCTGCGGCACCGAGCAAACTTTGGTGCTCGTGCTGACCGTGGAGGTCGACGAGTTCGGCACCCAATTCGCTCAGGGTGCCGACGGTAGCCAGCCGACCATCAACGTATGCCCGTGAACGACCGTCGCGCGGCACCACTCGGCACATCACACGTTCCGTGCCGTCAGGCAGGACGAAGCGACCTTCGACGCGAAGTTCGTCCGCACCCGGCCGCACCATTCCGGCGTCGGCTCGCTGCCCCACCAGCAGGTTGATGGCTTCGACCACCATGGTCTTGCCTGCGCCGGTTTCGCCGGTGAGTGCGGTGAGACCCTCGTTCAACACGATGGTGGCTTGTTCGATCACACCGAGATTCTCGATGTGCAGTTCTACGAGCACGCCTACTCCGACAGCCCGAATTTCGAACGCAGAATCTGGTGAAACTTCGGCGGAGTGAATCGGATGAAGTGGGCCGTGCAGGAATCGGGCGCAAAGCTCACGACATCACCGGCGCTCAGACTGACCACCCTCCGACCATCGATCGATACGTCAACCGGTCGGGTGCCTGCCACCGTCATCGATAGATGTTCGTCGGGACCAAGAACGAGCGAACGGTCGAAGTTCATGTGCGGCGACACCGGCGTAACGATCAGCGCACGATGACGTGGTGACACCACCGGTCCGCGCGCTGACATCGAATAAGCGGTCGACCCCGTGGGCGTAGCCACGATCACGCCGTCGGCAGAGTAACGCTCGAACAACTCGTGGTTGACGGCGACGTCGATCCACACCGTGTGGCCTGATTGTTGTTTTTCCAGCACCGCTTCATTGAGTGCACGCCAAACGGTGGATGGTTGGTCTTTTTTCGACACACTCACCTGCAACAACATTCGTTGGTCGATGATGAAGTCCTGGTCAGCCTTGCCTGTGAGGCTTTTTTGCACCGATGCGATGGCTGCGTGGACACCCACCTCGGTGAGATAGCCGAGCACACCCACGTTCACCCCGAGAACGGGCACCGGCGCGCCATTCAACATGCTGATGGCCCGCAACACCGTGCCGTCGCCTCCGAGCACCACCACCAAGTCGGCATCCGACGCGTCGCGGTCGCTGGAGAGATCGGTCATGGAATGCGCTTGGGCATCCGCGGAACACAACCACATGTGGTGACCGTCACGAGTCAGCGCATCGCGCAATTGGGCCAAGAGCGGTGGCACCTCGCTACGGGTGTGGTGCGCGACCACCAGCACATTGGCCATGTGCTTCAGGCTATTGAGCCGCCACCTGCAGCCAATGCTCGCGGTTTCCCGCCGGACCGGGTACCGCACATTCCACATCGGCAACGCACCGAGCACCCAGCCGCTCCAGCGAGTCTCGAACCGTGCGGATGCATCGCTGGCGGACTGCATCATCAGCAATCACCCCCGACCCCCTGTCCACCTCTTCCTTCGTGGCCTCGAACTGTGGCTTCACCAAGAGCAGCAACGTTCCACCAGCTCGGGCGGCATCGATCAAACTTTTCGCGACCGTGGTCAACGAAATGAACGAGAGGTCCGCAACCACCACATCGAACCCGCCCGACAGCCGACCATCGCGCACCATGTCCCCGATGTCTCGCGCGTTCACCTCGTCGCGAACCTCCACCCGAGGATCGTTGGCCACCTTCGGATGCAAGAGACCTCGACCTACATCGCATGCCACGACGTGGGCGGCTCCACGCTGCAGGAGACAGTCCACGAAACCCCCGGTCGATGCTCCTGCATCCAGGACTCTGGCACCCGACACGGACACGCCGAGAGCGTCGAGTGCCGCTTCCAACTTGAGGCCGCCCCTGCTGACGAACTTGGCGACCTCCACCACCGCGACATGGTCGCGCGCCGACACCTGTCGCGCCGCATTCATTACCGGTGCCCCATTCACCGTGACCCGGTCGTCAGCGATGAGTGCGTGAGCTTCTTCGATCGAGCGCGCCAAGCGCGCCGACACCAACGCGCGATCGACTCGCTGCGGGTGTGTCACGTGTTAGTAGTTCGAATCCGTGCCGAGCACGTTGTCGGCAAGTGCCGCAAGATTCTCGAACACGCCATCCGGGGCAACGGTGCGGTCATCGGGTGTTTCGCTCACACCCGAGAGCATGAGCCCAAACTTCGCGCCAACGAGTCGGGCAAACGCGCCGTCCGTTGAGTCACGGTCGCCAGCCATCCACGCAACGCTCAGGTCGTCGATGCCGAGTCGTTTGCGCACGAGTTGACCCATCGGCGCGAACGGCTTCCCGGCGATGATCGGACGAACCCCGCCAGCTTTGGCAATTGCCGCCAGAATCGCTCCACCACCAGGGATGAGCCCGGCTGGTGTCGGGTAGGTCGGATCGTCGTTGGTGCCGATCAACCGCGCTCCAGTCAGGATTGGTGTGACCGCGCGTGTGAGCCCGCGATAGTTGAACGACGAGTGGTATCCCACCATCACGGTGTCGACCTTGCCTGCCTTCGCGACGAATTCTGCATCGGTGATGTCGTCGTCGGTACGTGCCACCACCACCGCACCCACGCGTTCAATCGCTTCTACGATTCCCGGCCCTCCAGCTACCAGTACTCGCTCCCCCTCGGTGAGCAGAAGTGCCGCGGCTTGAGCCGATGTGCACACATCACCCTCGGCCGGAATCCCGATCTTTCCCAGCGCCGCTTCTTGCGTGGCCACGGTCGCCGACGAGTTGTTGGTAACGAACAGCACGCGATGGCTCGCCGCCCGTAACCGTGCAATCGCGTCAACCGAACCCGGAATTGGTTGGTGCAGCAACCACACCACGCCGTCGAGGTCACAGAGAATCGGTGCTTTCACGCACATCCGACGCTACTTGGATTACCCGTGTCGACCTGCCAATCTTGTTCGGTGCCGATCTTCGCTCCGTTCCGTGCGTTGAGATACCGAGCCGACCACGATTTGTCATTGGTGACGGCACCGCCATACGACGTGCTCAGCAACAACGATCGCAGCAAGTTGATGTCCTTGCACCCACACAACGTGGTGGCAGTGGACCTCCCGGTTGGCGACAACCCGTATGCAGCTGCCGCCGCCACACTGGCGTCGTGGCGTAATGACGGTGTACTGCAACTGGATGCACGACCTTCATTCACGTTGTACCGAATGAGCTTCGTGGATACACGCGGTAATCGCCGCAACACCGTGGGGGTAATCGGCACTCTGGAAGTAGTGGATGAAGGCGCCGACGGCGTACTACCCCACGAGCGCACCACACCAAAGGCAAAGACCGACCGGCTCGACCTCACTCGTGCCACTCGGACAAACCTGTCACCCGTTTGGGGGTTGTCGTTGCGCGAACAGCTCACCGACGCGTTCATTGCCGCAGGCGAATTGCTTGGTGAATTCGTCGACGATCAAGGGGTTACGCACCGCGTCGAGCGAGTGGATGAACCGATGCGCGTGCGATCAATAGCTTCCCTCGTATCGTCGGCCCCCGTACTCATCGCCGATGGACATCATCGTTACGCAATTGCCCGCACCTATCGCGACGAGATGCGTGGCACTCCCCTCGCCGAAGCAGCAACCACCACCATGACCTACGTTGGCGAACTGGTCGAGCAACAGTTGAGCATCGCAGCAATTCACCGTTTGTACCGAGGAATCACCGCCGACGAACTCCGCAGTGTGGTGAGCACGAAGTTCCATGTCGAACCCGTCAACGGCAGTGTTACCAAACGAATCATCTCCGAGATGTCCGAGCGCGGTTCGTTGTGCATGGTCGACGGATCTGGTGCCGGTTGGTGGCTGACACCGAAAACCGATGCGTTCCCAGGTTTGCGAGATCTCGATAGCGATCGCCTCGAGGCTGCACTGCGAACCGTGAATCACGAGGTGGCGTATCAACATGGTTTTGACGAGGTCATCGCCCAACTCAACGCCGGCCACGCACAGGTTGCAGTGTTCATTCGTCCGACGAGCATTGCCGAGATTCGCCGGACCGCCGACGAACGTTTGCTGATGCCACCGAAGTCGACATTCTTCACACCCAAGCTGCGAACCGGCTTGGTGATTCGCCCGCTCGACACCTAGCCGAGTTCCGTTGTGCGCAGCTCCCGCTGCCGCGTTGTTACCGCTACGAAGAGCTTCTCCAGTCGCTTGGATTTTGCCCCGGGAACGATGTGTTCTGCCAGCAGTTCGGTGACGCTCTGGGTGCGAGCACCAACGCGAAAGAAGCGACGACGAACGTGACCGAAGGCCGTCACTTCGTCCCCCACCTTGATAATCGGGAGATCCATGTTGAGTGCCACCACCGGAACCACTGCACGTCGGCCATTCACCAACGTGGCGAGATCGAATGTGGTTGCACGCTGATGGCGGTCGATGACGCGAACCGTTGGTAGCGCCACCAGCCGACCTCGCACCAACGCCAAGTTGGTCGAGCTACCCGATTTCTTTTCAGCCCCGCGGGCGATGTTTGCTGCTCGATTTGCCATGAGCACTCCTTTCGTTGACTGCCAGTGGCAGTCACCAAGGTGTGTGCACGTACTCGCCCCTGAGGTCGAAGTTTCTCCCGAGCCGCTATTCGCCGAGACCGGCGAGACGCGCTTCAACGTCGAAATACTTGGCGTCGCTATGCGCCACTTTCACGAAATAACGTTTTGCAGAGACCGGATCACCAGCGCGATCGTGGAGATCGCCCAGCACGTACCACTCCAACAGGTGGTGTGGCTGTACCTGGCGCGGCTCAGCGCCGTGCGTCATGATTCGAATCGCAGAATTCAGGTCACCGCGATCCGCATACGACATGGCGGCCGACACACGACCTTCGGCCATGATCATCGGATGCGGTGATGCTTCCTTCAGCTCGCCCCACAATTCGTCGACCAACTCATAACGCTTCAATGCGCGATAGCAATCGATAAGCACCGGCATGTTGGTCATGTCCGCTCGATCACTTCCACGGGCAAACTCGAGATGTTCTGCCGCTGCCTTCCAGTGCTGCGCTCGGTATTCCAGGCGCCCAGCCAACACACGTATGTCAGCGATCAGCCAGAGATCTTCGAGCACCGGCGTGAGCACGCTGAGTGCTTCGCGATAACGCTCGGCATCGTAGGCCGCCAGGGCGCGTGACACGATCTGGCTGACGAACTCGTACCGACGGTCACCAACTGCCCGACGCACTTCCCCAACCAATGGCTCCTGCAGGGCGGGTGGCGTTGGAAACAATGGTCCGTCCTGCCTGCCGTGACCACGCGGCTTACCGCGGGGAGCGTCACGACGCGGACGTTTGTCGCTATCGAACTTTCGACGTCGGACCGAACCTTCATCAACCACCCGTTCTTCGCGGTCGGGCCGATCACCAAATGGTTTGTCTTTGCCGTACTTCCGAGGTCCTTTGCGGGCAAACACCTCAGCGCGACGGCGCTGCGCTTCATTCTGCGGAATGTCATCACGACGATGGTCCCTGCGCGGACC
>VFQT010000120.1_pt1 | contig 121413 bp, 116 predicted proteins | sample 3512381 | NCBI WGS metagenome assembly VFQT01 (sample SAMN10412376, study PRJNA504923) | tailings metagenome | isolation source: Relicate 2 Philex TSF3 active mining site | place: Philippines: Tuba, Benguet | collected 2017-08-29
CGACACCCCCGGGTCCTGCACCTCGACGAACCCGCCTGACCCCCGCCCCTTGCCCGTTGAGTGGTGAGTTGTGTGCGCGACACCCTGGGGTGTCGCGCACACAACTCACCACTCAACGGGGGCGGGACCGGCGCACGAGGGCGCGCTCTACCTGGCGGACCATGCTTGCCGGCCGCTGAAGGTCGTCGGCGGTCAGGGTGATCACGAGCCAGCCCGCCTCGAGAAGTTCGTTTCGCCGGACGGCGTCACGTCGGCGCTGACGTTCCTGAAGGTGGACGGCTCCGTCGTACTCCACGATGACTCGCTCCTCCCGCCAGCACAGGTCCACCCGCGCGATCCAGCGACCGTGGGCATGGATGTCGACGTTGCACTCCGGCTGCGGAAGCCCGGCAAGCACGAGAAGGGCTCGCACGATCGATTCCGTTGGCGACTCGGCGCGAGGATCCAGCAGAGGGATCGCGCGTCGGGCGTTGACGACGCCGCGGCGACGGAAGGCCCACCGGGTCATCTCGTCAAGGTCTCGAAGCGAAGCAAGCCTGCTTCGCAGAGCGGCATCTCCCAGGGCAATGAGGTGGGCCATCGTGATGTCCGCGGCGCAGTCCAGCCAGGTTCGCGCCGGTGTCGTCACGACCAACCCCCGGTGCGTCGTGAGATGTTCGGCCGGTAGCCGGATGCGTCGTCCCCGAACTCCTCGACGCTGTGACCGCGGTGCGTCCGGTGGCACGGAGACCACGATGTGGGGCTCAGTGTTCCCCCTGACCGCGGGGGGAGTGGGGAGCCCCCAGTGCTCGGCGGCACTGAGACCGGTGAGGACGGCGTCCTCCCGGCTGACGAGAACGGCCGCCTCGCGCAGGGCACGGGGAAGGTCGAGGTCGTCGGCTGCGATGCGGACACCACGCGAGGGTGCGATGTAGGCGGTGCTGTCCATGCGGCGCCGCGGGAGTCCGAGGGCGCGGGCGTCTCGGTAGAGGATCGGTCCAGCAGGTCTCGGCGTCATATCCGTGAGGCAAGCCCGGTTGAGCCTGACTATCCAGATCCGCGCGCCTCGCTGTGGATACTCGACGGGCCCTGTGGACGCGACCCGTTCACCGTTGAGTGGTGAGTTGTGTGCGCGACACCCCAGGGTGTCGCGCACACAACTCACCACTCAACGAGCAAGGGGGGCGGGAGATCAGGCGTCGGCGGCGCGAGCTCGCATCGCCCGGACGATGCCGTCGCGACCCTCGACCACGAGGCGGCGACATGCGGAGTTGAGGCCGTCCTGCGCGAGGAATGCGTCAGTGGCGGCGAGGGTCTCGTCGTCCACCAGGAACATCGGGTACAGCCCCATCGTGATGGACTGTGCGATCTCCGTCGTGCGGGTGTCCCACACCTGCGGCAGCGTCGCGAAGTAGCGATCGCGGTACGGCCGCAGGAGGTCGACCTGGTCGGGCTGCACGAAGCCGCCGATGGTGGCCTCGATGATGGCGTTCGGCAGCTCGGTGCGCTCGAGGATGTCGGCCCAGGCGAGTTCCTTGGCAACGGAGGTGGGTCGCGCGGCCCTAGCCACGGCGGCCTGACGCCGACCTGTCGCAGTGTCGTCGCGACCCAGCTCAGCGGTGATGGCGTCCTCCTCCATCCGCCCTGCGCCCACAAGCTGCTGAAGGAGGAACCAGCGCATGTCGGTGTCGATCGCCAGACCGTCCCACACGACGGCGCCGTCGAGCAGGGCCGCGACGAGATCCAGCTGCTCGTCCGTCACGGCCGCACCGGCGAAGGCGCGCGAGAAGGCGAGCTGGCGGTCGCTTCCGGGCTCGGACGCCAGCGCCAGCTCGCGACAGGTGTCGGCCAGGCGCTCGAGGTAGCGGGGTCGGTGATCGGCTGTCGCGTAGACGTCGATGGCGGTGCGGAGCTGGCGCAGCACACCCTGCACGACGCCGATATCGGTCTCGGCGCCGATGCCGCTGATGACCAACTGGAGGAAGTCACCGGTCGAGACCTCGGCGTCGCGGGTCATGTCCCACGCGGCGCCCCAGACGAGCGCGCGTGCGAGGGAGTCGTCCAGCACGCCCAGATGATCGACGACCGTCTGCCAGGAGCGGTCGTCCAGGCGCACCTTGGCGAAGGTGAAGTCGCCGTCGTTGAGCAGCAGCAGGTCCGGCTGCTGCACACCGGCCAGCACCGGGATGTCTGTCCTGGCACCGATGACATCGACCTCGATCCGGTCCCGGCTCGACAGCACTCCGTCACGCAGGTCGTACAGGCCGATGCCGATGCGGTGGGAGCGCAGGGTGGGCTCGATGCCCTCGGGCATCGTGGGAGGCTCCTGCACGATGGTCAGCGATGCGATGCTGCCGTCGGGTGCGATCTCGAGCGCCGGACGCAGCAGATTGACACCGCTGGTCTGCAGCCACTCGCGGGTCCACTCCGAAAGGTCGCGCCCGCTGGTCGCCTCGAGCTCGACCAGCAGGTCGCGGAGCTCGGTGTTGCCCCAGGCGTGCTTGGCGAAGTAGTTGCGCACGCCGGCGAGGAACTCGTCCTCCCCGACCCAGGCGACGAGCTGGCGCAGGGCCGAGGCACCCTTCGCATACGTGATGCCGTCGAAGTTCACCCGGACGGCGTCGAGATCGACCATGTCGGCAGCGATGGGATGGGTCGACGGGAGCTGGTCCTGCCGGTACGCCCAGGCCTTGCGAAGGTTCGCGAAGGTGGTCCAGGCATCCGTGTAGCGGGTCGCGCGCTCATTGGCCCAGTGGGCCGCCCACTCGGCGAACGACTCGTTCAGCCACAGGTCGTCCCACCACTTCATCGTGACGAGGTCGCCGAACCACATGTGCGCGAGCTCGTGCAGGATCGTGTTGGCCCGCTGCTCGTAGGCGGCATCGGTCACGCGGGAGCGGAAGATGTAGTCCTCGAGGATGGTGACGCAGCCGGCGTTCTCCATGGCCCCGGCATTGAACTCCGGGACGAACAGCTGGTCGTACTTTGTGAACGGGTAGGGAATCCCGAACTGCTCCTCGAACAGTGCAAACCCCTGCTTGGTCACGGTGAGGATCTCGTCGCTGTCGAGGTACTGGGCCAGCGACTCGCGGCAGTAGACGCTCAGGGGGTAGGTGCCGTGCGGCCCGGTGTAGGAGTCGTCGACTCGGTGGTACGGCCCGGCAACCAGGGCGGTGATGTAGGTCGACATCCGGGGAGTGGCCGCAAATGCCCAGGTCGCCGTGCCGTCACCATGATCGACGGGCGCTGGGGTCGGGGCATTGCTGATCACCGCCCAGTGCGAGGGGGCGGTGATCGTGAGCTGGAAGGTGCCCTTCAGGTCGGGCTGCTCGAATGCTGCGTACATGCGCCGGGAGTCGGCCGACTCGAACTGGGTGTACAGGTAGGTCTCGTCGTCGACCGGGTCCACGAAGCGGTGGAGGCCCTCGCCGGTGTTCATGAAGAGGCAGTCGGCATCGACGACGACGGTGTTGTCCGCCTGAAGTCCCGGCAGCGTGATGCGAGGACCCGCGACAACCTGTGCGATGTCGAGCGCCACTCCGTTGAGCGTGACGGAGCGGACGGACTCGGCGATGAGGTCGATCCACGTCGACTCGCCGGGCTGGCGGCTGCGGAACCTGACCGTGGTCACCGATCGGAAGGTGGGGCCGGTCGGGGTCACGTCGAGGGCGACCTCGTAGGAGTCGACGGAAATCAGGGCCGAGCGGTCGGCGGCCTCGGCCCGGGTGATGTTCTCGGAAGCGCTCATGATGGAATCCAACCACCATGAGCGTTAACACGCCCTCGACGGCTGACTTCTGGTTCGACCCCGTATGCCCGTGGGCCTGGGTGACCTCCCGGTGGATGCTGGAGGTTCAGCGGGTCCGCAACGTCGACGTGCGGTGGCACGTGATGAGCCTGGCGATCCTGAATGACGGCCGTGAGGTGCCTGAGCAGTACCGGGAGCTGATGGCCAAGGCCTGGATTCCGGTGCGGGTGGTGATCGCGGCACAGGGTCAGCATGGGGACGACGTCGTCCTGCCGCTCTACACGGCCATCGGCGAGCGCATCCACCTGCAGGGCCGCACCGACTACGACGAGGTGTGCCGCGAGGCCCTCGTGGAGTTGGGTCTGCCCCGGGAGCTGGCCGACGTCGCAGCCACCACCGAGGTCGACGCACAGCTGCGGGCCAGCCACGAATCGGGTACGTCCCTGGTGGGCCAGGACGTCGGCACGCCGGTGATCGCGTTCCCCGGGCCGACGGGCGACCCGGTGGGCTTCTTCGGTCCGGTGCTCAGCCCCGCGCCGAAGGGCGAGGCCGCCGGGCGGCTGTGGGACGGGTTCGTCCTCGTCGCGGGTACGCCCGGCTTCTTCGAGCTCAAGCGCACCCGCGATGTGGGACCGATCTTCGACTAGCGCTGCTTGGTCGCCTGCGGGACGTTGATCGCGGGCACGTCCTGCAGGGTGATGGTCTGGCTGATGGCGATCTTGCCGTCCTGGTACTGCTGCAGGAACTTGGCCACAAGGCCGTCCGGGGAGACCTTGACCATGGTCACCGGGTACTGGTCGTCGGCATTCTTCGGATTCATCTCCGAGATGCTCAACCAGCCGTCGGAGTCGACGAAGGTCTCGTACTTGACGTCCTTGGTCAGCCACGGGAGCCAGTAGTCGTAGGAGTAGAACCGGCTGGTGTTGGTGAAGGGGTTGACGTCGGCCCCGAAGTTGTTCTGCACCCACTTGCCCTTGGACTTGAAGATCTGTGTCTTGTCGTTGGCGAGCGTGTAGGTCACGCCGTAGCGCTTCCAGCCCCTGCCGGAGGGATTCGGGACGGAGGTCACGCACTTCGAGACACCGGCCGAGTCGATGCTGCAGTTCACGCGGGACTCGACCGAGGTGAGCGCTGTCGTCATGGGCTGCTTCTGCGCCCAGTCGACCCAGGTCGTCATCGCGGCCTTGGGGTCGGTCTGGAACGTCCCGAGTGCTGTGGCGACGTCCGGGGGCACCGTGATGGCGGCCGTGGCCGTGGGAGCGACGGCCAGGGCCACGACGCCGGCCAGTGCGATGGCTGCGAGCGGCTTGAGCGCGGGAATCTTCATCAGGTCACTCCGAGACGATGAGGTGGATCTGGGCGATCTGCTCGTCCTGCATGGTGTTCTGGACGCCCGGAGGGCGCGTCACGACGATGATGTCCGTGGTCCCGGGGCGCTGGGCCGTCACCGTCCAGGTGGTCGTGCCGGGCGCACCGACGAGGTCGCCCGAAGGCGCCTTGTACGACCCCTTCGAGATGGTCGCGACATCGAGGTCACCTTCGGTGCAGCAGCCGCCGCTCGCGATGTAGGAGTACCCCGTGGTGCGGTTGGTCGACAACTGGAGCCGGACCTTCTCGCCGGGAGCCAGGCGCACCTGGGTGGATGTCTGGGTGACGATGAGCGACGGGTACTTCTTGGCCGGCTGGGCGGCCGAGACCGCCGGGGCCATTGACAGGGCCAGCGCACATGCGATGGCGCCGATACCGAGGAGGCGCAGGGTTCGCAGAGTCATGAGCGTCACTGTAGGTGCTGCATCCCCGCGATGACGTGCCGAACGGGCCCGTGTCCGTCAGACCACGATGAACGGTGGCTCGGTCGCCGAGGGCGGCAGGGTGCGCGCTCGGCCGTCGCGCCATCGGGCGGCACTCCACGCTGCGGCGAGGGCGTCCAGGGCGTCGTCGACGGGAACGTCGAGTGGGGCGCTGGCCAGGGCCCGCCCCACATCGTCCAGCCATGCGCCCAGGGCGGCGATGCGCTGCCCCACGCCGGCAGCCGACTTCTTCGACGCCAGGACGCCGCCGGTCATCTCGGCGAATGCCAGTTCCGGATGGACCTCCAGCACCGTCGCATGTGGATCGGAGCTCGCGTGGGTCAAGGCGTCGTCGAGCACCAGGATGCGTTCCGCCAGGCCCATCGCCTGACGACTGGTGCCCTGCCCGGTGAGGAGGCGGCTCATGTGCTGGACGTCGTCGTTCGGTGCAGCGATCCCGAGTTCGAGGACCGCCCGAGGGGGTGTGAGGAAGACTCGGGATCCGGCCCTGCCCAGCGCGGATCTCGCTGCGAGATCGCATTCGCGCCAGCCCCTCTCGACGAGGCCGATCGGCATGTCGACTCCGATGATGCAAGCCGGATCGAGCAGGGTGCTGATGCCGCCGACGTCCGACGTCGACCAGGTGATGTCGCGGGATCGGGGATCCACTCGGGCTGCGATCCAGCCGGAGGGATAGCCGTCGATCCCGATCACTGCCACATGGGCAGCATGCCATCGGGACGTCAGCCGGTCACGGCAGATGAGTCGAACGCCGAGAGCACCAGGGCCCAGCGCGAGGCGGCTTCATCGCCGAACAGCACTGCGCCCTCGGCGTGGAGGCTGCGCAGAGCCTGACCGTCGCCGGCAAGCAGCGCCGCCTCGACCCGCTCACGCCACGCCGCCTCAGTCGCATCCACGGCTCCAGTGTGCGCCCTGGCGCGGGCGGTGTCAGGATGCGTGACCATGCCCGAAGGCAACGTGATCCACCACCAGGCCAGGCGCCTGGGACGGGCATTCACCCGGCGGTGCGTCCACGTCGACAGCCCCCAGGGAAGGTTCGCGGACGGGGCGGCGCAGGTCGACGGCCGAACGGTCACCAAGGTGGAGGCCCACGGCAAGCACCTGTTCATCGGATTCGACAACCACCTGTGGATTCACGTTCACCTCGGACTCTTCGGCAAGTGGCGGTTTCGCAACGGCGAGCCGGCTGAGCCCCGTGGGCAGGTGCGCATGCGCATCATCGGCGAGGAGAAGTACGCGGAACTGCGCGGCCCGACGGTGTGCGAGGTGCTCACGCAGGTGGAGAAGAAGGCGGCTGTTGCGCGCATCGGCCCGGATCCGATTCGCAAGGACGCCGATCCTGAGCGCGCATGGGCGAAGGTGAGCCGCAGTCGGATGCCCATCGGTGCGCTGCTCATGAACCAGCAGGTCTTCGCCGGAGTCGGCAACATCTACCGCGCCGAGGTGCTCTTCAGGCACGGGATCTCGCCGTACCGACCAGGATCCTCGGTCGAGCGGGAGGACTTCGATGCGATGTGGTCCGACCTCGCCGAGCTGATGAGCGCCGGCACGAAGCGGGCCCGGATCGACACGGTGCGGGCCGAGCATCTGCCCGAGGCGATGGGACGCGCGCCGCGCGAGGACCGCCATGGAGGTGAGGTGTACGTCTACCGCCGTGCTGGCCAGCCCTGCTTCCTGTGCGGTGCCGAGGTCTGCATGGCTGACATGCAGGGACGCAAGCTCTACTGGTGCCCGGGCTGTCAGCCCTCGTGATCGCCGGTGGCCCCGGCGGGGTGGCGGATGCCGCCGTGGCCGTCGGGAATGGATCGCCTGATGAGCCACCACGAGGCGAGGATGGTGAGGAAGGTGAGGCCGTAGAAGAAGGCTCCGGACGCGGCGAGGGCCCACAGGTTGTTGCCGTCGATGAAGACGACGAGCAGGACGGCCCGTATGGCATTGAGCACGACCCAGGGCCATGACGCCCGGCGGTAGGCGCGCATGAGGACGGGGTCGGCCCGCCAGCGCATCCGGGTGCCGACGAGGGGGCCGAGGATCACGCCGATGAGCGGCCAGCCGGCCAGATTCGCCACCACGAAGGCCAGAGCCGATGCGGCATTGAGCAGCACGCGCGGCCAGAAGAAGTCGGCGGCGCTCCCCGTACGGCTCGCCACGTAGGCGCTCACGAGAACGAGGAGGACGGATCCGAGTGCGCGCGCGGGGTGCTTGCGCTCGATCAGGCGCCAGACGGTGAAGAACAGGGCCAGACCGATCGACACGATGATGGCCCAGGTGAGGTCCTCCTCGGGCGTGCCGCCGAGTCCGAGGTACACGCCGACGAACATCAGGGGAGGCAGGACGCTCTCGAGGGCTCCGCGGACACCACCGAGCAGGCGCAGGAACGGGTGCATGACAGAATCCGACGTGATGTCGGAAACCTGTTGAGTGCCAGCCTCATCTGCCTGCGTCACACGTGCACGATACCGGCTACGGTCGGCGCATGGCTCCCTCCGCCGACGCCCCCGGTCTCCTCGCGCAGTGGCGGGACGACCTCGCGTCGTGGGCCATCCCGGACGAGATCCTCGCCCGGGCCGCCGTGAAGCCGTGGATCCATCCGGTCTCGATGTTCACGGTCGACGACGAGATACCCGACTCGCCCTCCCACCGCGCGGCTCGCGCGGCCCTTCCTGCAGACGGCAGCGTGCTCGATGTGGGAAGCGGCGGCGGGCGCGCGTCCATGGCCCTGGTTCCGCCGGCGGGCATGGTGGTCGCGGTCGATCATCAGCAGGGCATGCTCGACGCGTTCGCCGATGCCGCCACACGACGTGGTGTCCGACATCGGGAGTACCTCGGGGACTGGCCTGAGGTCGCAGACAAGGTCGCCGAGTGCGATGTGGTGGTGTGCCATCACGTCGCGTACAACGTGGCAGACATAGGGCCGTTCCTCGTGGCCCTCGACGACCACGCCCGGCGCCGGGTGGTCCTGGAACTGCCGGTTCGGCATCCGCTGTCGACCATGAACCCCCTGTGGAAGCGGTTCTGGAACCTCGACCGACCGACGCAGCCGACGGCCCACGACCTCGTGTCGATCGCGCGCGCGCTGGGGTTCGACGCACACGTCGAGGTCTGGCCCGACGAGACCTGGGGTCGACGCGTGGACATGCCGCAGGAGGAGCGGGTCCGCTTCGCCAGGATCCGGCTGTGCCTGGCCGAGGACCGCGACGCCGAGGTCGCCGCTGCGCTGATCGAGGAGGCGGACAACCTCCCGCGTGAGGTGGCCACCGTGTGGTGGGATGTGGCCCCATGACCTACGACGTCGATCGTGTGCGTGCCCGTATTCCCGCACTGGAGGACGGCACGGCGTTCTTCGACGGACCTGGTGGGACCCAGATGCCGGACATCGTCGCTGATGCGATGGCGGAACTTCTCAAGGCGGGGGTGTCCAACCGGGGCACGGTCACGGCAGCCGAGCGGCGGGCCGAGGATGCGGTGCAGGCTGCGCGCATGGCGGGAGCCGATCTCGTGAACGGCGATCCGCGCGGGATCGTGTTCGGCCGCAGCATGACGGAGTTGACCTTCGAGGTGGCGCGCACGCTGGCGCAGTCGTGGGGGCCGGGGGACGAGATCGTGGTGACGCGCCTGGACCACGACGGTGACGTGCGTCCCTGGGTGACGTACGCGGAGCGCACGGGTGCGACGGTGAGGTGGGCGCCCTTCGACCCGCGCACGGCGGTGATGACTCCGGATGACGTGCTCAGGCTCGTCAACGCCAACACCAGGCTCGTGGCGGTGACGGGTGCGTCGAATCTGCTGGGCACTCGGCCTGACGTCGCTGCCATCGGAGCGCAGTTGGCGTCGAGTGATGCGCTCTTCTTCGTCGACGGTGTCCACCTCACCGCGCATGCCTCGGTGGACATGCAGGCGATGGGTGCGGACTTCTACGCCTGCAGTCCATACAAGTTCCTGGGCCCGCACTGCGGCATGGTTGCCGCGTCGCCTGCGCTCCTGGAGACCCTGCACCCGGACAAGCTTCGACCCAGCACCGAACAGGTGCCCGAGAGGTTCGAGCTCGGCACGCTGCCCTACGAGCTGCTGGCCGGAGTCACGGCGGCCGTCGACTTCCTGGCGGATCTCGTACCCGGCGATGAGGCCACCCTGTCGCGGCGCGATCGCCTCGTTCGATCGATGACCGCCCTGGAGGAGTACGAGGACATCCTGCACGCGCGCATGAGGTCGGGCCTGGAGCAGATCGATGGCGTGCATCTGTACGGCCACGCTCCGCTGCGCACGCCCACAGAGCTGTTCAGCGTCGACGGTGTCGACTCCGCCGACGTCTACCGTGGGCTTGCCGAGCGGGGCGTGAACGCACCGGCGTCGTCCTTCTACGCCATCGAGGCGTCGGAGTGGATCGGCCTGGGCAGCCGGGGTGCGGTGCGTGTCGGGCTGGCCCCGTACACGAATGCGGACGACGTCGACCGGCTGCTTGACGGCGTGGCGGAGCTGGCAGGCACTCGCTAGGCGGATGCCCTGCTCGAGCTGCTGGCCTGGCTCGTCATCTCCGCCGCCCATTCACCGTGCTCGCGCACGGCCCAATCCTCTGGGACGGACCCGGTGCGCATACCCGCCCGTGCGGTGGCATCGCTGTAGGCCATCGAGATGTGGCCGATGACGAGGATGCCGAGAGCCAGGGCAACCCAGTCGTGCACGAAGGTGGCTCCCGTGCGGATGGAGTCGCTGAACAGGCTCGACCAGAACATCACCATGCCTGTCCCGAACATGACGATGACGGCACCCAGAGTCAGGGAGGCATTGAGCTTCTGTCCGGCATTGAACTTCCCGACGCGAATGCGTCCGGAACGCCGGTCTCGCGAGCGGAGCCACTCCCAGTCGGCCGGCACGAATCGGTTGAGGCGCCCCGCATCCTTGCGGAAGGCACGTGACAGGAGTGCCAGGAGCAGGGGCACGGGCACGAGCCACCCGGCGATGTCGTGCAGCGTCGTGACGATCTGCCTGTTGCCGACGATGCTGCTCAGATCGGGGAAGAACATGATCGCCCCGGTGATGAGCAGCACGCCCATGAGCAGGCCGAGCGTCCGGTGGACCCATCGCTCGGCCCGCGTGAACCGGGAAAGCATGGCCGGGGCCTCAGACGACTGGCTCATCTGTCCGCCCGTTCGACTTGCCGACCCAGGCGTCGACGTCGTAGCCGCGCACCTCCCAGTACCCGGGGATCACGGTGCGTGTGAGTTCGATGCCGTCCATCCACTTGATCGACTTGTAGCCGTACATCGGTGCGGCGACGAGCCTCACGGGTGCGCCGTGCTTGACCTCGATGGGAGCTCCGTACATCGACGTTGCCACGAGCATGTCGTCGCGCATGGCCTGGTCGAGAGTCAGCGACTCGGTGTAGGCGCCGTCGAACGAGGTCAGTCGCAGGGCTTCGGCGTCGGACTCCACGCCGGCGGCGGCCAGCACGTCGCGGAGCAGAACCCCTGACCACGGAACATCCTCGACCCGCCAGCCGGTCACGCACTGGAAGTCCTTCGTCATCTGTGTCTGGGGCAGCTGGGCGAGATCGTCGAGCGACAGGGACAGGGGCTCGTTGACCAGGCCCGACACGGAGAGCCGGTAGTCGGCGGCGGCGATCTCGGGGAAGCCACCGGTCACCGTGTAGATCCTGAAGCCGCCGGCTGCGGGCACGATGGAGGCCAGGCCCGGGGCGGTCGATGCGACGACGTCACTCACCCCGGAGGAGATCCAGCGGCCCGCGACGACGCCCACGGCGCCGAGGCCGACCACGCCCAGCACGATCCGCCGGCCGACCGGCACGCCCCGGGGAGAGGTGCGCACCCCTTCGGTCACCTGATCCGTCATGCCCCTAGGAGAACACGAGTTCCGCCAACCGGCCAGTGCTGGCGACCGGTCGACCCGTGTCGGGGACGGCGTCCGTCAGCGCTTGACCCAGACCAGCTGACCCTTGACCTTCTTGCACACGTACGTGTCGCCCTGGTAGGCGCGCTTGGCGCCGGCCTTCTTGCAGGTCTTGGTCGTGGTGGTCGACGCCGTGCCGGTCGTCACCTTGCCGGGCTTGAGGGTGAGCAGGCCGGAGGTGATGCGCGAATTGGCGTGGTCGCCGCCTGGTGCGTAGCCGTACCAGACCCGCAGCTGGTTGCCGATGAGCTTCAGGGCCGGATCCAGCACGCTGATGCCCTTGGGGGCCAGCAGTGGCTCGGACCGCAGGGTCCACGACATCCCGTCCGGCGACGACAGGATGCGCAGCTGCTGCTTGTCGGTCTGCCCCCCGGTGGTCGAGGCGATCATGAGGTAGGTGCCGTCGGGCATCTGCAGCGGGGCGGGGTCGACGAGGTCAGGATCATTGGCGATGATCCCCGGACGCTTCGTCCAGGTGAGGCCGTCCGGTGAGGTGGCGATGTACATGCCGTGCTCGGGCTCCATGCTGTTGTAGTACAGCAGGTAGCTGCCGTCCGGCTTGCGCAGTACGTGCGGAACACCGCAGCCCACGCTGGAGAGCAGGACGTTGGGCTGCGTGGTCCAGTTGACCAGGTTCGTCGACGTCGCGTAGCGCAGCTCCTTGCGCTGCTTGCTGCACTGCACCTCGGACGCGGCATTGGGATTGATGGACGAGAAGTACATGCGGTAGTCGTTGGGCCCCATCTTGACGATCGACCAGTCGAAGCCGTTCGGCAGGCTCGCACCCGCAACGGGGGTCCACGAGGTGCCGTCCTTGCTCGTGTACATCGTCGCGGGCATGTCCGTCGTCCACAGGTAGTAGGTGCCGGTGGCGTCGTCGTAGTAGACCTCCGGCGAGACTCCGGTGGGTGACGACGAGGTGGCGGGCAGGCCGTCAAGGGTGGCGCCGGCGATGGTGGTGGGCGTGGCCGACAGCACGCCGTCGGCATGTGCGGGGGCCGAGAGGGATGTCAGGAGCAGGGCGGCAATGGCCGTCGCAGCGAGCACCGTGCGCTTCATGCTTCCTCCAGTCGGGCCACCCACGTGGCCCTGAGCGTCGACTCGGTCGCGGCGGCGTCAGAGTACTCGTCCGTGACCTCCAGCACCGCGAATCCGGCAACATCGAGAGCCGAACGGATCACCAGGCTCGGATGCAGGAACTGGGTGTGCGTCTCGGTGAACGGAGGATGGTCGCTGTCGCCTGTGAAGTCGAGGGTGGTGCGGCAGGCTGCGCCATCGATGTCGGTCGTCAGGACGAACGGGCACCCGCGCCTGACCCCCGTGATGACCGGATGCGCCAGGGCGAAGGGGAGCATTCCTGGGCCATGGACGTCGAAGACGAGCCAGCCACCGGGGCGCAGCACCCGGGCGATGGCGACGAAGGTGGCTTCGAGTTCTGCCTGCTGCAGGTAGTTCAACCCGTCCAGCGTTGAGACGGCGGCGTCGAAGGGGCCCTCGAGGGGCAGATCGGGGAGCCAGGCGTGGATGAGCGACACCGATGCGCCGAGCCGCGTCCGGGCCCGGTCGAGCATGGCAGCCGATGCGTCCACTCCCACCACGTCGTGACCTCGGTCGAGGAGCTCAGTGGTCATGAGCCCGGTGCCGCAGCACAGGTCGAGCACCGATGTGGGGCGAGCCGCTGCCCATGCGTCCTCGATCCAGTCCGCCCACTGCGAATAGCAGGGGTCCACGACGAAATCGTCGTAGACCCCTGCGAGTCGTGCGTACGGATCGGCGCTCAGATGCCGAGCGCCTTCTTCTTCGCGGCGGCGAACTCCTCATCGGTGAGGATGCCCTGGGCGTGGAGGTCGGCGAGCTGCTTCACCTTCTCGGTGGGGTCCTCCTCGGCGGATGCCGCGGGTGCGGCCGCGGCGGCCGCCTGGGCGTTCTGGGCCGCGTACTTCTCGTCCTGCTTGTGGGCGACGGCCCCCGACACCGCGGTGGCGGTGCCGGCGACGACGGCGGTTCGGGCTGCCATGCGCATGAGTCCCATGATGTTCTCCTCGTGTGGTGGGGACGGGTGGAGTGACTACTCGCCGATGACGGCGTTGACGACGGTGGCCGGGATGCGCACGTGGTCGATCGGGAGCGCGCCGGCACGTGCGAAGGCGCCGATGAGGCCCTGCATCCAGGTGTTCTCGTAGGCGATCATCAGCGCGGAGGTGTTCGCGGGAAGGGTGTCGGCGATCTCGTCGGCATCCTCCTCGTTCAGGGCTCCGGGGGAGAAGACGTCGAGTTCGACGTATGAGGCGCCCTCGGGACCGAGATCCTCGATCTCGAGCACCGCGATCTCGCCCTCCGCGTCCTTCATGACGAACAGGACGTCGAGAACGCGGATGTTGCCGTTGTCGACCTGCTCGAGGATCGCCGGCACGATCTCGCCGCTGAACTGGTTTCCGGGGAATGCGATGACGTAGACGTCGACGGGGCCGAGGGGCATGTGTTCCTCCAGTAAGGGATGTCATCGCCAGCCTACCGGTCCGGTTGCGGGTCGATCCTCGGGATTTCCCTGAGCCACATCGCGGCCCGAGGGTCGCGTCGCTGTCAGGGATGGGCGCCACACTGACGGGGCTGGGAGGGTGCCGGCCTCGGGGGAGGGGCACACAGCACCCTCCCAGCCCAACAAGGCTACGCAGGCGGCGGCGTCGATGCTCAGCCTTTGGTGAGTGCAGGCTCTCGAAATGCCCCGAAATCGGCGCAGATGGGCCTACGTTCACCTCGTGACCGCAGCGATCCCTGGGCTGACCGTCGTCCTCGCATGGGTGTTCACCCTCCTCGGCTGGTCCTCCGTGGGCGCCGAGGCGAGTGACACCTTCTCCGACTCCGCCATGCGCTGGATGCTGTTCCTGCCCGGCGGCATCATGTTCCTCGTCAGTGCGTTCATGCACACGGTGCTCGCGCGCAGAACCGCGGCGCAGATCGGCTGGACGACGAACGGGTTCCAGTACGAGATCGGCTTCGTCAGCCTCGGCCTGGGCCTGGCGGGAATCGTTGCCGCGAACTCCGATTCGGGGGCGTGGTGGCCGATTGCCATCGCGCAGGGGGTGTTCCTCGTCCTCGCCGCCGTCAACCACGTGATCGACATGAAGCGCTCACGCAACATGTCGCCCGGCAACACGCTGATCCTGATCTACGACATCGGGCTTCCGCTTTCGTACCTTGCCCTGTGGTGGTCACTCGCCTGACCGGGCCGGGAGTCCTCGAGCCCAGCGAGTCGGGGGCGCCGCACCGCGGCCCGCCGGGGGCCCTCACGGTGGCCCGCCGGGGCGGCCCGAGACCGTGCTTCCGTCATAGGGTCGGGTCAGCATCAGCCCATGGACGGGGACCACATGCGCATCGTGCACGCCGCGGACATCCACCTGGACAGCCCGCTGCGCAGTCACGACCGCTTCGGGATGAGCACGGCCACGGAGCTGCGGGGCGCGACGCGGCGGGCATTGGAGAACCTCGTCCACCGGTGCATCGAGTGGCGGGCTGATCTCCTCGTCATCGCGGGCGACCTGTACGACGGCACCTGGAACGACTACGGCACGGGACTGTTCTTCACCCAGCAGATGGGTGTCCTGCGCGACGCCGGTGTCGAGGTCGTCCTCGTGTCGGGCAATCACGATGCCGAGAGCGAGATCACCGCGTCGCTCGTGCTTCCCCCCAATGTTCACCGGCTGGATGTCGTGGCACCCGAGAGCCTGGTGCTCGATGACCTCGGCTGCGTCGTCCACGGTCAGGGATACGTCACCCGCGACATCACGGAGAACCTTGCGAAGGCCTATCCCTCCCGGTTGGCCGGGCTCGTCAACGTCGGCGTGCTGCATACGGCCGTCACCGGAGCGGAGGGTCATGCGCTCTACGCGCCGTGCACGCCGGCCGAGCTCGCGGCGCTGCGCTACGACTACTTCGCCCTGGGGCACGTCCACCACCGCCAAGTCGTGAACGACGGAGAGTTCCCCGCCTGGTTCAGCGGGAATCTCCAGGGCAGGACGATCCGCGAGACCGGGCCGAAGGGCGTGCTCATCGTCGACTTCGAGGAGGGCCAGCCGGCGCGTGTGCAGTTCGCTCCGGTCGACGTCATGCGCTGGGAGGGTGTCGACGTCGACGTGACCGGCGTGGCGGACCTGGACGACGTCTTCGGCGCCGTGCGGGGGCGTCTCGCCGACACCGTGTCTCGGGCGGACGGCCTGCCGGTGCTGGCCCATGTCCGGCTGCTGGGGACCTCGACTCTGGCCGGACGACTTCAGGACATCGAGGAGCTGGAGGCTCAGGTCAGCGGCATCGCGATGAACGAGAACGCCATTCTCGCGCGGGCGCGGTCGGAGGTGGTCGCGCCGTCTGCCGCCGATCCGCAGGACGAGCGGGCGCGCGAGCATCTGCTGGAGGTGTCGCGCGAGCTCGCCGCGAACCCCGAGATCCTCAAGCCTCACCTGAAGGAGCTCGATCGCGACATCCGAGACCTGGTGCACCAGGCACCTGGTGCCGAGTCACTTGACCTTGATGACCCGCAGGTCGTGGCGCGCCTGCTCGAGCGCGCGCAGCAGGGCCTCGACGCCCAGCTTGCGGGTGGGAGCACCTGATGCGCCTCGTCGACGTCACGATGCGCGCCTACGGATCCTGCACGGATGTCTCGGTTCCGCTCGGTCCCGGTGTCACTGTCGTCCTGGGTGGCAACGAGTCGGGCAAGTCGACCGCCCTTGACGCCTTGGGCGACCTGCTCTGGGGCATCCCGGCGCGCTCGTCTCGTGCCTACGTCCATGCCCGAGGGGCCCTGCGAATCGATGCGACGATCGAAGACGATGGGGCGACGTCCGTGGTGGTACGTCGCGGCAGTGGGCTCTTCACCACCGATCTCGTGCAGGAAGTCGTCAGCCCGTGGGATCCGGAGGGCAGCGGTTCGGCGGAATGGTGGCGTGTGCGACTCGGTCTGACCCTCGAGCAGCTGAGGGCAGGTGGCCGCGAGGTCTTCGCCGGAGGAGGTGACCTCGGCGAAGCGGTGTTCGCCGCTCGAGAGGGTCGCAGTGCGCGGATGCTGCTGCAGTCCCTGAAGGAGCGGCGCGACGCGCTGTTCAAGGGCGATCGACGGGCCCGCAATGTGCGCATCCGAGAGGCCCTTTCGGCCTATGACGATGCCCGGGACCGACGTGACTCGACACTCACCCGCTCTGGGTCGGTCGCGAGCACGAGGGAGCGGGTCGAGCACCTGACGCGTGAACTTGAGATCGCGCGACGCTGTGAGGCCGACATGGATCGGCGCGTCCGCATCGCGGAGGAGGATTCCCGGGCCATCGCGCACGTCCGGACGATCGTTGCGGCGCAGTCAGTGCTCGCTCAGATCGAGGCGGAGGGTCCGCGACTGACCGACGAGCAGCTGACGCGTCTCCAGGATGCGGTCGAGCAGGCAGCCGAGGCACGCGGCTCGATGGTGCGGCTCACTCAGCGGATCGAGGACGTGGATTCGAGGCTGGGTGAACTCGTGGTGGACGATGCGCTCCTGCTCGATGTGCGCGTGGTCCAGGAGCTGCGGTTGAAGGCGGGGGAGCGCATCAGTGAGGTGCGCCGTGCTGACGATGAGCATGCGCCGATCGTCCGCGAGCAGACTGCCCGACTGATCAGCCTCCTGGGCCGGCTGGGCCTGGATGTCGGCGATGACCTCGACGCGGTGATCACCTCCATCGACGTGCCCTTGCCCGTCCAGGCGGACGTGACGTCGGTGGCCGAGGTGCTTGCTGAGGCGGAGCGCCGACTCGTCGAGGTGCGCGCGGCACGTGACGACACCGTCGCCACTCTCGTCGGACACGGCATGGTCCTCGATCCCAGCGCTGCCCCGCGCCCGGACCTGTTCGAGACTCTGCGCACCGCGATCGTGACGGCACGGGCCACGGTCGCAACGTCTGCCGACGCGCTGGCGCGTGCCCGCACGCGGCTGGAGGGCCTTCGCGCCTCCGGTACCTTCCCGGCCGCCGTCGTGAACGTCGAACGGTCCGACGTCCTCGCGGCTCGCGCCGGTCGGGATGAAGCCTGGCATCGCCTGCGGGCTGCTTGGACCACGGGTGATCTGCCGGGCGATGCCGAGCGTCACGACTGGGCCGCGGCGCTCGACCACGCTGTCCAGGCGTCGGATGATGTTGCCGATCGCGCGGCCGCCGAGCGCGCCATCTCCAGCGCCCACGATGCGCGGCTGGAGGCCCAGCAGGAGGGTGTCGCGGGCGCGGCCGCCGACATGGACGTGGCGGAGGGGGAATGCGACTCTGCTGCACGCCAACTCGCCGAGGCGGAGCAGTCCTGGCGTGCCGCGTGGCTCGACCTCGGAGCGCCTGATGCGCCAAGCACCGATGCGGCCCCAGAGCTGATGGGCCTGATCGTCAAGGCGGCCGAGCAGCAGGTGCTCGTCGCGTCTGCTGAGCGCTCGGTCGAACAGGCGCGGCGGGCATGGCGCGACGCCTGCGCCCGCGTGTCGCTGGAGGAGGACACCCGGCCGGCCGGATGGCAGGCCCGGATGGAGGTGCTCGCGGAGGTGTCCAAGTGCCGTGAGGCGCGTGACGACGCCGCGACGAAGGAGGCCGGGCTTCGCGCGTCGTGGGAGTTCTACCGCACCGAGGTCGAGGAGGTGCTTGTGCGCCATCGCCTCCTCGACGACGCTCTGGGAGGTGAGAGTGCGCTGAGCCCCGCAGGTGTCGAGCGTGGACTGGAGCTGCTCGGACGCCTGTGTGAAGCTGCGGCGAACGACGATGCGACCAGAAGGTCGCTTGCGGACAGGCGGCATGATCTCCTGCGCGACCTTCGGGAGGTCGAGCGCGTGGTCGGCGATGAGCAGGTCCTGCGTCACGAACTCGCGGCAGAGCACGGGATCGATGAAGGCCCGGGACTTGATGAGCGTGTCGAGCGCGCTGAACGGGCGATGGCGCCGATGACGGCGATCGTCAATGCGCGACACCTCCTCGACGGTGCGCTCGACGCAGGTTCGACCTCCGATGAGGTGATCCGGCGGCTGACGGACGCTGATCGTGAGTCTGTCGCGGGGACACTCCAGGAGGCCATGGAAGCGCAGCAGGCCGCGCGCACCGCAGCACTCGATACTGCCGGCGCGCTGTCCGAGGCGGCTTCGAGACTGCGTGACCTGGAGTCAGCCGGAAGCGCTGCAGATGCCGAGGCGGATGTTGCGGACCGGCTCGGTGACCTCGTGGCACTGGCCGAGGAGTGGTCGGTGCTCTCTTTGCAGGTGGTGCTCCTCGAGCAGACTCTCGAGCGCATGGGCACCGACGACACCCGTCCGCTGCTCGATCGGGCTGGGCGCATCCTGGAGCGCATCACGGCGGGTCGCTATCTCGCACTGCGCGCCGACGAGACACCGACGGGGGGCACGCTGCAGGTGGTCCGTGCCGATGGCGATCGCGTATCGCCGACGGAGCTCTCCGAGGGCACGGGCGACCAGGTGTTCTTCGCCCTCCGCATGGCGGCAGTGGCGGAACTGCACGAGCAGCGCCGTGCCTTCTCTCTGCCCGCGCTGCCCCTCGTCCTCGACGACGTGCTGATGGCGTTCGACGACGCTCGTGCGCTGGATGCACTCACCGTCCTGCACGAGCTCGCGCCGGGCCTCCAGATCATCGTGTTCACCCATCACGCCTCGGTCGCCGAGGCGGCAGGGGCCATCGAGGGGATCACGGTCAGCCGACTGCCCGCACCGCCGATGATCGATGCGCCGCTCGACGGGGAGACCGTCCGGGCCACGGTGCAGCACGAGGCTGCGGCAGCTCAGACGCCCGCTGCGGTGCAGGCAGCCGTGGCGCGTGATGCCAAGGATGAGCGCGCGGCTGCCCGCGCCTGGGCGCAGGCGCAGGGGATCCCTGTGGCGGCCCGTGGAAGGCTGCCGGAGGAGATTCTGGAGCAGTACCGAGCCAGCAGGCGCTGACGAACAAGGCCCCCCGGAACGCCGGCAGGCCTTGCTCATGCGAGCGGGTGACCGGGTCCGTCGCCCTGCGGGCTCCTCCCGATCCGAGAGACCCGCTCCTGTGGAGCGGGTGACCGGGTCCGTCGCCCTGCGGGCTCCTCCCGATCCGAGAGACCCGCTCCTGTGGAGCGGGTGACCGGGTCCGTCGCCCTGCGGGCTCCTCCCGATCCGAGAGACCCGCTCCTGTGGAGCGGGTGACCGGGATCGAACCGGCATGGCCAGCTTGGAAGGCTGGGGCTCTGCCATTGAGCTACACCCGCGAGGTGCCTGTACAGGGTATCCGACGGCGCGATCGGCTGTGTGCGGGCAGCCGGTAGGTTCCGGGTGTGGTGCGTTCGCTTCCCCCAGTGCCGGTGCCAGGTCCGGATGAACCTCTGCGCATCGCGTGGCTGGTCTACCGCGGCAATCCGCACTGCGGTGGCCAAGGCGTCTACACCCGCTACGTGGCCCGTGAGGTGGCGGCCCTGGGTCACGAGATCTCGGTGCTCTCCGGTCAGCCCTGGCCCCAGCTTGACGACCCGACCCGCCTGGTCGAGGTGCCCGGCCTGGATCTCTACCGCCAGCCTGACCCCTTCCGTGTGCCGCATGTGCGCGAGTTCCGCGACTCGGTCGACGCACGCGAGTTCGCCCTCATGTGCACAGCGGGCTTTCCTGAACCGTGGGCCTTCTCCGAGCGGGCCTACCGCCTGCTGTCGGCCCGTCGCGCGGACTTCGATCTCGTCCACGACAACCAGGCCCTCGGCACCGGCGTCCTCAAGATGCTCCGTGCGGGGTGGCCTGTCACGGCGACGATCCACCACCCGATCACCGTTGACCGGGAGCTCGACCTGGCGCATGCCGCGGGATGGCGCCGTCGCCTGTCGCTGTGGCGCTGGTACGGATTCCTGCGCATGCAGCTGCGTGTGGCACCGCAGATCCCGCGCGTCGTCACCGTCTCGGAGTCGTCCAAGCGCGACATCGCCGCGCAGATGGGCGTTCCTGTCGATCACATGACCGTTGTGCCGATCGGGGTCGACGAGACCCTGTTCCGTCCACTCCAGCACGTGACGCGAGTGCCCGGACGCCTGATGACGACGGCGAGTGCTGACGTGCCCCTCAAGGGTCTGACTGTGCTGCTGGATGCCCTCGCGAAGATCCGGGTGGAGCGACCAGATGCCCACTTGGTCGTCATCGGGCGCCTGAAGGACGGCAGTGCTGTGCCGGGGCTCATCGACCAGCTCGGCCTCGTGGGTGCGGTGGAGTTCGTCAGTGGTGTGACTGACGAGCGCATCGTCGAGCTGTATGCCGAGGCGGAGGTCGCTGTCGTGCCCTCCCTGTACGAGGGGTTCTCGCTCCCTGCAGCGGAGGCGATGGCCTGCGGTGTCGCTGTTGTGGCCACGACAGGTGGTGCGCTGCCGGAGGTTGTCGGTGCGGATGGCGACTGCGCGCGCACGGTCGAGCCTGGCGACCCCTCTGCGCTCGCCGCCATGGTGCTGGAGGTCCTTGCCGACGAGGGCCAGCGGGCGAGGCTGGGCCAGCGCGGTCGCACGCGAGTGCTCGAGCGGTTCACCTGGCGCACCCATGCGGAGGGCCTGGTCACGATGTGGCGAGCGGAGCTCGCGGAACGTGCTGAGCGGGGTCGGCATGCTGACCGTTGACCTCGACCTGTTCGGCATCGAGTCCGCACAGCGGGTGCTGGACATGGGCTGCGGTGGTGGGCGCCATGCGTTCGCCGTCCTGCGTCGTGGTGCCCACGTCGTCGCCTTCGATGCCAACGCCGACGAGCTGGCCGGCGTCCGCGACATGGCTGCAGCCATGCTCGCGGCAGGTGAGGTGCCTGATGGAGGAGAACTCGTGTGCGTCGAGGGAGACGCCCTGACGCTGCCCTTCGAAGATGACTCCTTCGACCGCATCATCGCTGCCGAGGTCCTGGAGCACATCCCCGACGATCGTCGGGCGATAGCCGAGCTTGCGCGCGTGCTCGCGCCCGGCGGCCGCATCGCCGTCACGGTGCCGGCCAGGTTTCCCGAGCAGGTCAACTGGCTGCTCGACTCCGACTACCACAACACTCCCGGTGGGCATGTGCGCATCTATGCCAAGTCCGAGCTGGAGGCACGGCTCGAGGAGGCCGGGCTCGACGTCCGAGGTGCTCGTCGCGCCCACGCCCTTCACTCGCCGTACTGGTGGATCCGATGTGCTGGAGGAGTCAATCGCGACGATCGCTGGCTCGCGCAGCGCTACCACGGCGTTCTCGTCAGGCAGATCATGGAGGATCCGCCGCTGCTGAGGCGTCTCGACGATGCCCTGAACCCTGTGCTCGGCAAGAGCCTGATCCTCTACGCGGCTAAGCGATGAGCCCCATTCGCGGCGGGATTGATGTCGACGTCACGCTCACGGCGGAGGCGATCGCCTCCGTGCAGGCTTCCGACGGTCGGATCCCATGGGTTTCGGGAGGCAAGGCCGACCCGTGGAACCTCATCGAGGCAGCGATGGCCCTCGACGCGACAGGACACCATGACCGTGCTCGCGCGGCCCTCGGCTGGCTCGCTGGCCGGCAGCTGCCGCACGGGGGGTGGTACTCCTACTACGTCGGCGACGAAGTCGTCGACGAGACCCTCGACACCAACATCTCCGCCTATGTCGCCGTCGGCGTGTGGCATCACTTCCTTGCAACGAATGATGAAGGCGTTCTGCATCGTCATTGGCCGATGGTCGATGCGGCGATGGACCATGTCGTCAGTCAGCAGTTCTCCTGGGGCGGGATCGCCTGGCGCGCTGATGATCCGGCCGACGGAGCCCTCCTCACGGGATCTTCGAGCGTGCACTTGAGCCTGGCGTGCGCCATCGCCATGGCGGGGCGCCTCGGTCACGTGCGGCCGGAGTGGGAGGTGGCCCTGCTCCTGCTCGCCGATGCCATCACGCACCGATCCGAGCTGTTCCTCGACAAGCGGCGTTGGGCGATGGACTGGTACTACCCGATCCTCGGCGGCGTCATCGACGGGCAGGCCGCGCGCGACCGCATCGACGCCGGGTGGGAGACCTTCGTCGTCGAGGGCCTCGGTGTGCGCTGTGTGTCCGACCGTCCGTGGATCACCGCCGCGGAGACGTGCGAGCTCGTCCTCGCCCTCCTGGTTGCTGGCGACCGGGAACGCGCGGAGCAGCTCTTCTCCTGGGTCCATTTCCTCCGTCATGACGACGGCTCCTACTGGTGCGGCATGAACTTCGAGGGCGGACGGTTCGGCGAGCCGGGGGAGTACTTCACAGCCGACCAGCCGACCTGGAACTCCGCCGCGGTCGTGCTGGCAGGTCAGGCGCTGGCCGGTGCGACCAGCGTGCTCGGAGTCTTCAACTCGCCGTCACGCGACCGCTGACACGTCTGTCGGGCTCCGCGAACTCGATGCCGCGGGCCTTGGACATGGCGGACGCTGCCGCCTCGGCCTGCGCCTGGGTCACCGGCTCGGCGAAGTCGACCCGGTACATCCGCAGGCCCAGGTTGGGTCCGAGGGTCATGCCGGCACCCAGTGCGCCCGGGACGAGGTGCGACCCTCGGACCCGGCCGTCCACCGTCGGACTCACGCGCGGGGCGTACCGCACGATCAGGCTGGACACGCGGTCGCTCGGTGTCATGCTCCCTGCCTCCGGATCGCTGGACAGCAGCACGACGGCGCTCCTGCGCAGCATGGACGTCGATCCCTTCTCGATCGTCGTCGTGAGCTTCGCGGTGACTCCCCTGCTGCGCAGGAAGGAGCCGATGGTGCGCGCTCGCTCGCGTGCGACTGTGACCGAGGCACTGCTCCCTCGGGCGTCGGAGAAGACCGTCAGGGTGCCGGTCGAGGCACTGTCGCCCACGCGATCGGCGAGCCTGCCCAGCCGGGTCCTCACCGATGCCGTCAGCGAGGACGAGCCGGCGGCGAACATCACGAGGTCGCCGGCGTCTGTGGCAGCATCGGCGCCCGGTGCCTGGCTCGGCGGTGGGCTCGGCGCCGAAGCCGCTGGCGCGTCGGCCTGGTACACGTAGCCGCCGGGGGCGAAGGCTCGACCGCGCTCGGGGCTCAGGTTCACGGCGACGTCCACCGAGCCCGGGGCCGCTCCCGCGGGCATTGTCACCTCGACCGTCGCGTCGTTGACGACGCGGAAGGATGCGGCCTTGCCGCCGATGGTCACGCTCGTGGCACCGGTGAACCCGTAGCCGATGATGGCCACCAGGTTGCCCCCGGAGACCGGGCCGAAGGCGGGCCGCACCTCGGTGATCTCCTGCAGGGATCCACCCGCGCTGGACGAGGAGCTGCTGGACGAACCGCCACCGCCGCCTCCGCCGCCGGAGGCCTGGAAGGTGAAGGAGGAGGCCAGCGTGGCGGTGCCACCCGGTGTGGTGGCGACAACGTCTACCGCAGCGGCGGCGTGCGCGGGGGTCGTGACCGTGACCGTCGTCGCCGACGCGCTGCCCACCGTCGCCGCCACGCCGTCGAAGGTCACGGCGGTTGTGCCGGACAGGTTGGTGCCGGTCAGGGTCACCGACGTTCCACCGCTGGTCGTGCCGGACGCCGGGCTCAGGGACGTCAGAGTGGGGGGCGCGTGATACGTGAAGGCGGCGGCCAGCGAGTCCTGGCCGCTGGGGGCGGTGAGAGCCACAGCGACGGAACCGGCGGCGTGTGCGGGCGCGGTGACGGTCACGCTGGTCGACGTGGTCGAGGTGATGGCAGCAGCAGCACCGTCGAAGGTGACTTGGGTGGTGCCGCTCAGGTTGACGCCCCCGAGAGTCACGGAGGTGCCACTCGTCAGAGGACCACCGTTGGGTGTCACGGTGAGCAGGGTCGCCGCGGCGGGAGCGCGGAGCAGGCCGACACCGCAGACAGCGGTGCTGCACTCCAATATGTAGCCCGTATCGGGAAAGGGCTTGGCATTGGACACGATCGCGTTGTACACCTGCAACGGCGTCCAGGACGGGTTGGTGGCCTTGAGCAGTGCGGCGACACCCGACACGTGCGGTGCCGCCATGCTCGTGCCGTCGTACGAGCCATAGCTGGCTGCCACAGGGGTGGTCGTGCCGGTGTTGATCGTCGACCAGATGTCCGACCCAGGAGCGGCGATATCGACGACGGAGCCGTAGTTGGAGAACGGGGAGCGGTCACCGTCGGAGTCCGTCGAGGCGACGGTGATGACGCTGTCGCAGTTGCCGGGGAAGAAGCTGGCTGCGTTGAGGTTGTTGTTTCCGGCCGAGGCGACGATCACCGAGCCGCTTGCCACAGCGGCGTCGATGGCAGTCTGGACAGACGCCGGGCAGTCGATGCCCCCGCTGAGCGACATGTTTATGACCTTCGCGGGAGTGGCGTTGACCGGCTCGGTGCCCACAGTGGCCCCCGCGGCCCAGTTGATCCCGGCGACGATGTCGGACACCAGTCCGCCGTCGAGCGACAGCACCCGGATGGGCTGGATCCTCGCCTGAGGTGCGACGCCGATGACGCCGATGCTGTTGTTGCCGACTGCGGCGATCGTGCCGGCCACGTGGGTGCCGTGCCAGTTCGAGTCCTTCGCCGCGCACGAGGTACCCGGCACCGTGGTCGTCCAGTCGCCGGGATCCAATGGGTTGTTGTCCCAGCCGAGGGCACCGTAGGTGGCCGTGTTGACGTAGTCGCCGTCGGAGTTCGTGGCGCCCGTGCGGCAGCCGGGGGTGCCGCTGGAGACGAAGTCGTACCCCGCGACGTACTGCGCATCGAGGTCCGGGTGCGCGGTGTATCCGGTGTCCAGCACGGCCACCACGGTGGGGGAGCCCTGACTGGAGGTCCAGGTGGCGTTCATGGAGGTCTTGCTGGAGGCCACGCCGATGCCGTAGGCGCCGTAGAGGCCCCACAGGCTGTTGTCCGTCCACTTGGCGTCGTTCGGCGGGTCGGTCGGGAAGGCGGTGAGGTGCAGCCGGTGATCGACCTCGACTGACGCCACGCGCGGGTCCGCCTCGATGTCGGCGATCATGCGAGCGGCATCCGCATCGCTGACACCCTCGGTCAGGTCCACGCGCACGCTGCCCGCACCGAGGTCCTGGGAGTCGTCGACCTCGACCCCGGCAACGGGCAGGTCGGCGGTGGCGTCCTCCGCCGTCGCCTCGGCCTGCCGTCCCTCGTCGTCTACGAGGGTGACGATCAGCTGCGTGACGTCACCGGGGGTGGCCTGAGGCGTGACCTCGGCGCCGGTAGCGGTGCTGATGGCTGTTCCGGTGAGGGCGGCGACGATGAGTCCGGTCGCGAGCAGTACAGCGGGGCGCCGGATCATGGGGCCATTGTGCGTGCGCGTCCGTCGGTTCGGTGCGGCAGGGCACGCCACCCCCACCGCCGAGTGCCGTGAAATGGTCGCGCTCACCGCCTGTTCGGCGGGTGAGCGCGACCATTTCACGGCACTCGGCGGTCAGGGTGCGCGAAGGACGCGCAGGGATCCGGTCGTCTCCACTGGCGTGAACCCCTCGCTCACGGCGCGGCACCACACCTCGTAGGGAGCCTGGCCTCCGTCTGCCGGATCCTCGAAGACATCGTGGATGGCGAGCATCCCACCCGGAGCCAGATGCGCCCGCCACGCGACGTAGTCGGCCATCGCAATGTCGAGGGCGTGTCCGCCGTCGATGAACACCAGGCCGAGGCCTGGGGCCACCAGTGGGGCGATGGTCGGGGAGTCACCGACCATCGGAATGACATGGTCCTCGAGCCCCGCGTCCTCGAGGGTGCGTCGCAGGAAGGGCAGGGTGTCGATGCGCCCCGTACGGGGATCGACGACGCTCGGATCGTGGTGCTGCCATCCGGGCTGCGTCTCCTCAGATCCGCGGTGATGGTCGATCGTGATCACGATGGTGCCAGCGTCGCGTGCAGCGGATCCGAGATACAGGGCTGACAGGCCGCAGTAGCTGCCGACCTCGAGAAGCGGTCCGCGGGAGGCAGCAGCGATGCCCACCTCGTGCAGCGCGAGCCCCTCGGCCGCGGGCATGAACCCCTTGGTCCGAGCAATCACTCGCAGGGTGGTGTCGTCGATCACGCGGCACGGCCGAGGCGTACCTGAACCTGGATCCTCTGGCTCGCCGTGGTGCCCTTCTGCACGGACGTGCGGATGGTGCCCTCGACCCCGAGCTGACGCAGGTAGGCGACCACGTTGCGGGCCCGCTGCTGGGCGACCTTCACCGAGGAGGCGGAGCCCCGTGCGTCACTGAAGGTTCGGACGACTCCGGCTACTCGTTGGCCGGCGACGGTCGCGGCTGCCTGCTGCAGCGCCGAGCGGGCGCTGGCGGTGAGAGCGGGTGAGTTCGGCTTGAACCGCACGGCGGTGGGTGCTGTGGTGCTCGTGGCCGCAGAGCCCTGCGTCGGCGTTGAGGTGATGCCCACGTCCGGGGCCGATGCCGGGGGCGTCGTCGAGGCCGGTTCGGCAGCCCGGTAGACGTAGCCGCCGGGGGCGAAGGCCCGTCCTCGGGCGGCAGAGAGGTTCACCGCGACGTCGGCGGATCCCGGGGCGCTTGCCGCGGGCATCGTCACCTCGACGGTGGCGTCGTTGATGACCTTGAAGGGTGCCGCCTTGCCCCCGATCGTGACACTCGAGGCACCCGTGAATCCGTAGCCGATGATGGCCACGACGTTGCCGCCGGTCGTCGGGCCGAACGCCGGACGCACCTCGGTGATCTCCTGCAGGGCGCCACCGCCGCCACCGGAGTCGGAGGAACCGCCACCGGACGATCCACCGCCGGACGATCCGCCGCCGGAGGACCCACCGCCGGAGGAGCCACTCCCGGGCGTTCCACCGCCGGACGACGGCGGAACGTACGCGGCGAAGGAGCGGACGTAGAGCAGTCGGTTCACCGAACCGGCGGGGTCGGAGATGACGTCTGTGGTCGCGGCATCGGCGAGCCCAGAGGCGACCGCGCCTGTGGTGGCGGATGGATTGAGGCCGAGGTAGACGGCCGCTGCTCCTGCCACGTGCGGCGAGGCCATGGATGTGCCCGAGTAGGTGGCGGTGGCCGTTGCGGACGAGATGCCCGCGGAGAGAACATCGACCCCGGGACCGAACAGATCGATGAGGGCGCCGTAGTTGGAGAACCAGGCGCGGGTGTCGCTGCTGTCACTGGCGGCCACTGTGATGGCCGCAGGCACACGCGCCGGGCTGTAGAACTGCGCGTCGCTGTTGTCATTGCCTGCGGCGACGACGACAACGACACCGGCATTGATCACGGCGTCGACCGCATCGTCCATCGACTTGCTTGCGCTGCCACCGAGCGACATGTTGGCCACGGCCTTGCGTCCGGGGTAGTTCGACGCATGGTTCGTCGCGATCCAGTTGAGTCCCTCGACGACGTCGGATGTGTAGCCCGAGCCTGCGCAGTTGAGCACGCGGACTCCGACGACGGTGGCCTGGCGTGCGACTCCGTAGTTGGTGCCCGCGACCGTGCCGGCCACGTGGGTGCCATGGCCGTGGCAGTCCTGCGGGAGGGTGTCGTTGTCGACGGCGTCGTACTGGTAGGCGCCCATGCGACCTGTGAACTCGGAGTGGTCCTGACGAACGCCCGTGTCGACGATGTAGGCGACAACGCCAGATCCGCTGCCCGCGGGGGTGAAGCGCTGGTCGTAGGTGCGTGTGCGGGTGTCGATGCGGTCGAGGCCCCAGGTCGCGCAGCCGAAGGTGCCTGCGGGCACTGAGTCGCTGCAGGATGTCGTCGATGTCGGCGTTGGTGTCGGGGTCGGGGTCGGGGAGGCGGTTGGAGCGGCGCCCGGCCGGATCTGCTTCACGAAGCGACCCTCGACCGCGCCACTGGAATCCGTGTGCGCGTTGAGCGCGCTTGCTCCGCCGTCCACGTAGGGGGTGGTCAGTTGGGCAGAGGTGACGTAGCTCCACGAGTTGCCGCGGCTGCTCGGACTCGCATAGCCGATGACGAAACGCCCATTCGTTGACGAGGTCGGCGTCAGGACTGAGTTGTAGTTGAACTCCACGTCCACGTTGCCGCCACCCTGGTCGATGATGACGAGCTGCGCGCTGAACCTCGGGCCGGTGGCGCTGTACTCGCCGACGTTCACCCAGTTGACGCAGAAGGCATCCACGTCGCCGTTGCCATCGAGGTCGGTCACCTGCCCGTACTGGACGGGCGTCGTCGCGGTGTTCGTGGTGTCCATGTCGGTGAACAGCGGGAGAATGAGGGGGCGAGTTGTGGTCGCCAGGTCGATACCGCGGTAGCTGCTGAACGCGCCGCGGCCGTCGTCGAGCGACAGCCCTCCGTTGTTGTTGATGATGACCGATGAGTACTCGGTGCCGAACCAGTTGACGGGGAAGCCGATGGGGATCGATCCGCTCGAGCTGTCGTCTGCCCGACCGAGGGAGTTGGCTGTGCAGCCGGTGTAGTTGCGGACGGCGGATCCGGGTGCATCCAAGCTGATGGGCAGGTCCTCCTCCACGTACTCGACACCGGGCAGGTCCTCGATCTCGGCGGCCTGGGCGGCGGTCATCTCACCGGCGAATCCGTCGACCGCACCCACGAGGGTCTTGTCGACGTCGGCTCCGAGGCGGACGGCGCGGTCCTTGACTGTCTCGGTTGCGGCGCCGTCCTGAGTCACGACGATGTAGCGCTCCTCCGGCGGAGCTTCGGATGTGGATGCCGTGGGGCTCGGGCTCGCGGCGTGGCCGGGCAGGGCGCTCGGACTCGGCGTCAGGCCGGGCTGGGGGGTGCCGGCTGGCTCGGGGGTCTGCTGCTGGTCGGCTGGGGGAGTGGCGGTGGAAGTGCTGCTGGGAATCGTCTCCTCGGCAGCCACTCGGGTCGCGGCCACACCGCCGATGGCGATGGCCGCCACGGTCAGGGTGACGGCGAGGGGGACCCGGGTTCGCCTCAGCACTCGACCATTGTCTGCCACGAAGCTCAGACGTGTGTCGGGCAGATTGGTTCCGGGGGGTTTTCCCCCCGGATCGTGCAGCACGACAACGCGCCACTGCCCCCTAGGAGGCTCGACGCTGGCGATTCGCGACGCTGCGGTGCCCCAGGTGGTGCAGGAACCAGGCCCGGGCCATGGCGGCGGCCTGGGTCAGGGTTCCCTCCTCCTCGAACAGGTGAGTGGCGCCGCGCACGACCTCGAGGAGGTGCGGGCACGTCAGGAGCCGCTCGGCTCGGCGATTGACGTCGATCACGGTCTGGTCGAGGCCCCCCACGATGAGCAGGGTCGGGGCCTGCACGCGTGGCAGCGACTCTGCAGCGAGATCCGGTCGGCCTCCTCTCGACACCACGGCGTCGACCAGGGTGGGTTCGTCGGCGGCGGCCGCGAGCGCCACGGCGGCACCCGAGGATGACCCGAGGTAGCCGCGCGGCAGCGCCCTCGTCTCGGGCAGCCCTGCCAGCCATGACGAGATCGCCACGACCCGCCGGGCGAGTTCACCGACTCCGGGATCCATGCCGCTCCTGGTCTCGGTATCCGTGACGAGGTCGACAAGCACGGTGCCGAGCCCTGCTGCCTGGAGGATCGACGCCACCGTGACATTGCGCGGACTGTGCTGGCCGCTGCCTGCGCCGTGGGCGAAGACGATGACACCCGAGGCGCCTTGTGGAACCGTCAGGTGAGCGCTGAGGCTTGTTCCGTCGATCGGGATGCGCACGTCATGGTCGACCCTGGCTGCCTCGTCCGGCATCGTGCTGCGTCGATGCTGATCCAGGATGCTCACGACTTCGGCATCGTCGAGCTGGTCGAAGGCCTCGTAGTGCTCACCGACGGCCCAGAACGGCTCAGGGACCTCGAGGCAGAAGACGTCGTCCACGATGGACCGCAGTCGGGCAACCGCCTCGCGGGAACCCACCGGAACAGCGAGTGTGATCCTGCCGGCGCCCATCTGCCGCGCGACGCGCACGGCGGCAGCGGCCGTCGCGCCCGTGGCCAGACCGTCGTCGACCAGGACGACATCGCGTCCGGCAAGTCTGATCGCTCTCGCGTCCGGTCGGTAGGTGTGCACGCGACGTGCGACCTCGTCGCGCGCCCGCCGCGTTGCGAGCCGGATCTCCTCCTCGGTGAGGAACAGGCGCTCGCGCACCGCATGGTCGATCACGACGACGCCGTCCTCACCGACGGCCCCCATGGCGTACTCGGGATTGCCCGGCACGCCCACCTTGCGCACGACGAGAACGTCGAGGTCGGCGCCCAGCGCCTCGGCGACCGGGGCTGCCACGGGCAGGCCGCCGCGCGGGAGAGCGAGCACCAGAGGCCGACCCTGACCGCGATGCCGCGGCTGATGCCTCAGGCGCTCGGCGAGCAGCAGGCCCGCCTCATGTCGATCGCGGAACATGACCACCTCCAGTGCGACCGTCGCACGGGGCGCGCATCCCTTGCCGGGTGAGCATGGCCATTGCCCGGTCCGATTGCGTGCAACCGGTCAGCGCAGTGTGCGCCGGAGTCGAGTCCGGTGGGTAGGCGCAGACCGCCGTGGTGGGGAGGTGCTCGCGAGCCCCCTAGAATCCTCCAGGCCGACGCGGGGCGTAGCGTAGTGGCTAGCGCGCCTGCTTTGGGAGCAGGAGATCGGGAGTTCGAATCTCCCCGCCCCGACCACCCGATGCTGGACTCCCAGCACGGGAACCCCTACCTGGAGATGGATCAGCTGTGAAGAGCGACGTCGAGACCCTGTCCCCGACCCGAGTGAAGCTGACGGTCGAGGTGCCGTTCGAGGATCTCCAGCCCAGCATGGACGAGGCGTACGCCCGCATCGCCAAGAGCGTGTCCGTCCCCGGCTTCCGCAAGGGCAAGGTGCCTGCGCGCATCATCGAGCAGCGCTTCGGGCGCGAGGCCGTCCTCGAGGAGGCCGTGAACGACGCGCTGCCCAAGGCGTACGAGAAGGCGCTGGCCGAGCACAAGCTCATGCCGCTCTCGCGCCCCGAGGTCAACGTCGACGAGCTGAAGGACGGCGAGCCGCTCACGTTCAGCGCCGAGGTCGACATCCGGCCCGAGTTCGACCTGCCGTCCTATGACAGCCTCACCGTCACCGTGGCGAACGCCGAGGTCAGCGACGCCGACGCCGACGAGCAGATCGAACATCTGCGATCGCGGTTCGCCACCCTGAAGGACGTCGATCGTGCTTCGGCCGACGGCGATGTGCTGCTGGTCGACATCTCTGGGGCCACCGCCGAGGGTGACTCGGTCGAGGATCTGTCGGGCACGGCGCTGTCCTATGAGCTCGGCACCGACGGAATGCTCCCCGGTTTCGACGAGGCCGTGCGAGGTGCCGCCAAGGACGATGTGCGGACCTTCGAGTTCACGCCGCAGAACGGCGACTGGACCGACATCCCGCTGACCGTCACGGTCACCGTCACGGGCGTCCGCGAGCGTGAGCTGCCGGCCCTGGACGACGACTTCGCCCAGCTGGCCAGCGAGTTCGACACCGTCGACGAGCTCCGGGACGACATGCGCACGCGTCTCATGCGCATGCGCCGGCTCGAGCAGGGCGCCGAGGCCCGCAATAACGTCCTCGACGTCCTGATGGAGTCGGTCGACATCCCGCTGCCTGAGAACCTGATCGCCGAGGAGGTCGAGGCCCACTTCAAGGACGGCCACGACAGCGGCGAGGAGCACCGCAAGGAGGTCGAGGAGAACACCCGTCAGGGGCTCAAGAGCCAGTTCGTCCTGGACAAGATCGCCGAGGTCGAGGAGATCACGGTCGGGGAGACCGAGCTGTCGGCGTGGCTGATCCAGCAGGCCCCCCGCTACGGCATGAGCCCCGATGCGTTCGCCAAGGCGCTCGTGGAGGCCGGCCAGGTGCCCATGGCGATGCAGGACATCCGCCGGGCCAAGGCCCTTGCGCTTGTGCTCGAGAGCGCCAAGGTCGTCGACGCTGATGGCAACGAGGTCGACCTGAAGGCCCTCGACGCCGACATGAATGCCGCCATCGCCTCGGGCGACGCCTGACACCCTGCCTCGTTGACCGGTGAGTTGTGCACGGACACGCCAGGCGTGTCGCGCGCACAACTCACCGGTCAACGAGGCAGGCGGGAGTTCGGCTGATGGCGAACTCCCGGGGCTCCGGGGAAGTCGGCGGGCCCTCGCCACGTTAGGGTCGGATGACGGTGCCCGACGGGGCCCCGCGACAGGAGGCTCTGGTGGGCGACATCTACGTGCCGAGCTCGCGTGGTGCGGGCGGCGGCATGACCGGCTTCGGCGACATGCTCGACGAGCGGCTGCTGCGCGAGCGCATCATCTGGCTCGAGGGGCCGGTGATGGACGAGAACTCCAACCGGATCGCCAAGCAGCTCCAGGTGCTGGCCGCCGAGGATCCCGAGCGTGACATCTCGCTCTACATCAACTCTCCCGGCGGATCGATCAGCGCGGGCATGGTCATCTACGACACCATGCAACTGATCCCGAACGACGTCGCCACTGTTGCCATGGGTCTGGCGGCCTCGATGGGGCAGTTCCTGCTGTGCGCGGGCGCGGCGGGCAAGCGGTACGCGACCCCGAACACGCGGATCATGATGCACCAGCCCTCCGGCGGTCTCGGTGGCACCGCGAGCGACATCAAGATCCAGGCGGAGCAGATGCTCTTCATCAAGAAGCGCATGGCCAAGCTCATCGCCGAGCACACCGGCCAGACCCTCGACCAGATCGAGTCAGACTCCGACCGCGACCGCTGGTTCGATGCCGACGAGGCCCGCGAGTACGGGATCATCGACCACGTCTACTCCACGCACGCCGACGCCCCCAAGGCGGGCAAGGGAGGCAGCAAGTGAACGAGCACCAGGCATTCGTCCGCGCGGCGGAGCGCACGGCCCCGCAGGCCCGCTACATCCTGCCGGAGTTCCGGGAGCGCAGCGCGAACGGTGAGCGCGTCCACAATCCCTACACGAAGCTGTTCGAGGAGCGCATCATCTTCCTCGGCGTCCAGATCGATGACGCGTCCGCCGACGACGTCATGGCGCAGCTGCTCACGCTCGAGTCTCTGGATCCCGAGCGTGACATCCAGATCTACATCAACTCCCCGGGCGGCTCGTACACCGCCATGACGGCGATCTACGACACGATGCAGTTCGTCAAGCCGCAGGTCCAGACGGTGTGCCTGGGCCAGGCCGCCAGTGCGGCCGCCGTCCTGCTCGCAGCGGGCAGCGCGGGCAAGCGCTTCGCCCTCCCGCACGCCCGCGTGCTGATCCACCAGCCGTACACCGAAGGCGGTGGTCAGGGCTCGGACATCGAGATCCAGGCCAACGAGATCATCCGCATGCGCACGGAGATGGAGGGCATCATCGCCAAGCACACCGGGAAGACTCCGGAGGCGATCGCCAAGGACATCGAGCGCGACAAGATCCTGACGGCCGCCGAGGCCAAGGACTACGGCATCATCGACGCGGTGATCAGCAGCCGCAAGGCGTGATCCGCGCGGCCGCTGATGGCCACGGCAGGGCAGCCGTCACGGTCCGCGGAGGCGCCACGGTCAGCGGAGCAGGCCCAGTTCCACGGCGCGCTGGAATGCCCCAAGCCGACTGTGCGTGCGCAGAGCGCGCATCGCATGATGAAGGTCCTGCTTGACGCTCGAGCTCGAGACGATCAGGCGTCGGGCGATCTCGGTGTTCGAGAGCCCCTCGCCCACGAGGACCAGGATCTCCTTCTGGCGCGGGGTGAAGGCCAACGACCACTCCCGCTGGCTCACGGCGCTCTGAGCCTCCATGGCCCGGCTGTGGGGGTGCGTGGCCCAGAGTCCGATCACATTCCCCAGGCAGGTCAGCAGCGCGCGCCCCTCGTCGTCGTCTGACCACGTCCGATCGGTCACGAAGCCGAGGTTGCCCACGACGATGTCGGCGTGCCGCAGGGGTGTCGTCACTGCTGAAACGGCGCCGCGCTCCTGGAATCGCTCGGTGAGGAAGCGGTCGTCGAGGGACGACAGGTAGGCCTGGCCGAAACCCTCGGCACTGTCCACGATGCTGCGGTCCTCCTTGGTGGCGTTCACAGCGGCCAGGTCGAGTTCCAGCGGGAGGATGGAGTAGCGGTCGACGACATCCCGCGACCACCCGATGCTCGCGATGCTCACCAGATGGGTGCCGTCGACCAGCACCCACAGGAACCCGCCCACCATGCCGCGCTGAGACAGCGGCCCGGACTTCAGGGCCCGCAGCAGGGCCCCGGGGGAGGGGTAGGTGCTGGCGTACTCGATGAACTGGGGGAGGGCGCCGAGACTGGCGGCGGAGGCGGAGGCCCTCATGCGTCACCCGCCTCGATGAGGCCGAGGTCGACGGCACGCAGGGCTGCGGAGCGGCGGTCCGTGACGTCCAGCCGGACCATGATCCTCGACAGTTCCTGCTTCACGGTCGACGTGGAGATCCCCAGGGCATGGGAGATGCTGGTGTTGGTCCGTCCCGAGCGGATCAGTGCCAGGATCTGCCGCTGCCGCTGGGAGAGGGCCGTCTCCTCGCCGATGTCGTCGTCGTCCGCCGAGGAGGGCATGCCGGAGTCCGGATGAGTCAGCCACATGCCGAGCGCATGCGAGGTCGCGTCGAGGCAGGCGATGTCGAGCGGACTCCACTCGTGCCAGTCGGGGCAGTTCATGGAGTAGGCGCCGACGCACTGACCGTCGCTGACGATGGGAGCGTGCACGTGGTCGCCCTCGGGCATGCGCTCCCTGAGCCTGTGCCATCGGCTCTCCGGCCGGCTCAGGTCGGCGTAGTCGCGGGCCATGACCTCGCCCCGCATGATGACCGGCTCGCCCTCGAGGTACGCACGGGTCAACGGGTAGTCACCGCTGATGTCCACGGTGGCCAGCCCGTCGATCTCGGCCTCCTCGAAGCCGTAGGTCCCGACGATGACCAGCTTGGGCGGTCGGGCCCACAGCACTGCGGACGCCAGCGCCCCGAATGCGCGTCCGGGGCCGTGGACGATGGCGGCGGCGACCTCGTCCGGGTGGGGTGAGTGCCCCAGCGTTGCGAGCAGGTGCGGCAGTCCCCCGAATGCCGTCTCCATCGGTCTCGCCCTCGTGCTTCCGTCGCCGTGAAGGTGCCAGAGGCAGCAAAGCACAGTCGGGCATTCCGCGTGAGGGAATCCTGCTGGCCGTCCGGCGTGCCGCAGGGCTGCATCGGCCCTGATCCCGATGTACGGTCAGGGGGTCGCCTCGTGCGGGGCGGCATGTTGCCCTGTGGTGTGGGGTGGCATCGGGCCGGACGTCCACGTCCGGGAAGTGGGAGCGGGCGATGGCGCGGATCGGCGAGAGCGGCGACCTGCTCAAGTGCTCCTTCTGCGGCAAGTCCCAGAAGCAGGTCAAGAAGCTCATCGCCGGCCCGGGCGTCTACATCTGCGACGAGTGCATCGACCTGTGCAACGAGATCATCGAGGAGGAGCTCAACGAGGCGGCCGAGTCCTCCTGGGGGGAGCTGCCCAAGCCGCGCGAGATCTTCGACTTCCTCGACCAGTACGTCATCGGCCAGGACGTCGCGAAGAAGTCGCTGTCTGTCGCCGTCTACAACCACTACAAGAGGGTTCAGGCCGAGCAGAGCGGCTCCGAGCGGAGCAAGGACGAGCGGGTCGAACTCGCGAAGTCGAACATCCTGCTGCTGGGGCCGACTGGCTCGGGCAAGACCCTCCTGGCCCAGACCTTGGCGCGCATGCTCAACGTCCCGTTCGCCATCGCCGACGCGACAGCCCTGACCGAGGCGGGCTACGTCGGCGAGGACGTCGAGAACATCCTGCTGAAGCTGATCCAGGCGGCCGACTACGACGTCAAGCGTGCCGAGACCGGCATCATCTACATCGACGAGATCGACAAGGTCGCCCGCAAGAGCGAGAACCCGTCGATCACCCGCGACGTATCCGGTGAGGGCGTTCAGCAGGCCCTTCTGAAGATCCTCGAGGGCACGACGGCCTCGGTTCCCCCGCAGGGTGGGCGCAAGCATCCGCACCAGGAGTTCATTCAGATCGACACCACTAATGTCCTGTTCATCGTCGGCGGGGCATTCGCCGGCCTCGACCACATCGTCGAGGAGCGCCTCGGCCAGAAGCAGCTGGGCTTCACCTTCGACCTGGTCGACGGTGAGCGCGTGGGCAACGAGCGTGATCCGGACGACATCTTCAGCCACGTCATGCCCGAGGACCTCCTCCGGTTCGGCCTGATCCCCGAGTTCATCGGCCGTCTTCCGGTGTTCACGGCGGTCGCCAAGCTCGACCGGGCGGCCCTCGTCGCGGTGCTCACCGAACCCAAGAATGCGCTGATCAAGCAGTACCAGCGGCTGTTCGAGCTCGACGGTGTGCAGTTGGAGTTCTCACCGGAGGCCCTCGACGAGGTCGCGGAGCAGGCGCTCTCCCGCGGAACCGGCGCGCGCGGGCTGCGTGCGATCCTCGAAGAGGTCCTGCTCAACGTCATGTTCGACGTGCCGAGCCGCGACGACGTCGACAAGGTCGTGATCACCGACGAGGTCGTGCGCGACCACGTGAACCCGACCATCGTGGCCCGCAGCGCCCCGGCGCGTCGCGAGCGCCGCGAGAAGAGCGCCTGATCTGCTCGGCTTTTTCCGGGTAATTCCCGGGGGAATATCGCGGGGAAATTCTTTTGCTTTTCTTTTCTTTTCTGACAGGGTATGGCCATGGCCAAGCAGACACTGATTATCGACGACCTGTCGGGTGACACGGGGGCCAAGACCCGACGCTTCTCCGTCGACGGCACGGACTACGAGATCGATCTCACCGACACCTCCTTCGCCAGCCTCAAGGCGGCTCTCAAGCCGTTCATCAAGGTGGCGCGGCAGACCGGCTCGGCCCGCCCGCGGGCAGCTGCGCCGACTCGGCGTGCCAAGGGTCGGGCGTCGGGGTCCAAGGGATCCAAAGGACCGACGGAGGCGGCGGTGATCCGCGCCTGGGCGCGGGCCAACGGCATGGCGGTCACCGAGCGTGGCCGCGTCGCTCCGGAGCTGAAGGCAGCCTGGGCGGCTGCCGGCTCACCTCGTTAGTCCTGCGCTCTTGCGCGAGGGATGAATCGAGGCCATGCGCGCACGATAATGCTCGGGTGGCCGTGACGGGATCCGTCGTTCTGCTGGCTGTCTTGCTCGGCGCGGCAGGCGCAGCGCTCGCCTACGCCGTGACCGCTTCCTTGGTTGTCGACAGACTCGGTTCCTGGGCCGACTGCCTTGTGTCCGGTCGAGCAGTGGTAGTCGCGGTGACTGGCCTCCTGTGGGGGGTCATCAGCGCCTGGTCACTCGCTGGTGGCATGACGGGCTCGATGCTCCCCGTCGTGCTGGCCCTCCTGACCGCCGGCGTGCTTCTCACCGTGATCGACAGCACGCACCATCGCTTGCCGGATGCCTTGGTCCTGCCCCTTTATCCCGTGACCGTCCTGGGTCTGGCTCTCGACGGATTCGTCACGGGGCGGTGGCCTGTTGTGCCCGCGATCCTGGGTGGAGTCGTGTGGATCGCCGTCGTCGGCCTTCCCTGGCTCATCAGCGGTGGCCGGGGGATGGGATTCGGGGACGTGAAACTGGCGCCGGTTCTGGGTGTCACCCTTGGATGGGTGGCGCTGTCTGTCGCGGTGGCGGGCCTGCTCATTGCCTTCCTTCTGGGTGCCGCCGTAGGCGTAGGTCTGATGATCGCTCGGCGTGCCGGTCGACGCACGGCTATCCCGTTCGGCCCCTTCCTCCTTGTGGGAGCACTGCTGGGACTCGTGGTAGGCCCTGCTCTGGTGCAGGCCTACACAGAGCTGCTCACCGGAGGCTGACCCTCGACGACTGACGTCAGGTCGTGGTCTCGGGGGCCAGCACGGCCGCCACGTCGATCGCATCGCCCTCGACGACGTCGAGCTCGGCAATACGGCCTGCCGCGCGGATGTCAGCGGCCGCGGTGCGGACGCGTGCTGCGACAGGGGCAGGGGCCGTGATGGTCGCCGAGCTGATGTCTGCGCGCATCGACGCCTTGGCATCGGACTTCACCTTGCGGACCAGCGTGAGCACTGCTGCGACATCGTCGACGAGGGCTGCGTCGGCGCCGGACGCGAGAGTCGCGATGGCGTCAGAGTCAGGCCAGGGCTGACGGTGGATCGAGCCCTCCTGCCACCACGACCAGACCTCCTCGGTCGTGAACGGCAGGAAGGGTGCGAACAGTCGCAGTTGGACGCTCAGCGCCGTGGCGAGAGTGGCCTTGGCGGACGCCGCAGCAGCATCACCCTGCGCTCCGTACGCGCGCTCCTTCACCAGCTCGACGTAGTCGTCGGTGAAGTTCCAGAAGAACGTCTCAGCGACCTCGAGGGCCTTGGTGTAGTTGAAGTCCTCGAAGGCGGCCGTCGCCTGCTGCACGGTGTCGGCGAGGCGGGCGAGCAGAGCGCGGTCGAGCGGCTCGGTGATCGCGGCGTCGTCCTCGCGCGCGTCCTGCATCAGCGCGAACTTGCTGGCGTTGAGGATCTTGATCGCCAGGCGGCGGCCGATCTTCATCTGCCCGATGTCGAACGCGGTGTCGGTGCCCGGGCGCCCGGACGCTGCCCAGTAGCGCACGGCATCGGAGGAGTACTCGTCGAGCAGCGCCATCGGCGTCACGACGTTGCCCTTCGACTTGCTCATCTTCTTGCGGTCCGGGTCGAGGATCCATCCGGAGATCGACGCGTTCGACCACGGCAGGCAGTGATCCTCCAAGTGGGCGCGCACGACGGAGGAGAAGAGCCAGGTGCGGATGATCTCGTGCGCCTGGGGGCGGACGTCCATCGGAAACACGCGGGACCACAGGTCCGGGTCGCGCTCCCAGCCGCCCGCGATCTGCGGCGTCAGCGAGCTGGTGGCCCAGGTGTCCATGACGTCGGGGTCGCCCATGAAGCCGCCGGGAACGCCGCGCTGCGCCTCGGTGTAGCCGTTCGGGACGTCGCTGCTGGGATCGATCGGAAGCGCATCCTCGTCCGGTACGAGCGGATGGTCGTAGTCGGGATTGCCGTCGGCGTCGATGGGGTACCAGAGCGGAATCGGCACGCCGAAGAACCGCTGCCGCGAGATCAGCCAGTCGCCGTTGAGCCCGTCGACCCAGTTCTCGTAGCGCACCTGCATGTGCGGGGGGTGCCAGACCAGCTCGCGGCCGCGCTCGATCAGCTGCTCGCGAAGTCCGGGCTCACGTCCGCCGTTGGTGATGTACCACTGGCGGGTGGTGACGATCTCGAGCGGCTTGTCGCCCTTCTCGAAGAACTTCACCGGGTGCGTGATGGGTCGCGGGTCGCCGACGAGATCGCCCGTCTCGCGCAGGATCTCGACCATGCGCTCCTTGGCGGAGTGGCTCGTCGCACCTGCGATCGACTCGTAGTGGGCGCGGCCGTCGTCGGTGGCGATCCACTCCGGGCACTCGCGGATGATGCGGCCGTCCCAGCCGATGATCGGGCGGGTCGGCAGCTGCAGCTCGCGCCACCAGGTGACGTCCGTCAGGTCGCCGAACGTGCAGATCATGGCGATGCCGGAGCCCTTCTCCGGATCGGCGAGCGCGTGCGCCACGACCGGCACCTCGACGCCGAACGCGGGCGTCGTCACCGTCGTGCCGAACAGGGGCTGGTAGCGCTCGTCATCGGGATGCGCGACGAGGGCGACGCACGCGGCGAGCAGCTCCGGGCGCGTGGTCTCGATGAAGACCTTCGTCGCGGGATCGGCCGTAGTGGGGAAGCCGATGCGATGGTAGGCGCCCGGGCGCTCGCGATCCTCGAGCTCTGCCTGCGCGACGGCGGTGCGGAAGGTGACGTCCCACAGCGTGGGCGCCTCGGTCTGGTAGGCCTCGCCGCGGGCGAGGTTGCGCAGGAATGCCAGCTGGCTGACGCGCTGGGCGTTGCCGTCGATGGTCTGGTACGTCTGGGTCCAGTCGATTGACAGGCCCATCCGGCGCCACAGCTCCTCGAAGACGACCTCGTCCTCGACCGTGAGCCGCTCGCACAGCTCGACGAAGTTCTTGCGTGAGACGGGGATCTGGTTCTTCTCGTCGGGCTTGTCCGGAGGGGTGAAGTCGGGGTCGTACGGAAGGCTCGGATCGCACCGGACGCCGAAGTAGTTCTGCACGCGTCTCTCGGTCGGCAGCCCGTTGTCGTCCCAGCCCATCGGGTAGAAGACCTCGAACCCGCGCATGCGCTTGTAGCGGGCGATGCAGTCGGTGTGCGTGTAGGAGAACACGTGGCCCACGTGGAGCGACCCGCTGACCGTCGGGGGCGGGGTGTCGATCGAGAACACCTGCTCACGCGTCCGCGAACGATCGAAGCGGTAGGTGCCCTGCTCCTCCCACGACTGGGCCCAGCGCGCCTCGATCCCGTCGAGGGTGGGCTTGTCGGGCAGGGCGTTCGCGCTCATGGGCCGCGAGTCTATTCGCCGACGCGCGAAGCCCGATGGGCCGGTTGAGCCGTAGGCGATCGTCCCAGTCGGCCGCACGGCGCGTAACCCGACGGGTACGTAGACTCGAGAATGTGCCGGAACATCCGACTTCCGCCGACGACGCTGCGGGCGACTTGGCGGGAGATCTCGCGACCCTGTGGCAGCACCTCGAGCGGCGCTGGCCGGAGAACGTCATCGAGCCGACCCTCGCCCGGATCGCCGCGCTGACCGACCTGCTGGGTATCCCGCAGGCGTCCTACCCCGTCATCCACGTGACCGGCACGAACGGCAAGACGTCCACGTCGCGGATGATCGAGTCGCTGCTGCGCGCCTACGGCCTGCGCACAGGGCTGTTCACGTCGCCCCACCTGATCGATGCGCGCGAGCGCATCTGCCTCGACGGCGAGCCGATCTCCGCCGAGCGGCTCATGGCCACCTGGACGGAGATCGCGCCCCTCGTCGACGTCGTCGACGCCAACTCGACGGCTGACGGCGGCGTGCCGCTGTCCTACTTCGAGGTGATGACCGGCCTCGCGTTCGCGGTCTTCGCCGACGCGCCGGTCGACGTCGCCGTGGTCGAGGTCGGGCTCGGCGGCGGTTGGGACTCCACGAACGTCGCGCATGGGGCCGTAAGCGTCATCACGCCGATCGGGCTCGACCACCGCGACTACCTCGGCGACACGATCGAGGAGATCGCGCGTGAGAAGTCGGGCATCATCAAGCCCGGCGCGATCGCCGTGCTGGCCCAGCAGGACCTGGCGGCGGCCGAGGTCCTGCTGCAGCGTGTCGGCGAGGTCGATGCCACCGTGGCACGCGAAGGGATGGAGTTCGGTGTCGTGTCCTGCGGGATAGCGGTGGGAGGCCAGGTGATCACCTTGAAGGGCCTGGCGGGGGAGTACCCCGACATCTTCCTGCCCCTGTTCGGCGAGCACCAGGCGCACAACGCAGCGGTGGCGCTGGCGGCAGTCGAGGCCTTCCTCGGCGGTGTCGGCGCTCTCGACGTCGAGATCGTGCGCGAGGCCTTCGCCGCGACGACCTCGCCGGGGCGGCTGGAGGTGCTGCGTCGAGGCCCGACCGTGGTCGTCGATGCCGCGCACAATCCCCATGGCGCCCAGGCGCTCGCGCGCGCGGTCGAGGACTCCTTCGACTTCGCCCACCTCGTCGGCGTCGTGGGCGTGCTCACCGACAAGGACGCCCTGGGCATCCTGACGGCCCTGGAGCCGGTGCTCGACACCGTGGTCCTCACGCAGCCTTCGTCCGCGCGGGCCCTCGACGTCGACGCGCTCGCGGCTCTGGCGGTCGAGGTGTTCAGCGATGACCGGGTGTTCGTGGAGCCCGAGCTGCCTGACGCCCTCGATCGCGCGATGGGACTGGCCGAGCAGGCTGGCGCGTACGCCGGTGCAGGTGTCCTGGTCACCGGATCGGTGGTGCTGGTCGGCGACACCCGTCGGCTCCTCGGTGCGACGGGCGCGGCGGGTGCGCCGGGTGCGACGGCGGGGGAGGGCTGACATGCGGGTGCTGTGCGCGTCGGTGCTGGGGATCGAGGTGATCGTCGTGCTGCTGGCGACCTCGCTGGCGACGTCCGACGGCTCGGTCGACAACACGCGGCTGGCGTGGGTAGTCGGACTGGTGCTGATGGCGGCCCTGGCCGTGGCCGCCGGGATGGTGGGCCGTCGAGGTGGCATCACCCTCGGCTGGATCCTGCAGGGTCTGGTGATGGCCAGCGCCATCGTCGTGGGCTGGGCCATGGTCGTGGTCGGGGGCCTGTTCGTGGCGCTGTGGTGGGCGGCGATCTACCTCGGCTCCCGGGTGGACCGGGCCAAGGCCGAGCGCGCGGCGGGGTGACGTCTGCGGACGGTGCGATGCCCGCGGCCGTGGTCCCTCGTTAGGATGACGCGGCGTCGACCGGCGCACCCGCCCTGCTGAGGAGTCCTTCGTGTCCGAGCGCACTCTCGTCCTGATCAAGCCCGATGGCGTGGCCCGAGGCCTCGTGGGCGAGGTGGTCGGTCGGATCGAGCGCAAGGGCTTCCGGATCGTCGCCATGGAGCTCCGCACGCTGACCGCGGACATCGCGGAGACGCACTACGGGGAGCACCGAGACAAGCCGTTCTTCGGCGACCTCGTCGAGTTCATCACCAGCGGCCCGCTGGTCGCCGCCGTGATCGAGGGTCCCGATGCGATCGTGCAGTGGCGCACCATGATGGGCGCCACGAACCCGGCCAAGGCCGAGATGGGCACCATCCGCGGCGACCTGGCCACGGAGATGCAGAACAACGTCACGCACGGATCGGACTCGCCGGAGTCGGCGGCCCGCGAGGTGGCCCTGTTCTTCCCCGGCCTGGCCTAGTCGTGAAGCCGGCGGCGATCGGGCTCGGCGTCGGCGTAGCCGTCGGCGGTGCGGTGGCCCTCGCGTCGAAGGGTCCGACTCTGGTCGAGTGGCCGGCTCCTGTGCGCACGGCGTTCCCCTTCGCCCTCGGCGCCATTGCCGGATCCGTGGCCGGGGTCAAGACCGGCACGACGCTGTCGCTGCTGCGAGCGGCGACCGGGCGAGGTCCTGGCCCGATCACGACCCTGGCTCCGGTCCTGGTGGTGGGCGCGGTCGTGACCGGCGCTGCCATCGCCGGCACCGTCGCGGCGCGTCGCGTGCTCGGCGGCTTGGTCCAGCAGGGACGCGACCTCGACTCCGTCTACGCGCAGCCGCCGGGCGACTCGGAGGTGTCCGGGGGGCCGGGCTCTGCGGTGAGCGTCTCCGAACTCGGCCGCGAGGGTGCCCGATTCGTCAACTACGTCTCGACCCCGGAGGCGATCCGCGAGGTGTCGGGTGCTGACCCGGTGGCACGGCCGATCCGGGTGTTCGTGGGTGCCGATGCCGCGAGCACGCCGGAGCAGCGGGTGGGGCTGGCCATGGCTGAACTTCGTCGCACGGGCGCCTTCGACCGCGGCACACTGCTCATCGGTGCGCCTGCCGGTACCGGCTACGCGAACTCGTTCCCGGTCGATGTCATCGAACTGCTCGGCCGAGGCGACACCGCGGCTGTGGCGATCGGCTACGGGCTCCTGCCGTCCTTCCTGTCGCTGACCAAGGTGGCCGAGGGTGCTCGCACCCAGAAGCTGCTCCTGGACGCCATCCGCGAGGAACTGCGCGACCGACCCACCCGGCCCCGACTGCTGCTGTACGGCGAGAGCCTCGGCGCCGAGGTGCAGCAGTCCGCGATTCCGGCCGGTCCGCTCGATCTCGATCACTACGGCATAGCCGCGGCGCTGTGGGTCGGGACCCCCGGCGGCGAGCGGTCCGATGTGTTCCATGCGCTTTGCGCGGGGGAGTCGTACACCGTCGACCGTCCGGAGCAGCTGCCTGATCCGGTGCCATCGCCGCGGCCCCGGGTGTGGTTCCTCGAGCACGACGGAGACCCGGTGGTGCGGTTCCGGCCGCTGCTCCTGCTGCACCGGCCGCCGTGGCTGCCGCGTGACGGCCAGCGCGGGCGCAATGTGCCGGAAGCGATGGCCTGGCGGCCGGGCATCACGTTCGCCCAGGCCTTCGTCGACACGATGTTCGCCACCAACGTCAAGCCCGGCCTGTTCGAGAGCCGCGGCCACGACTACCGGGCCGATCTAGGGGCGGTCACCACCATGGCCTACGGCCTGTCGGCCAACCCGGCGACGGCCGAGCGGCTGGAGGCCCACCTGCGCCGCACCGAGGTCGAGCGCGCCCAGCGCCTCGGCGAGGCCTGACCCGGTCCCCGCCCCCGCCCTCGCCCCCCGCCCCCCGCCCCCGCCGCCCGCCCCCGCCGCCCGCTCCCGCCCCCGTCGAGTGGTGAGTTGTGTGCGCGACACCCCAGGGTGTCGCGCACACAACTCACCACTCGACGAAGGCGGATGGGAGGCGGATGGGAGGCGGATGGGGTCTGGGAGGGGTCTGGGAGGGGTCTGGGCGGGGTCCGGGCGGCGAGGGAGAGGGCAATCCCTCAGGGTGGGTAGACTGGGGGCCTCGATCGCGCCAGTGATCCTGCACGGAAGGGCCCCTTCCCCATGGCTTCGTCCTCCGCATTCGGCGGGTCGTCGTTCGTCGGCCGAGACATGGCCGTCGATCTCGGCACCGCCAACACGCTCGTGTACGTGCGTGGCCGCGGCATCGTGCTGAACGAGCCCTCCGTCGTCGCGATCAACAACAACACCGGCGGGATCCTGGCGGTGGGGTCCGAGGCCAAGCGCATGATCGGCCGCACCCCGGGCAACATCGTCGCCATTCGGCCCCTGAAGGACGGCGTCATCGCCGACTTCGACACCACCGAGCGGATGCTGCGCTACTTCATCCAGAAGGTCCATCGCCGCCGGCACCTGGCCAAGCCCCGCCTGATCGTGTGCGTCCCCTCCGGCATCACCGGAGTCGAGCAGCGCGCCGTCAAGGACGCTGGCTACGCCGCTGGTGCACGCAAGGTCTTCATCATCGAGGAGCCCATGGCCGCGGCCATCGGCGCCGGGCTGCCCGTGCACGAGCCGACCGGGAACATGGTCGTCGACATCGGTGGCGGGACCTCCGAGGTCGCAGTCATCTCCCTCGGCGGCATCGTGTGCTCGCTGTCGGTGCGCGTCGGTGGAGACGAGCTGGACAACGCGATCATCCAGTACGTGAAGAAGGAGTACTCCCTCATGCTGGGGGAGCGCACCGCGGAGGAGATCAAGGTCGCCATCGGCTCGGCATTCCCCATGCCGGACGAGCCGCACGCCGAGATCAGAGGCCGCGACCTCATCACCGGTCTGCCGCGCACCATCGTCGTCTCGGCGGAGGAGATCCGCAGGGCCATCGACGAGCCGGTCAACGCCATCGTCGACGCCGTCAAGGCCACGCTCGACCGCACGCCACCGGAGCTCTCGGGTGACATCATGGATCGCGGCATCGTGCTCACCGGAGGCGGCGCCCTCCTGCGCGGTCTCGACGAGCGGCTGCGGCACGAGACCGGGATGCCGATCATCATCGCCGACCGTCCCCTCGACTGTGTCGCCCTCGGATCCGGCAAGTGCGTGGAGGAGTTCGACGCCCTCCAGCAGGTGCTGATCTCCGAGCCGCGCCGCTAGGACCCGACGGGGCTGCTCGCACGCCGAGGCCCCACAGGCCAGACTGGGTTCATGTTCTCCCGCCGGACGCGCATCCTCCTGGGGGTGCTCGTGGTGGCGTGCCTGACCTTCGTGATCCTGGACCTGCGGGGCGGCGAGGGTCCCTTCGCCAGCGTCCGAGCGGTCGGATCGAACATCCTCGGCGGACTCGAGCGGGCTGCGGCCACGGTGTTCTCGCCGATCACGGGGGCCGGCAGCTGGTGGTCCACCATGCGCGATCAATCGGAGCAGATCCAGACGCTCACGGCCGAGAACGAGGCGCTGCGCAGCGAGCTGCAGATCCTGACCAACGATCGGGCTCGGGTCGCCGCGCTCGACGGACTCCTGCGAGTCGCGGGCGTGGGCCAGTACCGGTTCGTGCCGGCAGAGGTCATCGCGATCGGGCCAGCGCAGGACTTCTCGTGGACGCTGACCATCGATGCGGGACGCAATGACGGTATCGAGCAGGACATGTCGGTGATCAACGGCTCCGGGCTCGTGGGTCGGGTGCTCAAGACCACCGCCGACACCAGCACGGTCGTGCTCGTCGTCGACCAGGGGTCCGCCGTCGGTGGCCGTATCGCGGGCACGGGTGAGATCGGCATCGTGTCCGGCACCGGTGCGCAGGACGAGCTGGAGTTCGAGCTGCTCGACCCGCTCGCCGACGTCCGGGTGGGCGATGCGCTCGTCACCTTCGGCTCCAAGGGCGGCCGGCCCTACGCCCCCGGCCTGCCGATCGGCGAGGTCGTCGAGGTCAGCGGCACGGGCGGTCAGCTGACCCGAGTGGCGAAGGTGCGTCCCTACGCGGACATGTCGCGGCTGAGCATCGTGGGCATCGTGACCAAGCCGCCCCGTGAAGACCCGCGCGACTCGGTCCTCCCGGCGTCCGGCGATGCCGACGCGCTGCCGACGCCGGCACCACTCGGGGGCTCGTCGACCGCCGACGACGAGGCCGGCTCGACCTCCGAGGAGTCTGCTGCGACGCCGGAGTCGTCCCAGGCGCCGGAGGACGAGACCGCGGCCGTGCCGGTGGAGGAGGCGACACCGTGATCTGGCGCCAGGCGCTCATCATCGGCACCTTCATGCTCGGCGCGGTGCTGGTCGAGGTGACCCTGCTGAGCCGTCTGGGCATCCCCGGCGCGACCCCCGACCTCGTCGTCGTGACCGTCGTGGCGATCGCCCTGGCGATGGGGCCGGTGCAGGGTGCCGTCGCCGGTTTCGCCGGCGGGGTGCTGCTCGACCTGGCACCTCCCGGCGACACCCTGATCGGCGTCAATGCCCTGGTCTACGTGGCCATCGGGTTCATCACGGGCATGGCCGTGGATCCCCGCGATCGCACCATCTGGATCCTCATGGGCATGGTGGGCCTGGCGACGGGTGCGGCAGTGCTGCTGGTCTCGGGCCTGGACACCCTGCTCGGCAGCGACCGCGTCGACTGGGAGCAGGTGCCGATGCTCACCCTCACCAGCGTGCTCTACGGGCTGATCCTGGCCCCCGTCATGATCCTGTCGGTGGCGTGGGTGGTGCGGAAGGCGACGCCTGAGGTCCTGGTCGCTTAGTGCTTAGCCGGCATACAGGGCGAAATGGGTCACCGGGAACGAGGGTCCGGACGATCGCGTCGTACCGTCATCCCATGAGCTCACGCCGGTCCCGGGTGGGCGGGCTCCGGTCCTCCGGCTGCCTGCCGGCGACGGCGGGCTCCGCGGGCACTCGTGGCGCGGGGGATGCGGCTGGGATCGTGGCGGGAGGTGACCGGTGAGCGAGCGCTCGAACCTGCGCCTGCTCGTGCTGGCCGTCCTGGTCGTGTCGATGCTCGGCACCCTCGTCGCGCGGACCTACTACCTGCAGGTCATGGAAGGGGCTGAGTACCGGGCGGCCGCCGCGAGCAACTCCGTGCGCGAGGTCGCGGAGCCGGCCGTCCGCGGAATCGTCCTCGACCAGGCCGGGCGACCCCTCGTCTCCAACCGCACGACCGTCGTCGTCACCGTCGACCGTCAGGCCCTCGCCCAGGAGCCCAACGACGGTGCCGCGGTGCTCACGCGGCTGGCTCGCATCCTCGACATGCCGCGCGACAAGATCGCTGACCGGCTCAAGACCTGCGGGTCGGAGGGTGCCAAGCCCCCACCGGTGTGCTGGAACGGCTCGACCTACCAGCCGGTGCCTGTCGCCAGTGACGTCGACACCCAGACCGCGCTGAGCATCATGGAGCGACGCCGTGAGTTCCCCGGCATCTCCGCCAAGCTCGAGGCGGTGCGCGAGTACCCCGCGCCCTTCAACGTCAACGCCGCCCACATCCTGGGCTACCTCGGACCGGTGACCGAGGAGCAGCTGGACGAGCAGGGCGACACCGAGGCCTTCGACCGACTCCGGCGCACGGACGTCGTGGGCCGGACCGGGCTCGAGTGGCAGTACGACGACATCCTCCGCGGCAAGCCCGGCATCACCACGCTGGCCGTCGACACGGCCGGGCGCGTCACGGGAACCCTGGAGCAGCGCGATCCCCAGCCCGGCGACTATCTCGTCACGAGCATCGACGCCCGGCTGCAGTCGGTGGTGGAGCAGCAGCTCCAGGCGGCCGTGCGTCGGGCCCAGTCGCAGGGATACAAGGGATCGTCCGGCGCAGCGGTGGTCGTCGAGGTCGACACCGGCCGCGTGCTGGCGATGGCCAGCTACCCCACCTACGACCCGTCCATCTGGATCGGCGGCGTGACGAAGCGGCAGTTCCAGCAGCTGATCGACGACGAGTCGCTGTCGTCCAACGCCTACCAGGGGCAGTTCGCGCCGGGCTCGACCTTCAAGGCCGTGAGCACGGCAGCCGCCGGACTCGACGGGTTCAACCTGTACGGCATCTACCCGTGCCCCTCCCGTGTGCGCGTCGGCGGGCAGACCTTCCGCAACTACGAGTCGAACGCCTACGGCCCCATCTCCCTGACGCGCGCCCTCGAGGTGTCGTGCAACACCGTCTTCTACGACATCGCCCGACGCATGTGGCAGGAGGCTGGTGGTCCTGAGGCCGGCGTCGACGCGCCCGACCCGGTGGCCGAGGCCGCCACGACGTTCGGCCTGGGCGAGCCGACCGGCATCGATCTGCCAGGCGAGGCCCCCGGGCGCGTGGCGAGCCGGGCCTTCAAGTTCGAGAACTGGGAGAACAAGAAGGACACCTGGTGCCGCAACGCGGAGGAGGGGTACCCGGAGACGCGCAAGACCGACCCCAAGTTGGCCGACTACTACACCGCCCTCGATCGCGAGAACTGCACCGACGGGTACCAGTGGCGCGCAGGTGACGCGCTCAACGCGGCGATCGGACAGGGCGACACGACCGTCACCCCGCTTCAGATGGCGATGGTCTACGCGGCGATCGCCAACGGCGGGACCCTGTACCAGCCGCAGGTGGCCAAGGGCATCGTCGCGGCCGACGGCAAGGTCGTCGAGACCTTCGCGCCCATCGTGACGCGCCAGGTCGAGGTGCCGAAGAAGACCATCCGGTTCCTTCGCAATTCGCTGCCCGGTGTCACCACGGACGGATCGGGCGAGACGCCCTTCGTCGGCTTTCCGCTCGATCGGCTGCCCATCGCGTCCAAGACCGGCTCGGCGCAGGTGACGGGCGACAAGGCCTCGACCTCCTGGTACGCCTCGTACGCGCCCGCGAACGACCCCAAGTACGCCGTGGTCATGATGGTCACCGAGGGCGGCACCGGCTCGAAGACGTCCGGGCCGAGCGTGCGCAAGATCTACGAGGCCCTCTTCGGCGTCCGGGGCGACACCATCGATCCGCGATCGAGCGTCCTGATCGGCGGCGAGCCCCTCACCGCCCTTCCTGAGGTCGGGCCCGACGGAATCCCGGTGACGCCCAAGGGGCAGCAGTCCGGGGTCGTCGACATCCGTGCGGCAGGATCGAGCCCATGAGCGGCCTGCTTACCACCGACCCCGCGGTGCGGACGCTCACGCGGCAGAGCGGCTACTGGCGCGACCTCGACTGGATCCTGCTGATCGCAGCCCTGGCCACGAGCGTGTTCGGATCGATGCTCGTCTGGTCGGCGAGTCGTGCCGACATGGCCTCTCCAGGTGATCCGCAGTCGTATCTCAAGCGGCACGCGGTGAACATCGTCATCGGTCTGGTACTCGGCTGGTTGGCGTCACGGCTGGACTATCGGTGGCTGCGCGCCTATACGCCCATCATCTACGGAGCCTCCGTCGTCCTGCTGGTGCTCCCCTTCGTGCCGGGTGTCGGGACGACGATCGCAGGTGCGCGCGCCTGGATCGACCTGCCGGGTGGCTTCACCCTCCAGCCGTCGGAGTTCGCGAAGGTGGCCGTCATCATGATGATGGCCGTGCTGCTGTCGGAGAAGCGCGATACCGAGAGCGAGCCGCGTGATCGCGATGTCGTCATGTCCATCGGCGTGGCTCTGCTGCCGGTTCTCATCATCCTCGTGCAGAACGACACGGGCACCGTCCTGATCCTCGGTTCCGTGGCACTGTCGATCATCGCCGTCTCGGGAGCTCGCACCCGATGGGTCGTGGGGCTGCTCGCGGGTGCCGTCATCGGGCTGCTCATCTCGATCCAGCTCGGCCTGCTCAAGGAGTACCAGGTCCAACGCCTGACGTCCTTCATCAATCCGGGCGAGGACGTCACGAGTGCCGCCTACAACGCGAATCAGGCACGCATAGCGATCGGTGGCGGGGGCTGGACGGGCTACGGCCTGTTCGAGGGGCCCCAGACCCAGGGCAAGTTCGTGCCGGTCAACGAGAGCGACTTCATCTTCACCGTGGTGGGGGAGGAGCTCGGCTTCGTCGGAAGCGCCGTCCTGCTGCTGCTCCTGGGTGTCATCCTCTGGCGCGCCGTGATGATCGCCTACCGAGCCGACGACATGTACGGCCGGCTCGTGGCCACGGGCATCGTCGCCTGGCTGGGCTTCCAGATGTTCGAGAACGTCGGAATGGCCGTCGGCATCATGCCGATCACGGGCATCCCGCTGCCCCTCGTATCCGCAGGCGGCACGTCGATGATGGCCACCTGGATCGCGATTGGCCTGCTCCAGAACGTGCGCCTGCATGCCGTGCGGGCCGGCGCCTGACGCCGTCGCGCGTGGGCCCGGGCGCCGAGTGCGGGTATTCTCCGAGGGTGACTTCCCCCGGAGCAAGTGTGTTCGACCGGCTCGAGCGGCTGCTGCCCTTCGTCTCCAAGCCGATCCAGTACATCGGCGGTGAGGTCAACTCGGTCACCAAGGCCTGGGATGACGTGGATGTCCGCTGGGCCCTCATGTATCCCGATGCCTACGAGGTGGGTGCCCCGAACCAGGGCGTGCAGATCCTGTACGAGGTGATCAACGAGCGCTCCGACGCCCTTGCGGAGCGCACCTACGCCGTCTGGCCCGACCTCGAGGCCCTGATGCGGGCGAACGACGTCCCGCAGTTCACCGTCGACGCCCATCGCGCCGTGGGTGACTTCGACCTCCTGGGGCTGTCCTTCAGCACCGAGCTCGGCTACACCAACATGCTCACGGCACTCGACCTGGCCGGGATTCCCGTCCTTGCTGCCGACCGCGACGAGACGCATCCCGTCGTCGTGGCCGGTGGTCACGCGGCGTTCAATCCCGAGCCGATCGCCGACTTCATCGATGCGGCGGTGCTGGGCGACGGCGAAGAGGCGGTCATCCTGATCACCGATGTGGTCAAGGCATGGAAGGCCGCCGGGCGGCCGGGAGGTCGTGATGGCCTGCTACGCGAACTTGCCGGCACGGGTGTCATCTACGTTCCGAGCCTGTACGAGGTGGAGTACCTGCCCGACGGCCGGATCAAGCGAGTCGCGCCGACGACTCCCGATGTGCCGTGGCGCGTGCGCAAGCACACGTTGATGGATCTCGACCAGTGGGCGTACCCCAAGGCCCCGCTCGTCCCGCTGGCCGAGACCGTGCACGAGCGCATGAGCGTCGAGATCTTCCGCGGCTGCACGCGCGGCTGTCGGTTCTGCCAGGCGGGGATGATCACCCGGCCCGTGCGGGAGCGCAGCATCACCGGCATCGCGCAGATCGTCGAGAACGGCCTTGAGAAGACCGGCTACGAGGAGGTTGGACTCCTCTCCCTCTCGAGTGCCGACCACTCTGAGATCGCCGATGTCGCCCGCAATCTCGCCGATCGCTACGAGGACAGCCAGGTGTCGCTTTCGCTGCCCAGCACGCGCGTGGACGCCTTCAACGTCGACCTCGCCAATGAGCTGTCCCGCAACGGTCGTCGCAGCGGCCTCACGTTCGCCCCGGAGGGCGGCAGTGAGCGGATGCGCAAGGTCATCAACAAGCAGGTGACCGAGGAGGACCTCATCCGCACCGTCACGACGGCGTATGCGGGCGGTTGGCGCCAGGTCAAGTTGTACTTCATGTGCGGCCTGCCGACTGAGACCGATGACGACGTCATGCAGATCGCGACGCTGGCGCGTGAGGTGATCCGTGCCGGGCGCGAGGTGACCGGGCGCAAGGACATCCGGTGCACGGTGTCGATCGGTGGCTTCGTGCCCAAGCCGCACACGCCGTTCCAGTGGGCCGCCCAGCTCGACCACGAGTCGACGGATGCCCGCCTGCGCAAGCTCAAGGACGCCATCCGCAACGATCGCGAGTTCGGCAAGTCGATCGGCATGCGCTACCACGACGGCAAGCCCGGCATCGTGGAGGGCCTGCTCTCCCGTGGAGACCGACGCGTGGGCGCGGTGATCCTGCAGGCCTGGCGCGACGGTGCGCGATTCGACGGATGGAGCGAGCACTTCTCGTTCGACCGCTGGATGAGTGCCGCTGCCTCTGCCCTCGACGGGCTTGCTGTCGACGTCGACTGGTACACCACGCGGGAGCGGCAGCGCAGCGAGGTGCTGCCCTGGGAGCACCTGGACTCCGGGCTCGACATCGAGTGGCTGTGGGAGGACTGGCAGGACGCCCTTGCCGAGATCCCGGTCGATGACTGCCGCTGGACGCCGTGCTTCGACTGCGGGGTGTGCGACCAGCTCGACACCGAGATCCAGATCGGCCCCACCGGGGTCGTCACGCTCCCGATGCCGGAGCTGCCACCCGTGCCGGTCCTGGTCTCACGGGAGTCCTGAGGCAGTGCCGCCCCAGCCACCGGCGCGCGATGTCGCGCCGACCGTCCAGCGTCTGCGCCTGAGATACGCCAAACGCGGGCGACTGCGGTTCTCCAGCCACCGGGACTTCCAGCGCGCGCTGGAGCGGGCCCTGCGTCGTGCACGGGTGCCGATGGCCTACAGCGCCGGCTTCTCCCCGCATCCGAAGATCTCGTACGCCAACTCCGCCGCCACCGGCGTGGCGAGCGAGGCCGAGTACGTCGAGCTCGGCGTGAGCCAGGAGTGCGACCCCGAGGCGGTGCGCCTGGCTCTGGACGCGGCCCTGCCCGCGGGGCTGGACGTCCTGGAGGTGGTCGTGGCCCGCACCTCGGACTTCGCCCAGCGACTGGAGGCCTCGCTGTGGCGGGTGGAACTGCCGGGTGTGGCGGAAGCGCAGGCCTCGACGGCAGTGGGAGCCCTCATGGCGGCCAGCGAGGTCATGGTCGAGCGCATGACCAAGAACGGGATGCGCACCTTCGACGCCCGAGGCGCCGTGCTGCAGGCGACATGCGCCGCGGAGTCGGCGGGGGATGAGCCCTGTGCCATACTCACCATGGTCGTGCGAAACGGAACACCGTCCGTGCGACCCGACGACGTCCTCTCCGCGCTGCGTAGCGTGGCCGAGCTCGTGCCGCCGATCCCCCCTCGGGTGACTCGGCTGGCGCAGGGGCCACTAGACGCGGCCGGCGCTGTGGTCCTCGACCCGCTGGAGCCCGACCGGGCCGCCGGATCCTAGGCCAGCACAGCCGGCGAGGGGCCGCTGCCGGCGAGGCAGGGGAGCTGCGCGACACGCGCACCCGCCACCTCGCACCGAACAGGCTTCGAGGGGCTTGCCCCTCCAGACATGGGCGTGGAGCCGGGCGATGCCCGCACCCGCCACGAAGGAGTGCGACCCATGGTCGACACCAGCAACCCAGACCCGTCATCGGACGCCTCGGCCGTGCAGAAGCGCACGCGCCGCAGGGCTGCCAGCCGCCCGGCCGGGCCACCGGTCGTCGCGAGCGGGGAGTCCGCTGCCGCGTCAGGGGAGACCTCCGGTGCTGAGGCACCGGTCGTGAAGAAGGCCGCCCGCAAGTCGAGCAGGAAGGCCCCCGACGCCACCGTCTCGGGCGAGGTCCCGGAGCTCGGGGCCGACGGGGCTGACAAGCCCGTCAAGGCCGCGAAGGCGACCAAGGCGGCCAAGGGCGAGAAGCCCGCGAAGGCTGACAAGGCTGACAAGGCTGACAAGGCTGACAAGGCTGACAAGGCTGACAAGGCCGTGAAGGGCACCCGCAAGGCCAGCAAGAAGTCCGCCGAGTCAGCGGAGCCGGATGCGGACGAGGCGTCCACCGGCACGCGCATGGCATCGCCGGCCTTCGTCGCGCCGCTGTTCCAGGCCCCGGCGGCCGGATCCGCCGAGGCCCCCGGTTCGGGGCCCCTCGACGGATCTGCCGACGACGCCCCCAAGGCTCGGCGCTCACGGCGGCGACCCGCGTCGCAGGAGTCCGACAGCGCCGCCGACACGGCAGAGGATCAGGCCGCCGAGGACGACGCGAACGCCGAACGGCCGGAGGGGTCCGATGACGACTCGGACGAGGGCAGTCGTCGTCGTCGCCGTCGCCGCGGGGGACGTCGCCGCCGTCGGGGTGGAGACGAGGACGCCGACGGCTCCGACGATGAGTCCGGTGACCAGGGTGGTGTCGGTGAGTCCGGCGAGTCCGAGGACGGCGATGGAGAGTCCGAGGAGGGCGGCGTGCGGCGGCGACGTCGTCGTCGCCGTCGGGGCTCCGGCGACGATGCCGACGGCGACGACTCGGCGGGCTCCTCGACGCGGGTGCGCGAATCGCGATCGCGGGGCGGGGACGACGTCACGAGCCTGAAGGGCTCGACTCGCCTGGAGGCCAAGAAGCAGCGGCGCCGTGAGGGTCGCGAGGCCGGCCGCAGGCGCGCCCCGATCCTGACCGAGGCGGAGTTCCTCGCACGACGCGAATCCGTCGAGCGGGTCATGGTGGTCCGCCAGCAGGGTGACCGCACGCAGATCGCGCTGCTGGAGGACGGCGTCCTCGTCGAGCACTACGTCACGAGAGGCACGTCCGGCTCGATGGTCGGCAACGTGTACCTCGGTCGTGTGCAGAACGTGCTGCCGAGCATGGAGGCCGCCTTCGTCGACATCGGCCGCGGTCGCAATGCCGTGCTGTACGCCGGCGAGGTGAACTGGGATGCCGCAGGGCTGGAGGGCCAGCCGAAGCGCATCGAGGTGGCCCTGAAGTCCGGCGATCCCGTGCTGGTGCAGGTCACCAAGGATCCGGTCGGCCAGAAGGGCGCCCGGCTCACGAGCCAGATCTCCCTGCCCGGCCGCTTCCTCGTCTTCGTTCCCGACGGATCCATGACCGGCATCAGCCGCAAGCTGCCCGACAACGAGCGGAGCCGGTTGAAGAAGGTGCTCAAGCGGGTCATGCCCGAGGACGCCGGCGTGATCGTCCGCACGGCTGCGGAGGGAGCTCCGGACGAGGCACTCGAGGCTGATGTTGAGCGACTGAAGGCCCAGTGGGCGGACATCTCGGCTGCTGCGGCATCGGCCAATCCGCCGGAACTGCTCTACAGCGAGCCGGACCTTGCGATCAAGGTCGTCCGTGACATCTTCAACGAGGACGTCACGAGCCTGATCGTCTCGGGGGATTCCGCCTGGACGGCGCTCAGTGCCTACATCGGGTCGATCGCGCCGGATCTCGCCGATCGCCTCAGGCACTGGGTCGAGCCCAAGGACGTCTTCGCTTCCTACCGCGTCGACGAGCAGCTGATGAAGGCCCTCGATCGCAAGGTGCATCTGCCCTCGGGCGGTTCCCTGGTGATCGATCGCACCGAGGCCATGACCGTCGTCGACGTGAACACCGGCAAGTTCACCGGACAGGGCGGCAACCTCGAGCAGACCGTGACACGCAACAACCTCGAGGCTGCCGAGGAGATCGTGCGGCAGCTGCGCCTGCGTGACATCGGCGGCATCATCGTCGTGGACTTCATCGACATGGTTCTGGAGAGCAACCGCGACCTCGTGCTTCGCCGTCTGGTCGAGTGCCTGGGCCGTGACCGCACGAAGCACCAGGTGGCCGAGGTGACGTCGCTGGGACTTGTCCAGATGACGCGCAAGCGCATCGGGTCCGGGCTGCTGGAGTCCTTCTCCGAGACATGCGACCACTGCAACGGCCGGGGCATCCGGGTGTCGCTCACGGCGGATCACGTCCACGAGTCACCCAAGGGCCGCAAGCCCGCCGGTTTCGTGGACCCGGCTGAGGCCGCGGCCCGGGCCCTCGCGGCGGCCGAGCAGGAGGAGGCGGCGGAGGCCGAGCCTGAGGTGGTGGCGGAGGCCGAGCCTGAGGTGGTGGCGGAGGCCGATCCTGAGGTGGCCGAGGAGCCCGCGGTGGGGGCGGTTTGACCCTCCCTCAGCCCGTTCCGTACTCTTAGCCCTTGTGCCTGGGGCCATTGCCCGGGCGCATCCCAGACGACAGGAGTCAGTGGTGTACGCCATCGTTCGCGCCGGCGGCCGGCAGGAGAAGGTCGCAGTGGGCGACGTCGTGGTGCTCGACCGGCAGCAGGGTGAGCCGGGGGCCAGCCTCGACCTTCCCGTCCTGCTCCTCGTCGACGGCACTGCCGTGACCTCGGATCCGGCCGTGCTGGCCAAGGCCTCGGTCACGGCCGAGATCGTCGACCACCGTCGAGGGCCCAAGATCGACATCCTGAAGTACAAGAACAAGACCGGCTACCGCCGCCGCCAGGGGCACCGTCAGGACCTCACCGCGGTCAAGGTCACCGACATCACCCCCGGGAAGTGACGCACCATGGCTCATAAGAAGGGCGCCTCCAGCACCCGCAACGGACGCGACTCCAACGCCCAGCGCCTGGGCGTGAAGCGCTTCGGCGGCCAGAAGGTCAACGCCGGCGAGATCCTCGTGCGCCAGCGTGGCACGCACTTCCACCCCGGTGACAACGTCGGCCGGGGCGGCGACGACACCCTGTACGCCCTCGCGGCCGGCGCGGTGCAGTTCGGCACGCATCGCGGTCGCCGCGTCGTGAACATCGTCACCGAGTAGTCCCACGTTCCCCGGGAGGGGGGTGAGCCATCCGGCTCACCCCCCTCCTGTTCTGTCGAGTGGTGAGTTGTGTGCGTGACACGCTGGCGTGTCGCGCACACAACTCACCACTCGACACTGCAGGGGGGACCAGGGCGACCTGAGAGGATTGCGTCATGGCCACCTTCGTCGACCGTGTCGTCCTGCATGCGCAGGGCGGCGACGGAGGACACGGATGCGCCTCCATCCTGCGTGAGAAGTTCAAGCCCCTCGGCGGTCCCGACGGTGGCAATGGCGGTCGGGGCGGTGACGTGGTCGCGGTCGTCGACCCGGGCGTCACCACGCTGCTGGAGTTCCACCACGGGCCGCATCGACGAGCCGGGAGCGGCCGGCCCGGTCAGGGCGGACACCGCAACGGTGCCGAAGCGGAGGACATCGTCCTGCGCGTGCCGAGCGGCACGGTCGTGACCACGCTCGACGGAGAGGTGCTCGCCGACCTGGTCGCACCGGGCGCGACATACGTCATCGCCCAGGGGGGACGAGGCGGGCTCGGCAACGCGGCGCTGGCGTCCCCACGCCGCAAGGCCCCGGGCTTCGCCCTGCTCGGCGAACCGGGTGAGCACCGCGACGTCGTCCTCGAGCTCAAGACGGTCGCCGATGTCGCACTCGTCGGGTTTCCCAGTGCGGGCAAGTCGAGCGTTGTGGCCGCGATGTCGGCTGCGCGCCCCAAGATCGCCGACTACCCCTTCACCACACTCGTGCCGAACCTCGGCGTGGTGACGGCCGGCGACGTCGTGTTCACGGTCGCCGATGTTCCGGGTCTCATTCCCGGTGCGAGCGAGGGCAAGGGCCTCGGTCTTGAGTTCCTGCGTCATGTGGAGCGCTGCAGTGTGCTCGTGCACGTTCTCGACTGCGCCACGATGGAGCCGGGTCGGGATCCCATCGACGACCTCGCCGTCATCGAGCGGGAGCTCGAGCAGTACGGCGGGCTGGCCGAGCGGCCACGGCTCGTCGCCCTGAACAAGATCGACGTGCCTGATGGCCGTGTGCTCGCCGAGCTCGTCAGGCCCGTGCTGGAGGAGCGCGGGTACCGCGTATTCGAGATCTCCGCCGCGACCCATGAAGGGCTGCGTCCGCTGTCCTTCGCGATGGCCGATCTCGTCCTCGCCGCCCGTCGCGAGGCCGCGCCTGAGGAACGTGAGCGGATCATCCTGACGCCGAAGGCCGTCGACGACTCCGGCTTCACGGTCACGGCGGAGGTCGACGGCTACCGCGTCCGCGGTGTGCGACCGGAGCGGTGGGTGCGGCAGACGGACTTCAGCAACGACGAGGCCGTCGGCTACCTCGCTGACCGGCTGGCCCGACTCGGCGTGGAGGATCGCCTGATCGAGGTCGGCGCCCGCCCCGGGTGCACCGTCATGATCGGTCCGGACGACAACGCGGTCGTCTTCGACTGGTACCCCACGATCGCGGCCGGAGACGGGGCTCATGCGAGCCCTCGTGGCACGGATGTTCGCCTCGATGCGCGACTGGAGGAGCTGCCGGGAGGTGGATCGTGACGAGGTCCCGTGCTGTCGATGATCGGCGACGCGCCATCGCCGATGCCCAGCGCGTTGTCGTCAAGGTGGGTTCGTCGTCGCTGACGAAGGCCGGGGGAGGGCTCGACGCCGACCGCATCGACGTCCTCGTGCGGCACATCAGCGCACGCGTCGCGCGGGGCCACCAGGTCGTGCTGGTGAGCAGCGGTGCTATCGCCAGTGGCCTTCCCTCGCTCGGGCTCACACGGCGGCCGCGCGACCTCGCCACCCAGCAGGCCGCCGCGTCCGTGGGTCAGGGGCTGCTCCTGGCGCACTACAGTGCGGCCTTCGCCGAGCACGGGCTCACCGTCGGTCAGGTCCTGGTCACGGCCGACGACGTCATCCGACGTGCCCACTACCGCAATGCCCAGCGGACGCTCTTCCGCCTGCTAGACCTCGGCGTCGTGCCTATCGTCAATGAGAACGACACCGTGGCCACGGACGAGATCAGGTTCGGCGACAACGATCGCCTAGCGGCGCTCGTCGCGCATGTCGTGCAGGCGGATGCACTGATCCTGCTGTCGGATGTCGACGGCCTGTACGACGGTCCTCCCTCCTCGCCCGGTTCTCGCCTGATCCCCGACGTCCGTCATGCCGGGGACCTCGAGGGGGTTCGCATCGGAGGGGTCGGTTCAGCGGGTGTGGGCCTCGGCGGCATGAGCACCAAGGTCGAGGCCGCGGGCATCGCCACCTCGGCCGGAGTGCCCGTGCTGCTGACGTCGGCAGCCCTCGTCGATCGCGCGCTCGGTGATGCCGAGGTCGGCACGGTCTTCCATCCCACCGGACAGCGCACGTCGACCCGCCTGCTGTGGCTCGAGCACGCAACGGCCCCCCAGGGTCGCCTGCGGCTCGACGCGGGAGCCGTCAAGGCGGTCGTCAAGGACCGCAAGTCGCTGCTCCCCGCGGGCATCACGCATGTTGAAGGCGCATTCAATGCCGGTGACCCGGTCGAGCTTCTCGACGAAAACGGCAACACCGTGGCCCGCGGTCTGGTCAACTTTGATGCGAAGGAGCTTCCCGGGCTGCTCGGTCGCTCGACGCGAGACCTGGCACGGGAGCTGGGACCTGAGTATGAGCGCGAGGTCGTCCATCGGGACGACATCGTGGTGATGAGGCACTGACGCGTGATCCGACGGGAGGAGGTGCCGTGGAGTCCCCTGAGTCACGTCACCTGCATGCCGTGCAGGAGGAGTCGACCACCTCGGGAGACATGTGGCACATCACCCTCACCGTGGCAGGACGCAGTGTCAGCGACTTCGAGGTCAAGGCTGCTCTGGAGCGCCTGAGCCACGAGCATCCCTTCCTTCTGTCGGGCCGCTACACGGCCGATCGCGCCGAGGTGCGCTACTGGGAGGAGGCGCCCGACGTCTCGACGGCCCTGCGCATGGCCATCCTGCTGTGGGACGAGCACATCGTCTCCGCACAGCTGCCGCCCTGGCGCGTGGTCGGGGTCGAGGTGGTCGACCGGGAGACCTTCCACCGGCGCGGTCGGTACATCCATGAGCAGCCGGGCCTCGTCGCGGCCGGGCGGGTGATCCCCTTCTGAGGCACCGGCTCTGACGCGCACCATGCTCGGTATCGTCACCCCCATGACGATCACCCCTGTCGCGACGCAGGATGAGCGCGCACGTGTGCGGCAGACGGCCCTCCGCGCTCGGGAGGCGGCGGTCGCCCTTCGGTCGCTCACCCGCAACGAGAAGGACGCCGCCCTGCTCGCGATGGCGGATGCCCTCGACGCGGGGGTCGACGGCATTGTCACGGCCAACGCCCAGGACGTTGTCCGGGCGCGCGAGGCCGGTACCTCTGACGCCATCGTCGATCGACTGACGCTGACCCCGTCTCGACTGGCCGCCATCGCCGACGCCCTGCGCGATGTTGCCGGGCTGCCCGATCCGGTCGGTGAGGTCGTGCGGGGCTACACGCTGCCCAACGGCCTCCAGGTGAGGCAGCTGCGGGTCCCGCTGGGCGTCGTCGGCATGATCTATGAGGCGCGGCCGAATGTCACCGTCGATGCGGCGGGGCTGTGCCTGAAGAGCGGCAACGCGGCGCTCCTGCGCGGGTCGTCGTCGGCAGCAGCGAGCAACGCCGCCTTGGTCGACGTGATGCGAGAGGCCCTGAAGCTCGCCGGGCTGCCGGCCGATGCCGTGCAGCTGGTTCCGGGCGACAGCCATGAGTCGGTCGATCACCTCATGAAGGCGCGCGGCCTGGTCGATGTCCTGATTCCGCGCGGTGGCGAGAGCCTGATCCGCAATGTCGTCGAGAACTCCGTCGTACCCGTCATCGAGACCGGCGTGGGCAACTGCCACGTGTATGTCGACAAGGATGCCGATATCGACAAGGCGGTGGCGATCCTGCTGAACAGCAAGGCGCAGCGGGTCAGCGTCTGCAATGCCGCGGAGACCGTCCTCGTGCACCGGGAAATCGCCGATGCCTTCCTGCCGCGGGCCCTGGATGCCCTGCGCGAGGCGGGCGTCACTATCCATGGCGATGACCGCTTCGCCCTCCATGCGACAGGCTCCGGCCTCGCATTCGCGCCCGTGACGGACGATGACTGGGCAGCGGAGTACTACTCCCTCGACATCGCCGCGGGCATCGTCGACTCCCTCGACGACGCACTCGACCACATCCGACGCTGGTCCAGTGGCCACACGGAGGCCATCGTGAGCGACAGCCAGGCGGCCATCCAGCGCTTCATCGCCGGTGTCGACTCGGCGGCGGTGATGGTCAATGCATCGACGCGTTTCACCGACGGTGGGGAGTTCGGCTTCGGCGCCGAGATCGGCATCTCCACCCAAAAGCTGCATGCGCGTGGGCCGATGGGCCTGACCGAGCTCACCACCACCACGTACGTGGTCACGGGAGACGGCCACATCCGCACGTGAGGAGCGGGCCCGACTACAGTGGAGGCCGACCGCCCCGAATCACCCGCATGTCCGACCCGGAGGATCCATGAGCATCGTGAACACCGCGCTCGTCCTGGCCAGCGAGGGTGCCGAGGGCGCCAGTGGCCCGAGCCCCTACCTGTTCGGTGGCGTGGCACTCGGGATCCTCATTCTGCTGTTGATCATCACCCTGATGATCAAGGTCGGTGACTGACCGCCAGGTGCGAGCTCCGGTGACCGGCCTTCGCATCGGGATCATGGGTGGGTCGTTCGACCCGATCCACCTCGGTCACCTCGTCGCAGCCTCAGAGGTCGCCCATCGGTTCGGCCTCGACGAGATCGTCTTCAGTCCTACCGGTGAGGCGTACCACAAGCCGGCCGATGACCGTGCTCCTGCCGAGGCTCGCTACCTGATGACGGTGGTGGCGACTGCGGCCGATCCGCGCTTCCGGGTGACCCGAGTCGACATCGATCGCCCGGGCCCGACCTACACCGTCGACACCCTCCGGGATCTTCGGGCCCAGGCCGAGGCTGAGCGGCCCGGCCAGGCGATCGAGTGGTTCTTCATCACCGGCGCCGACGCCCTCGCCGAGATCCTCCAGTGGCGGGATGCCGAGGAGATCTTCGAGCACGCTCATCTGATCGGCGTCACGCGGCCCGGCCACGACCTCGCCGACCCGGGGCTGCCGCACGCCCGGGTCTCGCTGCTGGAGATCCCGGCACTGTCGATCTCCTCGACGGATGTGCGCGCACGCGTGCGGTCGGGTGCCCCGATCCGCTACCTCGTGCCGTCCGGTGTCGCCCACCTCATCGCCAAGCACGAGCTGTACGGCTCTCGGGCCGATCACCGTCCGCGCGGCGTGTGAGACGCTGCTCCCTACCTGCCGATCCATCGTGAGGATGTCTTCGTGACCGCTGCACCCGAATCACTCGAGCTCGCCGTCGCTGCAGCGCAGGCGGCATCGGACAAGCTGGCATCGGACATCGTCGCCCTCGATGTCAGCGAGCAGCTTGTCATCACGGACGTCTTCGTGCTGTGCTCGGCCGCGAACGAACGTCAGGTGCGCTCGATCGTCGATGCCATCGAGGAGCGCCTGCACGGCCTGGGGTCCAAGCCGCTGCGCCGGGAGGGGGAGGCCGAGGGGCGCTGGGTGCTCCTGGACTTCGGCGACATCGTCGTCCACGTGCAGCTTGCGGAGGAGCGCATCCACTACGCCATCGAGCGACTGTGGAAGGACTGCCCGATGATCGAGCTGCCGGATTCGGTCACCAGCGGCCAGACGTCGGGCGACACCGCCGGATGAGGCCCCGGCGGATCGTGCTGTGGCGGCACGGGCGCACCGAGTGGAATGCCCAGCAGCGATTCCAGGGGCAGTCCGACGTACCGCTCGATGAGGTGGGGCGCCAGCAGGCTCTGCAGGCGGCGCGCGTCCTCGCCGACCTGCCCCCGGACCGGATCATCACGTCGGACCTGTCACGGGCCCGGGAGACCGCCGAGGTGCTGGCCGGGCTCACCGGGCTGACGGTGGTCGGTGACGAGCGGCTGAGGGAGACCTTCGCGGGAATCTGGCAGGGCCTGACGCGGGCGGAGCTGGAGGCGCGCCACGGCGAGGATCTTGCCAACTGGGCTGCTGGCTCGAACGTGCGGCCGGGCGGTGGGGAGACGCGGGTGGAGGTCGCCGACCGCATGGTGGCGGGCATCACCGATGCGCTGCGCGACCTGCCGGCCGGGCAGACGCTGGTCGTCGCTACGCATGGCGGGTCGGCACGCGCCGCCACCGGTGCGCTGCTCGGGCTGCCGCATGAGCACTGGGCGGCCCTCGGAGTGCTCTCCAACTGCGCCTGGTCGGTGCTCGTGGAGAACGTGCCTCGGCCGGGCGAGGTGCGCCATGGTCCGCCCTGGCGGCTCCAGGAGTACAACGCCGGATCACTGCCCGCAGTCGCCCTCGCCGACGACCGCTGACGCCGGTGGGTGACTGGATCCGGGCTCCCGGCCATCGTGTATCGTTCTGACTCCCGTACGGGGCTGTAGCGCAGCTGGTAGCGCACCTCCATGGCATGGAGGGGGTCAGGGGTTCGAGTCCCCTCAGCTCCACAGATTTCCTCCGCTTACCGGGTCAATTCCGCAGAATTGACCCGGTTTCGCGTCGGGGATGCCGATCTCGTCCGCTCAAACACACCATGATGACGCTGTGACGGCGCCGCGACCTGCTGCAGCGTGAGTCGATGACCTCCGTTCAGCGACGTGTGACCCTGACGATCGCCGTGATCGTCGGCCTGACGCTGCTGGTCACCACCGGGCTCACCTTCCTCGTCGAGCCCATGGCCGTGGACCTCTCACTCTCCGACGCCGCCGTCGAGCGGGCCCTCGTCGCGCCGACGATCGCCTCCCTGCTGGTGGTGTTCGTCGCCGGACGGGCAGGCGACCGCATCGGCCAGCGCCGGACGATCATCGTGGCGGGTGCTGTCTTCACGCTCGGCGCGGTGGTGCTCGCCACGGCCCAGGCCGAGCCCGGCGTCAACATCGGCCTGGCGCTGTGCGGGGCCGGTGCGATCGTCATCCAGGTCGTGGCACTGAGCCTGCTCCAGCACACGGCTCCCGACGGTCGGGCCCATGTCGCGGCCTTCACCACCTTCGGAATGGTCTTCCCGATCGCCTTCCTCGTGCTGCCGATCGTGACCGCGCTGATGCTCGCAGACGTGGACTGGAGGTGGGTTCCGGTGACCTGGGCCGTCGCCGGTGTCGTCGTGATCGTCATGGCCAGGCTCCTGCTCGAACGCAGTGAGCGCCTTGGTGCCTCGGGTGAGTGGGCGAGCCCGATCCTCGCCGGTGTCGCTCTCATGGCCGGCACGCGCGCGCTGGACGAACTGGACGCAAACCCTGCCGACATGCGGACGATCGTCATCGGCGGCGTGGTGTGCGTCGTGGCCTCCGTGGCATGCCTCGTGGTGATGCGCACGGCGGCCAATCCCGGCTTCTCCCTGCGCCCGATCCTCGGGGCGATGATGCTCCCGCTGATGATCGGCGTCGCCCTGGTGACCCTGATCCAGATCCTCACCTACGTTTCCATCGCCATGGAGTACCTCTACGAGATGACGTCATTCGAGGCCTCGCTCGCCATCGCCCCGGCCCAGCTCGGCGCGATCCTCGGAGCCAAGGTCGTGGCCGGCCGCCTGACCGAGCGGTGGGGCGTGGGGCTGTCCGGCCGTGGTCTGCTCCTGGCCACGGGCCTGGTCATGCTCATGCTGGTGTTCATGGAGCCGGCCACTCCCGCGTGGTACCTCGTCCTCGTATCGACCCTGTTCAGTCTGACCGGCATGGCCGCCCTCACTGTGCTGAACCTTGACATCATGGGGCGGGCACCAGCGGGCAGCACCGGAGCCGTCTCCGCATTCCGCACTGCCGCGAGCTCGGTGGGCTCCGCCGTGAGCATGGCGGTGCTCGGCGCCGTCGTCCTGTCGAGTGTGTCGATATCCCAGGGCGTCTCCGACGTAGACGAAGCCGAGCTCGTGGAGCTGGCGGCAGCCCTTCGACTCGATGGCCTGATCGGCTTCGTCATCGCCGTCGTCGGATGGGCGATCCTCGAGGTGGCTGCGCGGAGGCATCGGTCGTCGATCGCGGCCGGCAGTCATGGAGTCGTCACCTGACCGGTGGGCATGGGCTCTGGGATAGCCTGCCGGGATGAGGCCGCCACTGCTGCGAGTCCGAGGCACCGACCGGCTCATCGACACGACCCTGGTGATGGGTGTGGTCAACGCGAGCCCGGAGTCCTTCTCCGACGCAGGTCGGTTCTCCACGCTGGAGTCGCGCCTCGAGCTGGCCGCCTCCCTCGTGGAGTCGGGCGCGGACGTGCTCGACGTCGGTGGCCAGTCCGCGATCACCGGCGTGCCGGAGATCGATGCCGATCTGGAGATCGAGCGGGTCGTGCCGATCGTCGAGTGGATCCACTCCACGTACCCGCAGGTGCTCGTGAGCGTCGACACGTACAAGCCGCGGGTGGTCGAGGCGTCCCTGTCGGCCGGCGCCGACATCATCAACGACGTCAGCGGCCTGCTGTACCCGGAGGTGGCGGGCATGTGTGCGCGCACCGGTGCAGCCCTCGTGGTGATGCACACGGCTGCACCGCCGAAGGTACGCAGGCAGGAGGCGGACCTCTACGGAGACATCGCGCGCGAGGTGTGCGACTTCCTGACGCAGAAGGCGGATGAGGCCGTGGCGCTCGGGGTGCCGAGGGAGTCGGTCATCCTCGATCCCGGTCCGGACTTCGCCAAGACGCCGCACCAGACCCTGACGCTGCTGCGTGGGATCGACGGGGTGCGCGCTCTCGGCCGACCCCTGCTGCTGGCCCTGTCGCGCAAGGACTTCCTCGGTGCCATCACGGGTCGGTCACCCCGCTCTCGGGGTGCCGCCACGGATGCCGCGATCGCGCATTTCGCCGCGGTTCCCGGCGGGATCGTGCGCGTGCACGACGTGGCGGCCGCGGTCGACGTGATCGCGACAGTCGAGGCCCTCAACGGGCTGCGCGACATCGCGGTCGACTATGTGCTTCCAGACGAGATTCGGCATGAGCCGCCACGTGCCTGACGCCGGCGACCCTTGGACGACCTCGGCTGCCGACTGGCCACTGGAGCGGCTGCTCGAGCTCAAGGGTGCTGACCGCATCGCCGTGGTGATCCCGGCGCGCAATGAGGAGCACAGCATCGGCGACGTCGTGCGGTCGATTCTCGATGAGCTCCAGCCCCTCGTGGATGAGGTCGTCGTCATGGACTCGCTTTCCTCCGACGACACTGCGCGAGTCGCGAGGGACGCAGGTGCGCGCGTCTGCTCGGTGGCCGACGTTCGACCTGACCTCGGCATCCGGGCAGGCAAGGGCGAAGCACTCTGGAAATCGCAGTTCGTCACGAGCGCCGACGTGCGGGCATTCATCGATGCTGATCTGACGGAGTGGGGGCCGCACTTCGTGCGCGGGGTCGTTGGCCCCTTGCTCGCTGACCCGCAGGTGCAGCTGTGCCGAGGCTTCTACGATCGCGTCCTCGATGTTGACGGCGTCGTCACGCTGGAAGGTGGTCGCGTCACCGAACTCGTTGCGCGACCGTGGCTGGCACTGTTCAGGCCAGAACTGTGCGGCGTGGTGCAGCCGCTGGCGGGTGAGTGGGCCATTCGCTCAAGCATGCTCCGGGCGCTCTCGATCCCCGTCGGCTACGGAGTCGAGATCTCGACCCTCCTCGACGTCCATGCCCGCGGCGGCATCGGGGCGATCGCACAGGTGGACCTCGGTCGGCGTGCCCACCGGCACCAGAACATCCACGATCTCGGTGCCATGGCCGTCGAGATCCTCGCTGTGGCCGACCGGCGACGCGCCACGCCATCGGATCCGCAGTCGGATGTCCTTCTGCGCACCATGCGCGAGGACCGGGAGTGGGTCGCACGGGTCATCAGCACCGCCGAGCGGCCTCCGTTCGACACCGTGGCCTAGCGGCTCAGGGGTGTCGTCGTGAGGCGTCAGGGGTGGGGCTCGGCCTCCACCGGGGGCCCGCTGCGCGTGCCGAGCCACGAGCCGATCAGCACGAGCGGGAATCCGATCGCGATCCCCAGGGTGAGCGGCTCCTTGAGCACGAGCACGCCGAGGACGACGGCGACGGCCGGGTTGATGTAGGTGATCACTTGGGCCCGTGGTGCACCGACCTCTGTGATGAGTGCGAAGAGCATCACGAATGCCACGGCCGTGCACAGCAGCCCCAGGACGATCAGTGACACCCACGCCGATGTCGGCACGGGCTCGCTCGGCCAGCCGAGGACGCCGAAGGGCAGGTAGATGATCGTGTTGATCGCAAGTGCGGCGGCGATGACGGGCAGGTTCGGGACGTCGCTCAGTCTCTTCTCGATGACGATCGGCCCCAGCGCGTACCCGAGCACGGTGATGGCGAGCGCGGCGACCGCCAGTGCGGTGCTGCCCGACACGTCCAGGCCCACGAGCAGCGCGACGCCGAGGAAGCCGACGCCGAGGCCGACCATGCGCCGCCGGGTGATGTGCGCGTCAAGGCCGAATCGGTTGGCGAGGATCGTGCCGACGATCGGGACGGAGGCGATGAGAAGGGCGGCGAGCGAGCTGGAGATCCGCTGCTCGGCCCAGGAGAGGGCCAGGAGCGTGAACGTGAGCTCGACGAGGGCGAAGACCACGACCCACCGCCAGTGGCCCCTCAGCAGACCGAACTGGCGGCGCACCAGGACGATCGGGACGAGGACGGCGGCACCCAGGGCCACGCGTGCAAAGACGACGAAACCCGGGTCGACGTACTCGACGGCGACCTTGATCAGCAGGTAGGGGGTGCCCCAGATGATGCCGAGGGTGACGAACAGGACGAGGCCGCGTCGAGACATGATGATGCACGCTAGTCGGCCGATCCCGCCCGAGGTCCGGCGCCCTCGCCCTACCATCGCGGTGAGCAGTGCCCTGGGAGGTGGTCCGTGTCGACGCCACCACCATCGCCGTCCCGATCGACACGGCGTCCGCCGCGTCACCGTCGCTCGCGGCTCGTCCCACGGGTCGTTGCCCTCGTGGTCGTCCTCGCCGCGGCGGTCGTCGGATGGGTGGCCTGGGGACTGATCGCGAGCCCTGAACAGTCCGCATCCCCGGTCTCCGCGGGAGTCGCCGCGGGGGAGCCGGTTGCGTCACCCTCCGGTGCGTCTGCGTCTTCCGCCCCTTCGGCCGACCTCCCGGCGCTCGAACCCGTGGGTGCCGACTCTGCGCCGGGCGGACTGGCGGTGCGGGAGGTGGTGCCGACGGACGGCGCGATGGTCGGGGGAGAGGCGGTGGTGCTGCAGGGTGAGGGATTCACCGGCGGTCTCATCGTCCGCTTCGGAGCGCGCGATGCGTCGGAGGTGCAGGTCCTCAGCCCTCAGACCGCTCGCGTGACGCTTCCACCGGGGGCTCCCGGACCCGTTGACGTCGAGGTGGTGAATCGCGACGGCACTACGGCACGACTGGACGATGCCCTGATGTACGTCGACCGTCCGCCGCGCGTGGTGATGGCCGTCCGGCCCGTGCTGGGATCCACCGCCGGCGGCACGGCACTGACCATCGTGGGCACGGGATTCGCGCCGGGGGCGAAGGTGGTGGTCGGCGGCGAGCGCGCCCGGCAGGTGGAGGTGCTCGACAGCACCCGCATCACAGCCCTGAGTCCTTCGCACGAGGAAGGTGTCGTCGACATCGTCGTGCGCAATCCCGGAATGCCCGCGGCAATCCTTGTGCAGGGGTACGAGTACCGGCCCGCACCGACCATTGCCGGGGTGGTGCCCGAGGAGATTCCTGAGTTCGGAGACGTGCCGATCGTCGTCTCCGGGACCGGGTTCGAGTCGGGCGCGCTCGTCACGCTCAACGGCCTTCCCGCCACGGATGTGCAGGTGGTCAGTGCGACCCGCCTGACGGCGGTGGCACCGCGAGGCCTGCTGGGCCCGGCGGTGCTGATCGTCGTCAATCCGGACCAGCCGGCCGCCGTCCTGGCCGATGCGGTGCGCTATGTGCCGGCTGCTGCGCCGATGCCCTCGTCGCCGACGGCCCCGTCGTCGGGGTCCCCTCCTGCCGTCGCAACGCCCGTGCCACCAGGGGTGTCGAGTCCCGCTGGGTAGGGTTGGTCGGCACCCGGGGGTCACGACCACGGTGACCACGGCAGTCAGACCACAGGAATTCGAGGGAGCACGGTGACGACGACGGATGCCCAGGATCCGCGTGACGGCTATGACGTCATGGCGATCCAGGAGACGTGGCTGCCGGTCTGGGACGAGATCGCGCCGTTCCGCTCGGGTCGCCCGGATGACCCCCGGCCCCGCAAGTACGTCCTTGACATGTTCCCCTATCCGTCGGGCGACCTCCACATGGGTCACGCTGAGGCCTACGCCCTGGGCGACGTCATCGCGCGGTACTGGGTGCAGCGCGGCTTCAATGTCATGCATCCCATCGGCTGGGACGCGTTCGGCCTGCCGGCGGAGAATGCGGCCATCAAGAACGGTGAGGATCCCGTCCGCTGGACGTACGAGAACATCGCGCAGCAGAAGGCGTCGATGCGCAGGTACGCCTGCTCGTTCGACTGGGATCGGGTGTTCAACACGTGCGATCCGGACTACTACCGCTGGAACCAGTGGTTCTTCCTGCAGATGTACCAGCGCGGCCTGGCCTATCGCAAGGACAGCAACGTCAACTGGTGCCCGCAGTGCCAGACCGTGCTTGCCAATGAGCAGGTTGTCGCAGGACTGTGCGAGCGCTGCGACACGGCGGTCACGAAGAAGAAGCTGACGCAGTGGTATCTGCGCATCACCGACTACGCCGACCGCCTCCTGGACGACATGGAGCAGCTCGAGGGCAAGTGGCCGGAGAAGGTGCTGCTCATGCAGCGCAACTGGATCGGCCGCTCGACGGGCGCCGAGGTCCAGTTCGCCATCGAGGGCCGTGACGAGCCTGTCACGGTCTACACGACCCGACCCGACACCCTCTACGGTGCGACCTTCTTCGTCGTGGCCGCCGACTCCGACCTTGCGGCCGAGCTTGCGGCGGGAACACCGGCAGAGGGGGAGTTCGCGGCCTACCTCGAGCGGGTGAAGCAGAGCTCGGAGATGGAGCGCCTGGACTCCTCGCGCGACAAGACGGGCGTCTTCCTGCACCGCTATGCCGTGAATCCCGTCAATGGCGAGCGCATTCCCGTGTGGGCTTCGGACTACGTGCTGTCCGACTACGGCACCGGCGCGATCATGGCGGTGCCCGCGCACGACCAGCGTGATCTCGACTTCGCCCTCGCCTTCGATCTGCCGGTGCGTATCGTCGTCGAATCGGACGAGGATCCCCGCGAGACACGCATCGCCACGGCGGACGACGGCCCGCACGTCAACTCAGGGCCACTCGACGGACTCGACAAGGCGACGGCGATCGCCCGGATCATCGACATCCTCGCCGAGCGCGGCACTGGTGAGGCGGCCGTCAACTACCGACTGCGCGACTGGCTGATCTCGCGCCAGCGCTACTGGGGCACACCCATTCCGATCATCCACTGCCCCGCCTGTGGCGAGGTTCCGGTGCCGGACGACCAGCTGCCCGTGGTGCTCCCTCCCGCCGAGGGGCTGGAGCTCAAGCCCAAGGGGACGTCGCCGCTGGGCGGGGCCACTGACTGGGTCAACACCGCGTGCCCGTCGTGCGGAGGGCCGGCGCAGCGTGACACCGACACGATGGACACGTTCGTCGACTCGTCGTGGTACTACCTGCGCTACGCCGATCCGCGCAACGAGCAGCAGGCCTTCGACCCCGAGATCGTGCGCGAATGGCTGCCCGTCGATCAGTACGTCGGTGGCGTCACTCACGCGATCCTGCACCTGCTGTACTCGCGCTTCTTCACCAAGGTCCTGCACGACATGGGCCTGCTCGACTTCACCGAGCCCTTCACGCGTCTGCTGAACCAGGGCATGGTCGTCATGGACGGCTCCGCCATGAGCAAGTCGCGTGGCAACCTCGTGCGACTCTCGGACGAGCTGGCCGAGAACGGCGTCGATGCAATCCGACTCACGATGGTCTTCGCCGGGCCGCCCGAGGACGACATCGACTGGGCCGATGTGTCACCGTCCGGCTCCCGCAAGTTCCTCGCGCGTGCGTGGCGCCTGTCCGGTGACGTGACGAGCGCACCCGGGGTCGATCCTTCAACGGGTGATCTCGAGCTGCGCAAGGCGACCCATCGCGCCCTGCACGATGCCGCGGTGGCCGTCGAGTCGTTCAGGTTCAACGTCGCGGTCGCCCGGACGATGGAGCTCGTCAACGCCACCCGCAAGGCGATCGACTCGGGCTGCGGTGCGGGGGATCCGGCGGTGCGAGAGGCGGTGGAGGCTGTCGCGATCATGCTGTCGCTCGTGGCGCCGTACACGGCCGAGGACATGTGGTCGCGACTGGGCCATGAGCCGACCGTCTTCCTGGCGGGCTGGCCCGCGGTCGATCCGGCCCTCCTGGTCGAGGACACCGTGACCTGCGTGGTGCAGGTGGCGGGCAAGGTGCGTGATCGGCTCGAGGTCGCACCAGGCATCGGTGATGACGAGCTGCGCGCCCTCGCGTTGGCCTCGCCGGGTGCGGTGAAGGCGCTCGACGGCGCGGAGATCCGCACTGTTGTCGTACGCGCACCCCGACTCGTCAACATCGTCCCGGTCTGAGCAGACCAGCGCGTCGTCATGCTTGAGGTGGCGCCTGACGATGCCCGTCGGGTCGCGCTGTGGTCGGTGGGCCTGCTGTCGTCACAGCCCACGCCAGCACAGGCCAGGTCCGCCTCAGTGGAGCGTCAGGAGCAGATGGTCCTGGGCCTGCTGGACCGACTGGGGGCCGTGCAGCTCGACACCATCTCCGTCCTCGCGCGATCCCATGAGCTCGTCGCCTACGCCCGCCTCGGAGGTGTGCGCCGCCGGGCGGTCGAACAGGCCTACTGGGGAGGTGAGGCCTTCGAGTACTGGTCGCATGCGGCGTGCATCCTCCCCGTCGAGTCGTGGCCGCTCTTCGCCTTTCGCCGCCGCCACTATCGCGCCAAGGGCGAGCGCTGGCATGGCCGCCCGCGGCAGGACCTGCGGGCACTGAAGGACCGCATCCGGCGGGATGGCCCGGTCACGACGTCGGATGTGGGAGGGGCCAAGCGCGGCGGTGACTGGTGGGAGTGGTCGGACTCGAAGATCGCCCTGGAGTCGCTGCTCGATCTGGGCGAGCTGGTGGTGAGCCGACGTGTCGGTTGGCGCCGCCAGTACGACCTCCCGGAACGGGTGGTGCCCTCCGAGCTGCTCCACGACGACCTCACCGACGACATGTGCGCGTCCGCACTCGTCGAGGCGGGAGCCAGACTGATGGGCATCGGCACCGCCGCCGAGATCGCCGACGTGCATCGTCTGCCGACCTCAGCGGTGAAGGCGCATGCGGAGTCGGCAGGTCTGGTGCCCGTCCGGGTAGGCGGCTGGGGTGCGGCGTGGGCGCATCCGCGGGCGCTCTCGTGGCTCGACGGCCGGTCGCGCGACCGGCATCGCACGACGATGCTGTCTCCGTTCGACCCGCTGGTGTGGCATCGCGACCGCGTCGAGCGGATCTTCGGCATGCGCCATCGGATCGAGGCCTACACCCCGGCTCCGCAGCGTGAGCACGGGTACTTCGCGATGCCCGTCCTGCATCGGGGTCGACTCATCGCCCGCGTCGATCCCAGACGAGACGGGTCCGTGCTGCGCGCCCAGCGCATCACCCTGGAGTCGACCTCGGACGATGCCGTCGTGGGCACGGCCCGAGCCCTGGCGGAGGCCGCTTCGTGGGTTGGCTCCGCTTCGGTCGCGATCGGCGAGGTCCGTCCGGCGCGAGCGGCACGTGCGCTGCGGTCTGCTCTGCGCGAGACGTCGTCCGCCGACATCATCGGGTGAGCCTTCGCGGGTAGGGTGCAAGTCATGCCAACGCCTCGCGTGGCCGTCATCACGGACTCCACGTCGTATCTGCCACCTGGGTGGGCGGCCGAGTATGGCATCGACGTCGTGCCCGTCCAGGTGATCGTGGCGGGCCAGCCCTATGACGAGACCGACGACGACCAGGCGCAGCAGGTGGCGGATGCTCTGCGGGACTGGCAGCCGGTCACGACGAGTCGCCCCTCGCCGGCGCGCTTCCTGGAGTCGTACCGACGGGCCGCGGACGCAGGTGCTGAGTCGATCGTCGTCGCGACGCTGTCCTCGGCGATGTCCGCAACGCATGAGTCAGCGCTCCTCGCCGCCCGCGAGTGCGCCATCCCCGTCGAGGTGGTCGACACACGGTCCATCGCGATGGGGGAGGGGTTCGCGGTGATCACCGGGGCGATGGCCGCGCGGGCCGGTGCCGACCGTGAGGACGTGGCACGTGTGATCCGCGAGCGAGCCGTGGTCACCCGGGTGTTCTTCTACGTCGACACCCTCGAGTACCTGCGCCGCGGCGGGCGCGTCAGTGCCGCTCGCGCCGCTGTCGGGCAGGCCCTGCAGGTCAAGCCGTTGCTCCAGGTCGTCGACGGTCGGGTGGAGAAGCTGGACCAGGTGCGAACGTCGTCCAAGGCCCTCGCGCGACTCACGGAGCTGGCTGTCGAGGCCTCGGCGTCACCTGCAAGCGTGGAGATCGCGATCCAGCATCTCGGGGCTGCGGATCGTGCAGCTGCACTCGCAGCGAGTCTCCGGGAGCGACTGCCGGGCACCGTCGTGGTCGAGGCGAACGTCGGTGGTGTGGTGGGTGCCCATGTGGGGCCCGGCATGGTGGCGGTGATCGTGGCTCCCGTCCTGGCGGCGACGTCCGGCGATGCGACGGTGCCGTGATGACAGGAGTGCCCGTGGCTGTCGCCCTGGTCGCTGCGGCGGTCCTCGGCTACCTCATCGGTGCGATCAACCCGGCGGCGCTGATCGCCCGCGCGTTCGACATCGACCTCCAGCGCGTGGGCTCAGGCAATCCGGGCGCGACCAATGTCGGGCGCGCCCTCGGCCCGCGCTGGGCGATCCTGGTCGGCTTCCTCGACATCGCCAAGGGCTTCATCCCTGCGGTCACCTTCGGCCTGCTCGTAGGTCAGACGGCGGGTGAGGTCGCCGGTGTCGCGGCGGTGGCCGGGCATGTCACGTCGCCCTTCCTGCGCGGTCGTGGCGGCAAGGGGGTGGCGACGACGCTGGGGGCCATCCTCGGTGTGCAGCCGCTCCTGGCGATTCCGGTGCTGGTCGGGTTCGGGATCGGAGTGGCCGTGAGCCGGCGGGTCGGCATCGGCGCCGTCACGGGTGCCGTCGTCCTGGTCATCGGCGGGGTCGCCGGCTGGGCGCTGGGCTGGACCGACGCGTCGGACATGTGGTTCGCGGTCGTGCTGGGCCTGCTCGTGCTCGGCCGGCACATCGGCAACATCCGTCAGGCCTGGCACAGCCTGCGCGACTGACCGTCCACAGTCCTGCGGTGTGACGGCACCTCGTCCACCGCCGGTGAACGTCCGCTCCGTCGTTGCCCGCCGCCTCCTACCGTGCCGGGATGCATTGGTCCCGGACAGCCGAACGCGCGCGTGATGCCGCCGAGCAGCGACTCGGTGCGCTGGTGCACCAGTGGAGCCCGAGTCGCTCGCTCGATTCGAACCCTCACCTTGCCTTCGAGGACGTACTCGATCACGACGTGACCGCTGCGGGCCCGAGGGTGTCGGTCGGTCCGTGGAGTCGATCCGCCCTCCGCGGCCTGGTGGCGCTGCTCGCCGTGATCCTCGTCGTGATCGGCTATCTCGTCTGGCAGTCGCAGCCACGGGATGTCGTCAGTGTTCCGGCGGCCGACGAGAGCCGCGGGTCGCCGATCGAGGAGGCGACCGCCATCACTCCGGAGGTGCTCGCGACCGGGCCACCGCTGACGGGCTCGAGCGGCAGCCCGCCCGTGCCGGCCGCAACCACCGCTGTCGAGGACGACAGCGGTGGCGTCCCCGAGAGCACCGACGCCACAGGGATCGTCGTGCACGTGACGGGCCTGGTCCGTCGGCCCGGGCTGGTGCGCCTGCCGGCAGGGGCACGGGTCGCCGACGCGATCGACCTCGCCGGCGGCATCACCCGGAGGCGGGCAGAGGGCAGCGTCAATCTGGCCCGGGTGCTGGTGGACGGCGAGCAGATTGTGGTGGCCGATGCCGCCATGCCCCAGCCCGTCGCACCTGCCGCATCGGGTGCGAGCCCGCCCGCGGCCCTGGGTGCTCCGGTCGACCTGAACTCTGCGACCATCGAGCAGCTGGATGGTCTGCCCGGTGTCGGTCCGGTCCTCGCCGGGCGGATCCTGCAATGGCGCACGACGCACGGTCGCTTCCGATCGGTTGATGAACTCGGCGAGGTGTCGGGAATCGGGGATGCCATCCTCGGCCAGCTGCGTCCCCTGGTCCGGGTGTGATCGACGGGCGACTGCTCGTCCCGGCGGTCGCGGCGTGGCTGGGCGCAGCGCTCCAGCTCTCCTGGGGATTCGCAGGCTCGTGTGCGGGCCTCGTCGCGGTGCTGGCATGCCTGGCTGTCCGCCCGGTGCCGCGCAGCAGCATCGCGGTGGGCGCCGTGCTGCTCGCGGTCGGCGCATTGGCGGCAATCCTGCTCGGGTGGCGCCTGTCACCCGAGCCGCTCGACTCGTGGGTCGCGCAGCGTGCAACGGCCACCGTTGCCGGAAGCATCGCCGGGCAGCCGACCGTACGGCCCCCCGACGCGTCGAGGGCGTGGTGGCAGACCGGCTCCGTCACCGTCCTCGTCCACACATCGTCGATCACCTCGCGAGGGCAGCGAATGGAGGTGCGACTGCCGATGCAGGTACGCCTGCCGCTCGCGTCCGAGGTGCCGCCACGAGGCACGTCCGTCGCGGTGACCGGCCGACTCGCGTCGGTGCCGCTTCGCACGGGATGGGCAGCCGAACTGCGTGCGGGGGTCACCGGACTGCGCGCAGTCGGCCCACCCGGTGCCTGGGATGCCCTCGCGACCGCGATGCGCACGGGCCTCGCCGACGCCGTCGCAGATGCGCCGCCCGACGCGGGTTCACTCGTGCGCGGGCTGGCCCTCGGTGACGACTCGGACGCCTCACCGCAGTTGACGGAGGTGATGCGCGCCAGCGGCCTGGCGCACCTGGTGGCGGTCTCCGGCGGCAACGTCGCGATCGTCGTCGGTCTCGTCGTGGGTGTCGCGACCGCACTTCGGCTGCCGCTGTGGTCGCGCGTCGCGCTCGGACTCCTCGCCCTCGCGTACTACGCATTCCTCGTCGGTCCGGAGCCCAGTGTCCTGCGGGCGTCGGTGATGGGCGGAGTCGTGCTGGTCGGTGTGCTCGTCGGTGGGCGTCGTGGAGGTCCGGCCGTGGTGGCGACGGGGGTGCTCGCCCTCGTGCTGATCCAGCCGTCGCTGGCGTTGTCATGGGGATTCGCGCTGTCGGCGTGCGCCACGGCAGGGATCATCCTGCTGGCCCCGGAGGTGCACCGGCGGATGCGGACCTGGTCCGTCACGGCCGGGCTGCCCCCGGTCGTGCTCGCGGCGATCGCCCTGACCGTCGCCGCCCAGCTCGCCACGCTGCCGATTCTCGTCGCGATGGGCGGCGCGGCCGGCTGGGTGAGCATCCCCGCCAACCTCGCGGCGATGCCCGCCGTGGCACCGGTGACCGTGCTGGGCCTGCTGGCGGCCGTGACGGCTCCAGCTGCACCTGCCGCCGCGGAGATCCTCGGGGCGGGGGCGGCGTGGCCGGCGCGGTGGATCGCGCTCGTGGCCCACCAGATGACCCGGCTGCCCGCCTCCGACTGGCCGTCGCAGCTGTGGCCTTCAGGCTGGACGGGCCTGGCCCTGCTCGGCCTCCTCGCGGTGCTCGTGCTGGGCGGGATCCTCGGCTGGCGCCATGGCGGGCGTGATCGCTGGACGGGGCTGCCGCGCCTGGCCCGGGTGTCGGTGGCCCTCGCGTGCGCGGTCGGCCTCGGCGCCCTCGTGCTGCGTCCCGTGGGGCTGCGGGGGTGGCCGCCACCGAACTGGCTCGTCGTCATGTGCGATGTGGGGCAGGGCGACTCGCTCCTGCTGAGGTCGGCTCCGGATGCTGCTGTGGTCGTCGACACCGGCAGTGACCCCGAGCGGGTCGATGCGTGCCTGGCTGATGCCGGGGTGCGCGAGGTGCCGGCCGTTGTCCTGACCCACTTCCACGCTGATCACGTCCTCGGCCTGGCCGGGGTCCTGAGTGGGCGCGATGTCGGCACCGTGCTGAGCACCCCGGTGGAGCTGCCGTCGGAGCAGGCGGCGATGGTGCGTGAGGTGCTGGCCGCGACCGGCCGTCGTCCTGAGCACATCACCGCGGGGGACTCCCGTCGCGTAGGCCAGGTGTCCTGGCGTGCCCTGTGGCCCAGACGCCTGATCACGCAAGGCTCAATCCCGAACAACGCGAGTGTCGTGCTCGTGGCGGACATCGCCGGGCGCAGGATCCTGCTCACGGGAGACATCGAGCCCGATGCCCAGCGTGCTCTCCTGGCCGATGTCGCCGATCTCGACCTCGACATCGTCAAGGTGCCCCATCACGGCTCGCGGCACCAGGATCCGGAATTCGCCCTGGCGGTACGTGCGCCCGTCGTCCTGATCAGCGTGGGTGCCGACAACGAGTACGGGCATCCGGCCCCAGAGACCATCGACCTCTACACGGGGGAGGAGGCCGTCCTGCTCCGCACGGACCTGCTCGGCGACGTGGCCGTCGTGGCGGAAGGCAAGCGGGGCTTGGGTGTCGTCGTCCGGGATGGCATGCTGCCCTCATCATGACTGCGGCGCGCATCACCCTCGCCATCGGCGGGGAGACCGTGCTCGTCGATCGGGCGGTGCGGTCGGTCTCCGCCGCTGTGCGCAGGGAGTCTCCGGATGCGCAGCGGACCGTCATCGCCGCCAGTGACGACTCCGCCGCGCATCACCTGCGTGAGGCAGCCGCCCCCAACCTGTTCGGGGACGCCGGCATCGTCGTGATAGAGGGGGTCGACGACGCCGATGATGCCCTGGGCCGGGCCATCCGTGAGGTGCTCGCTGACCTTCCCGACGGGATTCGCCTGGTGTTCTGCCATCCCGGGGGCACCAAGGGCAAGGCCCTCCTGGACGACATCCGCAAGGCGGGGGCTGACGTCGTCGAGTGCCCGACCATCAAGAAGGGCAAGGCGACCCTGGACTTCCTCACCAAGGAGTTCGCCCGGCACGGACGCAAGGCCACGCCGGACGGCGTCGCGGCACTGTACGAGGCGGTCGGCCACGATCTCGGCCTGCTGGTGAGTGCCGTGTCGCAACTGTCCGCGGATGTGGAGGCCGACGTCATCGATGCCGAGGCGGTGCACGACAACTTCCTGGGCGTCGCCGAGGTGTCCAGCTTCACCATCGCGGATGCCTACTGGGACCGTCGATATGCCGAGGCTCTGCGGTCGCTGCGTCAGGCGATGCTCGTGTCGGATGCCCCTCGCGTCGGCGTCACGACGGTGTCGTCGCTGGCCAACGGCCTGCGCACCCTGGTGCGCGTCGGGGGAATGCCGCCGGGAGCGTCGGACGCCGATGTCGCGAAGGAGGCCGGCGTCCCGCCGTGGAAGGTCGGTCAGCTGCGGCGTCAGTGGTCGCGCTGGTCCGGAGACCAGCGCCGCGTCGCCGCGTCGATCGTGGCCCTGGCCGATGCCGATGCGGCGATGAAGGGCGGCGTGCGAGCTGGATCGAGCCTCGACGCCGACCAGAAGCTGCTGGCTCTGGAGATCCTGGTGGCCGGCTCGGCGCGCGACTGAGTCCTCACGTCACCACGGCACGTCGATGCCGAAGGCATCGCGCAGCACGTCAGGAGTCAGGACCTCGGCTGCAGCGCCGGCAGCGATCACGCGTCCGCCCTGCAGCAGCACGACGTCATCGCACACATGGCGCATCCGGGCGATGTCGTGGCTGACGACGATGACAGCGCCTCCTGCGTCGGCGTGGGCGCGCATGCGCGAATCCAGGTCGTGGCGCCCCACGACATCGAGATCGGCATCGGCCTCGTCGAGGAGGAGGAGGGGAGCCTGCTGAGCCATGACGCGTGCCAGGTGCACGCGGGTGCGCTCGCCGCCGGACAGCGTGGTGACGGGTCGGGTGCGCACGGCCGAGAGTCCGTGGTCCTCGATCACCTCGTTTACGATCATCGCGTCGTCCCGTGCCTGAGGAGTGCCCTGCCAGGGGGTCCGTCCCCAGCTCACCACCTCCTCGACCGTGAAGCCGAAGGACACTTGCCGCTCCTGGCCCAGCAGTGCACGCTGACGAGCCCGGGCCCGGGCGTCGAGGCGCGCGATGTCCACGCCCTCGATCTCGACGTATCCGGAGTCGGGGATGAGCTCGCCGGAGAGCAGGCCGAGCAGGGTCGACTTGCCGGAGCCGTTGCGTCCAAGTACGGCCGTGATGGCACCCCGGCGGAACATCACCGTCGTCGGCGCGAGTCGGACAACATGCTGGCTCGTCAGTCCCGCGTCGATGAGGTGTGCCGCGGGCGTCATGCCCAGCCTCCCTGGCGGATGCGCGTGCGCCAGAGCAGGGCGAAGAACACGGGTGCGCCGATGAGTGCGGTGATGGCACCGACGGGTATCTCGACCGGCGCTGCGGCGACGCGCGCGATCGTGTCGGCGACGAGCAGAAGGAGGGCGCCCGCGATGCTGCTGACGGCCAGGACGGGGCCGGTGCGTGGGCCGATGACGATGCGCACAGCATGGGGGATGACGAGCCCGATGAAGGCGATGACTCCGACCGCCGCCACTCCTGCTCCGATGAGCAGGACGACGGCCGCGAGGGCGCGCACGCGCACGCGGCGCACATCGAGGCCGACGGCCGCAGCATCGCGATCACCGAGTGCGAGCACGTCGAGCGAGCGCACGACGCTGGCAGCCAGCAGCAGACCCAGCAGGACGAAGGGCGCGACGGCGATGACACCCGACCAGGTGGAAAGGGCCAGACTTCCCGTCGTCCAGAACGCAAGTGACCGAACTCCGGCGTCCGGCACGACGCTGACGAGGATGGCCACCGCGGCTGTCGCGAAGGCGGCGACGGCGATGCCGGCGAGCAGGAGGGTGACGATCTCCGGGCGACCCTGCCGGGTGGCGGCCCACACCACGGCGGCCATGGCGAGGCCGGAGCCGAGCGTCGCCGCGATGCCGGAGGCGACCGTGCCGAGGGTGATGCCGACAGCTGCTCCGAGAACGCAGCCCAGGGCTGCGCCGGAGGAGATGCCGATGAGCGCGGGGTCGGCGAGGGGATTGCGCAGCGTGCCCTGCAGCAGGACGCCCGCGGCGGCGAGCCCGATGCCGATGAGCAGGGCCGTGACGATGCGTGGGGCCCGGATCTCGCGCACGATCGCGGCGGTGGTGTCGGCCGCCCCGGACTGCAGCGCGACAGCGATCGCCCCGCCGGTGACCGCCAGCAGGATGACGAGGACGACCACCCACGGGGCGCGTCCGGTCACGCGCCGGCTCACTCGGCCGCTCTCGCGATCGCCTGACCGAGTACGTCGGTGAGCGCGCCGGTGCGTGGACCGTAGGACAGCAGCAGGGTGTCCTCGACGGCGACGACGCGCCCCTCGCGTCCGGCGCGCGTCTGCGCAACACCCGGCAGACCCGTGAGGCCCTCGATTCCGCCGACGGACTCGAGGCCGCCGGTCATCACCAGCAGCACGTCCGGATCCTCCTGCGCGAGTGCCTCGGCCGTGAGGGGAGTGAACTCGGGCAGGCCCGCGGCTGAACCTACGTCGATGCCGCCGGCCGCCTGGATGAGCGCATCGGCGCCCGACCCCTTGCCGCCGATCAGGTAGATCGCGGACGTGCCGCGCAGGTAGAGGAACGCGACCCGGGGCGACGATGTCGTCGCGCGCTGTCCGTCCGCGGCCGTCCACGTCGCCGCCGATGCCTCGACTGCGGACTGATCGAGCCCGACGGCGGAGGCGATGGCCCGGGTGCGGGGCAGCACGTCATGCGCGCTCCAGGCCTCGGGCACCTCGACGATCTCGACTCCCGTCGCCCGGATCTGGTCGAGTGCCTCGGGGGGTGACGTGGCGGCATCGGCGATCACGAGATCCGGCTCCATCGCGAGGACGCGCTCCGCACTGACCGCATGCGCCTCGGTCAGGACGGGGACGTCCGTCAGCTGCGGTGCGGTGCTCGTCTCATCGCGCCCGACGATCCGATCGGCCAGTCCGAGGGCAACGAGCGACTCAGCGACGCCGGTCGCCAGGCTCACGATGCGCTTCGGGGCGTCGGGGGCGACCGTGAGTGATGCCGTGTCGGGCATCGGCACATCCGCCGATGTGATGACGATCGGGAACTCGATGGACGCGCCGGTCGGTGACGTTGCTGAGGGGGGCGTCGGTGACGATGGTGTGCTTGCCGTGTCGCCGGCTGTGCAAGCGGTCAGGGAAATGAGCCCGGCCGCGACGACCAGGGCCACATTCCTCGCGTGCTGACTCACCCCGGGATTATCTCCGGCGTCTGACTTGGTGTTGCCGATGCTGCGTCGGAATGACTCCGACAGTGTGTCAGGCGAAGGCTTCCGTCAGGCTCCTATGTTCCGATCGTGCGAATCCTGCGCTACGGGTCGGCCTGTATGGCTCTGGCAGCCATGGTCCTGACGAGTATTGCGGTGCCTGCCTCGGCGGAGCCGATCGGTGTCGGGAAGGCGAGCGGCCCCGGTGGGCTGAGGCTCACTGTCACTCCGGTGCGCAGCCTGCCTGCGGACGGCGCGACGCTGCGCGTACGGGGAGCCGGGTTCGATCGCACCGTGGGGGTCTATGTCGCCCTGTGCGTCACACCTACGCGCGGAACCCTGCCGTCGCCTTGTGGCGGGGGAGTGAACACGACGGCATCGGATCCGTCGTCGGCTTGGATCTCCTCCACGCCGCCGCCCTACGGACAGTCTCTTGCGATCCCGTACCGGGCTGGCGGGAGGTTCGACATCCGCATCACGGTGTCACCGATGATCGGCGACATCGATTGTCGACGCAGCTCCTGCTCGGTCGTGACGCGCGCGGACCACACGCGCTCGGGCGATCGACGCTTCGATCTCGCCGTCCCGGTGTCTTTCGCGACATTCCCCTGAAACGCCCACAACGTCCCACCACACCTGCACAACAACCGAAGGAGAACATCGTGAAGATCGCATCCGCCATCCTCGGCTCGGCCGTGTTGATCGCGGCCGTGGCCGCAGGCGTGCCGGCCCAGGCAGCTGACGCCTACAACGCCAGCATCGCCGGGCAGCGCAACTTCGGCCCGCTGTCGAACCTGTCGCAGTCGTCCACGCAGACGGTCGACATCGTGAACCTGCCTGCCGGTGTGGGGCTGTACGCCCTCAACTGCCTCGTACCGCAGGACCCTCGCTCCGCGCCGACAGTCTGCGACCTGTCGGAGGGGGCTGCCACCTACCTCCCGGCTGCCGGTGAGGCCCGCGCGACCGCCACGCTGCCCGTCAAGGTGAACGCCGAGTTCTACGGCATGAACCCGAATCCGACCGACGGCGAGGCCGGTGGCCAGAGCGTGGACTGCCGTGCGAGCACCGGCAACCCCCGCTCGACCACCTGTGCCGTCTACGTCATCGGCGCCGGACGTGACTCCGCGAATCCTGCCTACCTGCGGGTGTTCCCGACCAGCTTCCTCCCCGTGAAGGCGCAGCGTGCGACCGACGTCGCCACGATCACGCTCGCGGGCACGGCTGTGCGCAAGGGCGCGAAGCCGGCCCTGGCGGTCGACGAGCCGACCGCCTTCACGGTGTCGCTGAAGTCCGGGCTGGCCCCCTCAGTGTCGGCCACGGGCTGCGAGATCAAGGACGAGCGCATCACGGCCCTCAGTGACAAGGGGTCGTGCATCGTGCGCATCACCTCGACCGGTGGGAGGAACTACAAGCCCCTCGTGATGACGCAGGTCCTCCGCCTGACCAAGTAGCGGAGACGACGCGGCTACGAGCCGGGCGCGAGGCGGGCTACTCCGCCCTGGATGAAGTCCAGGACGAGCTTGATCTCGCGCTCGGCTGTCGCCTGCCCGGACTCGATCCTCGAGATGGCGGCGTCGACCGCGCCCCAGACGAGCATGGACACGCCCGCCGCGTCGTCGATGCCGAGGTCGCGGATGGCAAGAGCCAGCGGAGTGATGAGGTCGCGGTGCTGAGCCTGCACCTGTGCCCGTCGGGTCGGTGGCAGCTCCACCGTTCCGGCAGCCCGGACGAGGGCGTGGCGTCCGTCACGAACGTACTCGAGCACGGCCGTCACCCACGCGCGCACGCGGGCAGCGGGGTCGGTCTGTGCGCCCACAGCCTGCTGGAGGTCGTCAGTCCAGTCGGCCAGTTCGTCGACGAGCACGTCGGCGATGAGGTCGGCAGCACTGGAGTAGTACTCGTAGACCGCCGATCGGGACAGGCCCACCTCTGAGGCGACCTCGGCGACCGTGAAGGTGCCCTCGCGCAGGATCAGCGTGGCTGCTGCCTCGAGCAGGGCCGCGCGCCGCTGCTCGCGGTTGAGCGCGACGGTGGGGGCGCTGATCTTGGGCACTTGTGGATTATGCCGCACAACGACGAAGGGCGCCCGTGACGGGCGCCCTTCGTGATGTCAGGTGTCGGATCAGAGGGCTGCGGCCTTCTTGGAGATCGACGACTTGCGGTTGGCTGCCTGGTTGGCGTGGATGACGCCCTTGCTGACGGCCTTGTCGAGGGCGCGGTTGGCCTCGGAGGCGAGCTTGGCGGCCTCGGCGGAGTCTCCCGAAGCGGCGGCCTCGTGGAACTTGCGGACGGCCGTCTTGAGGGACGACTTGACCGACTTGTTGCGCAGGCGCGCCTTCTCATTGGTGCGATTGCGCTTGATCTGCGACTTGATGTTCGCCACGGGGCAACCTTCTCGGCTTGTGTTTCGGGACGACGGACGGTGGTGCGGTGGTGGTGCAGGCGCCCCCACGTGCCGGCAGGTGGGCCAGCAGTGGTGAAGCGACCCCCAAGAGTACCCGTAGGCTGGCCTCCAGCCCAAATCACCCCCTCACCCAGGGGGAGACCCCCCTCGAGGAGCCCGGTGCCCGCCACCACGCCCGCCCCGCAGCCCGGTGCGACCGACCCCTCGGTCATCCGGAACTTCTGCATCATCGCGCACATCGACCATGGCAAGTCGACCCTGGCCGATCGCATGCTGCAGCAGACCGGGGTGGTGGAGGAGCGGGCCATGAGGGCCCAGTACCTCGACCGCATGGACATTGAGCGCGAGCGGGGCATCACCATCAAGTCCCAGGCCGTCCGGCTGCCCTACCGGGCCCGCGACGGGGCCGACTACGTCCTGAACATGATCGACACTCCCGGCCACGTCGACTTCACCTACGAGGTGTCGCGCTCGCTGGCCGCCTGCGAGGGGGCCGTCCTGCTCGTCGACGCCGCTCAGGGGATCGAGGCCCAGACCCTCGCCAACCTCTACCTCGCGCTCGCCACCGACCTGACCATCATCCCCGTTCTGAACAAGATCGACCTGCCCGCCGCGCAGCCGGAGAAGTACGCGGCTGAGCTGGCGCATCTGATCGGCTGCTCGCCCGATGACGTCCTTCGCGTGTCAGCGAAGACGGGAGTGGGCGTGGCCGACCTGCTGGAGAAGATCGTCGAGCAGATCCCGGCTCCGGTCGGCAATGCGGATGCACCTGCGCGGGCGATGATCTTCGACTCGGTGTACGACACGTACCGCGGTGTCGTCACCTACGTGAGGGTGGTCGACGGGCACCTGTCGAGCCGTGAGCGCATCGAGATGATGTCGACCGGCGCCGTGCATGAGCTGCTCGAGGTGGGCGTCATCTCGCCCGAGCCGATTGCCGGCTCCGGTCTCGGGGTCGGCGAGGTGGGCTACCTCATCACGGGAGTGAAGGACGTCCGCCAGTCCCGCGTCGGCGACACGGTCACGAGTGAGCGCAGCGGGGCGACGGAGGCGCTGGGTGGCTACGCCGATCCCAAGCCGATGGTCTTCTCGGGCCTGTACCCGATCGACGGCTCGGACTACCCGGAGCTGCGCGACGCCCTCGACAAGCTGAAGCTGAACGACGCGGCCCTCGTCTACGAGCCGGAGACCTCCCTCGCCCTCGGCTTCGGATTCCGCTGCGGCTTCCTGGGTCTGCTTCATATGGAGATCGTGCGCGAGCGGCTCGAGCGCGAGGCCAACCTCGACCTGATCTCCACGGCCCCCAACGTCATCTACCGGGTCGTGCTCGATGACGGCAAGGAGATCGTCGTCACGAACCCGAGCGAGTTCCCGGCGCAGAAGGTCTCTCGCATCTTCGAGCCGATCGTGAAGTCGACGATCATCCTGCCCAGCGAGTTCGTCGGCACGGTCATGGAGCTGTGCCAGCAGCGGCGCGGATCGCTGCTCGGCATGGACTACCTGTCCGAGGACCGCGTGGAGATGCGCTACACCCTGCCACTGGCCGAGATCGTGTTCGACTTCTTCGACTCCCTGAAGTCCCGCACGCGGGGCTATGCGTCGCTCGACTACGAATTGACGGGCGAGCAGGAGGCCGATCTCGTCAAGGTCGACATCCTCCTCCACGGCGACCCGGTCGACGCCTTCAGCGCGATCGTGCATCGCGACAAGGCGATGAGCTACGGCACGATGATGACGAGCAAGCTGAAGGAGCTCATCCCGCGCCAGCAGTTCGAGGTGCCCATCCAGGCGGCCATCGGCTCCCGCGTCATCACCCGCGAGACCATCCGGGCGATCCGCAAGGACGTCCTGGCCAAGTGCTACGGCGGTGACATCACCCGCAAGCGAAAGCTGCTGGAGAAGCAGAAGGAGGGCAAGAAGCGGATGAAGATGGTCGGCCGGGTCGAGGTGCCCCAGGAGGCCTTCGTCGCCGCACTGTCCACCACCGAGCCTCCCAAGAAGTAATGCCGTTGAGTGGTGAGTTGTGTGCGCGACACCCTGGGGTGTCGCGCACACAACTCACCACTCAACGGGGGCTGGGGTTCTACGTCCATGTGCCGTTCTGCACGAGCCGCTGCGGCTACTGCGACTTCAACACCTACACCGCCACCGAGCTCGGCGACACCGTGCGTCGCGACACCTTCCACGAGTTGCTGGTCGACGAGGTGCGCCTGGCGCGGCAGGTGCTGGCCGAGGACCTCCGTCCCGTCAGCACCGTGTTCGTCGGCGGCGGCACCCCCACACTGCTCGGCGCACGCGGCCTCGTCGCGGTGCTCGATGCGATACGTACGGAGTTCGGCCTTGCCGACGAGGCCGAGGTGACCACCGAGGCGAACCCGGACTCGGTCGACGCGGCGATGCTGGTCGACCTGCTTGATGGTGGCTTCACCCGGTTGTCACTCGGCATGCAGAGCTCGTCGCCGAGTGTCCTCCGGGTGCTCGATCGGACTCACACGCCGGGCGCCAGCGTCGCTGCTGCGAAGGCTGCCCGCGCAGCGGGTTTCGCGCATGTGAACCTCGATCTCATCTACGGCACTCCCGGTGAGAGCGACGACGACCTCCGCAGATCACTCGACGACGTCCTGTCAGCCAACGTCGACCATGTTTCGGCATACGCCCTGATCGTCGAGGACGGCACACCGCTGGCGCGGAGGATCAGGCGTGGGGAGATGCCTTCGCCGGATGACGATGTCGCCGCGGACAGGTACGTCATCGTCGACGACGTCCTGTCGGCTGCTGGCATGAACTGGTACGAGGTGTCGAACTGGGCAGCACCTGGCGGTCAGTGCCGGCACAACCTCGGGTACTGGCACGGCGATGACTGGTGGGGGATAGGTCCTGGAGCGCACAGCCATGTGGGCGGCCGGCGTTGGTGGAACGTCAAGCACCCGCTCACGTACGCGCAGCGGCTCGCATCCGGCTCCCCGGAGGAGGGCTCGGAGCTGCTGACGGACGACGACGTCCGGACGGAGCAGGTGATGCTGGGAATCCGGCTGGTGGAGGGAATCCCGGCAGAGGGGTTCCATGCCCCCGTCGACCTCGTGGACCGGCACCTGCTCGATGCCGACGCGCTCGCACGGGGGCGCATCGTGCTGACCCGCGACGGTCGGCTCATGGCCGATGCGGTCGCGCGCGCCCTCCTGGCCTGATGGGGCGTACACTTGGCACTCGCAGAAGGTGAGTGCCAAATCCCGGGAGGTGGCATGCAGGAGGAGCGTCGGCTCGCCGTCCTGCGTGCCATCGTGGAGGACTACGTCGCCACCCACGAGCCCGTGGGCTCCAAGGCGCTCGTGGAGCGGCACAACCTCGGGGTGTCTCCCGCCACGATCCGCAACGACATGGCCGCCCTGGAGGACGAGGGCTACATCGCCCAGCCCCACACGAGCGCCGGCCGCGTGCCGACCGATCTGGGCTACCGGCTGTTCGTCGACCGACTGTCCGAGGTCAAGCCGCTGAGCCCACCCGAGCGCCGGGCGATCGAGCGGTTCCTCGACGAGGCCGTCGATCTCGACGACGTCATGGCCCGGACCGTGCGCATCCTGGCGCAGGTCACGCAGCAGGTGGCGCTCGTGCAGTACCCGTCACTCGCCCGCAGCTCCATCAAGCACGTCGAGCTGGTTGCGATGAGCAGCACCCGGATCATGCTCATCGTCATCACCGACACCGCCCGCGTCGAGCAGCGGCTGATCGAATGCGCCGGGCCGGTACCCGAGAGTCTCGTGGCCGACCTGAGGTCGCGGCTGGGCGTCGCCCTCGTCGGCAAGGGCCTGACCGATGCTGCTGCCGCAGTCTCCGGGCTGGAGGAGTCCTTCCCCGCTGAGGACCGTCCGGTGCTGCGCGCCGTGATGGCCACCCTGCTCGAGACCCTCGCCGAGCGCACCGATGAGCGCATCGTGCTGGGCGGCACCGCCCACCTCGCGCGCTACGGCCAGGCCTTCCCCCTGGCGATCCAGCCGGTCCTTGAGGCTCTGGAGGAGCAGGTCGTGCTCATGCGGCTGCTCGGCGAGGCCACGGTGCAGTCCGGCGTCACGGTGCGGATCGGTCATGAGAATCCGATCGAGGGACTCGAGGCGACGAGCGTCGTCACCGCGCGATACGCCCGCGGTGAGCAGGCTGTCGCGTCGCTCGGTGTCGTCGGGCCCACGCACATGGACTACCCGGGGACGATGGCGGCGGTGCACGCGGTCGCGCGTTACGTCAGCCGCATCCTGGACGAGCAGTGAGGGCACCGCGTGAGCACTGACTACTACGCCCTGCTGGGTGTCTCCCGCGACGCATCGCCGGAGGACATCAAGAAGGCCTACCGGCGTCTGGCTCGCGAACTGCATCCGGACGTCAACCCCGATCCGGAGCACCAGGAGCGGTTCAAGGAGGTCACCGCCGCGTACGAGGTGCTGAGCGATCCGGAGAAGAGGCAGATGTACGACCTCGGCGGGGACCCGCTGGGTGGTGCACGCGGCGGGTTCGGCGCCGGGGGCTTCGACTTCGGCGACATCATGGACGCCTTCTTCGGCGGCGGGGGCCAGCGCGGGCCTCGCATGCGGTCGCGGCGCGGGCAGGACGCCATGATCCGGATCCAGATCGACCTCGCCGACGCCGTGTTCGGTGTCGCCCGCGATCTGACCGTCGACACGGCGGTCGCCTGCGGAGCCTGCGACGCCAGCGGAATGGCGCAGGGGTCGACCCCGCAGACCTGCGCCATGTGCAAGGGTCGCGGCGACATCCAGCAGGTGCAGCGCAGCTTCCTGGGCCAGGTCATGACATCGCGACCGTGCCCGGCATGCCAGGGCTTCGGTACGACGATCACGCACCCCTGCACCGAGTGCTCGGGTGACGGACGTGTGCGCACGCGCCGCACTTTGACGGTGCAGGTGCCGCCGGGTGTCGACACCGGCACGCGCATCCAGCTCACCGGCGAGGGCGAGGTCGGACCCAATGGCGGACCTGCCGGCGACCTCTTCGTCGAGGTCGTGGTGCGCGCGCACGACATGTTCGAGCGACGCGGTGACGAGTTGCACTGCCTGGTCACCGTCCCGATGACGGCGGCGGCCCTCGGCACCAGCCTGACGCTCGACACCCTCGATGGCGCTGTTCCCCTCGAGATCCGGCCCGGCACGCAGGCCGGTGAGACGCTGACCGTGCGGGGGCACGGTGCTGCCCGACTCCGCTCGACCGGTCGAGGCGACCTCCACGTACACCTGTCGGTGCAGACGCCGACCAAACTCGACGCCCAGCAGGAGGAGCTCCTGCGCCAGCTCGCCGCCTTGCGCGACGAGTCCACCGTGCAGGTGGGCCAGTCGCAGGAGCAGGGTGGTGGGCTGTTCTCTCGGATCAAGGATGCGTTCAGCACCAAGTGACAGCCCCGGTGTTCGTCATCGATGACCTCGGCTCTGCCGAGACCGGATCCGTCGTGCTCCTCGGCGGAACCGAGGGTCGGCACGCGATCGCCTCTCAGCGACTCGGCACGGGCGAGGCCGTCGATCTCGTCGACGGGCGGGGGCGCCGCGCTGCTGGGATCATCGAGACCGTTGAGACTGACCGGACGGCCAAGGTGCGCATCGTCGAGGTTCACGACGAGCCCCCGCACGCACCCCGCGTCACCGTCGTCCAGGCCCTTGCCAAGGGCGAGCGCGGGGAGCTCGCCGTCGAACTGCTGACCGAGATCGGCGTCGATGCCATCGTTCCGTGGTCCGCGCGACACTGCGTCACCCAGTGGAAGGGGGAGCGAGCGGAGCGGGGCCATCGCAAGTGGGTCGATGCGGCCCAGGCTGCGGCCAAGCAGTCCAGGCGTGCGCACTTTCCCGATGTCACACCGGTCCGCACCACCGCGGACATCACGTCGCTCATCAGGTCGGCCGACCTTGCCCTGCTGCTGCACGAGAAGGCGACTGTTGCCATCGGCTCGGTCGATCTGCCCCTACGTGGTGACGTCGTGATCATCGTCGGACCCGAGGGTGGCGTGGCCCCCGATGAAGTCGAGCAGTTCGAGGCCGCAGGCGCCCGGCCCGTGCTCGTCGGTCCCACCGTCCTGCGGACCTCCTCCGCGGGCATCGCGGCGGTGGCCGTGCTCCTCTCCCGGTCTCCTCGCTGGGATGCGAGGATGCGTCCATGACGGCTGACTGCCTGTTCTGCGCCATTGTCGCCGGGGACATCCCGGCCGATGTCGTGCACCGCGATGCCGACGCGGTGGCCTTCCGGGACATCGACCCGAAGGCCCCCGTGCACGTCCTGGTGATCCCGACCGTGCACGCCGCCACGGCCGCCGAGCTGGCGGAGCAGGATCCGGCCCTGGCCGGTCGGCTGCTAGCGGTGGCCGGCGACGTCGCGCGAGCGGAGGGAGTCTCCGATTCGGGCTACCGCATCGTCACGAACACCGGTGCTGACGCGGGTCAGAGCGTCCACCATGTCCACTTCCACGTGCTCGGCGGCCGGGGCCTGACCTGGCCACCCGGATGATTCCCGATGAGGCTGCCATGACCCATCCGGTACCGGAGCAGCCGCAGGCCTCCACGACGATCGTCGTGCCGGCCTCGGCGTCCATGGTTGCCCTCCTCGGGGCCGAGGACGCCCACCTGCGGCTTGTCGAGTCGTCCTTCCCGCGGGCCGACATCCTCGCGCGCGGCAATGAGATCAGGGTGTCCGGAACGCCCGAGGACGTCGGCATGATCGACACTCTGATCGCGGAGATGCTTGCGGTGCTTCGCACTGGCCAGCCGCTGTCGGTGGAGTCGGTCGAACGGAGCATCGGGCTGCTGCGCTCGGGTGCGAGGCCGTCGGAGGTGCTGACGGCCAACATCCTGAGCAATCGCGGACGCACGATTCGCGCCAAGACCCTCAACCAGAAGCGCTACGTCGATGCGATCGACTCGAACACCATCGTGTTCGGTATCGGTCCTGCAGGCACAGGCAAGACGTACCTCGCCGTGGCCAAGGCAGTGCAGGCACTCCAGGCCAAGCAGGTCAACCGCATCGTCCTCACCCGGCCCGCGGTCGAGGCAGGGGAGCGCCTTGGCTTCCTGCCCGGCACGCTCTCGGAGAAGATCGACCCGTATCTCCGGCCGCTCTACGACGCGCTCCACGACATGATCGACCCGGATTCCATTCCGCGACTCATCACCAGTGGCACCATCGAGATCGCCCCGCTCGCCTACATGCGCGGCCGCACCCTGAACGACTCCTTCATCATCCTCGACGAGGCGCAGAACACGTCAGCGGAGCAGATGAAGATGTTCCTGACCAGGCTGGGCTTCGGTTCGACCATCGTGGTGACCGGTGACGTCACGCAGGTCGACCTTCCCGGCGGCACCGTCAGCGGCCTGCGTGCTGTGACCGAGATCCTCCAGGACATCGACGATGTCGCGTTCTGCCGCCTCACGTCACACGATGTCGTCCGGCATCGTCTCGTCGGCAAGATTGTCGACGCCTACGAGCAGTACGACGCCAGACGGAGCACGTGATCGTGGATCTGCCTGCCAGTCAGCCGTCACCGTCGATCATCGTGGAGAACGAGTCGGGTGTTGCCTGCGACACCGGCAGGCTCGCTGCGCTCGCTGCCTTCCTCATCAGCCGACTGGGGCTGGATCCCTCGTGCGAGCTCGACATCACGCTCGTCGACATCCCGCGCATGAGCGACCTGCACCAAGAGTGGATGGAGGAGCCGGGCCCCACCGATGTCCTGTCCTTCCCGATGGACGAGCTGCGTGAGCCTGCGCCCGGTGAGGCGCCTCCTGTCGGCATGCTCGGCGACATCGTCCTATGCCCTGCATTCGTGCAGGAGCAGGCGAACGCCAAGGGCCGCTCCCTTGATGAGGAGCTGCAGTTCCTGGTCGCCCACGGGACCTTGCATCTGCTCGGCCATGATCATGCGACCGAGCAGGAGTACGAGACCATGTTCGCCCTGCAGGACCTCCTGCTCGAGGAGTGGTCCGCAACATGACGACTGACGTGTGGCTGCTCCTGCTCGCCCTGTTTCTGGTGGTCCTCGCTGGCCTGCTCACGATGGCGCAGACCGCCATCGGTCGAGTGAGCCGCAGTCAGGTCGAGGATCTCAAGCGCGAGGGCAGCGTGCGAGCCGGTCACCTGGCCCGACTGCTCGAGGATCGTCCCCGGCACGTCAATGTGCTGCTGTTCCTGTCGACGGTGGCGCAGGTCTCCGCCACCGTCCTCGTGGGATTCGTCAGTGTCGACGCCCTCGCAGTGCAGGGCGGGGGATCCTCCCTGGTCGCACTCCTGATCGCGATCGTCGTCATGGTGATTGCCGCATACGTCATCGTCGGCGTCGCAGGTGGCACCCTGGGACGCCAGCACGCCCTGCCGGTCGCTCTGGCGTCCGCGCGCACGGCGCAGTTCCTGGCCGCGGTGCTCGGACCCCTCGCATCGCTGCTGATCGTGCTGGGCAATGCAGTGACTCCCGGCAAGGGCTACCGGGAGGGTCCCTTCGCGACCCAGGCTGAACTGCGCGAGATGGTCGACCTGGCTGGCGCCGACGCGCTGATCGAGGACGACGAGCGTCAGATGATCCACTCGGTGTTCGAACTGGGTGACACGAATGCTCGTGAGGTGATGGTCCCGCGTACCGAGATGATCTTCATCGAGCGATCCAAGACCCTTCGGCAGGCGCTGTCGCTCGGGCTGCGATCGGGCTTCTCGCGTATTCCCGTCATCGGGGAGAGTGCTGATGACGTCATCGGGGTTGTGTACCTGAAGGACGTCGTGCGGCGGGTGTTCGAGCACCACGAGGCCGAGACCTCCGAGCGGGTCGAGGGCCTGATGCGGGCCCCCTACTTCGTACCGGACAGCAAGCCCGCTGATGCACTGCTGCGTGAGATGCAGGTCGCGCGTGTTCACCTAGCGGTGGTCATAGACGAGTACGGCGGCACGGCGGGCATCGTCACGATCGAGGACATCCTCGAGGAGATCGTCGGTGAGATCGCCGACGAGTACGACACCGCCGCCCCCGAGGTCATCCCGCTCGACGATGGCGCCTATCGGGTCATGGCCCGGATGCATGTCGACGACCTTGCGGAGCTCATCGACATCGAAGTCGACTCCGAGGATGAGGGAGTCGACACCGTACTGGGGCTGGTGGCCAAGCGACTGGGTCGCGTACCCATCCCGGGTGCGGAGATCGACGTGGAAGGCTGGCGACTGCGTGCTGAGCAGGGTGCTGGGCGACGCAATCGCATCGGCACGGTGCTGGTATTCCGTGTTCCGGAGCCGGTCGACACGATCGAACAGGAGTAAGCGGTGGTTCTCTGCCGTGCTCTCGACGATGCGGTGATCCGATCGCTGTGGTGCGCCGCATGACCGTGACGTCGCGCGCGGTTCTCGCGGTCCTCCTGGCTGCCGCTCTCTTCGGCACGTCAGCCACCACCCTTTCCCTGCTGGCACCGGATGCTCCGGGCCCGAGCGTCGCTGCGATGCGCCTGCTCGTGGGCGCCGCCGGTCTCGTCCTCGTCGTCGTGCTCCGCGGTGGGGCGAGATCCCTCGTGGCCATGTGGCGACGGCCAGTGGTGTGGCTCATGGGTGCTGCCGTTGCCGGGTACCAGGCTCTGTTCTTCATGGGCACGCTCCGGGCGGGAGTAGCCGTCGGCACGCTCATCTCTCTGGCCGCTGCCCCGTTCCTGGCCGGAGTGCTCGGCTGGATCCTGCGCGAGGGGCCCCCGGGCTGGACCTGGGTCGTGTCGACCCTGATCGCTGTGGTGGGACTCGTCCTGCTGGTCTCCTCGAGTCTGGGGGTGGAGGAGCCCATCGGGATGGCGTTCGCGCTCGGGGCTGGCGCCTGCTACGCCGTCTACACCGTGATCGGAGTGCGGCTGGCGCGCGAGGGAGCCGCGCCGAGTGTCGTGCTGGCAGGGTCGTTCAGCATCGGGGCTGTTCTGCTGCTGCCCGCAGCCGTGACGTCGACGTGGTGGTGGTCCTGGAGCGGCGTGGCCGCGGTGCTGTGGCTCGGGCTGGTGGCGACCACGGCGGCGTATCTGCTGTTCGGTGTGGGCCTGAAGCGTCTGCAGCCCGGACACATCGCGACCCTCAACTTGTTCGAGCCCGTGGTGGCCACGCTCCTGGGGGTGCTCGTCCTCGGCGAGCAGCTCGGCATGGCAGGGTGGCTGGGCACTGTCCTCGTCCTCGTGGCGCTGGGGCTGCTCGGCATCGCCGGCAGCAGAGCTCCGCGCCACGCTGACCCCGACTCGACCCTGGAGCGCACGCCATGAGGCCGGACCTCTTCCGCAGCGGATTCGCCTGCCTCGTCGGGCGCCCCAACGCGGGCAAGTCCACGTTGACCAATGCCATGGTCGGGCGCAAGGTAGCCATCACGTCCGATCGCCCCCAGACCACGAGGCGGGTGCTGCGCGGCATCGTCAATCGTCCCGAGGGGCAGCTCGTGCTGGTCGACACTCCGGGCCTCCACCGCCCCCGCACCCTGCTGGGGGAGCGGCTGAACGACCAGGTTCGAGAGACGTGGTCCAACGTCGACGTGGTCGGGCTCTGCATCCCTGCGGACCAGGAGGTCGGTCCGGGCGACCGCTTCATCGCCACCGAGCTCGCGGGGCTGCGGCGGCGTCCCATCGTCGCGGTCGTGACGAAGACCGACACCGTAGGCCGCGATGTCGTGGCCGAGCGGCTCATGCAGGTCGCGGCCCTCGGTGAGGAGATCGGCCTGGCGTGGGCGGATGTCGTCCCCGTCTCGGCCCGCGTGGGCGAGAACGTCGAGGTGCTGACCGAGCGCCTGATCGCCCATCTGCCCGAGGGCCCGGTCCTCTTCCCCGATGGGGCGGACGATGCCACGACCGACGAGATCGCCGTGGCCGAGCTGATCCGCGAGGCGGCCCTCGACGGGGTCCAGGATGAGCTGCCGCACTCGATCGCGGTCGTCGTCGAGGAGATCGAGCCGCGTGCGGATCGGCCCGCGGACCGACCGCTCACGGATGTGCGCGCGAACCTGTTCGTCGAGCGGGAGACGCAGAAGGCGATCGTGATCGGCAAGGGCGGGGCACGGCTCAAGCAGGTCGGCACCCGGGCGCGTCGGGAGATCGAGGAGCTGCTCGGCACCCCCGTGTTCCTCGACATCCGCGTCAAGGTCGCCAAGGACTGGCAGAAGGATCCCAAGCAGCTCCGTCGCCTCGGCTTCTAGCGCCCCTGCAGATTTGATCCGCTTACCGGGTCAGTTCTGCGGAACTGACCCGGTTTCGCGGTGTGGATCGGGATTCCGTCCGCCTACCTGCGTGACCCGATGGTGCTCGCACGTCGAATCAGGTCAGCCACGCGCGCGGGGTCGTGCCTGATCTCGTCGGGGGTCCAGCGCACGACACCGACGCCCAGGGCACGCAGGCGATCCTCCCGCTTCTTCTCGTTGACCAGATCGGCGCGATCCTGATACTTCGCTGCGCCGTCTGCCTCGCCTATGACGTTGAGGTCCGGCCACCACATGTCGACGTAGCCGATCAGGCCTCGATCGTCGTGGAACGCATGCTGCAGGAGGGGCTCGGGCAGCTGCTGCTCGATCAGGGCCAGTCGAGAGAAGGTCTCCAGCACCGTCTGCGCTCCCGCGCGGGCCTCGTCTGCCGCCGCCAGCAGCTCGGCACGGCTGCCCAGATGACGCCAGCACTCGATGGCTTCGTGGATCTCGACGATCGTGGCACCTCGCCAGAGGGCCGCATCCATCAGCGCGATTCTCCACCGTCGGGAGGCGAGCTCCGCCGCACTGCTCACCGCTGCGAGTGCCGGACTCACAGTGGGAACACCGTTGATGACACGGCAGCTGTCAGCGCTGATGGGGCCGGTCCTGATGCTCGCCTGGGGGATCGTGAGTCTGTGTCGACTCGGTCTGGCCAGAGCCCGCTCGTCGAGCCCTGAGTCGCGGGCCATCTGCAGCACGGCGGGAACGGGCACCGGAGTGGGCATGTCGTACATGAGGCCGGCCGACAGGCCGAACGCCCAGATGGGCTCGCGTGCGCCTGCTGCAGCTGCAGCGAGATCAATGCGGTGCCGTCCGACGGCATCAGCAGTCTCGATCAGGTCGCACAGTGCGTAGACACCATGACGCAGACGGGTCAGGACGTGCCGGCGCAGCATCGCCGACTGCAGTGAGTCGGTGATGCCGAGGGTGAGGAGTTCCTCGCGACGATGCACCGGATGAGTGGAGGCGCGGGTGTTCAGCAACGTGACGGCTTCGCGGACGTCGGCGTCAAGGCGCGATGACATGGCGAGACTGTGGCGGACGCCGGGGCGGGCGACAAACGGTTATCCACAGGCCAGGGCGGATGAAATCGTGATGAATGCGCGAAACCCGGTTCAAATCTGCAGATTTGAACCGGGAAGCGGTTCAAATCTGGATTGGTTACGGGGTGATGGAGGGGTGGAGGTCGTACCGCTGGCCGTACGCGTCGAAGACGGCGATGACGATGGCCGCCAGCGGGATGCCGATGATCGCGCCGATGGGTCCGAACAGTGCGGCGCCGACGAACACGGCCGCCAGTGCGACACCGGAGTTGATGTCCATCGTCTTCTTCGAGATGCGTGGTGTGAGCACGTAGTTCTCCAGCTGCTGGTACACCGTCGCGAACAGGATGATCCACAGGATGTCGAGCGGGTCCTCGAAGGCGGCAAAGAGCGCGGGAAGGGCGACGCCGATGTACGTGCCGATCGTGGGGATGAACTGGCTCACCACTCCTGCGAAGATGCCCATGGGCAGCCAGTACGGGATGTCGATGAGGGCGAAGAACAGCGCATGGAAGAAGGCGGAGATCGACGCGAGCGCGACCTTGGAGATGACGAAGCCGCCGGCCTTCTGCACCGAGATGTCCCAGACGTTCACGAAGACCACCTGCCGGCTCGGCTTCAAGCGCGAGGCGATCCACTGCCGGATGCGGGGAGCGTCCGCGGAGAAGTAGAACGAGAACACGATGATCGTGATGGCGTCGAACACGGCGCCGACGACACTGGTGAAGACCCCGAGGATGCCGCCCGCCAGGTAGGACGCGATCTCGGTGATCTGCTGCGATGTGAGGTTGAAGCCCTGGGTCAGCTGGGTGGGGTCGATGTTCGCATCGAATGTCGAATTGGCCCATGCGGTGATGTCGAGGGCGAGGGCGGGGATGGCGAGGACGAGTTCGGTGACCTGCTGGGCCAGCACACTGCCGAACAGGGCGATGAACAGGGCGATGAGCGCCAGGGAGACGACTGCCACGATGGCGGTCGCCAGGCCACGTCGCATGCCCCGGCGTGTGAGTGCGCTCACGATCGGGTCGACGGAGATCGCGATGAGCCAGGCCAGCAGGAGGTTGAACAGGAATCCGCCCAGCGCTCCCCAGGTGAAGAAGATGACCTGGAGGGCGAGGATGGCGAAGACGACCATGATGAGCGCCCGGCGCAGGAACCGCGGGTCGGCGGCGACGAGTACAGGATTGGAGGTGCTCGGGGCGGTCGGCGCATCAGGGGCGGGAGCCGCGGCGGCGCGCGTGGGATCGGAGTTGCCCGATTCCTCATCCGCCATGCGCAAGAATCTAGCGTGCCGGTGTACCGCGATGAGGCGATTGTGCTGCGCACCCAGAAGCTCGGCGAAGCAGACCGGATCGTCACCCTGCTCACTCGTCAGCACGGCCGGGTGCGCTGCGTAGCCCGCGGCGTGCGCAAGACGACCAGCCGGATCGGAGCCCGGCTGGAGCCCTTCTCCCACGTCGACGTTCAGCTGTACGAGGGCCGCTCCCTCGACACCGTCAACCAGGTGGAGGCCATCGAGTCGCATGGCCCGCGTCTCTCGGGCGACTACGCCCGCTATACCGCGGGCACGGCGATGCTCGAGACGGCGGAGCGTCTCACGCCCGAGGAGCGCGAGCCCGCTCTGTCGCAGTACGTCCTGCTGGTCTCCGGGCTGCGCTCGCTGGTGGCCGGGGAGCATGACGCGGATCTGATCCTGGACTCCTACCTGCTGCGATCCCTGTCGATCGCCGGGTGGTCGCCCTCGTTCGCCGACTGCGCCCGGTGCGGTCAGGCGGGTCCCCATCGGGCCTTCTCGATCCCCGCAGGAGGCATGGTGTGCGCGGCCTGTCGTCCGCCCGGATCGGCGGCGCCCTCCGAGCCGGCCGTCCTGCTCCTCGGCGCCCTGCTCAGCGGTGACTGGCCGACTGCCGACGCCAGCGAGGCGCGAGATCGGCGCGAGGCGAGCGGTCTCATCGCGGCCTTCCTGCAGTGGCACGTCGAGCGGGGCCTGCGGTCCCTGCCCCTCGTGGAGCGTGGAGTGCGGTCCGCGTCGTCGCCGGCCGCACCGGCAGGATGGCCCCATGGCACGACGTAGGGCCGCACGCGAGCCGTCCCCCCACCCCAGTGGCGCCCGGCCGCCGAAGCTACCCGCCGACCTCGTTCCCCGGCACGTGGCCCTCGTGATGGACGGCAACGGGCGCTGGGCGAAGGAGCGCGGACTGCCGCGGACGGCGGGTCACGAGGCCGGTGAAGCGAGCCTGTTCGACTGCGTCGAGGGAGCGCTGGAGCTGGGTATCGAGTGGCTCAGCGCATACGCCTTCTCGACCGAGAACTGGAAGCGGTCGCCTGACGAGGTTCGCTTCCTGATGGGCTTCAATCGCGACGTCATCCGTCGTCGACGCGACGAGATGAACGAGCTGGGCGTACGGGTGCGCTGGGCCGGGCGACGACCGAGACTGTGGCGCAGCGTGATCAGCGAGCTCGAGGAGGCCGAGGAGCTGACGCGAAGCAACCGTCGCCTCACCCTGACGATGTGCGTCAACTACGGCGGCCGCGCGGAGATCGCCGACGCTGCCTCGGCCATGGCGCGTGACGTCGCGGCCGGTCGGCTGGATCCCGATCGGATCGACGAGCGGATGTTCCACCGGTACCTCGACGAGCCCGACATGCCGGATGTCGACCTGTTCGTGCGCTCGTCAGGAGAGCAGCGCACCAGCAACTTCCTGCTGTGGCAGTCGGCCTACGCCGAGATGGTCTTCCTCGACACACTGTGGCCGGACTTCGACCGCCGCCATCTGTGGCACGCGTGCGAGATCTACGCCTCCCGCGACCGTCGCTACGGTGGAGCGGTCCCGAACCCGCCGTCCTGATCGCGCGCTGATCAGGTGCGGTGTGAGCACTCCGCGCAGAGCCCGAAGAGCTCGAGGGTGTGGTTCACCTCGGTGAAGCCGTGATCGCGGGCCACGGAGTCAGCCCATCGCTCGACGGCGGGCCCGGCCACCTCGACCGTGCGGCCGCAGTCGCGGCACACGAGGTGGTGGTGGTGGGTGCCGCTGCACTTTCGGTAGACGCTCTCGCCGTCCTCGCGGACGATGACGTCGACCTCACGCGCGGCTGCCAGTGCCGTCAGCGTGCGGTAGACGGTGGACAGTCCGACGTTCTCGCCCTTGTGCCGCAGGTAGTCGTGGAGTTCCTGGCTGGACCGGAAGTCGTCGACCTCGTCGAGGGCGACGAGGACAGCGGATCGCTGCCGAGTCGACCGCATGCCGATGCCGCCTGCGATGTCAGAAGCCACGGTCACTCCCATGCTCGTGTGTGTGCTCATGGTGCTCGGTCGGGAACAGGACCGTCGCATCGTCTCGGGCGTGCAGGGTGCCGAGCCCGTACGCCTCCGCGAGATTCTCCGGGGTGAGTGCAGCTGCCGGGGGGCCCGAGGCGATCACGCGGCCGCCGGTGAGAATCACATGGTCGGCAGCCCGCGCTTCCTCGAGATCGTGCGTCGTGAGGATCACCGAGCATCCACGCGTGGGCTCGTCATGGATGATCGAGTCGATCGTCTTGGCCGAGGTGATGTCCAGGCCGGTCAGGGGCTCGTCGAGCAGCAGCAGGCTGTGGTCCTGTGCGATGCCCTGGGCCACGTACACGCGCTGCCGCTGCCCGCCCGACAGCTCGGTCAGATGCCGCGAGGCGAGGTGGGAGATATCGAGGCGCTCCATGGCCTGGCGCACGCGCTCCCGATCCTGGGCCGTGGGGCGACGGAGGAACCCGAGGGACGGGTACCGGCCCATCGCCACGGCCTCGGCCACCGTCAGCGGAGTGCCGGCAGGAACGGTCGTGTACTGCAGGACGTACGCGATCTGACTCTGGCTCACCTGCGGAGTCGCCCCGAGGACGGTCAGGGTGCCGCTGTCGACAGGTAGCAGGCCCGCGATCGCGTGGAGCAGAGTGGACTTGCCGGATCCGTTGGGTCCGATGATCGCGGTGATGGCGCCGTGGGGGATCGTGAAGTCCGACTCGCGGAGGGCGACGGTGTCGCCCCGCGTGAGGGTCACGTCCCGTCCGGTTACGACGTCAGGCATGAGCCACCTCCGGGATCGGTCGGCGTGGCCTGAGGCGGGTGATCGTCAGCACGATGAAGAAGATGACGATGGGCACCAGTGCCATGGTCGCCGAGCCGGCTGTCCCCAGGTGGTAGCTGAGGGTCAGGCCGAGCCAGACGGAGAACAGTGAGATGAGAGCGGCGTAGGTCATCATCCGCGGAACGGTTCGGGCCAGCAGGCTGGCAGTGGCCGGCGGCCCGACCAGCAGGCCGAAGACCAGCAGGGTGCCGACCGACTGGTAGCTGCCGATGACGGAGGCGGCGATGAGAGCGAGCAGGGCGGCGTGAGTGCGCTTCGGCTGCATGCCGAGCAGCTGGGCTTTCTCGGGGTTGAAGCTCAAGGTCAGCAGCGGGCGGTAGAGCACGATGGCGACGCCGATGACAACGAGGGTCAACGCGCCCTGCCAGGCGAGGTCCGAGACCGTCACGCCGAGCGCGTCACCGAACAGGATGCTGGTCAGGCTCCCGGAGTAGTTGTCGAGCCGGGAGATGATCACGACGCCGAGCGCGAGCATGCCGACGAACAGGAGCCCGATCGAGGTGTCCTCGCTGAGGACTGTCGTGCGGTGCACGACCTCGATCGCAATGACCATGACGAAGGCAGCCACCGCAGCACCGATCACCGGATTGATGTCGAAGACGACGGCTGCCGCGATACCCGGGACCACGCCGTGCACGAAGGCGTCACCGAAGAAGCTCATGCCGCGCAGGACGAGCCAGGTCCCGACGATCGAGGTCATCAGGCCGGCGAGTGCTCCTCCGAGAAGCGCCCGCTGCTGGAAGCCGAGCGCGAAAGGCTCGAGGATCCATTCCACGCGACTACTCTGCCAGCCCCTCGGCGATCAGCTGGGCGTTCGTCCTCATGTAGTCGAGGTAGGTGGCCGCGGGGGAGTCGGATCCGCCCAGGCTGCCGGAGTACAGCGGGATGATGCGGACGTCGCGCCCGGTCTCCGCCGCGACTGCCTCGGCGAGGGCGGTCGGCGAGGAGACGTCGGCGAAGATGACGTCGACGCCCTCGGTCGTCATGGTGGCGGCGAGCTCGGCGAGGTCGGCCGAGCTGGGCTGGGCCAGAGTCGTCGTCGAGGGGATGACGGTGCCGACGATCTCGTAACCATGACGATCGGCGAGGTAGGCGTAGGCGTCGTGGTCGGTGACGAGTACCCGGCGGTCGGCAGGCACCGAGTCCAGGAGTCGACTGACCTCCGCATCGGCGGCGCGAATGTCGTCGGCGACCTTCGTGGCGCACGCACGGAAGGCTTCGTCGCCGCTCGCGGCGGCGAGCTCATCGCCGATCAGCTGGGCGGCCGTGGCCATGCGCTGCATGTCGAGCCAGAAGTGCGGGTCGAACTCCCCGTGCTCGTCGCCGTGCTCGTCTGTGTGCTCGTCTGTGTGCTCGTCGCCGTGCTCGTCGCCGTGCTCGTCTGTGTGCTCGTCTGCGTGCTCGGTGTCTGACGCGGGGAGAGGGTCGATCTCGTCCCCGACGGCGAGGATGCGCGCCCCGTCGGCACGGGCGGACTCGAGGGACTCCTGCATGCCGCTCTCCAGGCCCAGGCCGTTGACGACGACGAGGTCGGCGGTGACCATCGAGGCAACCTGCTCGGAGGAGGCGCCGAAGTCATGCGGGTCGGCACCGATCGGCATGAGCGTCGTCGCCGTGCCACCGCCGCAGGTGGCGATCTGCCCGGCCACATCGCCGAGCATCGTCGTGCTGGCCACCACCTGCACGCCCTCGGCACCTGAGGCTGCCGGGTCGGTGGAGGTCGCCCCGCCGCCAGAGCTGCAGGCGGCCAGGAGTGCGCCGGTGGAGAGGAGGGCAGCCAGGCCGAAGGGAGATCGGATCATGACCCGAGCGTAGAACTAATGAAAATGACTGTCAATTGCGACAGTGGCGTTCAGAACCGCCCGAGGAACTTCAGCACGACGATGGCCCCGAACGCCAGCACGACCAGAGCGCGGAAGAAGCGCGATCGCGGCTCGAGAGCGGGCCAGGACAGAGCGGTCAGCCAGGTCAGGAACAGCCAGACCACGAGCAGGACGATGCCGCCGAGCCACGCCCAGGAGTCTCGCAGGAGGAGGCCTGCGAAGAGCAGGACGGCGGGCAGGATGACGATCAGCCAGCGCGGCATGGCATGCATACGGGCCAGCAGGGGCAGGGAGAGCCGCTCGAACGTGGCCCGGGCACCCGTGGCCGGAGGTCGGGAGGGTCGTGGGCCGCCGCCGCCCGACGACGGCCCGCTGGGTCCACGTACGCCCTTCGGGGTCTGACCCCGGCCGCGTGAGTTGTCGCCCATGGCCCTGCTCCCTGACGGACTAACGTTCGTGGACGTGACCCAGCCTAGTGCGGCGCCCCCGGCCGACCGACTCGTCGTCATCAGCCGGTTTCGCGTGCCGACTCCACAGCGCACCGGTTTCCTGGCGCAGATGGACGATGCGGTCGTCACGTTGGCCCGGCAGGCCGGCTGTCTCGCCGCGACGCTCGGTCAGGCCACCGATGACGCCGACCTGCTGCTCCTGCGCACCGAATGGGCGGGGGTCGGCGCCTACCGTCGCGCACTCTCGGCCTACGAGGTCAAGGTCGGCGTGGTGCCGTTGCTGTCGCAGGCCATCGATGAGCCGAGCGCCTACGAGACGGTACGGGCGTGGGACGGCGACCAGCTGGTCGCGACGGTGTCCGGACTGGCTGCTGATGCGCAGGGGGTCCGGCTGGGATCGGCGGCAGCCCCCTCGGTGGCCCCGGTCGAGTCGTGAGGGAGTTCGCGAACCTCGCCGATGCGGGCCGTCGGCTCGGACGTGAACTGGAGCCCAGGATCGGCCGGTGGACGAGCCCGACGCTGGCGCCGGTGCTTCCGAACGGCGTGCCCGTCACCCTCGGGATCGCCGAGGTCATCCACCTGCCGTGGGTTCCCGTTCCGGTGATCCGGTCCGGCGAGGGGGTCCAGGTGCCCGAACCCCAGGCGCTGGCCGGCCGCACCGCGATCGTCGTCGACGACGGGGTGGAGACAGGCACGGTCGCGCGGGCCGTGGGGCCCGCCCTTCGCGACGGCGGCGCTGCCAGACTCGTCCTGGCGGTACCCGTGTGCTCGCGGGAGGCGATGGTCGATCTGGCCCTCATGTACGACGAGGTCATCGCGGTGGTGACGCCGACGGCGCGCCGCAGCCTGGCCGGGCACTACGTCGACTTCGACACGATCGATGAGCGGGAGGCTCGCCGGCTGCTGGATCAGCGCCCCTCCTAGGATGACGGCACTATGGCCAGTGATCGCGTCGACGCCGTCGTCAACCTCTGCAAGCGTCGAGGGTTCGTCTTCCCCTCGTCGGAGATCTACGGAGGCACCCGCTCGGCCTGGGACTACGGCCCCCTGGGAGTCGAGCTCAAGGAGAACGTCCGTCGTCAGTGGTGGCAGGCGGTCGTGCGCGGACGCGACGACGTCGTCGGCCTTGACTCGTCTGTCATCCTCGCCCCTCAGGTGTGGGAGGCGTCGGGGCATGTCAATGCCTTCGTGGATCCGCTGACGGAGTGCCGCAAGTGCCACAAGCGGTGGCGGGCCGATCAGCTGCTCGAGGCGTATGCGGAGAAGCACGGGCACGAGCCGGCCGGAGGGCTTGGCGACGTCGTGTGCTCCAACTGCGGCACTACGGGGGACTTCACCGAGCCGCGTGACTTCAACGGCATGCTCCGCACGACCGTCGGCCCGGTCGAGGACGCCGGCGCGGTGCACTACCTGCGGCCCGAGACAGCCCAGGGCATCTTCGTCAACTACCTCAACGTCATGAACTCCGCCCGAAAGAAGCCGCCGTTCGGCATCGGGCAGACGGGCAAGAGCTTCCGCAACGAGATCACCCCCGGCAACTTCATCTTCCGCACCCGTGAGTTCGAGCAGATGGAGATGGAGTTCTTCGTCAAGCCCGGCACCGACGAGGAGTGGCACGAGTACTGGATGCAGCAGCGCTGGGACTGGTACGTCGATCTCGGACTCGATCCGGAGAACATGCGCTTCTTCGAGCATCCCAAGGAGAAGCTGAGCCACTACTCCAAGCGCACGGTCGACATCGAGTACCGCTTCCGTTTCGCGGGCAGCGAGTGGGCCGAGCTCGAGGGCATCGCCAACCGCACCGACTTCGACCTCACGACCCACGGGCAGCACTCCGGCACCGACCTGTCGTACTTCGACCAGGAGACCGAGGAGCGCTGGGTCCCCTACGTCATCGAGCCCGCGGCCGGCCTCACGCGCGCCGTGCTCGCCTTCCTCCTCGACGCCTACGACGAGGACGAGGCGCCGAACGCCAAGGGTGGCGTCGACAAGCGCACCGTCCTGCGGCTGGATCCGAGGCTCGCGCCCGTCAAGGTGGCGGTGCTGCCGCTCTCGCGCAACGAGAAGCTGACCCCGGCGGCCAAGGAACTCGCGGCTTCGCTGAGGCGCCGCTGGAACATCGAGTTCGACGACGCCGGCGCCATCGGTCGCCGCTACCGCCGCCAGGACGAGATCGGCACGCCCTTCTGCGTGACGTTCGACTTCGACTCCCTCGACGACAATGCCGTGACGATCCGCGAGCGTGACTCGATGCAGCAGGAGCGCATCGCGATCGACGACCTGACCTCGTGGCTGGCGGCTCGCCTACCGGTGTCCTAGCGGATCATCCGCAGGGCAGGGGGCCGTCAGCGGACTGCCGCAGCACGAGCACTCGGCATCGACGTACCATCCGGCGATGTCATAGTCGTCGAAGATGGCGTGCACCAGGAAGACATTGCAGCCACAGACCAGACAGGCGTGCGTGGGAATGCCTCGCTGGTCGATGGCGACGTCGCGCGGGGCGGTCGAACGGTGATCGTGTCGGTGGCGCAGTCTCCTGAGGAAGGGCACGCAGGCCCCCCCTAGGAGCCCGCGACGGTGCGCTTGAGGCTGGCCCCCGGGGTCAGTCGAGGCACCCGGCGGGCCGGAATCTCGAGGGGCTCGCCGGTGCGGGGATTGCGGCCCATCCTGGAGGGTCGCGCGACGACGTCGAAAGTCGCGAAACCCGGCAGGACGACGCGACGACCCTCCACGAGCTCCTGGGTGATGACGGAGGTGAGGGCCACCACGACTGAGTCCACGTGGGACAGGCTCAGGCCGGATCGGGCAGCGACGGCGGTGGTGAGTTCAGCGCGGTTCATGAGTCTCCTATTGGGAATGATTGTCATCACCACTATAGCGCCCTCGGAGCGGTGGCGTGCGGGGTCCCCGTGTCGGCGTGTCCTCAGCAGGAGCAGCGCTGGGCTACCGAGCGCTGGCTCACCGGCGCTGAGGTGGTGCCCAGCAGGCACAGCACGAGATCGCCGCGCGACACCACCGCGTAGGGCTCGTCTCCGAGCAGGGCGCGGGAGACGTAAGCGGCGGTGAGGCCGTTGACGTCGACGACCGGACCGATCGGGAACAGCGACCGCGTCTCGTCGATGGCGTCATCGGCGCCGGCGCGGATCACGACGCGGAGCCCGGGAGCGACGGCGGTGGCTGCGAGCGCGACCGCGATGCTGTCGCGCTCCTCGCTGCCGACCGCCACGAGGGCTACCGCCCCGTCGATGGCCGCGCGACGCAGCACCCGACGCGATGTCGCGTCACCGATCAGGACGGGGATCCCGAGGTCCCGCGCCAGGCTCAGGCCGGACGCGGTCGAGTAGCGCTCGATGCCGACCACCGCCACGCCGAGGGCCCGGAGCTCCTGCGCCAGGCGGATGCCGACCTGTCCCATGCCGACCACCACCACGTGCCCCGCCCGGGGGATCACTCTCCGGCCGACGAGTGCCACATGTCGGCCGGACAGCAGGTGCTGGACGATGCCGGCCGCGAAGGCCGCCGTGAAGCCCATGACCAGCAGGGCCGCGATGGTGGCCCAGATCAGCTCGAGCGGGTTCTCCTCCAGTGTGGGTGCCGAGATGGTGGCCGTCGTCCGGGTGGCGTCGTAGAGCGCCCGGAGGAATGACCCGTGGCGCAGGCCGACGAGGGTGTCGATGGCGATGATGAGGAGCAGGCCGAGGGCACCGCCCAGAAGGACCGAGGAGCCTGAGTCGTAGGGGCGCAGCTGGCCGCGCATACGACCGAGCAGTCCGCGGTTGTGCAGGGATCCCGGAAGGCGGTAGTCGGAGACGATCGCCTGGTCGTCCTCGGTGGCGTCGATGGACACCCAGGCCGTCTCCGCTGTGGCACCCCGGCGGCGGATCGCGTCATGGTCGGGTGCGATCGCCGCCGCGACGATCGAGGGCACGGAGATCGAGGCGGGCGAGAGCACCACGCAGTTCGGCACCGTCGCCTCGAGCTGCTGACGGACGGTGCGGTCGAAGATGGCGACGAAGAGTCGGATGCCGGGGCGCAGGTGCTCGATGACCAGGCTGTAGCGCAGGGCGCGGATGTCGTCGTGGAGCAGGACGGCCACGCCCGAGACGCCTGCATGGAGCGCTGCCCTCAGCTCGGCATCGGTGGGGTCATCGAGGTGGATCGTGGGGGTGCCGGCGTCGTCGAGCAGTGCGCAGGCGCGTCGGCCGACATCGGTGTGCCCGATGACGACCACAGTGCCAGCACCCGCGTCAGTCGTGGTCATGGACGGACCCTAGGTCAGGTGGTGGGAGTGGCGCGCGGTGGCGCATAGCCCTCGGACTCCACGCGGGCGGCATTCCGGGGCAGGAGCAGGCTGGCCAGGAGGCCGAGGAGGACGAATCCGCCGGCGACCCAGGCCACGAGCCGGATTGCATCGGCGAACCCCTCCGAGGCTCCCTCCACCAGGACGTCCCCTCCTGGCTGCTGCGCCAGTGCCGGGATCGCCTGGCCCGCCGAGGATGCGACGGCGTCGGACACCTGCACTGCCTCGGCGGCGGGAACACCGCGATCCTCGAGCTGCCCGGCGATGCCGTTGAGCCCGAAGATCAGCGTCGCCCCGATCATCGCCGTGCCGATTGCGGCGCCGACCTGGCGCGAGGTGGACTGCACGGCGCTGCCCTGCCCGGACTCCGCAATAGGCACCTCGCTGAGGATCACCCCGGTCAGCTGTGCTGTGGCGAAGCCGACGCCAAGGCCGTAGAGGAACAGCCACGGAGCCATCTGCCATCCGGTGACCGTGACGCTCAGGAAGAAGCCCAGGGCGATGATGCCCACGGCCTCCAAGCCCATGCCCATCTGCAGGACGCGCACCGGTCCCAGCCGCTGCGACAGGGGTGCGCCCAGGCCCGACGCCACGAAGGAGCCTCCTGCAAGAGCCAGCAGGATCACGCCGGTCTCGAGTGCCGAGTACCCGCGCACGGCCTGCAGGAACAGGGGGAGGGCGAAGAGCAGGCCGAACTCGCCCAGGCTGACGATGAGGGCGACGAAGTTGCCCGCACCGAAGCTGCGGATGCGGAACAGGCGCAGGTTGACGACGACGACCTTGCCGGCGCGGAGTCGACGCAGTTCGACGAAGACGAAGACGACGAGGGCGAGCGCGCCCAGGAGCGCGGCGACGAAGACGATCGACACCGACTGCGACGGCCACTCCCAACCGGCCGCGGAGAAGGGCTGCAACGGAGTGAACCATCCGTAGCGCTGCCCCTCGATCAGGGCGAAGACGACCCCGACGAGGCCGAGGGTGATCAGCGCGGTGCCGAGGATGTCGATGCCCTTGGGTCCGCCGAGGGCCTTGGTCTCCGGAACGGTCACCATCACGCCGATGAGCACGATGATGCCGATGGGCACGTTGATGAGGAAGGCCCAGTGCCAGGACGCGTTCGTCGTGAGCCAGCCGCCGACCAGTGGCCCGAGGGCGGCCATGCCGCCGATGGTTCCGCCCCAGACGGCGAAGGCAACTGCGCGGGACTTGCCGGTGAAGACAGCGTTGATGACCGACAGCGACGCGGGCAGGATCATCGCTCCACCGATGCCCTGCAGCGCTCGCGATGCGATGAGTGTCGCGGCATCGCCGGAGATCGAGACGAGAACACTGGCGACGACGAACACGACGACGCCGAGGACGAAGATCAGGCGTCGGCCAGCGCGGTCGGCGATGCGGCCCCACAGGATCAGCAGGGATGCGAAGGTCAGAGAGTAGGCGGCGCTGACCCATTCGGCGTCGGCCGTGGTCAGGCTGAGGTCCTTGACCATCGTCGGGATGGCGACGTTGACGACTGTGGCGTCGAGGATGATCATCGCGACGCCGAGGGCGAGGAAGACCAGGGCTCCCCAGCGGCGTCCTCCGCTCAGCGTGGGGCCGGACTCCTGCTCGGGTGCCGTGGTCATCGCGCTCCTCGGATCGGTCGGTTGCCGCGGACCCTTTTGCCGACGGCGCGTCGGAATGCGGTCCGGTCGGATTCTGCCGCACGCGCGAGGTGGGACAATCCCGACATGCCGCTGCCGTTCTCCCCGCCGGTGGTGCTCGCCCCCATGGCGGGCATCACGAACCGGGCCTTCCGTCGCCTGTGCCGCGACTCGGCTCGGCGATCCGGGGCCGACGGCGTGGGGATGTACGTCTCGGAGATGGTCACCTCGCGCGCTCTCGTCGAACGCAGTGAGGAGTCGCTCGACCTGGTGACCTTCGGGCCCGAGGAGACTCCGCGAGCCGTGCAGCTCTACGGGGTCGCGCCGGGCACGGTGGCCGCGGCCGTGCGCCTGCTCGTCGACGAGGACCGCGCCGACCACATCGATCTCAACTTCGGCTGTCCGGTGCCCAAGGTCACGCGCAGGGGAGGGGGCAGCGCCCTCCCGTGGAAGCGGGATCTGTTCCGCAGCATCGTCCGGGAGGCGATCAAGGCCTCGGATGGACGTGTGCCTGTGTCGGTCAAGATGCGCAAGGGAATCGACGACGATCACCTCACGTACCTCCAGGCCGGCCGAGCCGCGGCTGAGGAGGGCGTGGCCTGGGTGGCCCTGCACGGTCGCACCGCCGACCAGATGTACGCGGGCACAGCGGACTGGGAGTCGATCGCGCGACTGAAGGACGCGCTGTCGCCGCTCGGCACGCCCGTCCTGGGCAATGGCGACATCTGGACGGCGCAGGACGCGCTCCGAATGGTCGACCGGACGGGTGCCGACGGGGTCGTCGTGGGCCGCGGCTGTCTGGGTCGGCCCTGGCTGTTCGGGCAGCTTGCGGCCGCCTTCGAGCAGCGGCCCATTCCGGGTGATCCACGGCTGGGCGAGGTGCTCGCCACGCTTCGGCGCCATGCGCAGCTTCTGGTCGACGACCACGGCGAGGACAAGGGCTGCCGAGACATCCGCAAGCACATGGCGTGGTACTTGAAGGGCTTCAGTGTGCGGCAGCAGGTCCGCCAGTCCCTGGCGATGGTCGTATCGCTGTCGGAGCTGGACGAGCTCCTCGGCCAGATCGACACCGATCAGGACTTCAATGTCGAGGTCGGCTCAGGTCCTCGTGGACGGACGTCGGGCAATCGCCCTGCATCACTGCCGGACGGATGGCTCGACACCTGCGACATCGACGCCGAGACCGAGGCGCTCGTCGCCCGGGCGGAGATCAGCGTCAGCGGAGGGTGAGGCGTCAGCCGCCGAACAGCACGCTGCCGTACTTGATGACGATCATCCCCGTGAGGGCGGCGAGCACCAGGATGACGATGAGGGTGTCGATGCCCGCCCTCAGCCACGACGACACCGTGCGGTAGGCCGAGGCTGAGAGCGGGATGTTGCCGTCGAGAAGGTTGATGCGCGTCATGCTGGCGAACACGAGAGTGGTCGTCACCGTGATCGTCAGGCACCACGGGCACAGGGCGCCGATGACGAAGAACGACTGGAAGAACAGCCAGTAGGCGAAGGCGAAGCCGATGAAGTAGAAGGCCTGAGCCGTGAGCATGAACCAGCGGGGGAACCGGACGCCGCCGAGGGCGGCGACCGCGAGGGTGATGACCACCGGCTCGGCGATCAGCCCGAGGTAGGCGTTCGGGAAGCCCAGGACGCTGGCCTGCCACGACTGCCCTACCGTTCCGCAGGACAGCACGGCGTTGATGTCGCAGCCGAGGTTCGCGAAGGGGTCGGCAGCGAGGGTCAGGGCCTCGACCGCGAGGACGAACGCGGCCACCAGGCCGATCACCGCCGAGATGAGCATCTCGAGGTAGGCCCCCCTGTGGCGCACGGGTCCGGGGCGGTAGGGCTCAGGGCGGATATCGACGTCGGCGAGGCCGGTGTCGGTGCGCTCCGTCGTCATGTCCCAGAGCCTAATCGGCGGGGTCCGCGGCCCCCCGTGGTGGATGTCACAGCCATGTAAGCGCACACATGGAACGCCCTGCTTGCATCGACGGGCGCGAGGGGTGTCGGGTGGGCCCATGACGGCCACCACGATCGCCTCCGTGACCCCCGCCGGGTCGCAGACGTACGTCTACGACTTCTCCGAGGGCGACCGCACCCAGGTCGATCTCCTCGGCGGCAAGGGCGCCAACCTCGCCGAGATGACGAAGCTGGGCCTGCCCGTTCCACCCGGCTTCACCATCACGACAGAAGCGTGCCGCTACTTCCTCGAGAACGGACACGGTCCGGCCGGCATGCGCACGCAGATCGCCGAGCACATGGGTCGGCTCGAGGAGGAGATGGATCGCCGCCTGGGCGATCCGGAGAATCCACTGCTGGTCTCCGTGCGCTCCGGTGCGCGCTTCTCGATGCCCGGGATGATGGAGACCGTCCTCAACATCGGCCTCAACGATGCCAGCGTCGCGGGTCTTGCCCGCATGGCCGACGATGATCGATTCGCCTGGGACTCCTACCGGCGGCTCATCCAGATGTTCGGCAAGACCGTCCTCGAGATCGATGGCGCCGAGTTCGAGTCCGCACTGGAGCAGGTCAAGGAGAGGGCGTCCGTCACCAGCGACGTGGACCTGCCTGTCGACTCCCTGCGCCGACTCGTCGATGTCTACAAGTCCATCGTCCGCGAGGCGACCGGGCATGAGTTCCCGCAGGACCCGTACCAGCAGCTCGATCTCGCCATCCGCTCGGTCTTCCACTCATGGAACACCGAGCGTGCGCGCCTCTACCGACGCCAGGAGCGCATACCCCACACCCTCGGCACGGCCGTCAACGTCCAGGTCATGGCTTTCGGCAATGCCGGCCCCGGATCGGGCACGGGAGTCGCCTTCACGCGTGATCCCGGATCCGGCCACAGTGGCGTGTACGGCGACTACCTCGCCGACGCCCAGGGCGAGGACGTGGTCGCGGGCATTCGCAACACCCGGTCGCTGCAGGATCTGGAGGGGATCGACCCGGAGTCCTACGGCCAGCTGATGTCGATCATGAACACGCTCGAGCTGCACTACCGCGACCTGTGCGACATCGAGTTCACCATCGAGCGCGGCAGGCTGTGGATGCTCCAGACGCGTGTCGGCAAGCGCACGGCGGCTGCGGCATTCCGGATCGCCGTACAACTGGTCGACGAGGGCGTCATCTCGATGGACGAGGCCCTGATGCGGGTCTCCGGGCATCAACTGAGCCAGCTGATGTTCCCCAGGTTCGCGGCGGGTTCGTCGCAGGCCAGGATCGCGAGGGGCATGAACGCCTCCCCGGGAGCCGCGGTCGGCCGTGTCGTGTTCGACTCGCCCACGGCCGTGAAGTGGGTCCGTGACGGCGAGTCGGTCATCCTCGTCCGGCGCGAGACGAATCCCGACGACCTCGAGGGCATGATCGCCGCAGCGGGGATCCTGACCAGTCGCGGCGGCAAGACGTCCCATGCCGCCGTCGTGGCTCGCGGCATGGGCAAGACGGCCGTGTGCGGTGCGGAGTCGCTCGACGTCGACACCCGTGGACGCATGCTCACCACGTCCGACGGCACCGTGGTGCGCGAGGGCGACGTGCTGTCCATTGACGGGAGCACCGGCGACGTCTTCCTCGGCGAGGTCCCGGTGATGCCGAGTGCCGTCGTCACCTACTTCGAGAGCGGCCTGGATGCGGCTGTCGCCGAGGCGGACGCCAACACCGCCGAGCTGATCCGCGCGGTGGATCGCATCATGCGGCACGCCGATGGGTCCCGCCGCCTTCGCGTGCGCGCGAACGCCGACACCCCGGAGGATGCGACCCGGGCGCGAGCCATGGGAGCCCAGGGCATCGGACTGCTTCGCACCGAGCACATGTTCCTCGGAGAGCGCAAGACGCATGTAGAGCGGCTGATCCTCGCCGACTCCGACGATGATCGGCGTGAGGCGCTGGATGCCCTCCTGCCCCTCCAGCGGAAGGACTTCATCCGGATCCTGGAGGCCATGGACGGCCTGCCGGTGACCATCCGGCTCATCGATCCGCCGCTCCACGAGTTCCTGCCCGATCTCACCGAGCTCGCCGTTCGCGTGGCGGTGGCGGAGGCGCGTGGCGAGGATCATGAGGCCGATCTGCGGCTGCTTCAGGCGGTGCACCGCCTGCACGAGCAGAACCCCATGCTGGGTCTGCGCGGCGTCCGGCTCGGACTCGTGCTTCCCGGCCTCTTCGCTCTGCAGGTGCGCGCGATCGCCGAGGCAGCCTGCTTCCGGCAGAGGATGGGCGGGGATCCCCGTGCCGAGATCATGATCCCGCTCGTCGGATCCATCCAGGAGCTGGAACTGGTCATCGACGAGGCGGCGGGGGTGCTTCGGGAGGTGGCGGACGCCCACGGCTGCACGCTCAAGTTCCCGATCGGCACCATGATCGAGCTGCCACGCGCCGCACTCACGGCCGACCAGATCGCCGAGGCGGCGGAGTTCTTCTCGTTCGGCACCAACGACCTCACGCAGACGACCTGGGGCTTCAGCCGCGATGATGTCGAGGCCGCCTTCTTCTCGACCTACCTGGAGAAGGGCGTGTTCGGTGTCTCACCGTTCGAGTCCCTCGACCGGGAGGGCGTCGGCGAGCTGGTACGCATCGCGGTGAAGAAGGGCCGTTCGCGTCGACACAATCTCCACTGCGGCGTGTGCGGGGAGCATGGTGGTGATCCGGACTCCATCCACTTCTTCGACGAGATCGGCCTGGACTACGTGTCGTGCTCTCCCTTCCGCGTGCCCGTGGCACGTCTGGAGGCAGGGCGCGCGGCAGTCGCGCGCCACGTCTCGCGCAGCGACACCCGCTAGTGACCAGACCGCAGGTGTCGTAACGGCCCACAGCGTCATCGACGTGTGACCATGAGCGGGTGAGTGCGGCGCCGGCTTCGTCTGAGGCGCGCGGAGCATCACAGCGCATCGTCGAGTCGGCGCGCAGTGCGGTGGGAGCCAAGCCCGGTTCACGCACGTCCTCCGTCGTGGTGACCGTGATCGTCACGGCGATCGTGGGACTGGCGCTTCTCGTTCCCGTGGGTGCGGCCATGCAGGTGGTGCTGACCTCGCAGCTGGACGACCGATCGCCGACCCAGGCCATCGTCGTGCTCGACACCGCCCAGTACTGGGGCAACTCACGTCCGGTCATGAGGGCGCGTCTGCAGCATGCCGCCACCCTCTACGACCAGGGAGTGGCACCCGTGGTGATCGTCACCGGCCCGCAGCGGCGCGCCGACGACGATCGACGGGTGCTGCTCGATGCGGGCGTGCCCGAGCGCGACATCGTGACCTTCGACACCGGTGCCGACACCGTGGGCTCCCTGCGGGTCATCGCGGGTGTCATGCGCGATCTCGGCTGGTCGAGTGCCACGGTCGTCACCGACCCACCGCATGCCGCGCGCGCGAGTGCGACAGCGTCTGCGCTCGGCATCGACGCCCATATGTCGCCTGTGAGCGAGGGGCCTGCCGCCGTGCTGACCTCGGAGTACGTGGGTCGTGAGGTGGCGGCGCTGCTGCGGCATCACCTGCTCACCCGGTGGTCGCTGCAGCCGGTGGTTCCGCCCCCTGCCTAGCATGGCGGCATGACCCGGACCGCTGCGTGGGGAGCCGTCCTCCTCGTGTCTCTCCTGCTGGTCTCCGGATGCGGTCGTGAGCAGCCGGCCTCCGCACTCGTCGGGACTCAGGAGGTGGCCGCGGACGAGCGCGGAGAGGCGATCGCCTTCGCGGGAACGACCACCGACGGTGAGGCCTTCGACCTCGCCGACCTCCGCGGTCGAGTCGTGGTGCTGAACTCCTGGGCCTCGTGGTGTGCCCCGTGTCGATCGGAGATGCCCGCCTTCGTCGACCTCCACGCGACGGTCGACCCGAATGAGGTCGCCGTGATCGGGCTCAACGTGTCCGACGAGCCCGGGGCGGCGGCGCAGTTCATCGACGAGCTGGGCATGACCTTCCCCACGGTGGTCGATCGCGGGGGAGAGATCCTCGCCACGATCCCCGGGGTGCCACCCAAGTCCCTGCCCAGCACCGTCATCCTCGACCGTGATGGCCGCATCGCCTCGCGCATCATCGGTCCGACCGACTCGATCGGTCTCGCGCGCGAGCTCGGCCGGGTGCTGGGAGCCGAGGCGAGTCCGTGAGCCCCACTCCCGACGGCTACACCGACCACGACACCAGTCGGCTGATCCAGGAGCCGGTCAAGGAGTCGGTGCGCTCAGCCTTCGCGCGTGACCGCGCGCGCGTGCTGCACTCGGCGGCACTGCGTCGGCTCGCGGCCAAGACCCAGGTCATGGTCGCTGGAGTCTCGGACTTCCCCCGCACTCGTCTGACCCACACGCTGGAGGTCGCGCAGATCGGCCGCGAGCTCGGTGCCGCTCTCGGCTGCGACGCCGATCTCGTCGAGGTCGCCGGGCTTGCTCACGATCTCGGGCATCCGCCGTACGGCCACAACGGCGAGTCGGAACTCGACCGCATCGCCGATCACATCGGCGGCTTCGAGGGCAACGCGCAGTCCCTTCGCGTGCTCACCAGGCTCGAGGCCAAGGTCGTGGATCCCGAGACCGGTCAGAGCGCGGGGCTGAACCTGAGTCGGGCATCACTCGACGCCGCCTGCAAGTACCCCTGGACGCGGCGACCCGGGACCCGCAAGTTCGGGGCCTACGCGGACGACCTCCCCGTGTTCACGTGGCTCCGCGAGGGAGCGCCGGCCGAGCGCACGTGCATCGAGGAGCAGGTCATGAACTGGGCCGACGATGTCGCGTACTCCGTCCACGACTTCGAGGATGCCGTCCACTCGGGCATCGCCTCGCTCGGTGTCTTCGAGTCCCCCGACGAGCGCCGTGCGCTGGTCGAGACGGCCCATCGCCGATTCCCGGACGAGGGAGACCCGTCCGAGCTCGAGGCGGCCCTCGACCGCCTCGTGGCGCTGGACTACTGGCCGCGAGGGTTCGACGGGTCGATGCGCGACCTGGTCGCCCTCAAGCACTTCACCAGCTGGCTCATCTCGCGGTTTTCCAACGCAGCCCAGGTCGCGACCCAGGTCGCCTACGGTCCCGGCCCGCTGACGCGCTACGCCGCCGACCTCGTCGTCCCCGAGGAGGTGCGCGCGGAGGTCTCGGTCATGAAGGCCGTCGCCGTCCAGTACGTCATGAACCGCCCCGGGGCGGACGAGGAGTACGCCCGGCAGCGCAGGGTCATCGCCGAACTCGTCAATGCGCTCGTCCTCGACGGCGGCCGGTCGCTGGAGCCCTGGCTGCGGCCAAGCTTCGAGGAGGCGGGCGACGATGCGGAGCGGCTGCGGGTGGTGGTTGACCAGGTGGCGAGCCTCACCGACGTCAGCATCATGGACTGGCATCGACGCCTCGTGCGCTGAGGACCCGAGCGCTGAGAACCCGTGCGCTGAGACCCCGGCCGCAGCGAACGTCGGCCGCCCCGCCCGTCCGGGCCCGACCGTAGGGTGGGGGCATGGCCGGACGGATCAGGGACGACGACGTCGCGCTCGTGCGCGAGCGCGCCCGGATCGACGACGTCGTCCGCGAGTACGTCACCCTCAAGGCCGCCGGGGGAGGGTCCCTGAAGGGACTGTGCCCCTTCCACGACGAGCGGTCGCCGAGCTTCCACGTCACGCCCAGCAAGGGCATGTGGTACTGCTTCGGGTGCGGGGAGGGTGGCGACGTCTTCGGCTTCGTGCAGAAGATCGACCACCTGACCTTCGCCGAGGTCGTCGAGAAGCTCGCTGTGCGAACGGGCGTCGAACTGCGCTACGTCGAGGCGGGTGCTGCGGTCAACCGCCAGCAGGGTCAGCGCACGCGCCTGGTCGAGGCGCATCGGGTGGCCGCGGAGTTCTACGTCGCGCAGCTGGCCGGCCCTGATGCGCAGGCCGGGCGCACGTTCCTGGCCGAGCGCGGGTTCGATGCCGATGCGGCCACGCACTTCGGCGTGGGCTTCGCCCCCAAGGGCTGGGACGCGCTCACGAACCACCTGCGCAAGAAGGGGTTCACCGACGCCGAGCTCCTCGCGGGCGGACTCGTGAGCCAGGGCAACCGCGGTCCCTACGACCGGTTCCGCGGACGCCTGGTCTGGCCCATCCGCGATCTCGGCGGTGAGGTCATCGGCTTCGGCGCCCGGCGCCTCTTCGACGACGACGACGGTCCCAAGTACCTCAACACGCCCGAGACTCCCATCTACAAGAAGAGCCAGGTGCTCTACGGCATCGATCTCGCCCGTCGCGACATCTCCAAGAGCCAGCAGGCCGTGATCGTCGAGGGCTACACCGATGTCATGGCCTGTCATCTCGCGGGTGTCACGACCGCCGTGGCGACGTGCGGAACGTCTTTCGGGGCCGACCACATCAAGGTGCTGCGCCGGCTGCTCATGGACGACGACCAGATGAAGGGCAGCGTCGTCTTCACCTTCGATGGTGATGCAGCCGGGCAGAAGGCGGCACTGCGAGCCTTCGCGGAGGATCAGAAGTTCGTGTCGCAGACGTTCGTGGCCGTGGAGCCCACGGGGATGGATCCCTGCGACCTGCGGATCAAGCAGGGCGACCTTGCGGTGCGGGCCCTCGTCGATCGGCGTGTTCCCCTCTTCGAGTTCGCGATCCGCTCCACTCTCGCCACCTACGACCTGGAGTCGGCCGAGGGTCGGGTCAACGCCCTCCGCGATGCTGCCCCGATCGTCGCCGGCATCCGTGATGCTGCCCTGCGACCGGAGTACTCCCGCCGCCTGGCCGGCTGGCTCGGCATGGACGTCAACGAGGTCGGGCGCGCGGTTCAGGAGGCCCAGCGCTCTGGTCGCCGCCCGGTGGCCAACCGGGCTTCCGACACCTCGGTGACTCCCGGACCGGCCGGTGCTCCGGAGTCGTCGGCTCCCATGATGCCTCGACGTGATGGCGGCAGGCAGCGGGATCCGGCGCTCGTGGTGGAGCGGGAGACCCTGAAGTGCGCACTGCAGCAGCCGGAGCACATCGCCGACTGGTACGAGTCCGTGGAAGCCACGGCCTTCACCCACCCGGCTGCCCGGCGCGTGCATGAGGCGATCAGCGGTGCCGGTCTCCCGCGGGCTGACCTCACCGGGCTGGCGTGGATCGACGCGGTTCTGGATGCGGCCGCCGATGACGACGTCCGACGCCTCGTCCGCGAGCTCGCCGTCGAGCCCCTGCCCGCCGACGAGGGACGAGACGAGTCGTACGCCATCGGCATGGTGTCGCGGCTGCTCGAGCTCGACGCATCCAGGCGCATCGACGACCTCCGGGGCAGGCTGCAGCGCATCGATGCGACGGCTGAGCCGCAGGCCTACCAGCAGGCCTTCGCCGACCTGCTCGCCCTCGAGGACGTCCGGCGGTCCCTGCGCCGCACAGCCATGGGCGGGGCGGACTGATGCGCCTGCGACCCCAGCGGGGTCGGCGCGCCCCGGCCGACCTGCGCGACCGGCTCGGCATCCCGCCGCGCGAGCGGGTGCTGGCCTGGGGCGCGGGCCCGCAGGCGGGCGGAACCGGCGACGCACCCGACTACGTGGCTGCGACCGAGTTCGCGCTGTACGTCGAGGGCACCGGTGCCGCATATCCCTGGGATTCCATCGCGCGGGCCTCGTGGTCCGAGCCGGTGCTCGAGGTGCAGCTGCTCGACGAGAGCGGCGCCACCGGGCCCTCCCTGCGCCTGCGCATCACCGAGTCGGGTGACCTGCCGGCTGCGGTCCACGACCGCGTCACGGCGAGCGTCCTGATCAGCGAGCGGGTCGAGATCACTGAGGGGGTGCGCGCCCGCATGGTGGCGAGGCGCGCGCACGACGATGCCCCGGTGAGGTGGAGTGTGGTGTTCGACGCGGGGGTCGATGCCTCGGATCCGGAGCTCCAGCGCCTAGCACGCGTGGCCCTGGACGACCTGCGATCCGCCCTCGGCATCTGACTTTCGGAGGCGGGGAGCCTCGTGAGATCGGGGAACCGCGCCTTGCTATTCTCTGCGGGCCGGTTGCACCAGCAGTCCCCCATAGCTCAATTGGCAGAGCATTCGACTGTTAATCGAAGGGTTTCTGGTTCGAGTCCAGATGGGGGAGCCATGAGCTCGACACCAGGGGCGATCCACGGGGTCGCGGAAGTGGTCATCGACTGCGCGGATCCTCGGTCTCTCGCAGCCTTCTACCTGCAGATGGCGGGCGGTCGCCTCCGTCAGTCCCGGCCCGAGTGGGCGTCCATCTGGGCCGACCCCATCACCATCGGGTTCCAGCGGGTGCCGGAACCCAAGTCGGGCAAGAACCGGTGTCATCTCGACTTCGCCTGTGACGACCCCGAGGCCGCGGCTGCGCGTGCCGAGTCCCTGGGTGCGACACGCCTGGGTGGGATCGTGTTCGATCCACCGGGGTCGTTCGTGGTGCTCGCGGATCCTGAGGGCAATGAGTTCTGCTTCGTGTCGGGCTACCCGGACGAGCCCGAGGTCTAGCCGGAGTCAGCCGCGCCAGGCGCGCGACGCCGTTCCCCGGTGACCACGAGCACGACCCCGCCGACCACGATGGTCAGACCGACGACGACGTCACGGGTGAGCGGTTCGGAGATGATGAGGGCGCCCAGGATCACCGCCACTACCGGGTTCACGTAGGCGTACGTCGCTGTCAGGGAGATGGGTGCGTGGCTCAGGAGCCAGATGTAGGCCGCGTATGCGAACAGCGAGGCGAGTGCCAGGTAGCCCCAGCCCACCCATGACGTCAGGGTGATGCCGCCGAAGTCCCATCGCTCTCCGATGATGAAGCCCGCAGCAGACATCGCCGCACCGGCGATGAGGAGCTCGTACGCGGTTGTGGCGAATGGATCGTCAGGCAGGTCGAACGACGTCGATCGCCACGAGAAGTACGACCACGACAGGGATCCGGCCACGATGGCGAGCGACCACAGCACGACGTCGGTGTCGGTACCCGAGACCGGGACGGTGCCGCCCGGGAGCAGCATGATGGCCAGGCCGATCAGGCCCAGTGCGACGCCGATCAGGGTGAGACGGGCGGGGCGCTCACCGGCCCGGATGCGGTACAGCACGATCAGCAGGGGTGTGATCGACACGAGCAGGGCCGCGACTCCGGACGGGACGTACCTCTCGGCGAGACCCACCGTGCCGATGCCGACACCGAGGATCATCACGCCCATGACCGCAACTGAGCGCAGTTGACTGCGGGTGACGATCAGTGCACGCGGGCCGCGCAGCACCATGACGCCGAGGGAGAGAATCGCCCCGGCTACGAGGAACCTGCTGCCATTGCCCATGAGTGGAGGCATGGAGTCCACGAGCAGGGCCATGCCCAGGTAGGTCGCTCCCCACAGGATCCACAGGGGGAGCAGCCGCAGCATGATCTGCGGCATCGGAGCACGGACGACCCCTCGCGCGTCGGCGACGCTCACGACGACCCGGCAGCGTTCGAGGCGAGCCGGATGTCGATGATGCGCCCGATCCCGGCCCCGTGCGCCGAGGCCATGCCGATCTCGCTGTCCTCGTAGGCCACGCATCTGGCGGGATCGACCTGGAGCAGGCTGGCGGCGCGCTGGTAGACGTCGGGGGCGGGCTTGCTGTGGACGACGTCGTCGGCCGTGACGATGAGGTCGAACAGGTGGGTGATGCCTGCGGCGTCGAGGGTGGGCACGACGATCTCGCGGTAGCCGCCGGTCACCACCGCCATCGGCAGGCGCCCGTGGTGGGCCCGTGCCACCTCGATCACATGCTCCAGGGGCTCAGCCAGGTGGATGGCCTCCATGTAGCGCGCCATGCCCTCGGCGTTGAGCTCGTCGGCGAGCTCCTCGCTCGCGTCGGGGATCACGGCCCTGACGAACGGGATCAGTGCGACGTTGGCATAGTCCTCCCACCACTGGTCGGTGATCTCGAAGCCGTAGCGGCCGAAGATCTCCGTCCAGACGATCCGATGCACTCCCATCGTGTCGACGAGGGTGCCGTCGCAGTCGAAGAGCAGAGCTGCAGTCTCCGGATCGGGGTGGGGCAGGAGGGTCACGGAACGTGACCCTACGTCACCAGCTCAGGGACGAGTAGGCGACCGACGGATTGCTGGCACCGGGCACGTCGGCGTCCTTCACGTTGTAGGACACCACGCGAATCTCGTCCACGGCTCGGTACTCCGCCTTGGTCTTGCTGCCCTTGGGCTTGCAGACCATGGTCGCGTAGTAGGACGTGATCAGGCCCTTCTCATTCGCCTGGACGTAGAAGTCACCGGTGCGGCAGTTGTCGCCGCGGGCATTGGTGAAGTTCGTCTTCTGCCACTGGTACTGCACGACGCCGCGGGTGAATCCCGGGGACCCGAAGTTGCCTCGCGACACCACAGCCGTGGCGCCGACGGGCTCATGGGCCTGGGGGACCTTGATGAATGCGCGTGCGATCTCCACAGGAGGGATGTTCCCGATGGTCCTGGCCGCGCTGGCGAGGCTGCTCGAGGTGGGGATGCCGGTGATGGCCGTGTTGGGGGCCAGACCGGCGAGCACCTGCTGGGCCCGTGCGTTGGCCCGCCCGGAGTCCAGAGCCCGCTTAGCCGTGATCCAGGGCCCGGGAGTGGGGTTGGAGACAGATACGTCACCGCTCTTGACTCCCTGGCCGTTGAGCACCGGCAGGGCGTTGAAGTCGGGGTTCTCGGCGGGGTAGATGCCTCCGCGCGATTCGTAGTTGTACGACGTGGCGCCCTTGGCCAGGACGACGCGCGTGGTGATGGCGCGCACTCCGGAGGGACGACTCGTGGTGCCGAACCCGTCCGGGTAGTCCGTGCGCTTGGACGAACTGAAGTAGGCGATGCCACCGCGCTCGACCTCCGCGAAGGAGGCGGACGAGATGGCGGGGATGTTCACGCTCTCGGCGGCCGTCGCGGGTGTGCTCAGGGCGAGGGCGGTGCAGGCGAGGGAGCCTGCGGCGATCGAGGCGGTCGCCAGGCGGGTCGTCAGCTTCATGGTCGTCTCCGTTTCGTGGGCGGGCAGCTCCCATGAGATCGCAGGACGCAGGGTGGGGGCCCGGACGCCGGGATTTCGGGGTACCAGCACCCCGTGAAGACCGGGCTACACCGGCAGGCGCGGCGCTGGGCACGGATACGGCAGGGAGCCCAGTAGCATCGAGTGGCCGCTGGGGGCGGTAGCTCAGCTGGTTAGAGCCCCGGACTCATAATCTGGTCGTCGTCGG